>Ga0210408_10001254_pt1 | contig 27149 bp, 27 predicted proteins | sample IncBWH4MmetaG_FD_155471 | JGI IMG/M metagenome (GOLD analysis project Ga0210408, IMG submission 155471) | Forest soil microbial communities from Barre Woods Harvard Forest LTER site, Petersham, Massachusetts, United States - Inc-BW-H-4-M | ecosystem: Environmental > Terrestrial > Soil >...
GGCCGGTACCCCGGCTACGACGGCAAACTGGCCCCAAATCGCACTGCCAACTGTCAGCGAACCGAACATGATGGTCACATACATGGCAAGACCGCGACCGCGAACCCACTCCGGCAACGCGACCTGCGCCGAAACGTTGAGGGTGGCCACCGCTGCGATCCAAGACGCGCCCGCGATTAAGCTCGCTATCACTGCGGTCGCAGGGTTGCGAGCAATAGCAAACAACGCCGTGGCCATTGCAGTTCCGAGGCTTGCGGCAGCAACCAGCGAATCCGCGCCCAATTTAGCCTTGAGCCATCGCAGGAGGAACGCGCCGCCCACAGCACTGGCGCCAATCGCACCAAGTAATACTCCGTAAAGCGCCGGGCCGCCGGCTATCTGTTTACGTGCGACCAGCGGCAGGAGTGCCCAGAAAGCGCTGGCAAATACAAAGAATGCAACCGTTCGAATCAGCGTCGCTCTGAGATATGAATTGTATCGGACGTAGCGAAGCCCAGCGCGAATGGCGCTGACGAAAGGTTCGGGGGGCAGCGACGAGCCACTTTTCTTCGGTGCGCGCCACCATATCAGCGCTGCAATCACGCCAATGTTGCTAAATGCGTCGAGCCAGAAGGGCGCCGCAATTCCCAGCGCGCCAATGATGACGCCACCGAGTGCTGGACCGATCGCGCGGCTAACGTTGACGCCGACGCTGTTGACAGCAACGGCCGCCGGCAAATCTGGCTTTGGCACCAGCTTTGCGACCACCGTCTGCCACGCCGGTGCAGTGATCGCTGATCCAACGGCTACAATGAAACTAAATACCAGCAAACTGCTCGGGGTGATGAGACCAAGCCATACCAGTGCAGCGAACGCGGTCGACGTGATCGTAATGGCACACTCACCGAAAATCAGGAAGCGCCGTTGATTCACAATGTCCGCCAAGGCGCCCGCTGGAATCGCTAACAAAAACATCGGAAGACTGTTTGCAACCTGCACCATCGCGACGGTGAGCGCGTCGGGGGCTAGGCTCGTCATCAGCCATCCCGAAGCGACGTTGTAAATCCAACCGCCGATGTTCGAGACGACCGTCGCAATCCAGATTACAGTGAACGCCGTATAGCGAAACGGACTCCGTGTTGGAGCAGCTGTGCGCGGTGGCGCGGTAATCTGAGGATCATTCATGATCGCCCTCCGACACCTTGTGCCAATCGTTTTTGAACCGCGTTACAGGCCGCGCTTCAATCAGAGCTGATCCGAGATTCCCCGGCCAATTCGTAGCGCACATTGAGGTCAACATAGCTCAGATTCACGGGTTGATCCTTCATTTCATACAAGTTTCCCATGCAAACCTGGATCATCACAACCGGCTTGGTCGCGAACGATGTCGTGAAGAATCTTCTCGCCGATTGAGCACAAAACCGGCGGAGCCGGAGTACAATGGCTCACAGGTACAGCATCGCCGCGAAAGTTCGCGGAGCTTAGAGCGCCTATGTCACCTCGAGGGACACGCCATGCTGAGACAACCTGCACCACAGCCGCTTTGCTATCAGGACCATATCGTCCAGATCAATCGGCTGGTTGACGAAGTGTTACGTCGCAACAACCGGATTGGTTCGTGCCATTGGGATGGTGGAACCGTGAACACGCTGGCCGACTGGGCCGACCACACGCTCATGATTCGCAGCGGACCTGCGGAGGTGATTGTGACGATTCGAGCGCATTGGTTCCGTGACCCGGGCAGTCATCGATACGCCATCGGCGCCGCGGCGGAAGAAGCGCTAGCAGCGTGACGGGCGCTCGCCATGGGAAAGTTACGGATCCGCCCGATCAACCAGTCTCTGATGGCTCTTGCGACCGCGGAAGCCGGTCTGGAATCTCGCCGCTTGTAAACTCACTGTTCGCCGCAATACCGTGCAAAATATCGCGCAGCCGGGCAGCCTCCGCTGCGCCTACAGCGCCGGTCAAGTCCGCCGAAGAGAGAGCTTGCGCCCTCTCCCCGGCAAGCGGGTCGCAGCTTATTTCTTCGCCGCTTTGGCGGCGTCGCATTCCTTCTGGGTCATCTCTTTAAAGCCCTGACCCTTGCAAGAGTTCTGACCTTTGCAGGAATTCTTTGCTGTCTTGCATGCGGACTGACCCTTACATGAGTTGGTCCCGCCACAATGTACTTTCGCTTCATCGGCGGCGGTGGCGGTGCCGACGGAAGCAACACTGAAAAGTAGGGCGGCGGCCGTGGCAATCGCGGCGCCAGAAACGGACTTGGAGATGAGCATCGTAAATTCCTCGTTGGTAATTGTGGAATGAGGCGGGATCGGCTCCCGTTGCCTGAGAGAAGACCGTGCCTCGGTCTCGGTTATTACATAGAACGCTTGCGTCCCAGCAGCCAATCAAGCGATGCCGGGCCTGCACCGGCTATCGCCAGCCATAAAAACAGCGCTAGATACTCCGTTTCGTCGAACCCCAGCAGAGTCTCCAGAGAATCAACGTCAGCCCACTTGGCTGACGTGATGGCGACAATCATGGTAACGCCCAAGGCGCCGGCCGAGATGCGGGTCATCAGGCCGAGCAGCAGGAACAGGCCGCCGAAGAGTTCAACGCCGGAAACGAATGGCGCGAGGATATGGGGAGCCGGGATGTGCCAGCCGGCGAAGTTCTCGGTAATCGCGGGCAGATTATGCAGCTTACCCCAGCCACTCCACATGAAAACCCAACCCACCACGATCCGTGCAAACAGGGGCGCGAGCCACGGAATATGCCGAGCCACACGCTCGGGCCAGCCGATTAGCAGGTCTATCAGTTTGTTCATCTCATTCCTCGACTTCAAAGTTCAAGGCATAGAAAAGCGGTCTCTGACTAAGACCGGATGGTCCGCACAATTATTTCGTGGCCTGCGGCGCGGGTGTGAGTGCAAACTATGTGCAAGGTTCTGTGACAAAGACTGGTTTTGAACTACCCATGGGTTGGCAGTGCGCTTGACTCGGCGTGAAGTCTGGACGGTAGCGGCCGTCGGAATCGCGGCCATCGCGGCTCTCGGCGGCGCGCAGCTGTTGCAGTCGCGCGCTCCGGATTTGCGTCGGCTCTATGCAAGCGGTATGGAACGCGGCCAGGTGCCGCCGGTGATCATCATTCCCGGCATCCTGGGGTCACGACTGCGCGAGCGCGGCAGCGGCCGGGAGATCTGGCCGGGATCCATTTACAACGTGCTGTTTTCCGCACGCTCGCTGGTGCTCGAGATTGACCCTGCGACACTGGAGCCTCGCGCGGATGACGTCGAAGCTTACGATCTTTTTCGGGGCCTGCTGGGGAGCGACTACTACGGGGCGATCATCGACACGCTCGAGCGGCAGGGTGGCTATGTGCGCGGCCAGCCCGGACGTGCCGCTGACGCCGGCAAGCGGCGTTACTATATTTTCCCCTATGACTGGCGCCAGGATAACGTGGTTACCGCGCGCAAGCTGGATGCGTTGATCGAACAGATTCGCAAAGACTACGGGGATCCCCAACTCAAAGTAGACATTGTCGCGCACAGCATGGGCGGTCTCATCACCCGCTACTACATTCAGTACGGCGTGGCCGACGTGCTCGACGACAACGAGTTCCCCGCCAATTTTGCCGGTGCGGACAAGATACGTACGGCGGTTCTGCTCGGCACTCCGAACTTGGGTTCGGTGAGTGCTCTGCACAGCTTGCTCGCCGGGTATCACGTCGGCGGGCAGGCTATTCCAGTCGAGGCGCTGGCAACGATGCCCAGCGTGTACGAGCTTCTGCCGCACCCGGTCACCAATTGGATTATCGATGGCAGGGGTCAGGCGCTGGAGCGAGACCTGTTCTTCGTCGGCACGTGGATGTCGTACCAGTGGTCCGTCTTTGACCCGGCAGTCGAGAAGCGCGTGAAGGCGAGGTTCTCCACTGAGGAGCAAGGACAGCAAAGGGTCAACCTCCTGGGCGACTACTTCGCAAAGCGCATCGAGCGCGCAAGGCGATTCGTCTGGTCCTTGACCTACAACGCATCGCAGAATGCGCCGGTCCGGCTGGTGGTGTTTGGTGGCGACTGCACCCTGACGCCTGCGCGTGTGGTCGAAGAGCAGGAGCCAGGATCTGCGCCCGGACACGCGGTCGTGCGACTGCTGCCGAATGCGATCAAGGCCCCACAGCCTGGAATCGATTACTCTCGCCTGATGCTCGAGCCGGGCGACGGCGAGGTCACCAAGCCTTCACTGCTGGCGCGCCAGTCGTTGGATCCCACGGAGTCGCGTTCCGACGATGTGTTTTTCCCGCTGGCATATGCCTTTTTCCTGTGTGTGGATCATGAGCACCTGGCCGGCAACATCAATTTTCAGGACAACTTGCTCAATGTGCTGTTGGAACGCGGGCGGCCGTGGGAGAACCCAGCGCCTGCTCCGGTAGATCTCGGGCAGAAAAACTAACCGAAGCCGATTTGCGACCAGCGTTAGCTCGCATCGCTCGGATCTACATAAAATTCGCCGATGAATGGAAATAAATTCCCGATGCGGACGGTCTCACTCTACATCAGTGAGAGCTCCGCGCTCCAATCCTACAATATTGAGGAAGCGAAGATTCATTGTGCTGGCGTCAATTCATGCACGGGCCAATCATCGTGCAAAGGCGCAAAGAATTCGCGCAAGAGGCAAAATCCTTGCAAGAAGCAATGCTTCAAGGAATTGACGCAAAAAGAGTGCGACGCGGCAGAAGCCAGGCAGAAGTAATTAGCAAGTCCTGGCGACGAGGGAGGGGAGGGAAGCCTTTCCGTCCTTCGAGCGGTTCGAAGGAGGATCAAAATGCGGACGCAATTCGCCGGCAACCATAAACCTTCGTTTCTCGCCAAAGTGGCAGCAGCGACTCGGCCAATCCCGAAACTGTGGACGTCTCTGTTCGGCGGAATTGCCTGGCCGTACATAGAATTAGCGATTCGCCTCTGGATCGCCAAGCTCTTTGGCTTCTTCGGCTTCATGCAGATGCTGCACTGGGAAACCACGCTGGCGGTGGCAAGCCACGAGAACCCGATCCCGTGCCTCGCGCCAAACTCGGCGGCGTTTCTGAGCACGGCTATTTACACCGTGTGCGCTGCACTGCTGGCGATTGGCTTCATGACTCGATACGCCGCGCTGCCACTGCTAGTGCTGTCGTTGATCACGCAACTTCTCTACACGCCATTCGATACTCAGCTCTTTTGGGTGGCGCTCACAGGTTGGTTTGCGATTTACGGTGCGGGCCCGATATCGGTCGATCACTTGCTGCGCCGGGGACTGAACGACAGCGCCGTCCCGCTCATTCCGCAAATTATCGACTTTTCCAAGCGCTTGAGAGGATACGGCACGCCGCTCTACATCTCTTTCTTCCGGGTATGGTTGGGAATCGCTTTGCTCATGGCGGCTTTTTCCCGTTCTTCGGGCGCTGAGTTCGAGGACCTCGTGCGATGGTTGCCGTTGGACGTGGCCATGCGCGTTCCGCAAGCCTGCGCCTGGGCGGGCGGCGTCTTACTCCTCACTGGGTTGGCAACGCGCTATATCGCCGCAGTTCTGCTCTTTGGGCTGTTTGCCTATTCGATGATCGACCCGCGGGTCACCGACTCGATCTATTTGCTCATGTTCCTGGCGATTCTCGGCGTGCACGGCGGAGGATTTGTATCGCTCGACGAACTTCTCGTGCGCTTGCGCAATCGCTTTTTCCCTTTGACCAACAGGCATGGCCTCGACGGTCTTAAAGGATTACCGAGAGTCGTCATCGTCGGAGCCGGCTTCGGCGGCCTGCGATGCGCGCAAGGCTTGCGCGACTCCTCTGTGGCAGTGACGCTCATTGACCGCACGAATTATCACCTGTTCCAGCCGCTGCTTTATCAAGTCGCCACGGCGGCCTTGTCTCCGGGTGATATAGCGACGCCGGCACGCCAGATGTTTCGAAACTCACCATCGATCCGGCTGCTCCTCGGTGCCGTCACCGGAGTGGATACGCAGCGGCAAACGGTGTCGACGCAAAATGGCGACATTGCGTACGATTATCTGGTGCTCGCCACAGGCGCCACACACAGCTATTTCGGAAAACATGAATGGGCGCGCTTCGCACCGGGCATCAAGCGCATCGAAGATGCGTTGGAAATTCGGCGCCGGATCTTGACCGCATTCGAACGTGCTGAAGCGGCGTCTGTTGAGCAGGACCGTAAGGCATTGTTGACCTTCCTGATCGTTGGCGGCGGCCCCACGGGCGTGGAGCTAGCGGGCGCAATCGCGGAATTGGCCCGTTTTGGACTGGAAAAGGATTTCCGTGCGTTCGATCCGGCGCAAGCCCGCGTGATTCTCGTCCAAGCCGCCCCGCGACTACTGCCGAGCTTCCCGAAACGGTTGGCGCAGATCGCGCAACGCTCGCTAGAGCGGCTGGGTGTGGAAATTCGTCTCGGTAGCCGGGTTGATCATATCGATGAAACGGGGGTTGCCGTTGACGGAACTCGCATCGCAGCGAGTACGGTCCTTTGGGCTGCCGGAGTGGCCGCATCGCCGGCGGCGGCGTGGTTGAACGCGCCCGCCGATAAGGCGGGACGCCTCATCGTAGGCGCTGACTTGCGGGTACCGGGGCTCGCCAATGTATTCGCGATCGGCGACACCGCGGCGAGCAAGGCTTGGAAAGGTGAAATCGTCCCGGGATTGGCTCCGGCGGCCAAACAAGGTGGAACGTACGTGGCAAAGCAAATTCGGGCGATGGTCGAATCGCGTAGGCCAGTGCCGGCATTTCGTTATCGTCATTTGGGCTCTCTTGCCACCATCGGCCGCAAGGCCGCCGTGGCGGATTTCGGTATCTTGAAGCTGTCGGGCGCGCCCGCATGGTGGCTGTGGGGAATCGTGCACATCGCCTTTATGCTGGGCGTTAGAAATCGCGTCGCGACGTTGACCAACTGGTTTTGGGCCTACCTTAAGTTTGGCGGCAGTATCCGCTTGATCACCGGTGGTACGCAGTCGGAACAATAAACCACCTGGCCGGTCGGTCATCTCTCATGACAGATTTCCTCTATTCCAGTTCTGCCCTCATTAGGACCCTCACCACCTTTCAATGATTGGAGCCTTCGCGATCGGCGCGCGGCCTGAGCATATCCACGATGGCCACTGTTCTGGGCGCCGTCGCGCAACTAGAGTCGGACGTTCTCCGAGAGGCGGTCGATGCGCGTGGTTATTGGGTCAGTTCGCCATTGCTGGATGCATCGACATGCGCGAAAATAGCGCAGCTCTAGTATGGCGATACGGTGGCGTTGCGCTCCACGATTGATATAGCTCGATACGGATTCGGCAACGACGAGTACAAGATTGACGCCAGCCCGTGAACCGCACGCGGGTCATCACGCATCACGATCGAGCTTCCGTTTCGCCGCCCAGCCAGCGCCGTGCTAACGTCAGGGTCCATCGAAACCATACCAGGGGCAATCCGCAGTGAAGAAGTTCTGGAAAATATTCCGCTGGGTTGGGCTGGTGCTTGTGCTGGCCGGTGGATACTCGGTCTATCGGATCGCCTTCGGCAAGCCGTTCACGGTCAACGCACTGGCGAACCGCGAGGCGTTTCTGTTCCTGGTCAAGAATCCCGAACTGTTCACTCAGGTGGGGATCGTCGACGGCACAATGTTCGATTGGCATTCCGGCAAGCTGGCGGCGGTCGGGGTCAAAAAACGCGACGATGACTACGCAATGGCGGAACGCTTCGCGGAAGAGGTCCGGGAATTCGACCGCGCCAAGCTCGACGCCCAAGATCAATTGACCTACGACATCCTGCTCGACCAGTGGAATACGGCACTATCGTTCAAGCGCTTTGACTGGCTGTCGTCCGAAGGCCTCTATCCGATCGCCCCCATGTGGGGCACCCAGGTTCAGTTGCCCACGTTCCTTGAAACGCAGCATGTCGTGAAAAATGCGAAGATGGCGCGCAATTACGTCAAGCGGCTCGATGCGACGGGGGACAAGCTTGATGCGGTGACCGGCGAGATGCTGCGGCAGGCAAAAATCGGCGTGGTGCTGCCGATCTCGCTGCTCGAGAAGGCCGAGAGCGGGATCAAGGACACTGTGAGCCCCAGCCCGCAGGATAATCCGCTCGTGACCACCTTTGTCGAACGCATGAAGCGAGCCAAGAGTCTGGACGCGGACGAGCAGTCTGAGCTCGCGCGTCATGCGGCCGAGGCGGTCAAGAATCGCGTCTACCCGGCCTATGCCCGCATGACAGCGGCGCTGGAATCCCAGCGCCCGGAGGCGGCTAACCAGGCAGCCGGCGTCGGTCGGTTACCCGATGGCGCGGCGTATTACGCCGCGGCCCTCAAGCAAATGACGACCACCGATTACACTCCGGAGCAGGTGCACGCGCTCGGACTGTCGGAAGCGGCGCGTGTCAGCGCCGCGATGGACACGCTCCTGAAGTCGCAGGGTCTTTCGATCGGCACGGTCGCCGAGCGTGTGCAAGCGCTTCACAAGGATCCGCGCTTTCTGCTGCCGAACACCGACGATGGGCGCAAGCAGCTACTAGCCCGATATCAGCAGATCCTCGACGAGGTCAATGCGCGCATGCCGGAGTACTTCCGTACGGTACCGTCCGCGAAACTGCTGGTGGAGCGGGTGCCGACCTCGGCCGAGAACAACGTCGCCGGCGCCTACTACCAGGGCGCGGCCGTGGACGGGTCTCGGCCGGGAGCGTTTTTCGCGAACCTGCGCGATGTCGGCGAGACCGCCACGTGGACGATGAAGACGCTCGCCTACCATGAGGGCATTCCGGGGCATCACTTCCAGATCTCAATTGCGCTGAATCTCAATGACCTGCCGCTGATCCGCCAGCAAACACTTTACTCGGCGTACGCGGAAGGCTGGGCGCTCTATGCCGAACAGTTCGCCGCCGAGATCGGCATGTACAAGGACGATCCGTTCGGCGATCTCGGACGGCTCGAGGCCGAGCTGTTCCGTGCGGCGCGGCTGGTCGTCGACACCGGTCTGCATGCCAAGGGCTGGACCCGCGAGCAGGCGATCACCTACATGGTCACCACGACCGGTATGAACAAGAGCGAGGTCATTACCGAGGTGGAGCGATACATGGGCCAGCCGGGGCAGGCCTGCGCTTACAAGGTCGGGCAGCTAAAGATCCTCGCGTTGCGCGAGCGAGCCAAAGCGGCGCTGGGGCCAAAGTACAATGTGAAAGATTTCCACGCGGTCGTGCTCGAGAACGGCGGTGTACCGCTGACCTTGCTGGAGAAGCTGGTAGATGAGTGGATCGCAAGGACCAAGTCCTAAAGAGGTCAACTAAAGATACTCGAATGAGGAGCCCGCGCTTCGCCTCGAGCGCTTTTTATGCGCGTCCGCCGAGGGCCAAAGGATGCGATCCGTGCAAGGCACAAACCGATGGCAGATTCGAGGCCTACAACAACCTGACGTGCATCAGCTACTGGACGTCATCAGTAGTGTCCGCCGAGAGTTTGGTCTGGCAAGTCGCGTCGCCGCGCTGCTTGAGCCGAGCGACTACGCTCTCTTCGACGTCAGCGGTGTTATGCCGAGACGGTGTCTGAAATGTCCGCTGCAATTGCCTTCTACGAGCGTAATGGGTTTCGGCGGCTTGCGGGCCCGATCGGTGACACTGGACACAGTCACAATGACTTTTGGATGTAACACCGGCCGTTTTCGGACTTGGAATTCGATCGACAAGTCCATCCGCCCTCTTTTTCTTCCCGCGCATGCATGTCAGTCCGCAGCGCTCGCCGTCTTGAAGGCTTCTCGGTGCGAAGCCACGAAATTCTGCACGGTCATCGGCGGCTTGCCGGTCAATTCGGCGATGACCTTGTCTTCACCCGAGAAGAGGCCGTTCTGATAGTCGAGAGCGACCGCGCATAAATGCTGGACCGTGAACTCACGCAAGCCTGCCTTTTCGAGACGCTCCCGATATTGAGGAATGGTCTGTGGCAGGTAGCTGATCTTTCGGCCCAGCACCTCGGTGATGGCCGCGGCGATTCCGGCCTGATCAAGCTCAGTCGGTCCGCAGAGGGTATAGGTCTTCCCGACATGAGCGGCCGGGGCTGCCAGGATGGTCGCGATCAACCGCGCCTGGTCCTCCCCTGCGATTGGGGCATGGCGCCCGTTGCCAAACGGCAGATCGATGATGCCTTTTTCGAGAATGGACGAGCGCAAAAACGGTAACAACAGCCATTCTGAGAAGAATGTCGGGCGGAGATGGATGGTCGAAACGCCAGACCAGTCGAAAATGCGTTCGGCGATCCAGTGGTCGCGTGCAGCGTGGCTTTTGGAATCTTCCCGCGCGGAAATCTGCGACATGTTTACGACGGCTTTGAGCCCCACCCGCTTGGCCGCGTCCGCGAAATTCGTCGTTGCCTGAATGAGTCCCGGAACAATAGGATAGCAAAAATAAGCCGCGCTCGTGCCGGCTGCCGCCCGGATGACGTCGTCGTGATCCAAGAGTTCACCGATGACGACCTCCGCGCCGCTACGCCGCAGCACCTCCGAGCGTTCGTCCTCTTTGTGGACCATCGCGCGAACAGCGTGACTCCCTTTAAGAAGATGTTGCACTGTGTAGCGACCGGTCTTACCAGTCGCGCCGATTACCAAAAGCGTCTGCGTTCTCATCATTAATCTCCTGAGTGTGGATGTTTGAGGTTGCCTTCATGTCGAGAGCGATCTAACGGCGGGCGGCCGATCTGGCGCCTCACGCCCGTCCCGATGTAGGCCATCCGTCTGCCGCTCACTTCGGCGAACTTCTTTTTCCCGAATTTCTCAAGTGATACGGACACATCACTCAACTTGGCTGATTCGTTCCGCGCGACGCAGAACCTTAAATTTGAATCACGGAAAACTCTGTACGAGCGAGGAATTCTCCGGTAGTGCCACAATCGAAATATAGTGTTTGTATTTACGGACAATCGCGGCGCCTGCAAAGTAGCGGTCCGCTATCGGCTGCTCGAGACTACTCGGACATATGCGCGGCGTTGGAGTGGTGCTTTTCGCCTCGCGGCGATCCCCTGATCGGTTGCAACCTGGTCGTGGTGGTCGTGCCTTTACTTCTCCGCCTTTCCTTTATTGGCGGAATGCCAGGTTTGAGCGAGCGGGCGATTGCCCTACTCCCCGATCCAGACAAGGAGACGAAGCGCGAGTTGGTCCTGCTTGAATCACAGGCCAAACTGGGATATCGGAACTGAGTCGCCGCGTGCCAAGGCACTCCACCGGATAGCGCAACGTTGTTCTAAGAATCCCAAAACCTCGTTATGGGCTGCACTTCAGAGCATCGGGTGGTCCAGCCTCACCTTCACCACCGGCTGCTCTGGGCGGCTGTTGTGCCGTGTGGTAAGCAGGCCGACCACGGCCGCGGCTGCGGTGAAGCCAGCGAGCAGATAAAGCGCATCATCGAAGGCTCCCGTTGTGGCTTTGATTTTACCAATCAAGAGAGGGAACACGAAGCCGCCGACGCTGCCAAGCGCGCTGACGAGCGCGAGACCGACGGCCGCCGTATTCGCACTCATGTTCTCTACGGCGAGCGCCCAAAACGCTGGACGGCAGCTGTAGAGACCCACACCCGCAATCGAGAGCGCCGCGATCGTGGCACTGGCGCCGCTGACCCGCGTCGCGGCCAAATAGCCGGCCGCGGCGACCAGCAGGGAGAGGACATAATGCCAGCGGCGTTCCGCGAACCTGTCTGACGTGTAGCCGAACACGATGAGGCCAAACATCGCCGCCGTCGGGGGCAGGGCACTGAGAAGGCCTGTCTTGAACGGCGTGAGGTGTGTAAGCGAACGAACAATGAGTGGCAGGTAGAAGGTGATGCCATAGCCCGTTCCGATGACGCCGAACCACATGAATGAAAGCGCCAAAAATTTCAGGTCCGTGGGGACGCGGTGTACCCAGAGTTCCTTGGACCGCGGCGCCACTTTGCCATTCCCCCCAACCGCCTCCTCAAGCCAGGCGATCTCGTCGTGCGCGAGCCATTTCGTGTTGGCGGGCCTGTCCGGCAATACCAGGAGAATAGGAAGTGCGAGCAGGATTGCAGGCACGCCTTCTATTATGAACAACCATTGCCAGCCACGCATGCCAAGGACATCGTTAAGTTCGAGCAGGGCGCCCGAGATCACCGGGGTGATGGCCGTCGCAAGCGTGAAGGCGAGAAACATCGCGGCTGTTGCCCGCGCGCGGTAGTTCTTCGGCAGCCAATAGGTAAAATAAAGCATGACGCCAGGAAAATATCCAGCCTCCGCCATGCCGAGGAGGAAACGGATGGTGAGGAAACTTTTCAGCCCGACGACCGCAGCCATCAGCATCGCGAGAATGCCCCAGGTAAACATGATCCGCGCGATCCATACGCGAGCGCCAAAATGTTCCAGTAGAAGATTGCTTGGAATCTCGAATACGGCATAGCTTGTGAAGAAGATGCCCGCACCCAAGCCATATAGCTCGGGGCCAAACTTCAGGTCTTGATTCATCTGGATGGCCGCGATGCCCAGATTCGCTCGATCCGCGATCGAGATGAAATAGCCTATCAGGACGAGGGGCATGATGCGCCATAGCACCTTGCGCATCGTCCGTTGTTCTAGAGATTTTTCTGGCATTCGTGCGGCCTCACGTCAAGAAGGAGACGCCCCTCGAATAAGCATGTTCGTCCCGATGCAGGCTTCGATCTCCGCATCCGAGAAACCAATATCTCTGAGAACGAGTTCGTTATGTTCGCCCTGAAATGCAGGTGGCGACGTCGCATCGAGTTCGTTGTCTGAAAAATGCCAAGGGTGGCCGGGCAGCCGATATGTTCCACCGAACCTGTCCGGTACTTCCCGAACCGCGCCCCAGTAGTCCGCCCATTCCGATGCGGCGAATTCCTTGAGAGAACGCACCACACCGACGGCAATTTTCGCCTCATCGAGCTGCGCATCGAGTGCCTCAAGATCAGGAAAGGTAAGTATCCAGGTCTGGATGATGGCGTGTAGCGCGTCGTAATTGGCGGCACGTTGCTCGGGCGCTGAAAAGCGCTCGTCGCGGGCAAGATCGGCACGACGCATCGCACGCAGGTAGTTCGGGAAGGTGAGGCTGCCGACGATGCTCTGGGCGGCCACGAACCGCTCGCCTCCGGGACCCGAGAAATGGGGGCCGTCCGTAGCACCCAGAATCGCCGGTTCGGCTCCCGTATCCACATCGTCGAGATCGACATGAGCGCGCTCGTTCGCCGCGAGCAGCACCGCGGCCATCGCCACATCGATGTACTGACCGCGCCCAGTCTTCTCGCGGTGCCGCAGGGCGGCCAAGACGGCGATGGTCGCCTGCATACCGGCATACACGTCGGCGTGCGACAAGGGGTCGGCGAGCGTACGGCCGAGATGTCCTCCGAAGTGCCGCTCGGTGTTGCGCGTGAACCCGGATTCGGCCTGTACAGTGGGAGCGAAGGCCATGCGCGACTTCCACGGGCCATCTTGTCCGTAGCCCGTGATCGAGACGTAGATCAGGCGCTCGTTTCGTTTCGCGAGCGTGGCGTAATCCAAACCGAAGAATCGCAAGGTATCGGGCCGGAAGTTCTCGACCACGATGTCCGCTTCGTCGCAGAGCTTGAGAACAATCTCGCGCGCGCCGGGGACATTCAGGTCGAGGCTGAGATTGCGTTTACCGATATTTTGCTGGGCGTAATATCCCGACATCCCGTTTTTGAACGGAAAGGCGAAGCGGGTGACATCCGGGCGGGGCGGCTCGATCTTGATCACTTCGGCGCCGAGATCGGCCAGCGTGCGGCCGCAGAGAGGCCCTGCCAGCACGCGCGAGAAATCAACCACTTTAAGTCCAAGGAGAGGGCCTGGCATGATCACTTCCCCTCGAAAACGGCAAGACCTGGTCCATTTACCCGGAACGAATCGAGCCCCGCGCGCAGGTCCGCCGATGCCCAGACCGGCTTTTGGATTTCGCCCATCTGCAGGTCGGCGGCTTCGACCCCTTCATTAACGGCTAGGGCAACCAGTTTCTTGGTCGCTGCATGGGCCACCGTCGGTCCATTCGCGAGCTCCGTTGCGATGGCTAACGCGACGGCCTCAAGCTGATCGTCCGGCACAACCCGGTTAATCAATCCCCAGCGTTCCAGTGTCGCGGCGTCGTGGCGATGCCCCAGCATCGTCATTTCCCTCGCGCGGGCAGCGCCCATGCGCTGTACCTGCCTCTGGATGCCGCCCAGCAAGGGATTCACCCCCAAGGCCACCTCCACTGAACCGAGCTTTGCGGATGCCGCCGCGACGATGAAGTCGCACGCCATGGCGATCTCGAGTCCGCCGCCAAGGCAGGAACCGTGGACCGCAGCAACAATCGGGATGGGCAGTTGCTCGAAGCCGCGCAGCACGTCGATCGGGTTGAAGGCCGGCCGGCCCTCGTTGACGATTCTTTCGTCCCAAAGACTGACATCGGCCCCCGCACAGAAGTGCCTCAGGGCACTTCTGATCAGGGCCGCCCGGCTGCCAGCTTCCACCGCTTCGTTGAGAGCTTTCAAAAGCGCCCCATACAAGGTTGGGCCGGCTAAATTGTATGGCCGGTAGGTCATCGTCAGGATGGCGACTTTCTCCCGGTACTCCACCGCTATCACCTGGTCGGTCATATCATTTCTCCTCACTTGCCTTCGCTGCTGACTGCGCACTTGCCATGGGATGTCTCCTCAATCCCCAAGACCACAGAGAGTACCTTCCGCCTGGGGGCCGCATTGCCTGCGGCTCAGGCGTTGAGAAAAAGGGCGACGTGCTCGACAAACAGCTTTGAATATTGGAACAGCGCACCGTGTCCGGAGTCGGGATACAAGATCAATTGTGCGTTCTTCAAATGCTTGACCAGGAAACAGGCATTCACATCGGGAGGCATTTGGCTGATTCGTTTCGCGCGACGAGCCTTAAATTCGCACCCAAGGGAAAAGTCTGTACGACCGCGGAATTCTCCGGTAGCGCCACAATCGAAATATAGTGTTTGCGTATACGGACAATCGCGGCGATGCACAGGCGATGCAAAGTAGTACGATTTCGGCTTTGTGAATTGCCATCAATGTGGCCGGCGACTCGAGAACCAATCTCTTAGGGAAACGGAGGAGACGATGACAGTCCAATTCGTGATCGACGGCGCCGTCGGCGTAGTGACACTGTCCAAGCCGCCGCACAATCTCCTCGACGACCCCTTGTTCGAGGATTTGATGACCGCCTATGAGAAGGTGGTAGCCCAAGGCGCCCGGTCCATCCTACTGCGCAGTTCGATGCGCCACTTCTGCGTCGGCGCCGAGATTCAGTCCTTCGGCACCACAACGGTCATCCACACCGACAAGGAGAAACTTGCCCGGTTGTTGGACGTGATGGAGAACATTCCGGTGCCGACCGTCGCCGCGCTGAATGGGGGCGTCTTGGGCGGCGGCCTGGAACTCGCCCTCACCTGCGACATGACGCTTGCCGCCGATACGGCCGTCTACATGGGAGACTGAGTATGCGGATCTGACCGCCGGCGTGCCGAGAATTGGGATCAAAGGAGGTTTGCGATGACTTTACAAAGCACGGTCGTGTTCGCCGAGCCTGTGCGGACAGCGATCGGCACCTTCGGTGGTACTCTTCGAGATGTCCCGGCGGTCAAGTTGGGCGCCATCGCGATCAGCGCAGCGGTTACCCGAGCCGGTCTCACAGCGGCCGCAATCGAAACCGCCATCATGGGCAACGTCGTGCAGGCCGGCAACAAAATGAACCCGGCCCGCCAGGCCGCCATCTATGCTGGGCTACCGGTTACGACTCCCGCGCTGACAGTCAATCGCGTCTGCGGCTCAGGTGCGCAGGCCATTATTTCGGCGGCCCAGGAAATCCAGCTCGGCAATGTGAGTGTCGCAGTTGCAGGTGGAATGGAGAACATGGATCTCGCTCCCTACCTGGATGGGCGTGCGCGTTGGGGACATCGCATGGGAGATGCGCAGCTTTACGATACCGCCCTGCGTGACGGCTTGAATGACGCGTTTTCCGACGAGCCTTCGGGCTGGCACACCGAGGATCTGGTGGCAAAGTATCAGGTGAGTCGTGACGCCCAGGATCGTTGGGCGGCACGCTCGCAAGAGCGGTTCTCCACGGCGCAAGCTGCCGGTCTCTTCGCGTCCGAAATCACCCCCGTCGAGGTTCCCGGCCGAAAAGAGCTGACACTCTTCGACGCGGACGAACATAATCGTCCCGGCACGACGCTCGACGTCCTGGCCAAACTTAAGCCCGCCTTCCGTCGCGGCGGGACCATTACCGCCGGCAACGCGCCAGGGCTAAATGACGCCGCGGCCGCGATGGTGATGGCAGACGCGGATTGGGCTCGCAGTCACGGGCTCCGCCCGGTCGCCCGCCTCGCATCCTACGGAATTTCCGCGGTCGAGCCGGGAATGTTTGGGCTGGGCCCCATTCCGGCGGTACACCAGGCCCTGCGTCGGGCGGGGTGGGACCTGGGTTCGGTCCAGCGGTTCGAGATCAACGAGGCATTCGCGGCAATTGCCATTGTGGTCACGCGCGAGCTCCGCTTGCCGGACGAAGTCGTCAATGTGGAGGGCGGTGCGGTCGCTCACGGCCACCCTATCGGCGCCACGGGCGCAATTCTGACAACACGGCTCATTCATTCAATGCGGCGCGACGGGCTTACGCGCGGCGTGGTGACGATGTGCATCGGTGGTGGCCAAGGTATCGCTATGGCACTCGAAATTCTTCATGATCCATCGGCCACTGCGCTATGACGAACGATATTCCGATTGAACTTTACGGTGCCAGAACAGGTAACTGCTTGCGGGTTTCTATAGCACTTGAAGAAGCGGCGCTCCCCTATGTCGTCAGACTGGTCGATCTGCGTCGCGGGGAGCAACATCGACCCGAACACTTAGCTCTGAATCCCATGGGGAAGGTGCCGACCATCGTCGTGAATGAGAAGCGCGGGAAGCCTCCGTTTGTTCTGTCGCAGTCAAATGCCATCTTGTTTTACGTTGCGGAACGCGTACCCGGCCGCCTACTTTTCGACGATGCTCCAGAAACGCGCGCCAGAATGTATGAACGCTTCTTCTTCTTCCTCACCGACGTCATTGCGCCGAGCCATTCAGCGTTTGTGCTGCGATCGATCGCGCCCGGCGACCAAGCCGAGCTTCTCGACCAGCGATCCGTGGCTGCGTTAGTGCGGGCGGAGGCATTTCTCGCAGATTCGCGTTACATGGCGGGTGAAACCTTTACTCTAGCCGATATTGCAGCCCTCACGATTACAGTCGCCCATAGGGCGCGTATGGACTGGGGTCAGCTTCCACGTCTCCGACAATGGTTCGGGGACGTGCAGACTCGGCCGACGGTAGAGCGAGGTCTCCGGGCATTCGATGTGCCTTCCACGAACTGAATTCCACTCTGTCGGACGGTTGCTGACGAGAGGAGGCACGGGTCATGAGTGAATTATTGGCGTCGGCACTGGAGGCGCATGGCGGACTGGCCAATTGGCGGCGCTATACGACCGTTTCAGCCGATGCGGTGAGCGGTGGAGAACTGCTTGACCGCAAGGCACCCCAGAGCGGCGATCCGCGGCGGATGACGGTATGGATGCACGAGCAGCGCGCCTCGGCAAGACCGTTCGGGTCGGACGATCAGCGCTCGGCCTTCCGCTCGGATCGCGTTGCGATCGAGAAACTCTCCGGAGCAACCGTGGCAGAACGGAGGAATCCGAGGCTCTCATTCGAGGGTGACGATCTGGGCACGCCCTGGGATCCACTCAAACGCGCCTACTTCAATGGCTACGCCATGTGGAGTTATCTCACCGTTCCCTTCTCCCTCACCCTGCCCGGCGCGAGGGTCGGCGAGATCGAACCGATAGCGGAACATGGGGAGACCTGGCAGGGCCTGGATGTCATTATGCCCGATAACATCGCTACCCATAGCCGCATTCAGAGATTCTATTTCGGAGATGACTTTCTGCTGCGACGGCAAGATTACACTCTTGATGTCGCGGGCGGCGCCTACGTCGCCAACTACGCGAGCGAAATCGTCGAGATTCAAGGAATTCGTTTACCCTCGAAGCGCAGGGCATATATGTGCGACGACGACTATCGCCCACTCAAGGATCGGTTGCTCATATGGATTGATCTGACCCATCTGACATTCGCCCGGTAGTAATTCTTCCATCGGGCGCGGCCGGTGCGGAGACCAGAAGTTGAACGGCTTACACGCTACGCCTGGTATACGGCCTGCACCGTCCGCAGGCGCCCGTCTCTAAGATGTTGCCCAAGATTCGCCGACATTGTGCCGAACTCCAGACCCATGATGATTTGCAGATTCAACCTGGGGGCGGCCGGTTCTGCGGCTTGAGCGGCTTGCTGTTCCGCGAACCATACGATGCTCGCATCAGTCGTATCGATCCATGAATTCTCGCGAAACCTTGCTTGTAAGATCGCCTCCCGAGTGGCATCGGCAGTCAGGAGATGACTGGCTGATGGACTTGTGGCCCAGGGCAATGGATACGTAAGCGGTCGACCATTACCTGTCACCACATCGTATATCGCCAGCTTCCCGCCGGGTTTGAGCGCGCGATGAGCCTCCCGATACAAGCGAGAACGATCGACGATATTCATTGCGACATGCTGCATCCACGCCATGTCGAACGAGACCTCCGCGACCGGAAGGGCCAGGGCGTCGCCGTGTAGGAACTCAACCTTCTCCATGAGTCCCGTCCGCTCCGTCAAGTGTTTCGCTACGTTGACAAACGGTTCTGTCAGGTCCACACCGAGAACGTGGCACTGACTAGTCGCCGCGAGGAAGCGAGCGGGACCGCCAAGACCGGAGCCTATATCGAGAAACCTCGTTGAAGCGAGAGGATGCAACGCGGCGGCAAGTTCTTTAGTGGCGAGCAGACCACGAACATGAAAATGATCGAGCGGCGCTAATTCCGACCAAGTCAGTTGCTTCTCTGACGGGAATGTCTGTCTGAGCACACTGTCAACTCGCTGCATCAATTCATTGTCACTGTAATGGGCCAACACCGTGTATGAGTCAAACATGACGTTCCGAATCTCCTCGAGCGACATGACGGCTTGCAGTGCCGCTGTGGATGGTCCCTGAACCACAATACCCTATGTCCCCGAACAGCTTCACTGCTTATCAGCTTCGTGAACTGGTATTACCAGAAACCATTGACCGGGGTGGTCGGCGCCGGGCAAATGTATAGCGTATGTGCCGTTCCACCCACCGCGGGTGAAACCCTCGAGCGCGTCTGGATGAGGAGATACCACCATTATATGGGGTCCCACTCTGAACAGCCCGCCGGACGCGCTCGGAACCGTGTGACCCGTATACATATAGGCGACGCCGAGTCTCTCGACGTGCTGCGGCCGTCCGGCGAGTACATCGGTTACGAACTCAAAGAAAACCTTATCGAAACATCCCGGATCGTCATGCATCGAGCCCGGTGGTGGGCCCGGTAGACAAGTCCATTCACTGCTACCCTTACGAAGCACTCGAAATTCGCCGCCCTTGATGGCCGGATAGTCCATGATAGTCGCGCCATCTGTTATGAAACTTGGCGCGGCCCTCAGGGCGTCCGCAATTTTCTCGGCGTCCGTTGTTGGCAGGTGTTCAGCCGTGCTCTGAGCACCGGCTGTGAGCGCGGCGAAAAGACAAAATATAGTTAGCTTTGTTTTACACCAATTCAACGTTGTTCCCTTTTGAAGCAACCATCGTCTGGCGCTGCGCCAGCCCTTGTGACCTCTACGGGACTTCATCGCAACTTTCGCTGAAGTTTTCATGTATCTCCTGTCTGTCATCCCTTTTGCTGGGCCGGCCACTCTCCGCGATCCGGCCAAACGAGCCCCCTAAGGAAGCGCTTTGCCTTGGATCATGCGAACGTAAACATCAAAAGCTGAGCGAGAACGACCGGCACTACCGCGCCGGACGGCGGGGCTGATCTCCCAAGTTCTCAAGGTATTTGGGAGCTTGGGAAAACTCTCAGCCACGAACTGCCGACACTCCATCGTGCTTCCTACGCAGCGACCTGCTCGAAGAACTGTGTCAACTTTTCATCGAGCAGGGCGGGCACAGAGGACGGCTTCATCTCCGGGAATTTGCTGAAGAACGACAACTGATTGTCCATGTCGATCCGTGTCTGCTCGCCGTCCCGCTGCGAAACGCAGACGCGCACGGGAGCGCCCAGTCCGGCGGCACCGCTGTATTCGAACAGGCCACGCGCGATGACAGCGTTCCCCACGAGGTAGAACTTCGACTCGATGGGAATCCCCGCAAGGCGCATTGTGGAGCCCTGTTCGAAGTCCCAGAAGATTGAGAAGGGCTTGGAAGTGGAGTCGACGTAAGCTTCGACACCCGCGCGATTGCCGTGCGTCACATATTCCATCAGTTTGGGGATATGGAATCGCGGCAACGCGCTCTCGATCGCCTGAGTAACCTCAAAGAAGGACTTACGCGAGCGTATCGTGGTGAGACTTCCATCGAACTTGGTCCTCGTCGTCTGCGCGGTGTCTGTGCTTTTCATTGGAACGTACCTCTCCTTTGAGTTTAAATTTCTTTCGGCATCCATACAGGTGCCAGCCAACGGAGCAGAAATCCTGCCAGACTGGACGACGCACACTCGTGGTGGGGATTGCTGCCGCTTGGATCTGCGTGCTCAATTGAACTCACTGTATGGGACATCTGTCCGAAACATGTCCGTGCGATCCTGCAATTAGACGCGCACTACAGGCATTGCGCTCTCCAGCGTTGAGGCTAAGGCAAACTCATGCAACTCGGCGCATTGTTATGCAAGCGGGCGGCGTCACGGTTTGCCAGGATTAAGCTGGTGCTCAGAATTTCCGGAATGGCTGCGCTGGTGTTCGTTCGCGGGACAATCATTGGACACTAAACTTAAGAAAGTCATCGAGTGGTCGGCTGAAATCGCGCTCCGTTGAGCAACCTCAGTTATTGCGGGCAACGATTAGACCCACGAATATGAAAATAGCAGGGCGTATCGGCATTCTGGGAGGCGTGCGCATTCCGTTCGCTCGTCAAAATACCCACTACGTTGCCAGCACCAATCTCGACATGCTGACGGCGGTTCTGGACGGGGTCGCGCAACACTTCGGTTTACAAGGCGAATGTCTCGGTGAAGTGGCGGCCGGCGCAGTCCTCAAACATAGCCGGGACTTTAACTTGACTCGAGATGCGCTCATATCGAGCAGGCTTGCTCCGCAAACACCGGCGTATGACGTACAGCAAGCCTGCGCGACGTCATTGGAGGCGGCGATTGTTGTCGGCAATAAGATCGCTGTGGGTCAGATTGAAACCGGCATCGCGGGAGGCGTTGACTCCGCGTCGGATGCCCCCGTTGCCATCAGTGAGAAACTGCGTCGCATAGTACTCGGTTTGAATCGGGCCAAGACTTCGTCTGCGCGTCTGAGTCTATTCGCGCAGCTGCGACCATCCATGTTTACACCATCCGTGCCTGACGTAAAGGAGCGGCGCACCGGGCGGTCGATGGGTGAACATTGCGAACAGATGGTGAAGCGGTGGAATATCGGACGGGAAGCCCAGGACGAATTGGCATTGGCGAGTCACCTCAAGGGCATCGCTGCGTTTGACAGTGGCTTCTACAAGGATCTAGTGATTCCTTTTATGGGTCTTACGCGAGATAACAATTTGCGTGCCGACACCTCGCTGGCAAAGCTTGCCAAATTGCCGCCGGTATTTGATCTGACCTCCGGTCATGGAACTTTGACCGCCGGCAATTCTACGCCGCTCACCGATGGGGCGGCGGCAGTCCTGCTGGCATCCGAGAAATGGGCCGAGGCACACGGCCACGATCCGCAGGCATGGTTGGTTGACGCCGAGACCGCCGCAGTTGATTTTTTTGGTCCGGATCCTGAGGGCCTGCTCATGGCGCCGGTATACGCAGTGCCGCGGCTACTCGATCGCAATGGGATGACGCTCGAGGATTTCGACTACTATGAAATTCATGAAGCATTCAGCGGGCAGGTGCTGTGCACTTTGGCGGCGTGGGAAGACGAACGATTCTGTCAGCGTGCGCTGGGACGCCCCAAAGCACTCGGCTCGATCGATCTCGCGCGCGTGAATGTGAACGGCGGTTCAGTTGGTCTGGGTCATCCGTTCGCCGCAACCGGAGCGCGTATTCTCGGGGGGGCTGCGAAACAACTTGCGCAGCACCAGCGTCAATCCGGGCGCCGCGGGCGAACTCTAGTTTCAATCTGTGCGGCAGGGGGTCTCGGCGCGACCGCCATTTTGGAGTCGGCCTAGGGCGTCAACGGCTACCACCGGTAATGCATTATGACGAACTCACGGGTCCCCACTACTTTGGCCTTACAGCGGGTGTGATCAAAGCCGTTCCGCAATCATCGGCTCCCCTTCAGAGCTTTACGACATTGAACTCAGGGGTGTTTGCCATGTGCAATCTGTGCCACCGTTGATGGTGCTCCTTCAGGTGGTCCAGCAACATTCGCACAGCCAGGGGCAGGCCCTGGCGCGAGGGATACATCGCATAGACAGACACCTCTGGCAGTTGCCATTTCGGTAGCAGTCTTATTAATCGACCGTCCGCGATTTCTTGTTTAAATATGTTTGGTGGGAGATCGGCGATACCTAAACCGGCGAGAACCGCTTCCTTCAAGACTAAAAGGTCCTCGTTAACCAAGCGCGGACAATAGGCAATTGTCCGTCTCTGGCCCCTGGGGCCCTCCAAACGCCACAGATGTCGGGCGCCATGCTCGACCGGAAATATGCCGCCGACACTTGGTAGTGTTTTGAGGTCGTCCGGTCCCCGTGGCGCACCGCAGCGCGCGATTAACGCAGGGCTCGCCAAGAGCCAATGCTGCGTGGTAGCAAACGCACTCACAATTAGGTTCGATGACCTTATCTTCGTGCCAACGCGAAAGACAAGATCGTACCCGTCCGCGAGAACATCGATGTCTCGGTTGCTTACGTCCAGAGTGACATCGATGTGTGGGTAGTCGGCCATAAATCGGACGATTGCGCCGGCGACGACAATCTGCAAGAAATTGATCGGGCAGCTCACCCGCACGCGCCCGCGCGGTACCCCACGTACGTCCTCTATTACTCTTTTCGCGTTTTCGGATTCCGCTACCACCACGCGGCAGCGTTCATAGAAGCGCTGGCCAACCTCAGTAATCTGTAATCGGCGAGTGCTTCGCTGTATCAGACGGACGCCAAGCTCGGCTTCCAGTTTGGTTAGATGCTGGCTGAGAACAGACTTTGCGATACCAAGCGCCGCTCCGGCGCCGGATAGGCTACCGTGCTCGACGATTTTCACGAAATAATACAAATCATTTAAATCGTTCGACAAAACGGGCTCCGACAAACGACGCTGCAGAAGCAAAGTAGGTTAAATATACTCGTAACCGGTCTTCGCAGGATGATGCGCTGTGAAATCAACTCTCATCGAGCGCTCGATCAGTCTTTTGGTATGGCTCGCCGGTGGAAAGCACCCTGCGGAACACACGGTTGGCTCCCTTCATGGCCCACCGTAGCTACCATCTCCAACTTCGCAATCTTTCTGGCGGATTGTTCGTATACACAAACACTGTATTTCGAATGAAGCACTACCGGAAACTTCCTGAGATCTACAAACTTTTCTGCAGACGGAAAAAATTTGTGCCTGCGAAGGGAATTAGCAAGGCACAGAGGAAGGCGCTATGGGTCTTTGGCTATCGTCCGCGACGGTCGCTTGGCCTTGCTCTGAGCCCACGAGGTTATCGTGAGTTCGACGGGAGTGCAGACGGCGATTGGGGCGCTGGCGGATTCCAACCCGGCGACGCACCCCCTTGATCACGTGATCTGGAGAGCGCTCACCAGCCGCAACTGCGACGTGGGGGAGGGCGACCACCTGGCGCGTCGCTATCTCGCTCCGATTGCGCCGTTTGGCGCCACAATTGACGTAAGCATCGCCAGCTTTCAGTCACTGCGCGCGCTTCTGCCGGCGGGTGATCAGATTGCCCTCTTTACTCTTGATGAGATCATTCCTCCCTCATTCTTTTCTGTCGTGCAGCGTGGCGCAGTCGATCAGATGGTCCTGGTTAAGATGCCTGCTCACGTCTGCTCCGTGCCGATTGTTACGCTGGACGCTAGGGATGTCCCTGACATGCTGGCGCTTGTGGAGGCCACACACCCAGGGCCGTTCGGTCCGCGAACGATTGAACTCGGGGAGTACATTGGCGTTCGCCGGCAAGGGATATTGGTCGCCATGGCCGGGGAGCGTATGCGGCTCGATGGCTTCACCGAAATCAGCGCCGTGTGCGTCCACCCTTCCGGTCGAGGACAGGGGCTCGCGACTGAGCTTGTAAGTACGCTCGTCCGATCCATCGTGTCGCGCGGGGAGATTCCGTTCCTGCACGTATTCAATTCAAACCGCCCCGCGATCGAGCTCTACCTCAAGCTCGGCTTCATTCTCCGACGGCCCATACATCTGGCCCTGCTTGCGCGGGCCTCCGACGACGCCGAGTGCGACCGATGATGCCAATTGCGATCAAGAAAGAACCCGCCGACGAGGACCGGGAGTCTCTTGAGCGACTGGAGATCGCCGTCGCGGAACTCTTCAAAGCCGTGAGCAACGCGTTGCAAGATGAGCGTGAATCAGCAGAGGCATGCATCCGTCGCGCGAGCGCGATTCTACGGTTCGACCTGCCAGGGGAAATTGCCGGCGTGGCGGCTCCACTCACAAGTGCCGCACCGCCGAAGCTTATTCGCGGCGGCTTGGCGCCATGGCAGATCCGGCGGGTGACGACGCACATCGAGACGAACCTTGACGCTGCGATCACAACCAAAGACCTTGCCATGCTGGCCAGACTCAGTTCATTTCACTTCTGCCGCGCATTCAGGGACAGCTTCGGGGAATCTCCGCACGGCTATGTAACGCGTCGGCGAATAGAGCGCGCTCAGGGCTTGATGTTGACCACCAATGCGTCGCTCGGCCAGATCGCAGCGGATTGCGGCTTCACCGACCAGGCTCACTTAAGCAACCTGTTCCGCAGGTTTGTCGGTGAAAGTCCGGGCGTGTGGCGCCGTGCTCGAGCGACCGCGCCGGCATGATCAGCAGTGAATTTGTCGGAGCAATAATTCATGACAATCAGTAGCAACGCCTGGGCCATCGTGCTTACAGGCGGCGCCGCACAGCATCGACGCTGGTGGGAACCGATGTGCTCCAAGATGCCGAAGTCCAACATCATCGTGCAACCGCGCAATTGCGGCACTGGGAATGGAGTTCTGTTGCCGCTCCTTCACATTCTTGCGCGAGATCACGGCGCACGTATTGTTCTGTTACCTTCGGATCATCACGTCGGCGACGAACCTGCGCTTGCCTCATCTCTGCGCCAGGCTGTCGGGGCTCTGGAGGATCATCCCGATGAGCTGCTGCTATTGGGAATGCATCCTGATGACGCGGATCCCGATCTTGGATACATAATTCCGGGGCACAACATAGGGCCGAACATTTATAGAGTTGAATGTTTTGTCGAAAAGGCGAGCAGAGCCGCTGCCAGGCAATTGCTAGACCAGGGGGCATTGGGGAATGCGCTCATTGTGGCAACTCGTGCGCGCGCGCTGCTCGATCTATTCATGACGAGCCAGCCCAATGTCGTTGCAAAAATGCACTTCGCGGTTGCCGAAGACTTGCGCTCTTCAACTAACGCTCTCGCCGCTACCATTGTTTATCGGGATCTCCCAAATATCGATTTTTCGTCGCAGATCCTTCAGGGGACAGAAACAAAGCTACGTTTGACAAAAGCCATTCGTTGCGGATGGCGTGATCTAGGCACACCAAGGCGCCTGTGCGAAACGTTGCGCAAATTTCCACATGCCGATGAAGCATCGCGAGATTCCATCAACTCGGTGTTCGCCCCTATGAATCTTTCCGCGCAACACGCCCGTCTCAGGAGCGCGATTCGAAGCGCTTCCGGGTCGGCAGGTGCTTAGGGACTGCAAGACATCTAGTAATGACCAGGCTGGACATCGGCCACTGCGCAATTCGGTGTCCCCGCGACGATGCTCTCCGTATGAGTTGCAGTAGGCGGGTCGCTTTTGGATTGAAACGGATTCACAAGCGGCTCCACGACAAATGAATCAGGTAAACGCTATGGGTTGCACTGCTAAGAATTTTGAACTGAGCTCCGAACAGGATTTACCCGCCATGGCGGCGGCGAGGCAGAGGTACGTGATTCCTATGTCGGCTATTTCTCGCCGCACCTTCCTCGCCGGCGGGGCCGCTGTTGGCGCAAGCCTGTTGCTCGGCTATACAGCTGGAGCGCAAAATGTTGGAGGCGGCAACGACCCCCTTCTTAAGGAATATGACATCGCTACGAGTGGCATCTCCTTGCACGTAACGGAGCAAGGGGACGGGCCAGCCGTTCTTTTCTGCCATGGGTTCCCGGATACTGCCTATACCTGGCGCCGACAGATGAAAGCCATCGCGTCGGCCGGATATAGAACAATTGCTCCAGATATGCGCGGCTACGGCCGCAGTTCAGCTCCAGCGGACGCGACCTTATACACACCACTGCAAACTGCCGGTGACCTGGTTGGTCTGCTCGATGCGCTGAAGATCCCCAGCGCTGTCCTCGTGGGCCATGACTGGGGTGCAGCTCATGCGTGGAATGCGGCGATGATGCGTCCTGATCGATTCAAAGCCGTGTTCTGCCTGAGTGTGCCTTACGTTCCGCGTGGAGATATCAGCGTCTTCGAGAAAATGCGAAAGTCGGGCCATCAAAACGATTTCTACATGTTCGAACAGATCCGACCGGACGCCGATCAGATTTGGGCTAATGCAGCAGTAACCATTCCAGGGATTCTGTATTGGGCATCAGGTTCTGCTCCAGCCAACAAACGGTGGAGTCCTATGGATCCTGCACGCAGCCTTCATCGTCCGGCTCCCGGTGCGTTGCCCTCATGGGCGGAATTGAATTACGTCAATCACAACATCGCGGAATTCCAGCGCACTGGGTTTCACGGTGGCCTGAACTACTACCGCGCCGCCGAACCGTATTTCGATCTATCCGCCGCTTTCAAAGGTGCGAAGATCACTCAACCTTCTTTCTTCATTTGGGGGAAGGCGGAGGGAATGAAAGAACTCTATCCGCTTACCATAGACCAAATGCGTGCTGGTCTTCCTGGTCTCGTGGCAGGGCTCGAGCTCGACAATGTGGGCCACTGGGTA
>Ga0210408_10001255_pt1 | contig 27123 bp, 27 predicted proteins | sample IncBWH4MmetaG_FD_155471 | JGI IMG/M metagenome (GOLD analysis project Ga0210408, IMG submission 155471) | Forest soil microbial communities from Barre Woods Harvard Forest LTER site, Petersham, Massachusetts, United States - Inc-BW-H-4-M | ecosystem: Environmental > Terrestrial > Soil >...
CACCAACGTGTTTACGACCGTCGTGACTGACAACGGCACACCGGCGTTGAGTGCCACCAACAGCTTTATCGTGACTGTGCAGCCGGTACATAACGGGCCGGTACTGCCGGTTCAGACCAACCGCACGACTATCGGCTTGGCGACACTGATCGTTACCAACACCGCGAGCGACAATGACATCCCGGCGACTGTGTTGACCTATGCCTTGACCGTGGCGCCGACTAACGCCGTCATCGACACGAATGGGGTGATTACTTGGACGCCGGTTGTCGCCCAGGTGCCCAGCACCAACGTGTTTACAACCGTCGTCACCGATAACGGCACACCCGCCTTGAGCGCCACCAATAGCTTTACCTTGATTGTGCAACCGGTTCACAACGGGCCGGTCCTACCGCTCCAAACCAACCGCACGACTGTCGGCTTGGCGACACTGGTGGTCACCAACACGGCCAGCGACAATGACATTCCGGCGACGGTGCTGACCTATGCGTTGGCAATCGGGCCGACCAACGCCGTCATCGACACGAATGGGGTGATTACGTGGACGCCGGTTGTCGCCCAGGTGCCCAGCACCAATGTCTTTACTATCGTGGTCAGCGATAACGGCACACCGTCCTTGAGTGCCACCAACAGCTTCAGCGTAGTGGTGCAACCGGTCCACAACGGACCAGTGCTGCCGGCGCAAACCAACCGTACGACTGTTGGTTTGGTGACGCTGGTGGTCACCAACACGGCCAACGACAATGACATTCCGGCGACAGCGCTGGCCTACACGCTGGCGACGGGTCCAACCAACGCCGCCATCGACACGAACGGTGTGATTACCTGGACACCCGTAGCGGCCCAGGTGCCCAGCACCAATGTCTTTACGACCGTCGTGACTGACAACGGCACGCCTGCCCTGAGCGCGACGAACATCTTCCTCGTTTTCGCGAATGCCTCGCAATTGCCGCCGCCGCCGATCATCATCCAGGCCATCTCGGTCTCAGCTGGCGTGACCACGTTGAGCTGGAGCACGGCGTTGGGCTACAGCTACCGCTTGCAGTTCAAAGATGACGCGGCGGCTGCCAACTGGCAGGATGCAGTGCCGGATATCACAGCCACGGGGCCGACGGCAACCATGACGAATGCCTGCGGCAGCGCCGCTCAACGACTTTACCGTGTGATGCTAGTGCCTCAGGGGGGACAGTAACGTAACCGGAATTAGTATGCAGATTAACGTTTTGGAGTATTTCGAGAAAGGCTGTCTGATCCGCTGCCGCGAGCGCGTCGCTGTTCGCGAGCAGAATCGTCAGTTCACATTTGCGGAGCTCGAGCGTTTCGCCAAGAACTGCGCCACCCTGGTGCTCAAGAAAACTCCAACGAAGAACCAGCCGATTCCGGTGTTTCTACCGAAAAGCGCTGAAAACATCGTCGCGGACCTTGGCATCTTGTACAGCGGTAACGCCTATGCGAACCTGGATATCAAATCCCCCCCGCAGCGGCTCAAAGGGATGCTGCAAAACCTGGCGCCGCAGGTTATCTTGACCTCAGCCGCCCAGGTGCCGGCCCTTCGTGCCTTGGAGATTCCCGAGGACAAACTCGTGCTGATCGAACAAGCGATCGTGCCAGAAGCGCTTTACGACAACGCGGCATTGTTACAGCGGCTGGAATCTCTTCTGGATACCGATCCGTATTGTTTCATCCACACCTCGGGTTCGACGGGTATTCCCAAGGGCGTGGCGCTGAACCATCGCAGCACGATTGACTTTGCCGATTGGGCGTTCGAGCGGCTGGGGCTGGACGGCAGCGAGGTCATGGGCAGCCTGGCACCGATTTATTTCGATGCCTACACGCTCGAATTCTGCATGTGCATCGCCAAGGGCAGCACCTGGGTGGTGGTTCCTGAGCAACTGGCAATGTTTCCGGCCAAGCTGGTCGAGTTCATCGTTGCGCAGCCAATCAACTTTATTTTTTGGGTCCCCACGGTCATGGTGAACATCGCCAACATGGATTTGCTGGCGACTTTCAAACTGGACAGGCTCAAAAAAGTTTTCTTCATCGGCGAGGTTTTTCCCACCAAACACTTAAACTATTGGCGGCGCCATTTACCGGGAGCCATGTTCGTAAATCTCTATGGACCAATTGAGATCACCGTCGCCTGCACGTATTACATCGCTGACCGGGAACTGGGCGATGACGAGAAACTGCCGGTGGGATTTCCTTGCCGCAATACGGAGATTCTGATTTTCAACGACCAGAATCAACTGGCGAAGGTGGATGAACCTGGAGAAATCTGCGTGCGTGGCAGCTCGCTGGCTTTGGGGTACTACAACAATGCCGAGCGGACCGCCCGGGGTTTCGCCCAGAACCCGCTCAATTCGCATTACTCGGAACTCATCTACCGCACGGGGGATGTCGGTTACTGGAATAGTCGGGGTGAGATTATGTTCCTGGGCCGGAAAGATTTTCAAATCAAACACCTGGGTTATCGAATTGAGCTGGGGGAAATCGAACATGCGGTCCTCCAAGTGGACGGCATCCGCAACTGCTGCGTTGTATATAATCAAAACAAGAAGGAAATCACTTTGTTTTACGAGTGCGATCAGGAGCTGGCGCCGGGGCTGTTCCGGGAGCGGCTCTCCCCTTACTTGCCGAAGTACATGCTGCCGACGGTTTTTAATCGAATGGAGCTCATGCCGCGGAATCCTAACGGCAAAATCGACCGGCAGAGGCTGGTATCCAGCGTCAACTGAGCCGCGATGAGTCCTGTTCAAACGGTTGGCGACGTCTTCAATGCCATCCAGCAGGCCAAGGCGGGCGCGCCGGCTTTCTGCACGAATTTTTTTCCGGTCCAGACGAAGTTGCAAGGCTGGATCGACCACGGTGAGTTGCTCATGGAAAGACGCGACGGGGCCGCGCTCTTTCTACGAAGGGACCGTGATTTCTATCATCTTTACTTCTGCGCGGCCAGCCCGGCAGCCCTGTGGCCGAAGCTCTTTTCAGTGGCCGGCGTGGACACCGAACGCGTGGTGGTGGACCTGGTTGGCCCGCAGCCGGCGCTGGTGGAATTGACGGCCGCGCTGGAGCCGGCGGGATTGAAGTGCTACACGCGCCTGCAACGAATGTCGAGAACCGCCCAGTCAGCCCTGCCACAAGCCGGCGGCGAGGATACCCCGGTCACGGTGGCGGAGCGTGGCGATAGCCAAGCGATCCTGGCCCTGCTGGAATTCTCCTTCGATCGCTATGCCGACCAGCTCCCGCAGCGACACGAGGTCGAGGCTGCAATAGAGGCCCGACAGATGCTGGTCGTCAAAAACGAGAGAGCCGTGGCGGCCCTGCTTTTTTTCGAGACGCAGGGGTTCACTTCCACTCTCCGCTATTGGGCGGTCGCGGAGCGCTTCCGTTCGCGCCGATTCGGGGGCGCAGTCATGCGCCAGTACTTTGCGGGCCAGAGCGCCGTGCGGCGTTTCTTGTTGTGGGTGGTCGCCGGCAATAAAAATGCCGTTGAGAAATACCAGCACTATGGCTACGCGCCTGATGGGTTGCTCGACCAGGTCCTCGTCAATGAACGTATCGCTTCCGGAATAGTTCCCGCGCGTGAAATCACTTCCTGAAATTCTCAAGGACATCCGGCCGGAGTTTGATTTTACGGCCTCGCAGGACTTCATCGCCGATGGGATGCTGGATTCGTTCGACATGGTCACTTTAGTGTCTGCCCTGGACAAAAGCTACGGCATTTCGATCAAAGGCACCGATATTGTGCCGGAGAACTTCAAGAATTTGCAGACCATTACGGCGTTGCTGAAGCAGTCCGGGGTGCAGGTATGAACTTCACTTTTCATCGCAAACGTGTTTCCGGCATTCTCACTGTCGTCCCTGCGAACGAACGGTTGTTCGTCGAGGAAATGCGCAATTTTAATTTTCCGGAGGCCCGTTCCCTCAAGTTGAAGGAAGTCATGGGGTATAACAAACGCCGGATGGTAGGGCCCGGTGTGTGCGTGTCGGACCTGGCGGTATTCGGTTTGCAGCGGCTTTTTGAACGCGGCGCGTTGCGGCGTGAGGAGATTGACGCACTGGTGCTCGTGACCCTGACACCTGACCATTTTCTGCCGCCGACGAGCAATCTCATCCAGGGGCGGCTCGGACTCAAACAGGATATGCTGTGCCTGGATCTGAACCAGGCGTGCGCCGGGTTCGTGGTCGGCCTCATCGAGGCTTTCATGTTGCTCGAACAGGAGAGCGTTCGCAAAGTCGTGTTGATCAATGGGGACGTGCTTAGCCGGAAGGCCTCACCGAAAGATCGGAATATCTATCCGCTCATCGGAGACGCCGCTTCCATTACGATCGTGGAACGTGATCCCGAGGAGTCCACCATCTACGCCAACCTGAAGACGGACGGCGCGCGCGGCGAGGCGCTGATCATTCCAGCCGGGGGGATGCGGCTGCCGTGTTCCCCTGAGACGGCGCTCCTGGAGGACGTCGGCGACAATAATCTTCGCGCCAAGGACCATTTGCGGATGGATGGGACGGCGATTTTCAATTTTGTCCAGGTCGAAGTGCCGCCTTTGATCGAAGCTCTGCTCGAGCGAGCCGGCACGGCAATGGAGCAGGTTGATTTTTTCCTGTGCCATCAGCCCAACCGGTTCATGCTGCAGAAACTCGCCGATAAAATGAAGGTGCCGCACGCACGGATGCCCAATAATGTGGTTGAGCATTTTGGCAATAGCGGCGGCGCCACCATTCCCACCTCGATTGCCTTTAATTTATCCGACCGTATGAGGAGCGGTTCGTCGCAAGTCTGCTTAGCGGGATTCGGGGGAGGGCTGACCTGGGCGTCGATGCTGATGCGCCTAGGAAAGCTGGATTTTTGCGAACTGGTTGATTATCCCTAGCACCGGACTATGAACGATTTTTTGAACCGCATCGCCACCATCCTGGAAGTTGAGCAGGTCATTGCGACAGACGACCTGAAAGCGTTTCCGCAGTGGGACTCGCTGGCCGTGTTGTCAGTGATCGCCATGCTGGACGCCGATTTTGGGGTTAACCTTCGGGCGGCGGACCTCGCGCCGGTCAAGTCCGCCGGCGAGTTGTGGCAACTGGTCCAAGCCAAAAAGGGGCCGTGAACCTGATTTTTTCCTCACGCGCCGCCCGGGAGTGCCGCCCAGCGTTGGAGGAGTTGCTGTTCTTTAATCCGCGCCAACATGTGGTTCGAGATGGGATTATTGAGTCGCTGGAGCAGTTTGGGCATCCGCGGCTGGAGGAAACGCCCGAGGGCCTTGCCATCAAGGTCGGCAATCACGAAGCGCAAACACTTTTCGCTTACGACCGCGAGCGTCCTGGCAACGACCCGGTGGGGGTGGTGGTCTTTCTGCGGACCGCCGCCGAAGAAATGTCGATTCTCCACGTGGCGGTGCATTCGGATTACGCGTTGCAAGGCATTGAGGCAGGTGTGGGGCTGGGGGTGACGCTAGTTGAAAAGGTCAAAGAAATCGCCTCGCGGGTGGTAGGGATCAAGCGCCTGGTCTTTTTCTACCGCCAGGAAGTGGTGATCAGACTGTGATTGATCTTTGGACGTGGCCCAGCTATCCCACTGGCAACGGGACGAGAGACGATGCAACACAACATTCAGGAAGAGGGTTTTGGGGTGCGCCTTCGGCCGGTGCGGATGGAGGATGCGTCCTTCATCGTTTGGCTGCGGAATCTAGGGCACGTCAAAGGCAATGTGGGCGACTCGGCGATGGATGTCGCCAGCCAGCAGCGCTGGCTGGAGAATTATTTCCAGCGGGATGGAGATTACTACTTCGTGATTGAGACCGCCGGCGCGAAAGCGGTGGGGGCTTATGGCATTTACGATGTCTCCGGCGGAACCGCTGAATCGGGCCGATGGATCATCCGTCCCGAAGTTCCCGCGGCGATTCCCAGCGCCCTGCTGGCTTTCAAGCTGGGCTTCGAACGTTTGGGGCTGAAAGGATTGCGAGCCAAAACCGTGACCACCAATCATGGAGTCCTTTCGTTGAACAAAAAATTCGGTTTTCGAGAGACAGGGGTTGAGCGCGGCGCCTTGATGATTGGCGGCAACCGGGTCGATTTGATCTGCTTTCTGCTGGAGGCAAAGGACTGGCCCAAAATCCGGGAAACGCTTTTGCCCCTGGCCCAGGTTGCCGAAAGGCAGGTGCGCGATTGGGACCAGGCGCAGCCTCAATGAGCGGCCACACAACAGTCGCGCAAACGTCCCGTCGCCTGCGTCCCTGGCAGCGCCGAGGCGAGAGGCCCCGGCTGGACTCGCAAGCAAGACGCCGGCACGGCTTTGGAACCTGACTGACACGTTATGGAATTAAGCCAATGCAAACTGATCGAGTTGCCCAAGATCAATGATCCGCGGGGGAACCTGACGTTTCTGGAAAACAATCGTCACATTCCTTTCGCGATTCAGCGGGTATTCTATCTCTACGACGTGCCGGGCGGAGCCGACCGCGCCGGCCACGCCCTCAAGAGGTGTCACCAGTTTCTGATCGCGATGTCCGGCAGTTTCGATGTGGTGGTCTATGACGGGAAAGACAAACAGCGGTTTCACCTGAATCGTTCCTATTACGGGCTGCACTTGCCGCCCATGCTCTGGCGGGAGATCGACAATTTCTCTTCCGGTTCGGTCTGCCTGGCGCTGGCTTCTGAACCCTACGACGAGAAAGATTACTACCGCGATTACCGCGAGTATTTGCGAGCCATGGGAGGCGCGGGCGCGTGAAGGTGCCGTTTCTGGATTTCGTCGAGCCATACGAGGAACTGAAGGCCGACCTGGACGAGGCCTACTTCCGTTTCATGCGTGCGGCCTGGTACATTCTCGGGCGCGAGGTGCAGGCCTTCGAGGAAGAATTTGCCGCGTATTGTGGGGTACGGCATTGCGTCGGGGTCGGCAACGGCCTCGAGGCGCTTCACCTGATACTGCGCGCTTATGGGATTGGCCCGGGCGACGAGGTAATTGTGCCTTCGAATACTTACATTGCGAGCTGGCTGGCGGTTTCCTATGCCGGGGCATCCCCTGTGCCAGTCGAGCCAGACCCGCGGACCTGCAACCTCGATCCGGAGCGGGTCGAGAAAGCGATCACCGCCAGGACCAGGGCGATCATGCCGGTCCATCTTTACGGTCAGCCGGCGGACATGGACCCGATTCTGAAGATCGCGCGAAGGCACGGTTTGAAAGCAATTGAGGACAACGCTCAGGCGCAGGGCGCCCGGTACAAAGGCCGGCGTACCGGCGGGCTGGGCGACGCCGCCGGCAACAGCTTTTATCCAGGTAAAAACCTTGGCGCACTGGGAGACGCCGGGGCGGTGACAACCGATGACGCTGAGCTGGCCGACCGGGTTCGGACTTTGCGCAACTACGGTTCTAAAGAGAAATATTATAACGAGTGCAAGGGCTACAACTCCCGTCTGGACGAGCTCCAAGCTGGCTTTCTTCGGGTTAAGCTCAAGAAACTGGATGAGTGGAACGAGCGCCGCCGCGCCATCGCTGCTCGGTACCTGGCGCAATTGGGAGAGGCCGGCCTGACCTTGCCTTTCGCGCCGGCATGGGCGGAGTCGGCCTGGCATTTGTTTGTGGTGCGGCATCCGCGGCGCAATGAGTTCCAGCAGAAGCTGACCGGCGCAGGCATCGGAACGTTGATTCATTATCCCGTTCCGCCGCACCTTTCGGGAGCTTATGCCGACGGCCCATGGAAGCCTGGGGATTTCCCGATCGCCGAAATGCTCGCCGATACGGTGCTCAGCCTGCCGATTGGCCCGCATTTAACCAGACCGCAGGCCGACGTGGTCATCGAGCAGACGGCGAATGCAACCGCCGAGCTTCGGCAGGTTAACCTGACAGGGGCGGTTTAAGTTCGATTTCAACTATGAAACAGAATACTGAAACTATCAAAACAGCTATCATCGGGCTAGGTTACGTGGGCCTGCCTTTGTCGTTCCAGTTCGCGCGCTCCGGAGTGTCGGTCCTGGGATTGGACATTGATACCGCCAAAGTGGATGCGCTCAACCAGGGCAAGAGTTACATCAAACATATCTCTTCCGAGGCCGTCGCCGAATCGATGCGCTCGGGGAGGTTTTCGGCCTCGAGCGATTTCAGCCGCATCCGCGAGGTCGAGGCGATCATCATCTGCGTGCCGACACCGCTGAACAAGAACCGGGAGCCTGACATTTCTTACATTTTGGACACCGGCCGGAATATCGCGCGTCACCTGCGGAAGGGGATGCTGGTCGTGCTGGAGTCGACGACTTATCCCGGCACAACCGATGAAGACCTGCGTGAGGTGCTGGAGATCGGCTCCGGGCTGGAGGCCGGGCGGGATTTTCATCTGGCCTTCTCGCCCGAACGGGAAGATCCGGGCAATCCTGATAGCAAAGTCGCGGTTATCCCCAAAGTCGTCGGCGGCTATACACCGTCCTGCCTGGAACGGGCGGTGGCGCTGTATTCCAAGGCGGTGAAAACGGTGGTGCCGGTTTCTTCCTGCCGGGTGGCGGAGGCGACGAAGTTGCTGGAGAATACCTTCCGCAGCATCAATATCGCTTTGGTGAACGAACTGAAGATGGTCTATACCGCGATGGGTATCGACGTTTGGGAGGTCATTACTGCGGCCAAGACCAAGCCGTTCGGTTTCATGCCGTTTTACCCGGGGCCGGGTCTGGGCGGACACTGCATCCCGATTGACCCATTCTATCTCACCTGGAAGGCGCGCGAATATGGCCAGCACACCCGGTTCATCGAGTTAGCGGGGGAGATTAACACCCAAATGCCTACGTACGTGGTGCATCGGGTGGCCGATGCGCTTAACGAGCGGAAGAAGCCCGTGAAGAGCAGTTCGGTGCTGGTGCTGGGACTGGCCTACAAACCCAACGTCGATGATGAGCGCGAATCGCCCAGTTATGCGCTGATGGAAATGCTTTCGGCTCGCGGGGCCAAAGTGGCCTATTATGATCCTTATGTGCCAGTGATTCGGCCGACGCGGGAGCACGCGCACTGGACCGGCACGAAGTCAGTGGAGTGGAACGAGAAAACGATCGCGGGTTTCGACGTGGTGGTGGTTGCGACGAATCATGCCTGTGTCAATTACGCGGAATTGGCGAAATGGGCTCCTTGCATTGTCGATACTCGCAACGCGATGTTGGGCGTTGCGACCCAACGGGGTCAGGTGTGGAAGGCGTAAGGAAGTCAAAAGGCCAAAGCCCAAAGAATGTTAGCCGCCCGAATGGGCGGCTTTTTTTGTCAGGCTCGCCAGACCGATTTCCTCATTCAACTGATTAAAACTTTTGCCTCTTTTTGATTGTGCGAGGAAGAGGATGGGGAGCGAGGTCGAGAACGGTGAGGTTTTTATCAGGTTGGGCCGGGGACCTAAGCTGGAGGGGCGGGCGGAGAGAGGGGCGCAGGCCCTTGCGGTGAGCTGGCGGTTTTCGGGATGGAGAAGTAGAACGTGGCGCCGTTGTCGATGTTGCCTTCGGCCCAGGTGCGGCCGCCATGACGCCCGATAATGCGGCGCACGTTGGCGAGGCCGACGCCGGTGCCTTCGAACTCTTCGCTCGGGTGGAGGCGCTGAAAGACGCCAAAAAGCTTGTCAGCGTAGGCCATATCGAAGCCGACACCGTTATCGCGGACAAAGAGGACAGTCTCAGCCGGGTTGTCCTGAGCGGAGCCGATTTCAATCCGGGCGGGGTTTCGTGGGCGGGTGTATTTAATCGCGTTGGAGAGCAGGTTGGCGAAGACCTGGCGCAGCAGGGCGGGGTCGGCGTGGACGACCGGCAGGGCGGGGTGTTTCCAAACGATGTTACGATCGTTGAGCTCGGGTTGAAGCTGGCGGATGACCTCGGGGACAAGGTCCTGAAGATTGAGCTGCTCGATGCGCATGTCCGCCCGGCTGGTGCGGGAGAGCGTCAGCAGGTCATCGATGAGGCGTTGCATGCGCTGGGCGGAGCCATTGATTTGTGCCAGATAATTGCGGCTCTCGTCGGAGAGGTCCGTGCCGGCGGATTCGAGGAGCATGTCGGCAAAGCCGCCGATGTGGCGCAAAGGCGCGCGCAGGTCGTGGGAGACCGAAAAGGCGAAGGCTTCGAGTTCCTGATTGGCGGCTTCGAGTTGGGCGGTGCGGTCGCGCACGCGCTGTTCGAGTTGTTCGTTGAGGCGGCGCACTTCGGCCTCGGCCCGCCGGCGCTCCGTGATGTCTTGCATGACCCCGATGAAGTGGGAGATTTCTCCGGTTGGTGAGCGGACGGGCGTGACGGTTTGTTCGTTAACGTATTCCGAGCCGTCCTTGCGCCGGTTGATAAATTCGCCGCGCCAGGTTCGACCGTCGAGAATGGTTTCCCAAAAGGCGCGGTAAAACTCGGGGGCATGGTGGCCGGACTTCAGGAAGCGGGGGTTTTGGCCCAGGGCCTCTTCGGCGGCGTAGCCGGTCATGGCGGAGAAGGCCGGGTTGGCCCAAAGAATGGTGCCGGCCCGGCTCGCGATGATGATGCTGTTGGCAGCCGCGGCTAGGGCGGTGGATTGGAGCAGGAGCCGTTGCTGGCTGTGCCGGAGGGCCTGGCGGACGCGATGCCGTTCCTGGGCATAGCGCAGTGTGCGCGTCAGCAGGGCGGGGGTTAGACCCTCAAGGCTAAGAAAATCTTGGGTGCCTTCGCGCACGGTTTGGAGGGCGAGCGCCTCATCCTCCGAACCAGTCAGGAGTATGATCGGGATGTCACTGCGGATTTGCGCCTGGAGTTGGGCGATGCAGTCCAGGGCGAGCGGAGGGGATTGCTGAAGGCTGAGCAGCACGATCTCAAAGGCTTGTTGGCGCAACCGATCAAGGGCCTCGCTGAGGTGGGGGATTTGCGCTAATTCGAAGCGGCCTGGAAACGTTCGGTCAAGCAATTCGCGGATGAGCGCGGCCTCAGCCCGAGATGCTTCGACCAAAAGGATTCTCATTACGGCTCAATGTTATGCTGCTGTCCGCGGCCTGGGTCCAATACTTTTTGCTGAGGATCTGGCAAATCTGGGCTGAAGGGATGCTGACTGCGGGTGACATGGGGGCGGGGAGTTGATGCCTTGCGTCGGAAGCGAGAAACGTGATGCGTGAGTCAAAGGGACCAACGCCGGTGGAAGCGTAATCTGCCCGCACCGATTGCCGCGGGCCGAAGCTGGCGAACTAGGGGGTAGGCTCGACGGATGGCAGGTGAGTTATCGCCCCCGCTTTGGTGGGCTTGGATCAGTTAAGGCGGGGAACGTGGGAGCAGTTCGCGAGGTTTCCGGGGTGGAGCTGACCCGGAGCCAAAAATCACGGATCAGTTTGCTGAGCTCGATGTAGTTCTCGAAATCGACAGGTTTGACCAGGAAGGAATTGGCGCCCAGTTTGTAGGCTTGGTTGACTTCGCGGATTTCTTTAGTGGAGGTGAGGACCAGGACCCGGAGCGCGGCTAACCCCGGCTGTTCGCGGATCCATCTGAGGACGTCAAAGCCATCCAAAAGGGGCATTTTGAGGTCGAGCAACATGAGGCCGGGCAGGGGGTATTCGGCGCGATTGGAATATTTGCCTTCACCCTTGAGGTAAGCTACGGCTTCGTCGCCATCGCGGACTACATGAATCGGATTGGAAATATGGGCCTGGGTAAAGGCTCTTCGGATCAGGAAGATGTCGTCTTCCGAATCTTCAGCTAACAGAATGACTGCGGATTCTGGCATGGAGAAATGTGCCCTGCCCGGTAAAATCGTTCCAAGCTCGGGAAGTTGAAATGGGGTGTCGCCCCCAGCGGCCTTCAGTAATCAGCAATCGGTAATCAGTCGATCGTGCTCGCTACCGACGGTAGCTCATCGGCAATAATGGATTGGGGAAGTAGTGTCTTGACTGCCGCGGCAAAAATCCAACACTGGTGGCCATGAAGTTAATGCGTTTAGGAATGGTACTGGTGTTGGGGCTGCTGGCGGTCAACCTTGTCCTGGCCCAAAGCCTGGAACCCAAACCGACCGATGCCTGTTTCGAGAGATTCCAGCCGGTGAAGGCCCCGGGACCGGCGGGTTTGGTTCTAAAACGGGGCGATCGGGTCGCGATTTGCGGCGATTCGATCACGGAACAGAAGATGTATTCGCGCCTGATCGAGGACTACCTCACGATGTGCGTGCCGGAGTTAAACGTCAGCGTGCGGCAATATGGATGGAACGGAGAGAAGGCGGTGGGATTTCTAGCGCGGATGACGAATGATTGCCTGCGGTTCAGGCCCACGGTAGCTACGACGTGCTACGGGATGAACGATCACGAATATCGGCCTTACGAAGGGCGAATCGGGCGGGCGTATCGGGAGAGTTCGATTGCGGTTGTGGAGGCATTCAAAGCCAAAGGCACGCGGGTGATTGAAGGGTCACCAGGGTGCGTGGGGAAAGTGCCGGGCTGGGTCAAGAACGCCAACGGGACGGTGGAGGACCTGAACCTGAGCTTGTGCGAGCTTCGCAACATCGGGATCGAGATTGCGGAGAAGGAAAAGGCTGGTTTCGCAGACGTGTTTTGGCCGATGCTGACGGCTGGGGTGCTGGCGCAGCGGGAATATGGGACAAACTATGCCATCGCGGGAAGGGATGGCGTACATCCGGGGTGGGCGGGTCACACGGTGATGGCGTATGCGTTTCTAAAGGCTTTCGGGTTGAGCGGCGACATCGGGAAATTCACGGTTGATATTGCAAAGAACCGGATGAAAGTTTCTAAAGGGCACAAAGTGGTTTCAGCGAAGGCGGGTGAGTTCCAAATCCGGAGCACGCGGTATCCATTTTGTGCTTGCGTGACCGGCAACCAGGTGGCGACGCATTACCCGGTTTGCGAGCAGGACGACCTTGCCAGGGACAGCAGTATCCGCTCCGGGATGAGCCTGGTTCCGTTCAACCCTGAGTTGAACCGGCTGGAGTTGGTGGTCGAGAATCTTGATCCTGGGTCATATAAAGTGACCTGGGGTAGCCAGAGCAAGAGTTTCACGGCGGGAGAGCTCGGGTCGGGAGTGAACCTGGCGGAGGAGTTTCCATGTAACCCATTCTGCGTGGCGTTTGGGAAGGTGGACGCGGCGGTGGCGGCGAAAGAGGCCTACGAAACGAAGCAAATTAAAACGAGTTTTCACAGTGCCGAAGCGAAGACCAACATGATGGCGATTATCAAGCGGACCGAGAAGGAACGGGAACCGCTGGCCGCGGCCATCCGGACCGCGTTTGTGCCGGTGACGCATACTCTCAGCATCCAAAAAGCGGAGTAGGGCAACCGGGGCGTCGCGGTTGGCAGAAGAGGAGTTCTGCGAGAGGTGGCTCACTCGTATCGCAGTGCCTGGATAGGGTCGAGGCGGGCGGCTTTGAAGGCGGGGAAAAGGCCGGCAATGATGCCGACGGCGGCGCTGAAGGCGACGGCCAGCAGGATCGCGCCGGCAGTGATGACCGGAACATTGGCAGTCGGGCTGATGAGTTCAAGGACACGGACGAAACCGTAGGAGGCAACCACGCCCAGCGCGGCGCCGAGAAGCGCGATGACGACGCTCTCGATGAGGACCTGGATGAAGACGGCCAGCCCCGTGGCGCCGACCGCTTTGCAGATACCGATCTCGCGGATGCGCTCGTTGATGCTGGCCAGCATGATATTCATGATGCCGATGCCGCCCACCAGCAAGCTGATCGCGGCAATGACGCCGCCGCTCATGCGGGCGTTGTGAATCTGTTTGTCGATGCTCTCCAATTGGTTTTCCTGGGTGCGGAAGCCGAAGTCCTCGATGCCGCGATGGGTGAGCATGAGGACATTGCGCGCCTGTTGCAGGGCGGGCTCCAGTTGTTCGAGGCCGCGGACTTTGAGTTGAATGTCCGAGAGCCGGTTGTCCGGGACCCCGTTGGTATCGCCGACGGAGCGGAAGCGGATCCAAGCGGTGTTGAGGGGAACGTAAAGGGAGTAGTTCTTGTGGTAAAAGGCCCAATTGCCGTGACCCCAGCCTTTCCGCCGGGCAGGGCCCACTTGCGCTTCCTTGGGGTGGGCTTTAGCCAGCTCGCGTTCCTTTTTGTCCTGCTCGCTCTCGTAATGAGTGAACATGCCGACGATCGTGAAGGGTTGGCCGTTGAGGTTAACGACCTCGCCCACGGGCACAATTTCGTGGCCGGCTTGTTCCGGCGAACCGAACAGGTCGTCGCGGATCCCGGTGCCGATGACACAAACCGCGTTGGCGTTTTCCTCGTCGAGGTCTGTGAAAAAGCGCCCGTATTGGAGGGTGTGCAGATTCATATCAATCACGGCAGGCCATACCCCCAACATGTCGGTTACTGCCATCTTCTCCCCGCGAGTGATGACGACGTCGTCCACGGACATCTCGGGGGAAATCAAGCGGAGCAGGGGAGCGCTTTCCCGGAGGGCCATGACGTCGGCCATGGTTCGGCCCGGGGCCTGGTCGGACAGGTGCTCCTGCTCGGTCGGCACGTCTTGATCTTCCAGCGCGACTTTGTCGGCGCCGCCCATCGCGATCATCGTTTCGCGCATGCCGTTTTCCATGCCCTTGATGATCGCGGCCATGCCGACCAGGCTGGCCACCCCCAGGATAATACCCAGCATCGTCAATAAGGAACGGAACTTGTGGGACCAGACTTCCTTGAGACCGACGAGGATGGTGTTCAGGAGGTTCACTGCTTATTCATAACGCAGCGCCTGGATGGGGTTGAGCCGCGCGGCTTTGATCGCCGGGAAAATGCCGGCGAGGATGCCCACCAGCACGCTGAAGCCGAAGGCGATCGCCAGGGCGGTGAAGGTGATGATGGGCGCATTGTCAGTGGGGGAAAAAGAGCTGAGCATCTGGACAAGCGCAAATGAGGTGAGCAGCCCCGCCAGGCCTCCCAGGATGGCGATGACCAGCGACTCGACCAAAATCTGGATGAAAATATCGCTGGTGGTGGCGCCGACGGACTTTCGGATGCCAATCTCGCGAACCCGCTCGGAGATACTGGCCAACATGATGTTCATGATGCCGATGCCGCCCACCAGAAGGCTGATGCCCGCAATAAGGCCTCCGCTCAACCGCGCGTTATGGATGAAGGTGTTGATGGCCTCAGCCCAATCTTCCTGGGTGCGGAAGGTGAAATCTTCGATGCCCTTATGAGTGGTCATCAGGACATTGCGAATCTGCTGCAAGGCTTGGGGCAGTAGTTCGATGCTGGCCAGCTTCAACTCCAGACTGGAGAGTCGCGGGTCGCCGCTGGCGCCCGTGACGCGGCGCCCGCCCCCGTAGCCCATGATCGTCTGTCCGCCCCCGGCGCGGAATTTCATCCAGACCGTGTTGAGCGGAAGATAAACCGTAGCGTTCTTGAGGTTAAAGACAAAGTTGCCCCGCTTGCGGTTTCCGCCGCCGCCCCAGCTGCGGTTGCGCATCACGGCGCCGGTCTTTTGCCGGCTGGCCTCGCGCTGGGCCAATTCGCGGGCCTTGCGATCCTGCTCGCTTTCGTAGTGCTGAAACATCCCAATGATGGTGAACGGCACGCCGTTGATGTAGAGGGTTTCGCCCACCGGAATGATCTCATGGCCCACCTTTTCGGGTGCGCCCCAGAGTTCATCGCGGGTGGCGGTGCCGATGACGCAGACGCTCCGCGCCATTTCGTCATCGATTTCATTGAACATCCGCCCGTATTCGACGACATGTTCGTTCATGTCAAGAGCCACTGGCCAGACCCCGCTCATATACCAGGGCCGGAAACTTTTGCCGTTGGCCGACGCGGTAGCGGGCAGACGCATCTCCGGCGAGAGGCGGGTGACCAATGGTGCGCTCTGTTCGAGGGCGTGTACATCGTTCATCGTGATACCGACCGCCTGGTCGGTCAGATAGCGCTGCTCGACCGGCACCTCCTGGGGTTCGACACGGATCTTTTCCAGCCCGCCGATGGCCACCAGCGCCTCTTTCGCGCCTTTCTCCATGCCCGCGACCAGCGCGGACATTGCCACCAGGCTCGACACGCCCAGGATAATTCCGAGCATCGTTAACACCGAGCGAAATTTGTGCGCCCAGATTTCGCGCAGGCCCGCAAGCAGGGTGATGCCGAGTTGGGCCCACGATGAACGGACCTCTTCAGGCGCAAGGGGCAAGGGAACGGTGCGCATGGGGCTAAAACCGAAGGCCCAAATCCGAAGGCGGAAGGAAACCCGAAACCCGAAATTGGAACTCCTGCCTCGACCAAAATGCGTTCATGATGCTGCGTGGGCCTCAATTCCACCGGGCGCAGTCGCCGGCTGTGCCTTGCGATTTAAGCCGGCGAGAGTAGTATCCACCTTCACCGCGATTTTGCCATCGCGGATCTCGATGCGCCGCGGAGTGACCGCCGCGATCTCAGGGTCGTGGGTGACCAGCACGATCGTGCGGCCTTCCTGACTGAGCCGGCGAAAGAGCTGAAGGATGGCGTCGCCCGTATGGGAGTCGAGATTCCCGGTGGGTTCGTCGGCAAAGACAATCCGGGGGTGGTTAACCAAAGCCCGGGCGATGGCGGCGCGCTGCTGCTGTCCGCCAGAGAGCTGGCTGGGACGGTGCTTCGAGCGATTAGCCAGGTCCACCGATTCAAGGGCGTTCATCGCGCGCTCGCGGCGTTCCCGGGCCGTGATGCCGCTATAAATCATCGGGAGTTCAACATTCTGCACCACGTTGAGCTTGGGCAGCAGGTTGAAGAACTGGAAGACGAAGCCGATCTTGCGATTTCGCATCGCGGCCAGTTGGCGAGAAGAGGCATTCTGGATTTTCACCCCATCAAGCCGGATGGTGCCTTTGCTGGGGGAGTCCAGGCACCCCAGGATGTGCATCAAAGTCGATTTGCCGCTGCCGGACGGACCAATAATGGAAATGAATTCGCCTTCTTCGATGTCGAGGGTCACATCGTCCAGTGCTCGAATTTCCTCCTCGCCGAGGCGATAGATTTTGCTGACGTTGCGAAGTTCTACGAGTGACATGCGGGCGTGCTTTAGGTCTTGCCGCCGGAGGTGACCGCACTACCGCCGGCAGGGCCTGAGGCGGGCGTCGCTTTCGGGGTGATTTCCGGAGCGGCAGCGGTTCCGGTCGCGGTCGAATTGGTCTGAACCGAGGCTGCCCCTTTACCGGGTTTTCCTGCCGGCGCGCCCGCCTCGCCCGGGGAGCGTTGGCTGGCTACCTGGCGGATCTTCTTCTCTCGTTCTTCTTTCGGCATCTCGAGGGAGACGATCTCGCCCGCCGTCAGGCCATCCTGGATCTCGGCGTAGAAATAATCCGAGACGCCAACCTTGACGTTGCGCTTCTCGAAATTGTCACCCTGCTGTACGTAAACGAACCGCTCCATCTGGGAGGTGTCGGGATTCTTTTCGGTGAAGACAGCCGCCAGCGGCACCGCGGTCACATTATCGGCCGAGGCCACCGGGATCTTAACATTGGCCGTCATGCCCGGACGCACACGCGGGTCCACGTTTTTGAGAACGATGCGGGCGGGATAGCCTTTGATATTGTTACGGATCGTGGCTTGGAGCGAGATGCGCTCCACCGTGCCGGCTACGTGTAAACCGGGGACGGCTTCCACGGCGACCTCGACGGCTTCACCGGGCTTAAGGCGGGGAACGTCAGCCTGGTTGACTTGCGCGTTGATGATCATGGAATTGAGATCGGCAATCGTGAGTACCTCGGTGCCGCTATTGAAGCCCCCCGAACCGGAAACCGCCTGGCCGATGGAGACCGGGCGGGTCAATACGGAGCAGTCGAACGGAGCGCGGACTTCGGTTTTGGTGAGGTGTTCGTCAGTAATCGCCAGGGCCTTCTGCGCGCTCTCGAGCCCATTTTTGGCGAGCTCGAAGGCTGTCTTGGTATCATCGTAAAGCTCCTGGGAGATGAGTTTGTCGGCCAGGAGCTGCTGAGCGCGGTTGTAGTCGCGTTCGGCTTTGTCGAGGCCAAGCTTGGCTTTCTCGATGTCGATGACGTTCGAGGCGCGCTGTTGTTGAAGTTCACTGTCGTCCAGTTTGAAAAGCAGCGCATCTTTTTTCACGCGGTCGCCGATGTCCACCGGCAGCTCCAGCAGCAAGCCATTGATCTCCGGGCGTACGGAAACCTGCTCGGCGGGGGCAATTTCGCCGGCGGCATTCACCGCGAAGTTGATGTCCCGCAACTCAGCGGTGGCGGTGGTGGGGCGGTCAGGCAAGTCCGACTTGGATTTGGCCTTTTGCCAGGCAATCCAGCCGTAGTAGGCGCCGGCGCCGGCGGCTAGAAGGGCGATGAGGGCGATCCATTTTTTCATTTCGTTATTACGGGCTCAGATTAGACATTGTTTTGGTCTCGGAGTCACGTTCATTCAACCAATTCACTGCGTCACGGCAGCAGAGACCGGGCCATGATTCAGCGAGTCTTCGCGCGAGGCGCCCGCCTAATCGGAGCTTGCCACTTTGAGACCAAAGCGGTTTGTTCTACACTTTTAGACGCAAATGAAGCCGGTGTATTTAATAATTTTATTGCTCATGAACCTCTGTTGGGCCGCCGTTTACTCAGCCTACAAGGTTCTGGGCCAGGAGCTTCCGACCGGGGCTATTGTGACCCTGCGGTTCGGATTGGCTGGACTTTCTTTGCTATTTGTTTGGCCTTGGTTGCCAGGACCGGCGCCCCGCGGGCGCAACCTGGCCGTAACTTGCCTGATGGGGTTGGTCTTGTTCGTCCTGGGCCAACGGTTGCAAGTCTATGGGAACCAAATCGGAACGGCAGGCAATTCCGCGGTGCTAATGGCGCTGGACCCATTGCTGACCTCGCTGGCGGCTGCGTTATTCCTGCGCGAACATATCGGGCCGCGGCGCCTGGCCGGTTTTGGCCTGGGGCTCTGCGGAGTCGCGTTGCTCCACGGAATTTGGCGAGCCGACTTCCGATGGACCGGCCTGGCCCCGAGTCTCATTTTTGTTTCGTCCTTCGTTTGCGAGGCTGCCTACACCGTGATGGGCAAACCCATCATCTCCCGGGCCAGTGTGATGAAGATGCTGGCGATTTCCTTGTTGGCCGGCACAACCGTGAACCTCTGTATTGATGGCCGGGAGACCGTCCATGCGGTCAGTCGGTTGTCGCTGGAGGGCTGGCTGCTGCTCGCCGGTCTGGCGACCGTGTGCACGGCGATAGGTTACAGCGTCTGGTTCATTGTCATTCGCGACTGTTCTGTCAGCGTCGCGGCCTTAACCGTGTTCGCCCAATCGGTTTTCGGCGGGGCGATTGCGGCTGTGTGGCTGGGTGAGCGGCTGCATTGGGGCCACCTTTTCGGCAGCGCAACCATCGTGGCCGGGCTCGTGCTGGGGTTGTCGCGGCAGATCAGAAGACCTTCGGTGGCAGGCTGATGGAGACCCACTTACGGAAAAGTCCGTGCTTTGCCCAGACCTTTACGGTGGTGGGATTGCGGTTCGGTGTAACGATGTGCTGAACGTAAAAATCGACTGGTTTGGTGCCATAGGGGGATGTCTGTAAATCATACAGAGATAAAACCTTACCGGACTGGCGAGTTTGCTCTGGGTGGTTTACCCTATTCGCAGTGGGCATTTTTGTGCCGTAATGTCATATAAATACTTCTATCACTCTTATGAAAAACATTTCTGTGCTGCTGGTGGATGATCACACTGTCGTGCGCCAGGGATTGCGCGCTTTGCTCAAGGCCGAGGAGGACATGGAAGTCATCGGGGAAGCGGAAAACGGGCGCCAGGCAGTGATGCTGGCGCGGAAAACCCCGCCCGATGTAGTGGTGATGGATGTGGCGATGCCCCTGTTGAACGGGTTGGAAGCGACGCGTCAGATTTTGAAATCGGTGCCCACCGCCAAAGTGCTGGTGCTGACCTCTTACGGTGACGATGAATGCGTGGAGCAATTGATGCGTGCGGGCGCAGCGGGCTACCTGATCAAACAAACCGCTGCCAACGACCTGCTGAAAGCGATTCGCGAAGTCCAGCGCGGCAACGCCTTCTTTAGTCCGGCGATCGCCAAACGGCTCCGCGATCAGTGCCGCGAAGCGTTCACTGCCGGCCCGTCCGCCCGGAAGGCCGGCGAACTGACCTTGCGCGAGGCGGAGGTCCTGCAACTCATCGCCGAGGGCTTTTCCAACAAACAGATCGCCGGCGAACTGAGCATCAGCATCAAGACTGTCGAAAAACACCGCCAGCAGGTCATGAACAAGTTGAACATTCATGACGTGGCCGGCTTGACCCGTTACGCGATTACCCGGGGCATGGTCGAACGCAACCTCCCGGCCATGGCTTGAGCACCGTAACGCTGGCACCCCCTTTTCGATTTTCGAATTCTAAAATGTCCTTGCCGCGGAGAATCCGGGAAGAGGAGTAATCGGCCAGAGACGAACGCGGTAGCGCGGACATTCCAGTCGACATTCCAGTCCGCAGCAACTTCCGAACGCCAGCGGGCCCGGATTTGCTGACAATCTCGCGCGCAACACATTGCCGCGGATAGGAATGGTTGACAGGAGTATCCGCGCGCCGCCCATCGTCACTGAACGATTGCGAATAGGAACCAGTCACTGGAGCCCGACAGCCTGGGAGCGTATCCCCCCGAAACCAGAACAGGGAAAAATCTGGCAATTTTTTACACCCTGTTTAGACTGACTGAAATTTGAAGCCGGAAATGACAACACCTGCCTTTCCCCAACGCCGGATTCTGGTGGTCGATGACGAACCCCTGGTCTGCGATGCAGTCAAAATGATGTTGGCTTTTGACGGCCATCTGGTAGAAACTGCCAACAACGGGAAAGAGGCTCTCGCCCTGCTGGAGAAGGGCAAATTTGACATCGTTATTACCGATTTTAAAATGCCGGCCATGCAAGGCGATGAATTGGCCGCGGCCATAAAAGCGCGCAATCCCAGCCAGCCGGTCGTTATGATTACCGCTTACGCGGAGATGTTGCAGGCTTCCGGCAATCCCCTCCGCGGTGTCGATTGCGTCATCAGCAAGCCCTTTCTGCTGGAGAACCTGCGCGAGGCAATCGCCAAAGTCACTCCCGGTGGCCACAAGAAATAATCCGAAGACCGTACTTTCCCGGTAGCGGTTAAGTATTCTCCCCGCTTGTTGCGACCATAGCCACAGTTAATAATTGGAAAGCTTGATGAGCGCCCAAACGCCCATGACAAACTCTCAGCCGCTTTCTCCCAGCGAGGCCTTCCTCTCTTCCTTGAGCAAATCCGGCTCACGCCGCCTGGCGGTTTTGCGGCAAATCTGCCGGAGCCTGGTGGTCGTCGCTCTGGCCGTCGCCAGTTATTTTTTCATCAGCCATTTCCTGGTCCAGTCGGTCAAAGTTATCGGCGTCAGCATGGTTCCCACGCTCCAGAATTCGGAACGTTATCTCCTGAACCGGTGGATATTCTACGTGCGCGCCCCGCGGCCTGCCGACGTCGTCGTATTGCGTGACCCTCAGGACAACGGCTTTTCGGTCAAGCGCATCGTCGCCGTCGGCGGCGATTCGGTTTACTTGAAGGAGGGCCGTGTGTACGTTAATGGCCGCCAGTTGGACGAGCCTTATCTGGCGCCGGGCACGTCAACCTTTAGCGCTGCGACTCTCACTGACCAGTTGTTCAAGTGCGGCCGCGACCAATACTTTGTTCTGGGCGATAACCGCAATAACTCCATCGACAGCCGCGCTTACGGCCCGGTCCCACGCCGCAATGTCGTGGGGTTGATCGTCCAGTAGGCGGTTTTTTACTTGCCTTGGAGTGGTGTTCCAGTACGATCCTCTGCCATCCGAACCGGCGATTCCGGCCGGGGGAGGCGGGGCTCTGGGAATGGGCTCAGCCAGAGAAGTCAGTTCACGCCGTCCACCGAGCAGCGTATGCGAATACTTCTTCAACAAAAACAGACGGGCCTTTATTTCAAAGATGTAGGTGCCTGGGCGCGCGCCAGTTCGGAAGCGATGGATTTTCTCAGTTCCACCGCCGCCATCGACTTCTGCGTCCAGAATAAGCTCTCCGGGCTCCAGGTGGTCTTGAAATTCGAGGAACAACAATACGATATCGTCCTGCCCGTGAAACCCGCTCATGACTATTCCGCCGAGCGGCCCAGCGAGTTTTCATGAGCCCTTCTCGCGCGCTGCCGGGCTGAAGCTCGTGTCCACCTTATCCGTGTCCATGCAGAAGAAGACCACAGATGGACGCAGAGCAGTGGTGCCGCAACCGAGAAAGGTCGATTAAACCGTAGCGACGCGACAAACACTCGGAACGTCACGTTCCCCCAAATAAGCCGGTTTATCTGTGTCTATCAGGTCAGCCAGTGTCCATCTGCGGTTGTATTGCATTGCCCGTACCCTGACTTGCGCAATTCCCCTGGCGCACTATGCTGTCAACCATGACCTCGAAATCATTTGACGCCGATATTCAGGTGCGGCTTGGCGACCTGGGGCGCCGTGTTCTGGAGGGTGGCGCGATCGCCAGAGACGAAGCGCTCTGGCTGTTCAATCTGGACACCCGAACCGACATTCTGGACCTGCTCAGTTGGGCCAATCGGATCCGCGAACATTTCAAGGGCAACAAGATCCACCTTTGTTCCATCGTCAACATCAAGGCGGGCGGTTGCTCGGAGAACTGCCGTTTCTGCTCTCAATCGGCTGCTTACCAGACGGAGTCTCCGCGTTACGGTCTGATCGAGGCGGAACCGGTGCTGACCGCAGCCGGCGAAGCTCACGCCAATGGTGTCACCGCCCTGGGTCTGGTCGCCGCCTGGCGTGGATTAGAGGAAGGACCGGTCCTGGACCAAATCTGCGACCGGCTCAATGAGCTAAAACAGAGCGGCAAGGCCCGGCCGGACGCTTCGCTCGGGATGATCTCCAGCCGGAAGGTGGCCGACCGACTCAAAGAGGCTGGCCTCGAGTGCTATAACCACAACCTGGAAACTTCAAAACGATTCTTCCCTGAAGTCTGTACCACGCACAGTTATGAGGAGCGGGTCGCCACCATCCGGCATTTGAAAGCAGCGGGAATTAAAATCTGCTCCGGGGGCATTCTCGGCATGGGCGAAACCCTCGAGGACCGTTGCGAACTAGCCTTCGCGCTCAAAGAACTGGGGGTTCACATCGTGCCAATCAATATCCTCAATCCCATCGAGGGCACGCCCTTTGACCGAAAGGAGGCCCTGGCGCCGCTGGAGATTCTTAAGTCGATCGCCTGTTTTCGGTTCATCCTGCCGAGGCAGGAGATTATGGTTGCCGGCGGTCGCACGGTTAATTTGCGCGACCTTCAACCGTTAATCTTTATGGCCGGCGCCAGCGCCCTGATGGTTGGCAATTATCTGACCACGGTCAATCAGCCGGTCGAAAAGGACCTCCAGATGCTTAAGGACCTCGGGCTGGATCCGGACTGGGACAAACATGGATTCTCCGATCAGGAGTGTTCTGAACCATGTTCGGAAGCAGTGGTGTAGATTGTCGGCGTGGCTGATTCGCAGAAATCTATCCCGGGCGAACCGTCCAGCCCGCAACAGCTCCGCCGGTTGGGCCGTAATGTCAACGCCTATCTCGGCGAGACCATCGACATCGCCACAGTCCTCAGCGATTGTGTCGCCGCGGCACGCGCCCATGCCTGGACCGTCGAGGAAATTGCGGCCGCTCCCAAACCCAACCTTCTCGCCTTTACCCGCCCGGCAGCCGACTTGTCCCAAAACCCCAGCGACCCGGTCACGCCGTTCGGAAATGTTCACGTTTCGCGTTTCACGCATCACGCCCCCCGCATCTACCTCTCCACCGGCATCCACGGCGACGAACCGGCTGGTCCTCTGGCCGTGCGCCAGCTCCTTCGGGAAAACCAATGGCCGGCCGCCATGGACCTTTGGCTCTGTCCCTGCCTTAACCCCACCGGATTCCTGGCCAACCGCCGCGAGAATTCTGACGGCGTAGACCTTAACCGTGAATACCTGAAACCACAGGCGAAAGAGACCTTGGCCCATATCGCCTGGCTCGAACGCCAGCCGACATTTGATTTATGCTTGTGCCTTCACGAGGATTGGGAGGCGCAGGGGTTTTATGTCTATGAATTGAACCCGGACAACCGGCCGTCTCTGGCCGAAACGATCGTGGCCCGTGTGGCGCAAGTGTGCCCTGTTGACCGTTCGGAAATCATCGAGGGCCGTCCCGCACAAAATGGCATCATCCGGCCGGACGTCGATCCGCGCGCCCGCCCACAATGGCCGGAAGCATTCTTCTTGCTGACTCACAAAACGCGGCTCTCCTACACCCTGGAGGCCCCTTCCGATTTCCCGCTCGTCGCCCGCGTCGCTGCCCTGGTTACGGCGGTGAATGCCGCGCTCGAAAAAGTGACAAGTGAGAAGTGACAAGGGACAAGCGGCGGGTGATGAGTGACGAAGACCGTAGCCCTCCCCTCTTTAACCATTAACCCAGTTAACCAATTAACCCCTTTAACTTATTTAACCCTGCTTTTTTGTCCGCCGGTCCATCCACGTCCGGCCCAAATCCGTCAACGTCTTGCTCTTGAGCATCCGTTCCGCCAGCGGAAACACGATGCGTTCCTCCCGGTCGAAGTGTCGGCGCGAGTGGGAGATCGCCGCTAGCAACAATTCCTCCGCTGCCTTGAGCCGGGTTGCCTTTTGGACGCGGCGGAGCGTTCCGTCCATCTCCAGGTGTTCCTCAAGAAACCGGTCGCGCTGGCCGATTTGTTCGAAGCAATGTTCGAGTGGTCCCAGGAACAGGGCATCTTCGATCTCCGAATGGGCTTTGAGCATCTTTTCCATCAGCGCCGCCACGGCCTTGATTTCGGCCAGAGTCTTCATGCTCGGCGCTCGAGTTTCGAGGTGGTCGAACATATGGTGGAAGACCAAGTGCTCCGCCCATAAAGCTTCAGTAATCTTCATCGCCGCAATAGTTCCGTCATGACAACGCCTGCCTTTAACACAAACTACACCCTCCCACCACTCATTTCCTCCCACTCTCCCCGCTGCGCTATCATGGACACCATGCTCTATCACTCCATCACTCCATCTTCGTTGGCGAGGCCGCATAGCCACTCGAGGAGCACCTCCGATTCGCTCCGTTGAACCTGGCGCAGCAGTTCCTTTCGGCGAGTCGAACCGGCGTCCGTGGCCACGTGCTCACATTCCTCGATAAAGGCAAAAGGGTCCCACGCTCCGCTCCGAATCAGACGCCGCTGAAGCTCGCTTTCCGAAGCCGGGTCCAGCAGCGTGCCGACCCTCCTGGCCAGCGCAGCAAAAGCGCCGTGCCGCCCCACTCGCCGGAACCAATAAGTGGCGTTTCCGAAATCCGGTTCGCGCCGGTGCATTATCCCGTGGACGAATGCGCCGTTCGCGCCATCAACGCTTTGCGCCAGCGTATGGCCTGCGTCCAGATGGTCGTGCCAAAGCAGGACCAGGGCGCGGATCAGTTGCGCTCGCTCTGTTCCCACTTCAGCCCGGGCCAGCAGTCGGTCCAGTTCTCGGTTCAGGTCCGCTTCGGAGCGGACGCCCGCCCGGGGGCCAGGGCCCAACTCCGGCGGCTCAGGTGTCGAGAGGCATTTTGCAAATTCAGGATACCCGGGCATGGCGCAAAACTGGCACAAAACCGCCCACGCCGCCAGTCGAACAAAAAAGAGCGGAAATTGTCAATTTATCGTCCGCCAAAAGTGCCACGGTTCGAATGGCGCGCGCGCAAGCAGGACTTGCGGTGAGCCTCCAGCCGGGCAAGACTTAGCGGCTAACGATGTTGAAGCGAACGACAAGTTCAACCCAGCAAGGTAGGGCGTGTCCGTCCCGGATTGCTGCCCCAGGTCGGGCGCCGCTGTTCTCAGCGCGCCGTGCCAGCCTGCCTCGCTGGCATACTCGGCTTTGGCTTCTTGTTATTCTCACAGCAGCGTACTGCTTGGCACCTATCGCCCCGGCCTTCGCCGCGACATTTACCGCTTCAGTGGACCGCGATACCATGACGCTGGGTGAAAGCGTCTCCTTGTCATTAGCGTTTTCCGGAGGACAACCCCAGGAAGTGCCGACCCCGCCCGACATTCCGAATTTGCAGATCACCTATTTAGGTCCCTCGAGCCAGTTTAGTTTTATCAACGGGCAGGTTAGTTCCTCGGTCACTCACAAATTCACTGTCACGGCGCGCCAGCCCGGTGACTACACCATTCCAGCCATTACCGCCGATGTGGGAGGAGAAAAACTCACCACCCAGCCGGTCACGCTTCACGTGCTCAAGCCCAACGCGCCTGCGCCCGACGCCATCAAATCGGGTTCGCAAATCGCCTTTGCCAAGCTGGTGTTGCCCAAGCAGGAGGCCTTTGTGGGCGAAACATTTATCGGCCAATTGCAGTTTTATCTCAACGCTAGGACGGTGCAACGTATTGTCCGGCTCCAGCCCATGGCCTTTCCCGCTGACGGTTTCAATGTCGGTACCATGGCGTTCGGCCAAGCTACCCGAACCCAAATTGGTGATGGTATCTATTCGGTTATACCCCTTTACGTCGTTTTGAAAGCGGTCAAAGCCGGCCCTTTAACGCTAGGGCCGATTACCGCGAATGCAGTCATAGAGGTTCCTTCAAATCGCCGCGACCTGTTTGGTGATTTTTTTGGCGGTGAACAAAAGCAGCTTTCGGTGGTGACCGAAGCGGTTCCGCTGCAAGTGCTGCCTTTGCCGCGCGAGAACGTGCCTCCCGATTTCAACGGCGCCGTTGGCAGTTACACCCTCGCCTTCACCGCCGGCCCAACCAATATCGCCGCCGGCGACCCGATCACCGTCAAGGTCGCCATCAGCGGCCACGGTTCGCTGGACTCGCTGACTCTGCCGGAGCAGGCGGGCTGGCAGGATTTCAAAACCGTTCCTCCGACGACCAAGCTCGAAACCACCGACTCTCTGGGCCTGCAGGGCACCAAAACCTTTGAACAAATCGTCATTCCCCAAAACTCGGACATCAAAACTTTGCCGCCGTTCGCCTTCAGCTTCTTCGATCCCGACCAAAAGAAGTATCGAACCGTCTCCCAGCCCGCTATTTCGCTGCTGGTGCGCCCGGGCGGCTCAGCCCCGGCGCCAACCATTGCCGCCGGTTCGCGCACCGCTCAGGACAATTCACCGCCCGTCCAGGACATCGTGCCTAACAAACAGCGCCTGGGAACCATCGCCCAAATCGGCCCGCCCCTGGCGGAGCAGCCCTGGTTTCTGGCGCTGCAAAGCGT
>Ga0210408_10001256_pt1 | contig 27122 bp, 16 predicted proteins | sample IncBWH4MmetaG_FD_155471 | JGI IMG/M metagenome (GOLD analysis project Ga0210408, IMG submission 155471) | Forest soil microbial communities from Barre Woods Harvard Forest LTER site, Petersham, Massachusetts, United States - Inc-BW-H-4-M | ecosystem: Environmental > Terrestrial > Soil >...
CTCGACGGCGTTGGTCACATCGGCCACCAGCTTCTCAATATCGAACCGCTCGCCTTTGCGAACGAAATTGAACGCGCCGCGTTTGGTGGCCTCAACCGCCCAAGAGACCGCCTCGTTATCGTCCGGCGCGCCGGTCAGGATGATGACCTCCGTTTCCGGCCAGCGTTTCTTGATTTGCGGCAGCAGATCAAGCCCGTTCGCATCCCCCAGGCGCACGTCCAAAAGAATTACGTCCGGCTGCTCCTGACCAAAGCATTTCTGCAATGCGCCGCCGTTTTCGGCCAGAACCACTTGATACTCCGCCGCCAGCACTTCGCTCAGCAGCCGGCGCATGCCTTGTTCATCATCCACCACCAGGATTTTGCCCTTCATAATTTTTTATCTTTGTTGGCCATGCACGCTCGGGTGAACACACGGAAAATCGCGTGATGTTCCGGATACCGGTCCGCGAGACGCTCCGGGTGAAACTGGACGCTCAACAGAAACGGCAGCCAATAAGCTGCGCCAGGCTCTAATTCCAGCGCCTCGATAACCCCATCCATGCTGACCGCGGTCGCCTGCAGTCCAGCAGCGACGCGCCCGACAGCCTGATGATGGGTACTATTCACGCCTAACTTCCGGCCGCCGGTTATCTTGCAGAGTAATGAACCCGGTGTCAACCGCACTTCGTGCACGATTTCGCTGCGTTCGGCCATGCGGCGGTGGTTCTTCGCCTTTGGCATCTGGGTCGGGATATCGGCCACCAGCGTGCCTCCCAGGGCCACGTTGAGGATTTGCTGGCCGCGGCAAATCGCCAGCAATGGCTTGCGCTGCCGAAAGACCTGGTCGATCACGAGCATTTCCCGATAATCCCTCGCGCCGCCGTCGGGCGTGACCGAAACGGTCCGGCGCACGCGCGCCGACAAGCCGTTGGCATAAAGACGGGGCTGGACGTCGTCGCCCCCGGTGAGCAGCACGCCGTCACAACGGCGAATGCACTCAGCCACCAACTCCGGCGCCGTCGTCACCGGCATAGCCACTGGCAACGCACCAACACGGAGCAACACCTGCTGATACCTTCCCGACAGGCTTAGCGATTGGTCCCCGAATTCCTTTCCCTTGCTCTCGATATCGGGCGAGACCAGAATCAATGGTGGACGGCTCATGTCCACATCACTCTAGGGGAAGGGGGCGGGAGATGTCAGGTAAAAATTACGGCTGAGCTGCGGCCGCCATCTCCTGCAACATCGCTTTGAGGGAGAGGTTGGACCAACCGTGGCCTTTGCCCGGGCCAAAAGTGATTGCGCCTTCAAAAGGCGGGTCGGCATGCGACAGGAACTCGTCCAGCAGATGCGCTGCGTTGTTGAGAAAATACTGGTCGGCTTCGCCGGAAGCGATATGGATCTTGCCGCGCAGCTTCGGGCCGAGGGTTTTCCAATCCTTCTCCAGCACGAGCCGCAGGTCGTATTGCTTCCATTGCTCCGCCACCTCGTGGTTGACCGCACCCGTTTGCGGGTCCCAAAGAGACGCGGGCAGGCCGTCGGCACCCCGCGGGCTATAGACCGCATTCCAGGCGCCCCATTGCTGGCCCGAGAGGGTGTAACTGTTGCCGCGGCCGAGCAGGTTCTCCATGCCAACTTCACGGCGCATCGTAAGGATGATATTCCCCTTGAGGTCGCGTTCACTGGGGCGCTCGCTCCCCTGAAGCTCCGCATACGCATTGGCGTCCCGATAAATATTCAGCAGTTCGAAGGAGCGAAAGTCCACCGGGTCGGGACAGGACGACCAGGTCCCATTGAAGAAATCCGGATAAAAGATTTGAAGGGCCAGTGAAACCCAACCCCCAGTCGAAACTCCGGACAGGACTCGCGAGCGCGGCACCCCAATACCTCGGAACTTATCCTCAACATAAGGAATCAACTCCTGCACCAACGCGTCTCCATACGGCCCATTATTGGCGGAATTGACATAATATGGGTCTCCGTAAGGGCCGGCACCGTCGAGTTGGAGCATGAGAAACCGCGGGGAATCGTCGGCCAGCCAGGTCTGGCGCAACTCCTTTTGTTCCGTTAACAGCCGACGAACACTGGTATATCGGCTGCCAAAGCCGCCTATGCGGACCCAAAGAGGATAGCGACGTGTGGTGTCCCGCTGGTAATCGCGCGGCAGGACGATTCCGGCGCGCAGATAAATCGGCCGGTGATGGAACTCGCTCAACAATTTCGACCGCAATTTGACGAATTTAATTTGGTCGGTGTCCAAAGGCACTTCCTCGGGTGGTAGTCGCTGGTCCAGCTCGAGCTGGACCGGGCCGCTGTGAGTCGCGTCCAGGCTCATCTTTTGAGCACGGCTACAAAGGTTTCCGGGCGCATTGGGAAAACGAAGGTCAACGCTCGAATCAAACAGCGCTTGCACAAAATAATCCCCGCGAGGCAAAGCCGAAAGATTGGTAAGCGCGAACTTAAACGCGGTTTGGTCAAGGACCGCTATGGAGGCTGGCGCGAGGCCTTTGATGTCGCGCGCCAAAGAAAAAGGAGCATCCCGACCGGCCCGGCTGAGAGAAAACCGTGGGTCCGGCGAGTTGGTACGGCTGAGGATCACGAAAAGCCGGCCATCTTGCGGGCCCTGAATCAAGCCTGGCTTGGTGAGGATTTCAAAACTTAACGGGGCTGCGATGGAAACGACTGAAATCAGCCAAAGCACCACAGTAATGAGTTTGGGCGCGAAGTGTTTGCCGCGCGAACCTTGAGCCCCACCTCGCCTCCAAGTCTGGTCGGCCGACGCCGGCGGAGCGTCCTTAAGGAAAGCCGACCCAGAACCCGCGCGCTCTAAAGCCTTCGTCCGGACACCAGGGTGCAGCGAATCCCGAGCGCGGTCCTTGGATAAGCCTGTGCTCACCTTGCAGCCTCACGGCTTCGCAATTTCGGTCACTCCAGTAGTGTTCAGGGGGTGGTGTTCGCGCCCGAACCGTTGAGCCACGAGACCCGTAGTGATCAGGAGAATAGCGGCACAAACCAGGTAAGGAAGCTGAGGCATAAGAGGCAAGAGGCTGGTGGCGAAGATGGGTCCAAGGATGCGCGCCAGGCTACCCGCGCCCTGGGCGACACCAATCGTGGCGCCTTGCTCGTCGCCCGGGGTGAGGTTGGAGAGGAGTCCGAATAGGGGAGGACGGGTCAGAGCGGAGCCGACCGCCAGCAAACCCAGAGCCGCCAGCATCGCCAGCCAGGGCAAGCCTTCCGGGCGGAAAAGAGTTCCCCAGGAAAGCGGCGCTGTTCCTTTGATGAACGGGAGCCAGGCAAAGCTGATCGCATTCAGAACGAGGCTGATGGCTATGAGTTTCGGCTCGCCCAGTTTTTTTACCAGGCGGCCAATGGCGCCTCCCTGCACCAAGGCGCCGATAATGCCACAGTACGCGAAAAGAGAGGTCACGGTAGTGGCCGAGGTTTCATCCGTCTGGATATTCAGGTGGAAATTGTCGCTGACCACTAACGGAAGCGTGCTTTCAAAACAACTAAAGCAAAAAGTCGCCAGGAAGAACACGATAACCAGCAGCCCGATTTTCGGCTGGGTCAAGGTGTGTACCCATTGCTCGAGGTGGGGGCGCTGGGCCACGGGCGCAGAGCTGGGCTGGCGGCTTTCCCCCAAAATGAACAAGGCCAGCAGGAAGTTGGCTGAACAAAAGCAGGCGGCGACCCAGCCCGGACCGGTGTTGCCGATATACTTGAGACTGAGGCCGCCAATAATAGGACCAAAAATAAACCCAAGACCGAAAGCCATGCCGATGAGACCCATCCGGCGCGAGCGTTGCTCCGGCGGGGTGATGTCGGCGATATATGCCTGGGCCACTGTGATATTGCCTCCGCACAATCCGGCAAAGGCGCGCGCGAGCACCATCAGCCAGATGGCCGCCAGGTGATTCTCCAGCCCTGAGCTGAGCGCGAAAAGCACGTAGGAACCTGCTGCCCCGGCAGTGCTCAACAGCAGAATCGGCCGACGCCCATGGCGGTCGGAGAGCCTCCCCCAAATCGGGGCGAAGACAAATTGCATCGCCGAAAAGGAGGCAATGATAACGCCAATAACAAAACCGTGCGCGCCGAAATGCCGGCTATAAATCGGCACCAGCGGGACGACGATTCCAAACCCGATCAGGTCGATAAAAACCGTCAGGAAAATTACCAGGACAGAGGGCTTTCTCATTTGCTCGAATTAAGCGCCTTCTTGATGGCCGCGATTACTTTGCGTTGCACCGAAAGCGACCTGCCGGGAATGCGGGCCCCCGCGGCGGCCGGGTGCCCGCCGCCACCGAATTCCGCCGCAATTTCGTTCACGTTTACTTTATCGCTCTTGGAACGCAGACTGATGCGGGTCAGTCCGGGCTCGATTTCTTCGAAGACGCAAGCGACCACCACCGGCGCAATTGCCCGGATATGATCGATCAAACCCTCCGTGTCGCAGCTCTCAGCGCCGGAGCGGGTGAAATCGGCCTTCTTGAGCCAGAAATACGCGATTTGATTCTGATGCGTCAGACGGAAATGGCTGTAGACGTGCCGAAGGAGCCGGGCGCGCGACAGCGGGTAGGATTGATATACCTCATCGCAGATTTTGGCGAGGTCCGCCCCGCGGCGCACGACTTCCGCGGCGACGTGGAATGTGCCGGGACGCGTGGTGGGATATTGAAACGAGCCGGTATCGGTCGAGACTGCGGTAAAGAGGCAATCGGCGATGCGCTTGGTGATGGGCCACTTGGCGGCTTTGAGCAGGCGGAAAATAAGTTCGCCGGTCGAGGGTTCACGCGCCGAGACCCAGTTGATGTCGGCGTAGCGGGTATTACTCTCGTGGTGGTCGATGTTGATGAAAAGTTTGCGGTCGGTGACGCAAGGACCGACGGTACCGAAACGTTCGAAGCTGGCGGCGTCGGTGGCGATCACGCAATCGAATTTGCCGCCAGGCTTGGGTTTTTGAAAGGTGTGATCGGGATCGAGGAACTCATACTTCTGCGGGATCGGGTCTTCGTTCCAACAGACCACTTTTTTGCCTTCGTTCTGCAGCGCCAGGGCGAGCCCTAATTGGGAACCGACGCAGTCGCCATCGGGGCGGATGTGACCCACGACACAAAACGTGCGGCTGTCGCGGATGCCCTGGATGATGCGGTCGATGATTTTCGGGTGGGACTTCATCTTCAGAAGAACTCCAAACACCAAATACGCGAGATCATTCGGTGGTGTTCGGGTTGGCTTTCTCGAGTTCCTCGATAATTTGCAGGACGCGATTGCCCCGCACGACTGAATCATCGATGAGAAAGCGCAGAGTCGGAGTGTATTTCAACACCACGGCTCGACCGACCAGGCCCTGGATGCGCTTGCGATGGCGCGTGAGCAAGTCCAGGCCCCGCTTTTGCTGCTCGGCGGTGCCCAGAATGCTGATGAAAACCACTGCCGAATGCAAATCGCCGGCGACATCCACGTCGTTGACCGTAACCAAGCCGGCCTCGCTGACGGGGAACTCGCGGCGGATGACTTCGCCAATCTCGCGCTTGAGCAACTCGCGCACGCGTTGCATTCTCAGGGAGGGCATAAATTCGTCGAAATCGCCTATCGGGTCACAAGCTCGCAGAGTTACCTCGTTACACCGCCTGACGTTCTGACCGGTGCAACCACGTAACCAGGCAACCCTTTAATCCCTCTTCCTCACAATTTTTGGGCCACTTTTTCCAGGGCATAACATTCAATATTGTCGCCCATCTGGTACTCGCTGAAGCCCTCGATGCGAATCCCACACTCCATGCCGGCGCGAACTTCGTTTACTTCATCCTGGAACCGGCGCAGCGACTGGGTCAAGCCCTCGTAAATGATCTCTTTGCGCCGCCTCACCCGCACCTTGCCTTTGACGATCCGGCCACTGGTGACCATGCAGCCCGCCACGGGAGTTCCCTTGGAGAGTTCAAAGATTTTGCGGACCTCGGCAGCGCCAACGGTGACGTCTTTGATGAGCGGTTCGAGCAGGCCCGCCATGCCTTCTTTGACCTGGTCGATCAGCTCGTAAATGATCGCGTAAAGTTTGATCTGGACCCCTTCGTGCTTTGCCTTATCAGCAACGCCGCTGTCCACCCGCGTGTGGAAGCCCAGGATAACGGCGTCCGAGGCGGAGGCCAGCGCCACGTCCGATTCGGTAATCGTACCAACGGCGCTGTGGATGATTTCGAGCGAAACTTTCTCCGAGTCAATCTTCTTAAGGGCTTCGACGATCGCTTCGACTGAGCCTTGGGTGTCGGCCTTGACTACGACTTTGAGCACTTTGGATGTGCTCGACTCCAGTTGAGCAAAAAGGTTCTCCAGCGTGACCTTCGCGCGGGGCGTTTCCTGGCCCTGGGCTTTGGCTTCCATCGCGCGCTGCTCGGCGAGATCGCGCGCCGCCTTCTCATCTTCAACCACGCTGAACTCCAGGCCAGCCTCGGGCACGCCGTTGAGTCCAAGCACTTTGACGGCCACGGATGGAGCGGCTTCCTTGAGCCGCTTGCCTTCTTCGTTGATCAACGCGCGAACCCGTCCGTAATATTGGCCGCAGATGATGATGTCGCCGACGCGCAGCGTGCCTTTGCGCACCAGCACAGTGGCCGTCGGACCGCCAGGCTCCAAACCGGACTCGATCACGTTGCCCTTGGCGCGCCGGTTGGGGTTGGCTTTCAGCTCCAGCAAATCGGCCTGGAGCAAAACCATTTCGATGAGTTTATCGACCCCTTGCTTGGTCAACGCCGACACCTCAACAAAGATCGTGTCCCCGCCCCAATCGTCCGGCACCAGGCCCTTGTCCTGCAATTGCTGGCGGACTTTGAGGGAGTTGGCATTGGGGTGATCGATCTTGTTGACGGCCACCAGGATCGGCACCTTGGCCGCGCGGGCGTGGTTGAGCGCCTCGATGGTTTGCGGCATCACGCCATCATTGGCGGCCACCACCAAAACGACCAGGTCGGTCACGTTAGCACCGCGGGCGCGCATCGAGCTGAACGCCGCGTGCCCCGGCGTGTCCAGGAACGTGATTTGAGCCAGCTCGTTCTTGCGTTCAGGATGCGGGAAAGAAATGGTGTAGGCGCCGATGTGCTGCGTAATGCCGCCCGCCTCGCCTTCGGCGACATTGGACTTGCGGATAACGTCCAGCAGCGTGGTCTTGCCGTGATCGACATGGCCCATGATGGTGACCACGGGCGGACGCGGAGCAAGAGTTTCCGGTTTGTCTTCGACATCCAACTCGAGCTTTTTGACGGGTGCATGAACCAGCCCGCTGCCCCGCTCGCGTTTCTCAACCTCGAAACGGTAACCGTACTTGGCGCACACCTTTTGTGCGACCGTTTCGTCGATCGCCTGGTTGACACTGGCAAAAACCCCAACCTCAATTAAATCACCAATGATTTTAAACGGCTTCTGCTTAAGCTGCTCCGCCAATTCCCGCACCACGATCGGCGGTTTAATGGTGATGACTTGGGCGTCTGGCGGCAGGGTGATCTTTGCCGGCGCAGGGGTGGATTCGGCTCCCTTGCCACCTGCCTTTTGTGAGGACGGGAATTTGGCCCCGGTTACGCCCGGGCCGCCGGGAGCGGGAGCCCCTCGAAAACTTCGAATGTCGCCGCGCTTGTTGAACTCGGTCCTCCTCGGCTCAGTCGGCCGGGCCGGCAGCCTTGCCTGGGGCACCTTCTCGGGAACCTTCGGGCCTGGTTTGGTCGGCAACTGGATAAAGCCCACTTTATCGCCGACCTTGGGTCCAAGCGGCAGTGCCGGGGTCGGAGGCGGGGGAGATTTGACGGGAGGCGGTGCTTCGGCCAGTGGCGGTGGTTCGCTGAAGGTGGTGGGCGGAACGAGTGATTCCAACCGGGCTTGGGATGCCGGGGGTTCCGCGGGCGCCGTTTCGGCTTCGAGCAGCGCGGTGGCAGTAACCGTCATTGTGGTGGCGGATTGCATTTGGATCGCCGGCGCCTCTGGCGGAGGGGGCGCAGCAGGCGCAACTGCTTCAGCCGGCCGAGGGGGAGGCGCGGCCAGTTCCGGGTGGAGCTGGATGAGCTGCTGTTCGAGATATTCGGCAGTAATTTTATCGAGCGAACTGGAAGCCACCCGCGCCGCGGCAATGCCCAGCTCTTTCGCCTTGGAAAGAACTTCTTTGTTCTCCAAGCCGAGCTTTTTTGAAATGTCGTAAATACGAACGGGCATAATTAACGAACTCTTCGGGCCTAACTTGCCGCAGGGCCTTCATAGGCTCAATCCTAACATTTTAAAGCTCCGGTTGCCACGGCATAATCAGCCGGATACCGGCGCTTCGCCAACCTTCAGCGTTCGCCGGGCGGCTTCGGCGCGGGCGGCTTCCATAATCGTCGCCGCCTGCTCGCCAACCTTCTCGATTCCGGCCAAATCGCTCTCGTCGGCCTGTAACAAATCCTCCAGCCTGGTCAGGCCGTGATGCACCAAAACATCAGCCTGGTCCCGCGAAATCCCGGGAATGGTGGCCAGTAACTCGACGGCTTCAGCCACTTTCTCTTCAAAACCTTTGGTCACGACCACTTCCGCCTCAATGTCCACCTGCCAGCCGGTGAGTTTCGACGTCAACCGGGCGTTCTGCCCACGCTTGCCGATGGCCAGCGAAAGCTGGTCTTCGCTGACCGTGATTCTCACTCGCTTATTCGCGTCGTCTATGCTGAAGGCTTTCAACTTGGCTGGAGCCAGGGCATTCGTAATGAAATTCCGGATGTTGGGATCCCAACGAATAATATCAACCTTCTCGTTGTTCAGCTCCCGCACGATATTCTTGACCCGCTGGCCGCGCAAGCCGACGCAGGCCCCCACTGGATCCACCTTCTCATCCCTGGTCCAGACCGCCAGCTTGGTTCGAAACCCTGGTTCCCGGGCTATCCCCTTAATCTCAATCGTCCCATCGTTGATCTCGGAAACCTCCAATTGGAACAGCTTCAACACGAACCGAGGGTCCGAACGCGACAGGATAATCTCCGGGCCGTGCGGCCCTTGCTCGACCGCTTTGACATAGCAGCGAATCCGCTCCCCGACCTGGTACTCCTCCGTCGGAACGCGCTCGCGATTGGGCAGCAGCGCCTCGTATTTGCCAAGGTCCACCAGCACGTCCGAACGGTCAAAGCGCCGTACCGTCCCGCTGATTATGTCCCCCACGCGGTCCTTGAATTCGGTGAAAATCAGGGCTTTCTCGGCGCGCCGGATATGCATCATCAGCGCCTGCTTGGCGTATTGGGCCGCGATGCGGCCAAAGCCGACCGGCGTCACCTCGACCTCCACTTCCTCGCCCACCTGGGCATCAGGCTTAATCCGTCGGCCATCGAACACTGAAATCTGGTCGTGTTTGGAGATGACTTTTTCCGATACAATGAGCTTCGCAAAAGCCCGGATATCGCCGTTCTTCTGGTCAATGGCCACGCGCAATTCGCGAGCCGGCCCGACCGCCTTCTTCGCGGCAGACAATAACGCCTCCTGTACAGCACCCGTCAGGACATCCCGGTTGATGCCTTTCTCCCGTTCCCAAAACTCCAAAACGGCTAAAAAATCAGCGTTCATACGTCTTTCGATGACGGCGACCCCATCAGGGGAACAAAAAAGTCGGCAGATCAAGCTCTTCCGACTTTGGCAAGCTGGCGAACCAGCAGTCTATACCGTTCTACGATTACTTTAGGGGTTTGGGCAAAACCAGTCAAGCCGAATATTTTTACCCAAAGTTCAAGAACTGCTTATCTTCGAAGTCTTTGCGTTTGGCAGGACTTACGGCTAGATTGACCCCTAAAACTATGAACCCGACAACGACTCTGTGGATTTATATCGTCCTGCTGCTGGTCGGCGGCTTAATGGGATTTTTCAAAGCGGGCAGTAAGATTTCTCTCATTACGGCGGCTGTTTCCGCCGCTTTGTTGGTCCTGACCACCATTGATCTGTTCGGGCCGCGATTCGCCAACGGCCTCGCCGACGCGATCATGGCTGCGCTGCTGGTCGTGTTTGCTGTCCGCTTGACCAAAACCAAGAAATTTATGCCCAGCGGCTTGATGCTCGTATTGACCATCGCGGCGCTGGCCCTGCGGCACCTGTTTCGTTAAAGGAAGGGCGTTTTCCTCCCGGACCTTCACCTGTCGATGGTCAGGAGCCTCTAATGGCCTAGCCAGGAGAGCTTGTCTCTTTTGACCACGTAAAGCAGCCCCAGCAGGTGCACGGCCACCAGCAACAGGTAAAGCGACAAAAAAGCCTGAAATGCCATCGACCCGAGCATGACAAAAAGCTGACCCATTGAGTGTGTCGTCATCCCCTCAGGAAAGAACTTATCGATGAGAAAATTTCCGAGCGCGTTGACCCCGTAAGCTGCTCCCAGCAGGGCGAGAACCACCACGTATTCGAGCGGGGCTTTCAAGATGGATGGCACGACCACCAATGGGTTGGCCGCGATGATCGAGTCGAGAATGGCCATCGACAGGAACGCCATTGGAAAATAAACATAGCCGAAAATGTTCGCCGCCCAAAAAGCCAAGTAGCCGGCTGAGAATTCCGGCTGGTGCGTCAGCAGGACCCAGACCCCCAGGCCGATGGCGGGACCGAAGCAGAACAGGGCCACGGCAAGCAGCTTGAAAAAGGGCACAAAGATCTCCTCAAAAAAGTTGGCGAACGGCGGCATCGGCGGCTCCGGGTCCTCGGCGGCGGTCGAGTGCAGGATGGTCTGCAAGTAGGTAAAGAGATAGCCTCCGGCGAAGATTTCCATGAGGATGCCGAACACGAGCACCCGGATTGAAATTCGGCCTGAAAATGTGCCATACTCAAGCATAATTTGGCCGAACTTGAGTAAGCCAAAAATCACCATCACCACGATGACCATGAAAAGTCCGGTCCCGCGGAACGGGTAGCCGAATGCCCCGGGTATGCGCGCGAAGAACCCTCTCGTCACCGGGCGCTGCAACGAGACCTGAAGCTGGCTCAACTCCGCGCCGCAGTGCCGGCAAAACTTCCGGGGCTGGCCGCCGACATTGCGTGATGCCACACACACATCGCAATAAAACTCCTGGCATTGACCGCACGCAAACCGGGCCGTGGCCTTGGGATGGAATTTGCAAAAATGAGGCCCGGTCGCAGGTGCTGCGGCAGGTGCAGCCGCCGGTACGGCTGGAATGCGCGCCACCGGAACGGCGGGCAGTGCCGCGGCTCGGGCCACGGCGACAGCCGGAACCGCCTGGACAGGAAGTGCAACTGGAACCGGTTGTGCTGCCGCCGCTGGGGGCTGCACAGCAACCGGGACCGCAGCCGGGGCGGCACTTATAGCAGGCGCGGGCCTGGATGACGCCAAGAGATTGACCGGGTTGGGCGGCGGGGGTAGGGACACGGGAAACGGAGCTGGTTTTGCCGGAACAGCAGCAGGCTTTGCACTGGCCGCTGCAGGCAAAGTGATGCGCACCGCCGCGCTTGGCGGCGGGGGGGCGGGAAAGGACACCGAAGGCGGCGGAGGTATCGGGATATTTGCGGCCGCGGCTCGGGGCGCGATGACCGGTACTGGCGGTATCACTGGGGTTGCCACCGCAAATGGAGGCGTCGTCTGTATGCTTTTGGGAGCGGATCCGTCATCGGCGTGAAACACCAATTCCACCCCGCCCAGGTGAATGGTTTGGCCATCATGAAGAGCCGCTTCTCGCACCATCGCGCGGTTCACAAACGTGCCGTTCGTGGAACCCAAATCCTTGATCACCACCCCTTGCTCTGTCACGTCAATCTGGCAGTGCGACGTGGAAACAGACCCATCGGCGAGCTTGAAATCATTGGCGAATCCCCGCCCGATGAAATTCGACCCGGGCTTGAGTTGGATCTCCCAAGCCGTCGGTGACCCTGGATTGACTACCAGCCGCGACATCGTTCCCATCCATCCTGATTGCGCAAATCTTGCCCCATTTTTGTGTGACTGTCCATCAAAAAAAATGCCGGGTTCAAATGCGACTCACTGGTGATCATATTCTCCTGACGACGTCCCCGACGTTGAATATTTAATGTTTCAGCCGGTAGAAACTTCGCCCGCCGCCCAGCGGCGCGGTCACCTGGTAAGCACTGTTGGCGACGCTGACCTGGTTCGTAACATTGACCCAATTGGTGGAGAGCAGGTTGGTGTTGCCTTGTAAAACGTAAGCGAATGTCGTGTTGGTAGGCCACGACAAGATTGCATTGGTGCCGGACAGGCGGATGCTCAACGCCGGCGGCGGGAACAGCCCATAAACATTAAGCTGATTGGAAAAGGTCGCCAGATAAACCTTGCCGTTAGCGACCGTGGGCGGAACGAATTTAGCGAAGTTCCCTACGTTATCCCGCGATAGTTGGGCCGAGTTCCAGAGTTCATTGGCAACGTTCTGCGCATTGTAGGCGTGCAACACCCCTGGCTGGATTGCCCCCTGGGCATTGCCGGAAAATTGATGCGAGGCCCAAAGAATCCCCGTCCCGCCATTGGTCCCGTTGGCTGAGACGGCGAGGAACCCAGCCGGGTGTCCCGCGGGCGCCGGGGTGGGGCTCTGGGCGTACTTCGGCATCAGGAAAACACCATTGGTGAAATCGAACTTGTATTGCTGCAGGTAAGTCGAAGATTGCCACAGATAGACGTAGGAACCATCCGGTCCATCCCACCACACCGGCCCGCCTTGTATGGTATCGGTTCCCGGCGAAAAGCTCTGGACGACGTTGGTGTCCGCATTGGCCTGGCTCAGGCCGCCCATGTTGTCGCGGTTCACCAGGTAAGCCACACCCTGCTTGCCCCCGGAAAAGGCCAGGCTCGTGCCAGGTATCAGCAAAAGGCTGGCCGAACCGAGGTCAAGATCGCCCGTCTCCAGGGCCGGATAGTTGTAGGGGGTAAACCAACTGGCGACGGTCAGGTTGGTGCCGCTGCGGACAAGTTTAAGGAAGCTCTCACCCCGATTGGTCGTGTCTCGAGGATTCCCGTTGGTCCCGACGGTGCCATTGCCGGTGACCAGGTAAAGGTTGCCGTTGGTATCGGCGGCCGGCCCCCCGCCGCTCATCCAGATCGCAGCAGCAGCACCGTTCGGCGTGGTGTTATAGACAACGGTTGGTTGCAAACTCGTCGCGTCGAAACCCAGCAGCCAGCCGTGATACGGATTCCAATCGCAATGCGAGGAGTAACTGACATAGACGGTGCCGTTCACCAGCGTCAGCGCCGACCGTTGGTTCTGGCGCAATGGGTCGAACGTGATCACGCCGCTAATGTTCCCGGTGCCAGTGCCGGCATAGGTGGGGGCGATGACGACCGGGCTGTTGGACCGCTCCATCCCGGTAGCCACGTCCAGCGCGTGAAGGCGATGCACGAAATTGGTCCCAAATTCCTTGGTGCGCGCCACCACATAAAGCGTCCCGCTGGCCCCATCAACGACCGGCGTCCCGATGATTCCGAAGTTGCCGCTGATGTTAAAAAAGGTGTGGCACGGGCTGGCTAGAATATCGCTCGAGCTGGGCGACACCACGTTCGGCCCGAGAAAGCTAGCCTGCCAATAAGGAGTTCCCACCGACCCATCATCCGCATCGAAAGCATAAACCGAATCGTTCACCGTCGCCACAATCACCAGGTTGCGCGCGCCTTTGCCGGGAATGTTCACGTCCGGCACGACGAGTGGCTGCGCGTAAATCTGGTCATCCACCGGCCGCGTGTAGAGCAACCCGAATTGGTTCGTGTTGACGTTGCTGACCCTCAGCATCGTCTCGTTGAGGTTCGCTCCAGTTCGGAAATTGTTGCCATTGTGGGTCAGAATCCCGACCCCACCCGGAGTCCCCGCCAGCGCTCCGGTGCATAAGACCGCTGCTTGGCCGAAGAGCAGCAACACCGGCAACGCGCCGCGCCGGCCCATTCCCCGGCCGAAACTCTTCGAAGCTTTCGGCGGCCAACAATGCATAAAGTCCATGACGATGCGGTTATGTCTCTGGGTCCTTTCCACCATAGCTGATCTCTCGGTTAATGTCATCTTCCTCTTGTCTGCCGAGCTATCCGTACTACTCCCGAGTTCGCCTCCGCGGTAATCGTGGGGCGGTTTCATTGACATGAGCTACCCCCATTATATACTCCGATCAGGCCGAACAAAGTGTGTTACGTGCCACAAGATTGAACTGTGCACCTGCGTTGGGTATCGAGAGGAGGAAGAGCATGAAGCTTGCTTTCTCAGCAGGATGCTTCAGCCCCTCCCGTCTCAACGGCGCCCTCCCACTCCTCGCGCTGCTGGCTATGGCCCCCCCCCGCGCGCTCGCCCAGGCCCAATATTCGGTCACGGACCTCGGCACCTTGGGAGGCTCTTTCAGTTATGCTTACGGCATAAATACCAACGCCCAAATCGTCGGTCAGGCCTGGAACGGTGGCGGCGATGGCCGCGCTTTTCTCTACACCGGCGGCACCATGCTCGACCTGGGCAGCTTGGGAGGCGCGGCAAGCTGGGCCAACGCTATCAACAACAACGGTCAGGTCGCCGGCGGAGCCTACACTGCTGGCAACTCTGCCTACCACGCCTGCCTCTCCACTGGGGGGCCTATGACGGATTTGGGCACCCTGGGCGGCCCCTCCAGCGATGCCTACGCCCTCAACAACAATGGCCAGGTGGTGGGCAATGCCTCCACTACCAATAATGCCGCCATCCGCGCCTTCCTTTACACCGGAGGGATTATGAGCGATTTGGGGACCTTGGGCGGGACAAACAGCCTCGCCTTGGGCATCAACAACGTCGGCCAAACCGTCGGCCAGGCCCAGGCCAGCAACGGCCTCTGGCACGCCTTCCTCTACACCGGCGGCGCGATGAGTGATCTGGGCACCCTCGGCGGTTCAAGCAGTTGGGCCAATGCCATCAATAACAGCGGCCAAATCGTCGGCGCCGCCTACGCCTCCACCGGCCTCGAACGCGCCTTCCTTTATATCGCCGGCACCATGAAAAATTTGGGCACCCTCGGTGGCTCGATGAGCTGGGCCAACGCCATCAACAACAGCGGCCAAATCGTCGGCGGCTCCAATGCCGGCAACGAGGCAGAGCACGCTTTCCTTTATACGGGCGGCGCGATGCTCGATTTAAACAATCTCATCCCCGCCAATTCCGGCTGGACCCTCGAAAACGCCCGCGCCATCAACGACAGCGGCCAAATCGTCGGTTCGGGCACCGATCCTTCGGACCAGACCCATGCCTTCCTGCTGACGCCCCTGCCCGCACTCACAATTCAGCGCCTTTCCAACCTCATTCTCTCCTGGCCGGCTGCTAACTCCAGCGCCTTTGCCCTATACCAGAATCCGGATCTCGGCCCCTCCAACTGGTCTCCCGTAACCAACACTCCCGTCCTGACTAACGGACATTACCAAGTCAGCATCCCGGGTCCTCTCGGCGCCCGCAAGTTCTTCCGGCTGCTCTCGCACTGAGCTACAGCGTCGTCCGGCCGGCAGCTCGCGCTTTCTTCCACCGCGCGCGGGCTATCGCCGAGAGCCGGGCGCGCCCCGCTGCGCTGACCTTGCGCCGCGGCTTGCGGCCCGCTTTCGCGCCGGAAGCTTTGCCTTTGATCTTTGCCCACCGGGCCTTTTGCGCCGCCCGAATCTTCGCGATGGCCGCCCGGCTCATCTTTCGACGTCCGGGGCCTCGCCGCCTTCCCGCCGGGGCCGCGCCGCCGCCCAACCGCCGGTTCAATTCGCCTTGCAGCGCCTCGATTTTTTCTTTGAGCGAAGCGGCTCTCCTCAATTCCTGTGCCGATAGGTTCGTTAGCAGTGAATCCATATCCCCGCAGTGTGGCCAGCGTCCCGGGAATGTCAAGGGATGCAAATAGCTGCGGGAGTCTCTCTGGGGTAAACACCCTATTTCCTGCTTCGGCTGCGGCGATTACCTACTCATTCAAAATCCTTGCTGGGTTGGCTCGGCCTCAAATCCTTTAAGCCTCGACCGGCCTCCCCACTAACACCAAAACATTATGCCGGCACCCCTGCGGATCCTGGTCGCGGAAGATGACGAAAATGACATCCTCATTCTCAAGCACGCCTTCCGCAAAGCAGAGCTCCCGTGGGCCGTGAATTTCGTCCGCGACGGCCAACAGCTCCTGGATTTTCTGCAACGCAAACCCCCTTTCCAGAACCCCACCGCCTATCCGGCGCCGAACCTCCTTTTGCTGGACCTGCATTTGCCACGGATTGATGGGTTCCAGGCGCTAGCCTGGTTGCGGGGCCAACCCCGGTTTTCCGAACTGGCCGTCATTGTCCTCAGCGGCTGCAACCATCCGGACGACGTGAAGCGCGCCTACACGCTGGGAGCAGCCCATTACCTGGTCAAGCGTCACGACCCCCGTCAACTGCTGGAAATGCTGTGTGATCTGGAACGGTTTGCCTACCGTTTCGTTCCGAAACCGGCCGCTACTGCGCTCGCCGCCATGTCGCTCGAACCGCAAGACGGTATAGAGGTGGCTTAATCCGGCTTTCTCGCTCGGAGCTGCCCAGGGCAACTCGAAGTCGAACCCTCCAACAGAGTAATATGGGGTGGACACCCCATACACGACCCGGACGCCCTCATCGATCATAACTCAACCGCAATTGCTGTGGCGATGGCAATTTTTGGTGAGTCGTGTCGGCGGCATGTGTCGAGCGCCTGAGTTTTTAACAACAAACAACGAGCAACCGCGTTCATGAAAAAACAGCCTCTCCCCACCCCACAACCCAAGACCGCCCATCGTCCGGGTGAAGCTTTAGCCGCTCCCGGTCTGCCCGGTTCAATCGGACGCAAAGCAAAATCAGCGCCGCCCAAATCGCAACCGCACCAGTTAGCATCGGCACAGGCGCATGGGGCCAACGGAGAGGTCAACGGGCACCTGGATGCGGAGCAAATCCTTTCAGCCCTGATGGCCATCAAGCAGGGCGACTTCGACGCGCGGCTGCCGGTGGGTTGGACCGGAATTGCCGGCAAGGTCGCCGACACGTTCAATGCGGTGGCGGAGATGATGTCGCATTCCACCGACGAACTGAGCCGCATCAGCCGCGTCGTCGGCAAGGAAGGCCGTATCCAGGAACGGATGTCCGTGGGACACGTAACCGGGGCCTGGTCCGAGCGAGTGGATTCGGTCAACACGTTGATCGATTGCCTGGCGTTGCCGGTGAGCGAAACCGCGCGCGTCATTGGCGCGGTGGCCCAGGGCGACCTTTCGCAAAGCATGACCATGGAAATCGACGGACGAAAGCTGGAAGGCGAATTCCTGCGCACGGCCAAGACGGTCAATACGATGGTGAACCAGCTCGGCGCTTTCGCTTCGGAAGTAAATCGCGTGGCCCGCGAAGTCGGCACCGAAGGCAAGCTGGGCGGCCAGGCCAAAGTCAAAGGCGTGGCCGGCACCTGGAAAGACCTGACCGACAACGTCAACCTGATGGCCTCCAACCTCACCTCGCAGGTGCGCAACATCGCCACGGTCACCACGGCGGTGGCCAACGGCGACCTGACGAAGAAGATTACCGTCGACGTTCGCGGCGAGTTCCTCGAACTCAAAGACACCATCAACACCATGGTGGACCAACTCCGCTCGTTCGCCTCGGAGGTGACGCGCGTGGCCCGCGAGGTCGGCACCGAAGGCAAACTCGGCGGCCAGGCCAAAGTCGAAGGTGTCTCCGGCACCTGGAAAGACCTCACGGACAATGTCAATTTCATGGCCGGCAACCTGACCTCGCAGGTGCGCAATATTGCCGCCGTTACCACCGCGGTCGCCACCGGCGACTTGTCGAAGAAAATCACCGTCGATGTCAAAGGCGAAATCCTCGAGCTTAAGAACACCATCAACACCATGGTGGACCAGCTTTCATCCTTCGCCGCGGAAGTGACCCGTGTCGCCCGCGAAGTCGGCACCGAAGGCAAACTCGGCGGTCAGGCCGAAGTCAAAGGCGTCGCCGGCACCTGGAAAGACCTGACCGATTCGGTCAATTCGATGGCCGGCAACCTGACGGCCCAGGTCCGTAACATCGCCGAAGTGACCACCGCCGTCGCTACCGGAGACCTCTCGAAGAAGATCACCGTCGATGTCAAAGGTGAAATCCTCCAGCTCAAGGACACCATCAACACCATGGTGGACCAGCTCCGCTCGTTCGCCTCGGAAGTGACGCGCGTGGCCCGCGAAGTCGGCACCGAAGGCAAGCTGGGTGGCCAGGCCGAAGTCAAAGGCGTCGCCGGCACCTGGAAAGACCTGACCGACAATGTCAATTTCATGGCTTCCAATCTCACCGTCCAGCTTCGCGACGTGTCGAAAGTCGCGACGGCCATCGCCAGCGGCGACTTGACCCAGAAGATCACCGTCGATGCGCGCGGCGAAATTCTCCAAATCAAAAACGTCATCAACACGATGGTGGACCAGCTTTCCTCTTTCGCGGCGGAAGTCACCCGCGTCGCCCGCGAGGTCGGCACCGAAGGCAAACTCGGCGGCCAGGCCGAAGTCCGCGGCGTCGCCGGCACCTGGAAAGACCTGACCGACTCGGTCAACTCGATGGCGGGTAACCTGACTTCCCAGGTCCGCAACATCGCTGAAGTGACCACAGCGGTCGCCACCGGGGACCTCTCGAAGAAGATCACCGTCAATGTGCGCGGTGAGATTCTCGAACTCAAAAACACTATCAACACGATGGTGGACCAGCTTTCGTCCTTCGCGGCGGAAGTCACCCGTGTGGCCCGCGAAGTCGGCACCGAAGGCAAGCTGGGTGGTCAGGCCGAAGTGCGCGGCGTCGCCGGCACGTGGAAAGATTTGACCGACTCGGTCAACTCGATGGCCGGCAATCTCACCGGCCAGGTCCGCAACATCGCCGATGTCACCACCGCGGTCGCCAACGGCGACCTGTCTAAAAAGATCACGGTGGACGTCAAAGGGGAAATCCTGGAATTGAAGAACACGATTAACACGATGGTGGACCAACTCCGTTCGTTTGCCTCGGAAGTGACGCGCGTCGCCCGCGAGGTCGGCACCGAGGGCAAGCTGGGCGGCCAGGCCCAGGTCAAAGGCGTCGCCGGCACCTGGAAAGACCTGACCGACTCGGTCAACTCGATGGCCGGCAACCTCACCGCGCAAGTGCGCAACATCGCCGACGTCACCACCGCGGTCGCCAACGGCGACCTGTCCAAGAAGATCACCGTCGATGTCAAAGGCGAAATCCTCCAGCTCAAAGACACGATGAACACGATGGTGGACCAACTCCGCTCCTTTGCCGCTGAGGTCACCCGTGTCGCGCGTGAAGTCGGAACCGAAGGCAAACTCGGCGGCCAGGCCCAGGTCCGAGGGGTCGCCGGCACCTGGAAAGACCTGACCGACTCGGTCAACTCGATGGCCAGCAATCTTACGGCGCAAGTCCGCAACATTGCCGATGTAACCACGGCCGTCGCCAACGGCGACCTGTCCAAGAAAATCACCGTCGATGTGCGCGGCGAAATTCTCCAGCTCAAAGACACCGTCAACACGATGGTGGACCAGCTTTCCTCTTTCGCGGCGGAAGTCACCCGCGTCGCCCGCGAGGTCGGCACCGAAGGCAAACTCGGCGGCCAGGCCGAAGTCAAAGGGGTCGCCGGCACCTGGAAAGACCTGACCGATTCCGTCAACTCGATGGCCTCCAACCTCACTGGCCAGGTCCGTAACATCGCTGCCGTGACCACCGCCGTGGCCAACGGCGACCTTTCCAAGAAAATCACCGTTGATGTGAAAGGCGAAATCCTCGAATTGAAGAATACCGTCAACACGATGGTGGACCAGCTTTCCTCCTTTGCCGCGGAAGTCACCCGCGTGGCCCGCGAGGTCGGCACCGAAGGCAAACTCGGCGGCCAGGCCGAAGTCAAAGGCGTCGCCGGCACCTGGAAAGACTTGACCGATTCGGTCAACTCGATGGCCTCCAATCTTACCGGCCAGGTCCGCAACATCGCCGCCGTGACCACCGCGGTGGCCAACGGCGACCTGTCCAAGAAGATCACCGTCGATGTCAAAGGCGAAATCCTCGAATTGAAGGACACCATCAACACCATGGTGGACCAACTCCGGTCGTTCGCCTCGGAAGTCACCCGCGTCGCCCGTGAAGTCGGCAGCGAAGGCAAACTCGGCGGCCAGGCCGACGTCCGTGGTTTGGCCGGCGTCTGGAAGGACCTGACCGACAACGTCAATTTCATGGCCTCGAACCTGACCACCCAGGTCCGCAACATCGCCGCCGTGACCACCGCCGTCGCCACGGGCGACCTTTCCAAAAAGATCACCGTCGATGTCAAAGGCGAAATCCTCGAGCTGAAGAACACCGTCAATACGATGGTGGACCAGCTTTCGTCGTTTGCCGACGAAGTCACGCGTGTGGCCCGCGAAGTTGGCACCGAAGGCAAACTCGGCGGCCAGGCCCAGGTCAAAGGCGTCTCCGGTACTTGGAAAGACCTCACCGACAACGTCAACTTCATGGCGTCCAACCTGACCAACCAGGTGCGCGGTATCGCCAAAGTCGTGACGGCTGTCGCCAATGGCGATCTCAAACGCAAGCTGCTGGTGGAAGCTAAGGGCGAAATTGCCGAGCTGGCCGACACCATCAACAGCATGATTGAAACGCTGGCCACCTTCGCCGACCAGGTCACCACCGTCGCGCGTGAAGTCGGCGTTGAAGGCAAACTCGGCGGCCAGGCCAGCGTGCCCGGCGCCGCCGGCACCTGGAAGGACCTCACCGACAACGTCAATCAGCTCGCAGCCAACCTGACCACCCAGGTGCGCGCCATTGCCGACGTCGCCACCGCGGTCACCAAGGGTGACTTGACCCGGTTCATTCAGGTCGATGCGAGCGGCGAAGTCGCCGCCCTGAAAGACAATATCAACGAAATGATTCGGAACCTGAAGGACACCACCATCAAAAACAATGAGCAGGACTGGCTCAAAACCAACCTCGCGAAATTCACCCGCATGCTCCAGGGCCAAAAAGACATGCTCACTGTCGGCAAGCTCATCCTCTCCGAACTGGCCCCGGTCGTTTCGGCGCAGCACGGCGTTTTCTACGTCGTCGATGCCCCCAGGGAGGAACCCGGGGACGGAACCGATCACACCAACGACCCATACCTGAAGCTGCTGGCCAGCTACGCCTTCCGCAACCGGAAGAATGTCGCCAACCGCTTCTCGCTGGGCGAGGGGCTGGTCGGCCAGGCGGCCATCGAAAAAGAGCGCATCCTCATCACCAATGCGCCGGAGGATTACGTGCAGATTACCTCGGGCCTCGGCCAGGCCAAGCCGACCAACATCATTGTCCTGCCGGTGCTCTTCGAAGGCCAGGTTAAAGCCGTGATGGAGCTCTCTTCGTTCGAGAAATTCAGCCCGACGCACCAGGCCTTCCTGGACCAGCTCGTCGAATCCATCGGCATCGTCCTCAACACCATCGAGGCCAATACCCGCACGGAAAACCTGCTCAAGCAATCCCAATCGCTGGCCAAAGAATTGCAGAGCCGGCAGGAGGAATTGCAGCAGACCAACCTCGAGCTGCAGGACAAGGCCAAGCTCCTCGCCGAGCAGAACGCCGAAGTCGAACGCAAAAATACTGAAGTCGAGCAAGCCCGCCAGGCCCTCGAAGAGAAAGCCGAGCAGCTTGCACTCACCTCGAAATACAAATCCGAGTTCACGGCCAACATGTCCCACGAGCTGCGCACCCCCCTTAATAGCCTGCTCATCCTGGCCGACCAGCTCGCCCAGAACACCGAAGGCAACCTCCAGCCCAAACAAATCGAGTTCGCCAAAACGATCCATGCCTCCGGCAACGATCTCCTTAGCCTCATCAACGACATCCTCGATCTCTCGAAGATTGAATCCGGCACCGTCAGCGTCGATATTGCCGCCCTCCGCTTCTCCGATTTGCACGAAAACGTGGACCGTACTTTCCGCCATGTCGCCGAAGCCAAAGGGCTGGACTTCCAGATCGAAATGGATCCCGACCTTCCCGCCAACATGTTCACCGACTCCCAGCGCCTCGAACAGGTCATTCGCAACCTGCTCTCCAACGCCTTCAAATTCACTGATAGCGGCCAGGTGGTCTTTAACGTTTCCTCCGTCACCGAAGGGTGGAATCCTGAGAACGAAGTGCTCAATCGCGCCCGCTCGGTCATCGCCTTCTCTGTCAGCGACACCGGCATCGGCATCGCCCCGGAGAAACAGCAGATTATCTTCGAGGCCTTCCAGCAGGCGGACGGCAGCACCAGCCGGAAATATGGCGGCACGGGCCTGGGCCTGGCCATCAGTCGTGAAATCGCCCGCTTGCTCGGCGGTGAAATCCGCCTCGCCAGCGCCCTGGGCCAGGGCAGCACCTTCACGCTCTTCCTGCCCCAGACCCATGTCCCCCTGCGCACCCCGCGCCGGGAAACCGGAACCTCTCGCCTGCCCGCGACTCCCCTCACGCCGGATAACGCGGCCGAGGCCGCCGCCGGCGAGCCGGCACCACCGCCGCTCGAAACGGTTTTTGAGGACGACCGCTCCCATCTCGAGAGCGGCGACCAAATCTTGCTGGTGGTCGAGGATGACACCGGTTATGCGCGCGTCCTGATGGAAATGGCGCACGAACAGGGGTTCAAGGTCCTCGTCGCCCAACGCGGCGCGACCGCGCTGGCCATGGTCCGCGACTTTAAACCCGCCGCCGTCACCCTCGACCTCAACCTGCCTGACCTGGACGGCTGGAGGGTCCTCGACCGGCTCAAAGTTGATCTCGCCACTCGCCACATCCCGGTCCAAATCATTTCGGTTGAACAGGATGCCTCCCCGACGCTCAGCCAAGGCGCGCTCGGCTTCCTGACCAAGTCAGACCGGCGCGATTCCGTCCAGCAGGCTTTTGCCAACCTCAAGGAGTTTATCAGCCGGCCTATGAAAAAACTCCTTCTGGTCGAGGACGATGAGATCCAAACCATGAGCATCCGCGAACTGCTCGGCAACGGAGATGTCACCACCACCGTGGTTGCTACGGGCAAGGACGCGCTGGCCGCCATCCAATCGGAAAAATACGATTGCCTCGTGCTGGACCTGGGCTTGCCTGACATGCCGGGAACCGAACTGCTCGAGCAGATCAAGCATTCCGGAAACTCCCGCTCCCTGCCGGTGGTCATCTACACCGCCAGGGACTTGCTGGCCGAGGAGGCCTCCAAACTCCAGAGCCTGGCCGAATCCATCCTGATCAAAGACGCGCGCTCGCCCGAGCGGCTGTTGGATGAAACCGCCCTGCTGCTGCATCGCAACGTCTCCAAGCTGCCCGAGCGCCAGCGCAAGATGCTCGAACGCCTTCACCAGGGCGTCCTGGAAGGCAAGAAGGTGCTCCTGGTCGATGACGACATCCGCAACATCTTCGCCATGACCAGCGTCCTTGAACGCTTCAAGATGCGCGTCGTTTCCGCCGAGAATGGCAAAGACGCCATCCAAATCCTCGCCGATCAACCTAACGTCGATATCGTGCTCATGGATATCATGCTCCCAACCATGGACGGTTACACCACCATCCGCGCCATTCGCGAAATCTCCGACTTTAAGGAGTTGCCGATCATCGCCGTCACCGCCAAGGCGATGAAGGGCGATCGCGAGAAGTGCATTGCCGCCGGCGCGTCCGATTACCTCTGCAAACCGGTCGAGGCCGAGCAATTGCGCTCGACCCTGCGCCTCTGGCTCCATCGATGAGCGAACTCGAATGAATCCTACCACTGAAACTCTGACGCCGGACACGCCAGGCGCCGGGACCCGCTCGGCGGCTACCTCACCCAACGGGGCTCCCCACTCCGCTTCAGAACTCAAGGCCAACATCCTCCTCGTCGATGATCGCCCCGACAAACTGCTCGCCATTGAGTCCATCCTGACTTCGTTGAACCAAAACATCGTCAAGGCGCGCTCCGGCAAGGAAGCCCTTAAGTTGCTGCTCAAACAGGATTTTGCGGTCATCCTGCTGGACGTCTCCATGCCGGGCATGGACGGCTTCGAGACCGCTTCGCTGATTCGGCAGCGGCTCAATTCCGAACACACGCCGATTATCTTCATCACTTCCATTGGCACGACCGAGAACCACGTCTCCCGGGGCTACTCGCTGGGCGCGGTCGATTACATGCTCACGCCCATCGTGCCGGAGGTGTTGCGCACAAAGATCTCCGTGTTTGTTGACCTGCACAAACAAACCGAGCTGATCAGGCACCAGGCCGAACAGTTGCGTCTCATTGAAGAAGCCAAACACCAGCGGCAACTGTCCGAGGTCGCCGACCGTCTCGAGACGGAAACGCGGCGCAACCGGTTCTTCACCCTCGCGCTGGAAATGCTCGGCATCGCCGATCTGGACGGGCATCTGTTGCAGATGAATTCCTCGTGGGAAAAAGTGCTCGGCTACACCGAAGCCGAGCTGAAAGCGCTCACCGCTACCGATGTCGTCCATCCGGATGACCGCGAACAGCTCCTGGCCGGCATGGCCGCCCTGAGAAAAGGGATTGCGCTCAGTGCCTTCGAGGGCCGTTTCCGCCACAAAGACGGCTCTTATCGCTGGCTCGCGGGGACCGCCGCGCCTTTCCTGGCCGAGCGGCTCGTTTACATTTTTGTCCGCGACGTTACCCCGCGCAAAATCGCCGAAGACCAGGTCCGCCAGCTCAATACCGAACTGGAACAGCGCATCACCGCCCTGACCGCCGCCAACCGCGAGCTCGAAGCCTTCAATTACTCCATCGCCCATGACCTGCGCGCCCCCTTGCGCTCGATGAGCGGGTTTGCCAAAGCCCTGCTCGAGGACGAAGCCGCCAATCTTAGTTCAGCCGGGCAACAGTATGCCTCCCGCATCTCGCGAGCCGCCAGGTATATGGACACGCTCCTGCTGGACATGCTGGCCTACAGCCGTCTGGCCCGCGAGGACATGCGCCTCGCTTGCGTCCCCCTCGAAGAACCGCTCAACGAATTGCTTTCGCTGGTCGAAAGAGAAATCCGCGAACGCGGCGCCCAGGTCGAAGTCCTGTCCCCGCTCGGGGAGGTTCAGGCCCATGCGCCCACCCTCAAACAAATTCTATCCAATCTCATCAGCAACAGCCTCAAATTCACCGCCCCGGATCGTCCGCCGCGGCTGCGGATTTTCACCACGCGCCAACCCGGCTCAGTCCGCCTGTGGGTCCAGGACAACGGCATCGGCATCCACCCGCAACATCACGAGAAAGTGTTTGGTCTTTTCCAGCGGCTCCACGATGGCAATGCCTACCCGGGAACCGGCATCGGCCTGGCCCTCGTGCGCAAAGGCGCCGAGCGCATGGGCGGCCGCACTGGCGTCGAGTCTGAACCCGGCCAGGGCAGCCGGTTTTGGGTCGAACTTCCCGCCCCTGAAAACAACCAACATGAATAACCGAATCCTGCAGATTGAAGACAACCCCGACGACGTGCTTTTGACCGAGCTGGCCTTCAAAAAGGCCGGCGCCAGCGTCACGCTGGAAGTAGCCACCGATGGTGACAAAGCCATTGCCGCGTTGCAAAGTGGCGGCAACTCTCCCCCGCCGGCCTGCGTGCTGCTGGACATCAAACTGCCCACCATGTCGGGCCTGGAAGTGCTCACCTGGATTCGCCAACAGCCCGGGCTCAAACGGGTTCCGGTGATCATGCTGACCTCGTCTCTGCTCCCGGAGGATATCGGCCGCGCCTATGATCTGGGCGCCAACTCCTACCTCATCAAACCCCCGGACCTCAATTCTCTCATCGCCCTGGCCAAAGTCATCGACCAATATTGGCTCCACATCAATACCCCGCCCGTCGACGTCCCCTGCCTCGAAAAGGTCGCTTGAGACGGGAATATCCGCGAATAGCCGATGTTAGCCGCGGTTAGCCGATGTTAGCCGATGTTAGCCGCGTTAAGGCCGCGATAGCGGCCATAAGGCAGAGAGGATCGAGAAAAGGGGTCGCAGTTGGTCGCCGTTAGTGGCATTTAGTGGCAGTTGCGGACTGGACGGCAAGGAGGACAAAGTGATGTAAGGGGCATAGGCATATACGTATATAGTACCCCCCCTTTGATCCGTCAGGTCGTCAGGACATCGGTAAACACGGGCGATTTTGAGCTTTTGATCCGTCAGGTTATCCGTCAGCATCCGTCAGCATCCGTCAGGACCCGGTAAACACGGGCGATTGTGAATCTGCAATCCGTCAGGACACGGTAAATACGGTCTGTTTTGAGTATCAAATGCATCAGGGACCGGTAGATGCGGTGGAGCGTTAATCTAAAATCCGTTTGGACACGGTGAACACGGGTTGTTTTGAATGTACGAGGCATAAGGTCACGGTAAATGCGGGCTATTTTGAATCTGCGTAGCTGAAGGAAGAGGAAGAGAAAGAGGAGGAGGAAGAGGCCGGAGCAAAAAATTACTCAGATTTGGTCAGACGTGGTCAGATTTACTCAGATGCGGTTCGGCACATGGAACCGTGAGCCCGAATAACAGTTCGCCCTGAAAAGAGCGAAGTGTTATTTGGCGCGAGTAAGTGTGATTAACCGGTATCCCCTGTTATCGGCTGTTACCAGACTGTTAGTTGCCAGCGGAGAGAGAGCGCGCGCAGGGGGTGTGATTTTAGCCGTGACACGTGACAAATGCCTATTTACCGAGGGATTTTGATTTTGGAGGCGTGACAACCCGTGACGTGCGACATGAAGCTGCAACATTCAGTGCTTAATATGGACAGTTCCTGAATTAAGTCCTGTGTTTCGCCACAGGTATTCTACGGGAGCAGGCGCCGGACGCGTTGCGTCACGGGGTCTGGAGCCTCCCGGACAATGGAGCAAACCTGGAAGTCTCAATCCGGGGGCGCACTAGAGTTGGATGACACGGTTAAAACTAAATGAACGCTCGCAAGCATCGTAAATGTCAACAAGCCAAAGAGACTGACAGGCTTGGACCAAAAGGTAAGCAGTCCGGCTCGGGGGCTGTCACGTACCCCGACGCGAACACCCGGCTCAAGCCCTCATAAGGCCAGCCCTTCCCTTGCGGCTGACCCGCGGTTCGGCGGACAAGAGAACCTATCCGCCAACCCACTTGGCAATGCTTGGATTGCAGCCGAAATGCGCTGCTGCTCCTGTGGGCAACAGCTCTGAGACGCATCAACCGACTGGCGTCGGTCGTCATTTGCTTTCTCAATGGGTATCGGTTCTACAGACTCTCTTGCCATTTC
>Ga0210408_10001259_pt1 | contig 27110 bp, 14 predicted proteins | sample IncBWH4MmetaG_FD_155471 | JGI IMG/M metagenome (GOLD analysis project Ga0210408, IMG submission 155471) | Forest soil microbial communities from Barre Woods Harvard Forest LTER site, Petersham, Massachusetts, United States - Inc-BW-H-4-M | ecosystem: Environmental > Terrestrial > Soil >...
TTTTTGAAACGAAATCGGCTGATTTCCACGGAAAACAATGAATTCACCTCGCGAAAATTCTCAAAAACCAGGTCGAGTTGCGAAAGTCAGGCTAACTGCGACCTTCCCCTTCCTTGAACCGTGGAGTGTAGAACTGTGGACTGTGTCCCATCTCCCATCTCCCACCCCCCCGATTTAACACTTTTTTAACACTTTTTGGACGGCATTTAATTATGACCCCGGGCTTTTTCCGGCCAACTTCAAGACGTGAACAGCAAAGATACCTGCCCGCTCGAGGAAGTGATGTCTTGCCGGGAAGTGCCCGAACATCACGACCCGGTCGATGCGGCCAGCGCCCCGTTCCAGCCGGGACACTTGCTGGATGGCCGCTTTCGGATCACCGAGGTCCTCAGCCGCAGCGGCATGGGCACGATCTTCAAGGCCGAAGACACCCGGAACGGCAACCAGCTCGTTGCCGTCAAAGTGCCGCACCTGGAATTTGAGAGCGACCCCAATTCCTTTTCCCGTTTTCAGCGTGAGGAGAGAATCGGCCTGGAGTTAAACCATCCCTTTATCCTCAAGGTCATCCCCGTCGAAGATAAGAGCCGGCCCTACATCGTCACCGAGTATTTGAAGGGCTGCACCCTCGAACACCTGCTCAAGGCGATGCGGCCGCTGCCGGAAAAAGACGCCCTCAAACTCGCCAGCCTGATTTGTGAGGCCCTGCAGCACATGCACGACCACGGCATCATTCATCGCGATCTCAAGCCCCAGAACGTCATGATTTGCTGCGATGGCACCATCCGCATCATGGACTTCGGCATCGCGCGGGACACGATTTCACGGCGAATCACCCGCGTCGGCAACTCAAGCTCCATGGGCACGCCGGACTACATGGCCCCCGAACAGGTCAGAGGGAAACACGCTGACAAGCGCACGGACATTTACAACCTTGGCGCGCTCCTTTACGAGATGCTGACCGGTGTTACTCCTTTCCAGGACGAGAATCCCTGGGCGGCGCTCAATGCCCGCGTGACGGGCGACCCCGTGGCTCCTCGCAAACTCAATCCCGAGCTCTCGGCTCAGGTTGAGGAAATAGTTTTGCGCGCCCTGCAGCGCGATCCCGCCCATCGTTACGGGAGTGCCGCCGCTATGAAGGCCGAGATTGACACCGTCGAGCAGGTGCGCGTCACCGGCCTGGCCGACCGTTTGCAGGAGCCGATTCCCTGGAAACCCGGTCTCTTCCAACGGCCCGGAGTGCTGGCCCTCGGCATGCTAAGCCCGTTGGTGGTGGCGATTATCGTGGTATTGTGCTTGCTGCTTCGCCGTCACGCCGGGAACTAGTAAGTTAAAAGGGTTACATGGTTGCATGGAGGGGAAGTAATCGGTAATCAGTGGTCGGTAGTGAGTGGAGTTAAAAGGGTTAAAAGAGTTAAATGGTTAAAAGGGTTACATGGTTACATGGAGGGGAAGTAATCAGTGTCGGTAGTCGGTGGAGTTAAATGGGTTGAATGGTTACATGGAGCCATGGGGTCACGCACAGATTTTATATTCCTTTAACACCACCCCTCAGCAGTTTCTAATGGCTTATCCTGCGGGCCGCATTAAAGTTCCGGCATGACCGAGTTGGATCGGCCTAACCCTGACCTGCTGCTGGCGGCCCTGCAAAAAGAGGAAGCCAAAACCAGGCGCGGCAAGTTGAAGGTGTTCTTCGGCATGGCCCCGGGAGTCGGAAAAACCTACGCCATGCTGGAGGCCGCCCGACGCGAGCTGGCCGCCGGCCGTGACGTCGTCGCCGGCTATGTGGAAACGCACGGACGCAAGGAAACCGACGCTTTGGCCACTGGCCTGCCGACCATCCCGCGACTCACAGTTGAGTATAAAGGCGTCACCCTGACCGAGATGGACCTGGATGCCGTGCTCGCCCGGCGTCCGCAATTGGCGCTGGTGGATGAGTTCGCTCACACGAATGCCCCCGGCGCGCGACATCCAAAACGCTATCAGGACGTCCTTGAATTGCTGGATGCCGGCATTGACGTTTTCACGACCCTCAACGTCCAACATGTCGAAAGCCGCGCCGAGGCGGTGCGCCAGATCACCGGGGTCACCATTCGCGAGACCCTCCCCGACACGGTTTTGGATGGCGCGGAATTTGAACTGGTGGACTTGCCGCCGGAGGAATTGCGCACCCGGCTCGCCGCGGGAAAAGTCTATATCCCCGAATCAGCCCGCGCCGCCCAGGATCATTTTTTCCGGCCCGGCAACCTTTCCGCGTTGCGCGAGCTGGCCTTGCGATTTGCCGCCGAACATGTCGGGCAGGATGTCCTGGCATACCGTCAAGCCCAGGGCGTCGCCGACCCTTGGAAGTCCGGGCAACGGCTGCTCGTCGCAATTGGACCCAGCCCCACCTCGGCGGCGCTGGTGCGCTGGACCCGGCGTCTGGCCGGTGAACTCCAAGCGCCCTGGATGGCAGTTTATGTCGAATTGCCCCGCCCCCTGAACGAGGACGAACAGGCCCGGCTGGACAAGCATCTCGCCCTGGCCCGTGAGTTGGGCGCCCAGATCATCCACACGAGCGACGCCGATGTCGCGCGCGGCCTGTTGCGCGTCGCTCGCGACCAGAACGCCACCCAACTGGTCGTGGGCAAGCCGATGGGCTGGCGCGCCTTCGACCTTTTCCGGGGCAGCTCACTGCTCAACCGCCTCATCCGCGAAAGCGGCCATATTGACATCCACGCCGTTCGCGCCGAGGGCGAGGCCCCGCTGTTTCGCCGGCCGGCGGCGCCCCGATTCAACCCCGCCACCGCGCGCGGTTATGGCATTGCCCTGGGTGTGGTCGCGGCGGTGACCGCCTTGAATGAACTGCTCCAACGCTGGGCGGGTTACCAAACGCTGGCCTTGATTTATCTCCTCAGCGTGGTGGTCCTCGCCATGTTTGTCGGCCGCGGCCCGACCCTCGTCGCGGCGACCCTCACCGCCTTTCTCTGGAACTTCCTTTTTGTCCCGCCGGTGTTCACCTTTCGCATCGAGAGCACCACGGACTTGATGTTCTTCTTCACCTATTTCGCCGTTGCGCTGGCGATGGGCAACCTGGCCGCCCGGCTGCGCGCTCAACAAGCCGCCGAACGCCGCCGCGAGCAACATGCCACCGCCATGTACTTGCTCACCCGCGAACTGGCCCAGGCGACCGACTTCGCCGACCTCCTGGCCATCATCATCCGTGAAGTCGGCAAGGCTGCCCAAGCCGAGGTCGCTCTCTCCATGCCGGAAGAATCCCAGGATAATTCCCTCACCCCTTACTTTGCCAGCACCTGGCTTCTCTCCGAGAAAGAGCAAAGCGTCGCCGCCTGGGCCTTTCGCCGCAAGCAACCCGCCGGACGCGGCACCGACACCCTCCCCTCGGCCGAAGGCGTGCATCTGCCCTTGCTCGCGGGCGAGCGCGCGGTCGGCGTTCTCAGCGTCCACTTCCGCGACGGCGCACCCATGGCCCCCAACCAACGTGACCTGTTGGAAGCCTTCGTGCGCCAAATTGCCCTCGTCGTTGACCGCCAACGCCTCCGCGACGCCGAACAGCGCGCCAAAATGGTCGAAGAGTCCGAGCGCCTCAGCAAAACCCTCCTCAATTCCGTCTCCCACGAAATCCGGACTCCCATCGCGGCTATCAACAGCGCCGCGGCCACGCTTAACGATGCGCGGCGGGCCAACGCCGCCCAGGTTCCCTGGGCCATGGTCGATGAAATCCAGGAAGCCACCCGCCGGCTCAATCGCCTCGTCGGCAATCTCCTCAACATGACCCGCCTCGAATCCGGCCACGTCCAGGCCAAACTCGACTGGTGCGACCTCGCCGACCTGGTCCAAGTCACCCTTAAGGAAATCGAGAAGGACCTGGCCCAACACAACGTCACCGTCGAAATCTCCGCCGGTCTGCCGCTCGTGCGAATGGATTTCGTTTTGATGCAACAAGTCCTCACCAACTTGCTGCTTAACGCCGCCGTCCATACTTTCCCAGGCACCCCGGTCCATGTCCGCGCTGCCGCACAAAATGACCTGCTGCTCCTCAACGTCGCCGATGAAGGCCCCGGCCTGCCCCCCGACGTCTTACCGTTCATTTTCGACAAGTTCTACCGCGCCCCCGCTGCCGCGGCTGGTGGCACTGGCCTTGGCCTGGCCATTGTAAAAGGATTCGTCGAGGCCCAGGGCGGCCGCGTCGAGGCGGCAAACCAGCCCACCGGTGGTGTTGTTTTCACCATCCGTTTGCCCCTCCCCAAACCACCACCGGCGCCCGTCGAGCCAAACGCATGAATCAAGCCAATGAACTCTTCCTCATTCTCTTCCTCTTCCTCGTTCCTGTTCCGCGCATGTGTTCCGACGACGCTCGTTATGCAGTTGGCAAACCACCGGGCGGCGATTCTCCCTCTCCCTTTGGGAGAGGGTTGGGGTGAGGGGAATTGCTACCAACAAAAGCCCCAATCGTTCATTCGCTTTTGCCCTCCCGAACTAATTCACGCATCACGCATCACGGTTCGCATCACACCTCGCATCATTCATGAACACCCCTCCACTCAAGCCCAACGCCCTGGTCATCGATGACGAACTCCAAATCCGCCGCCTCCTGCGCGCCTGCCTCGAAGGCAACGGCTACCGTGTCCTCGAAGCAGCCACCGGCCAGGACGGCCTCACCCAGGCCGCCCAGCATCCGCCCGATGTCGTTATCCTCGACCTCGGCCTGCCCGACATGGACGGCGTCAGTGTTCTCAAGCGCTTGCGCGAATGGACCCGCGTCCCGGTCGTCGTCCTCTCCGTCCGCGACCGTGAAGAGGACAAAATCGCCGCGCTCGACCATGGCGCTGATGACTACGTCACCAAACCCTTTGGTACGGGCGAACTGCTGGCCCGATTGCGCGTCGCCCAGCGCCATACGACCCCGGCGGCTGAGACCGCCGTGTTCCGTGCGGGTGACGTGGAAGTCGATTTAACTGCGCGCGTTGTCAAACGCAAAGGCGTGGAGGTCAAGCTCACCGCCACCGAGTATTCACTGCTCCGCTTATTTGTTCGGCACGCCGGCAAAGTCCTCACCCACCGCCAGATTCTCACCGAAGTCTGGGGACCAAATGCCGTTGCCCAAACCCACTACCTGCGCGTTTACATTGCCCACCTTCGCGAAAAACTCGAAACCGACCCTTCCAACCCTCGCCTCATCTCGACCGAACCCGGCGTCGGCTATCGCCTCCTCACCGAAGCCTGACCAGCGCCGGCCAGGCCGAATCCGAAGGTTCCACAACCTGCAGAATGGGGCGCGAAGCGTTTGGAGTGCGCCCACTCACTTCCTCACGTGCCCCGTACTTTCTCCTTCTTCTCCTCAAAATCGGCCCGCAGCGATTTCCGGTCGCTGACCAGTTGCTTTTCCAATTGCTCGACCGCTTCAAAGTCCCCTTTATCAACCGCCTTGGCGACCTCGCCTCTGAGAAAAAGTTCGCGCTCCGCAATCTTGGCGGCGCACTGCGAATCCAGCTCGGCGAGCTGCTTTTTCTGAGCCGCGGTCAGTTTGACACCAGGCGCGGACTTGCTCAGTCGTTCCATCGCCAGTTCGTAAGCGGTTTTCATAGGGTCTGTGCTTGGTACTCAGCGGTTGTTAACGGGTGCCTGGTAATTGGCGAAGAAGGTTCATTTCAGCCGCGGCCAGGCCCTGCGGTATGCAGCAGGACTCGTAAATCATAAATCATAAATTCAATGGCTGGGCTTTTTCTTCCAGGGCATATCCGGGAACTTCTCCGGCAACTTCACCGCTGGAGGCTTCGCTTTGGCCAGCGCCAGTTCCGGGTCGCTCGCCGGCGCCGGGCCGGCTTTGGCCTGTTGGGCGTCCTCACGCCAGGACGCAATCCGGGCCTGCAAACCGTGATGCTCGGCTACCACCTTGTTGCCCGCCTTTTGATAGAACAGCGACAGGTTCGTATGCGCCAGTTGTTCGTGCGGCTTCAATCGCTCGGCCTTGTGACCTTCGGCAATAGCCGCGGCGTAATCGCCCTTGCGGTAAAAGGCCATCCCCAACGCCAGTTGCCCGTCAAAATGGGCCGGGTCCTCCGCCAGCAATGCCTGCAGCTTTCCGATCGCCCGGTCGTATTCGCCCGTGCTGAAATCGAACATCGCGTCGTCGTATTGCTCCTGGAGCGTGGACATAAGCCTTTGACAAGCCAACGTAGGCTATAATCATATGCGTGTGCAAGCGCAGGAAAGTGAAACGTAAAACGTAAAACGTGACGCGTAATGCGTGAAACGTGAATGTGAAGCCGGACGTCCTTTTCAATTCACGTTTCACGTTTCACGTTTCACGCGTCGTTTCACGTTTCAGATAGAACCATGAGTCTGCCGATTCAGTTACTCTCAACCGACTTCGACGGCACGCTGTTTGCCGAATTCGAAAACCCGCCGATCCCGCGCGTGTTGGAGGAGCTCATCGGCGAGCTGCAGGGGCGCGGCGCCAAATGGGTTATCAACACCGGCCGCGACATGTCCAGCCTGATGGAAGCACTTGGGCGAGCCGGCATCTCCATCGAGCCGGATTATTTGGTGCTCGTCGAGCGGGAAATCCACCTCCACCGCGATTCACAGTATATCGGATTAGAGGAATGGAACGGCGCCTGCACCCGCACTCACGCCGAGCTGTTTGCGCGGGTCATGGCGGACCTGCCGCAGCTCGTCGGCTGGATTAATCGCCGGTTCCACGCGCGCATTTACGAAGACCCCTACTCTCCGCTTTGCCTGGTCGCCGGCAATCACGGTGACATGGACGAAATCCACGCTTATCTCAACGAATACTGCCGTGGGGTGCCGCACTTAACGGTCGTGCGCAACGATGTCTATGCCCGCTTCAGCCACGCCGCTTACAACAAAGGCACCGCCCTGGCCGAACTGACCCGCAGGCTGGACCTGGCCCCCGAGCAGGTGTTTGCCGCCGGCGACCACCTCAATGACCTGCCGATGCTCGAACGCCAATATGCCCGCTTCCTGGCCGCCCCCGCCAACGCGGTCGCCCAGGTGCAGGCCGCCGTTCGCCGCCAGCAAGGCTACGTCAGCGCCCGGACCCATGGCCAGGGCGTGGCCGAGGCAATAAAATATTATCTTGAGCCGGGACGGTCCTGATCATTGAATTTAAATAATAATCGGATTTAAATTAATGCAGATAATCACCATCCCTTGTCGTTCGTATGGCAACCTGGTTTTGTAACCTAAGTTGCTGACAATCAATAGAATCCATCGGGTCATTAGAAATTGACACCGAGGGGTACAATGATAGAGTTTTATAGCGACGGTAATTCGGACTGATTTGCCCCCCAGGCGCCGGTCCGGTGTCGCGCCTGAACTTTGAATTTGAACGATTGAACCTCGAATGAGTGCCACCACCACCTCTGCCGACAACCCACAGCCGAAGATTTCCCCGATCAAAGAAGCCGTCATCCGCATCGCCGGCAACTCGCAGGATGGCATCCAGGCCATTGGCGGCTTCCTGGCGAGGCTGGCCGGCCGCAGCGAACAGGAGGTCATGACTTTCATGACCATCCCCTCGACCATCTCCGGCGGCCCCTCGATTTTCCAGGTGCGCATCGGCTCTGGCGAAGTGCTCAGCGCCGGGGATGATGCCGATGTGCTGCTGGCCTTTTACCAGCACTCGTACGAGGAGCACATCACCTCGCTCAAGAAGGGCGGCATTGTTCTGTATGACGCGGATCACGTCGAGGCCAAGCCGGAGTGGCAGGCGACGTATCATCACCTCGGGATCCCCATCTCCAGCCTGACCGTCGAGGCAATCGGCGGCACGGCCAAAGACAAAGGTAAAAACATTTTCGCCCTCGGTCTGCTTGCCAAAATGTTCGCTCTCGATCTGCCCAAGCTCGAGAAGCTCATCGGCGAACGATTCACCGGCAAAGACCCCACCATTCTGAACAATGCGCTGGCGGCGTTCCACGCCGGTTACAACCATTCCCTGGGCAACGTGCTGGAGACATTCAAATTCGTCGAGAGCCAGCACAAAGACGGCCAGCAGGTTGTCATGAACGGCAACGAGGCGCTGGCCTTCGGGTTGCTTGCCGCCGGCGTGCGCTTTGGCGCCGCCTACCCGATCACCCCCTGGTCGGACGTGATGGAAATCCTGCGCCGCGAGCTGCCCAAATACGGCGGCACCTTCGTGCAGTGCGAGGACGAAATCGCCGCCATTTCGATGGCCAACGGCGCCGGTTTTGCCGGCCGCGTTGCGGTCACCGGTTCCAGCGGCCCTGGGATTTCGCTCAAGATGGAAGCCGTCGGCTGGGCGGTCATGGCGGAAGTGCCGCTGGTCGTGATCGATGTTCAACGCGGCGGTCCTTCCACCGGCATGCCGACTTCGGTCGAGCAGTCGGATTTGAACCTGGCCTGTTTCGGCAGCCATGGTGATGCGCCGCGGGTCGTGCTGGCCCCGGCCAGCGTTGAAGACTGCTTTTACATCGCGATCGAGGCCGTCAATATCGCCCGCAAATACAATGTGCCTGTCTTTATTCTCAGCGACCAGGCCATTGCCACGCGCATCGAAGCCTTTTGCGAACCGAATCTCGAAAAAGTCTGCCAGGACATCAGCCCCGACCTCTCCCCGGTCGCGGACTACAAACCTTACGATCTCTCCGCGCCGGATGGTGTCGTGCCGCGCGTGGTGCCGGGCACGCCCATTTTGAGCGGACGCTACCCGATTTCCGGCGGACTCGAGCACGATGAACTCGGGCATCCAACCGGCTCGCCCAAACTGCACATGCAGATGACCGCCAAGCGGCGGAAGAAACTTCAGGCGCTCGCGAGCGGCTTCCCGACACCCAAAGTGTATGGGCCGCCTGAGGGCAACGTGCTGCTGGTCGGCTGGGGCTCGACCCAGGGCCCCATCCAGGAGGCCGTGGACCGCGCCCGCGCTGCCGGCGACAGCGTCTCCTCCCTCCATATCCGCTATCTCCACCCGCTGCCGCCGGGTTTGGACAATATCTTCTCCGGTTTCAACACCGTTCTGGTGGTGGAAATGAATGACGAAGGCCTCTACGGCTACGGCCAGCTCGCTGGCCTGCTGCGCGCCCGCTATTGCGACCCTAAGATCCGTGGTGTTAACAAGACCGACGGCTTGACCTGGAAAGTCAAAGAAATCCTCGAACGCGCCAAAACCGATATCGCCGCCGGCCTGCGCAAACTCTGACGCCTTTTTACTTTTTTAACTCATTTAACCCTTTTAACTCATTTAACTAACATATGAGTGCCCCCGTAACTGACCTCGCTCCGCAAACCGGCGTTCCTGCCTCCAGTGGTCGCCCCGCTGCCTCCCCTGCCACCGAGCGCAAGGCGCTGACCAAAAAAGAAATCGTCGCCGACCACCCGACCTGGTGCCCCGGCTGCGGCGACTTTTCCGTCCTGGCGTTGTATTTCAAGCTGATTGAAAAGCGCAAACTGTGGCAGGAGAAAATAACTACCATCTCCGGCATCGGTTGCTCGAGCCGGTTCCCCTACTTTGTCCAGGCTTATGGCGCCCATTATATTCACGGACGCTCCCTCCCCTTTGCCAGCGGCATCTCTCTTTCCCGGCCCGACCTGCACGTCTTCGTCTTCGGCGGCGACGGCGACGCCTTTTCGATTGGCGGCAACCATTTCACCCACACCGCACGCAAGAATATCAAGCTGAGTTGCGTCATCATGGACAACCAGGTCTATGGCTTGACCAAGAAACAGACCTCGCCGACCTCGCCGGTCGGTTTCAAAAGCAAGACGGACACCTGGGGCGCGGTGGATTACCCGATCAACCCGATGAAACAAGCCATCGCTGCCGGCGCCACGTTCGTCGCGCGTACCACCGCCTCGAATCCCAATCACGTCCTGCAAATGATGGAAGCCGCGATGGATCATGATGGTTTCAGCTTCATCGAATGCCTCAGCGAATGCGTCGAGTTTTACGAAGGCGCTTTCGACGGCGCCAACCCGCGCAAAGGCGGCACCTTCAACGCGGTTCCGGCCGGCCATGACGTCACCAACGAATCGGCCGCTTACAAGCTCGCCGACGAAGTCTTTCCAGGGTACTTCGGGCTCTTCTACAAAATAAACAAGCCGACCAAGAACGCCAAAGAGACCGGGATCAACACCGCCGCCGTGGAAAAATTCAAAGGTCTGAAAGACTGGCAGATTCTGCAAAAATCGTTCGACCGGATGAGGTAAGACCGGACGGCGGCCGGTTCCGCATGGCTTCGGTCCGGTTCCACGCAACCGGACTGCCCCCACCTTCGCGTGCAGCGTCTCGGGCACCCGGGCGCGTGAACCGTTTCCAGCGTCACCCGCCCCCAAGCACTTCCAGGCTCAGGACTTCGCCCGGTTCGCATTCGGCGGCGACCTCAAACGGACGGCAACACACTTCGCAATCCGTCGTAAAACGCTGGCTTGCGTGGCTCGTGTCAATCACCAACTCGAACTTCTGACCGCAAAACGGGCACTGAATGGTCTCGGAAACTTCCATATTCCTCACCCTACGTCCAATTACCCACGCAGCCAATCTTGACGTTTTCCAGTGCCGGACGGAAACTCGGGCTATATGAAGAGCGAACGGCCTGCGAACCTCATCAACGTGGCGAAACTTACCGTGAAATCCAAACCCATTGAACTGACCCTGAAGGAAGGCGACCCGGCGCCGGATTTTACCGCCTTGGCCCATGAAGGTTCTACCGTCTCGCTCAGCGGCCTCAAGGGCAAACAGGTTGTGCTCTATTTTTATCCCAGAGATAATACCCCCGGTTGCACCAAAGAGGCCTGCTCGTTTCGGGATGAATTCGCCGCCTTCAAGGACAAAGGCGCCGTCGTCCTCGGGGTGAGCACCGACCCGGCAAAAGCCCATGACAAGTTCGTTGCCAAATACAAGCTGCCGTTTCTTTTGCTGCTGGATGAAGACAAGAAGCTGGTGCACGCCTACGGAGTCTGGGGTCAAAAATCTTTCCTCGGCCGGAAATATATGGGCACGAATCGGGTCACGTTCCTGATTGGCCCCGATAGCCGCATCAAAAAGATCTGGCCGGCGGTCAAACCCGTAGACCACGCGAAAGAAGTGCTCCAGTATCTCTAGGGCGCTTCACTCACTACCGCGTACCTCGACCGCAAAATCCCGTCCTTCCCAGCGGTCCTGCCAATGAAAGGTAAAGTCGATCCTGGCTCCCGAGCTTAGGCCGGCCGTCGGCAAATCGGCAAACCAGCAGCCCAGGCCAGTGTCGTTAGTTTGCACATCTTTGGCGGTTTTCCAGCCGTCTAAGCTCCAATGCACCGTTGCCGGGGTGGCAGTGATGATGCGGAGTTGTTTGCCTTGAGGAATTCGTTGGAGCTGATGGGCGAGCGTCCACATTTCCATTCGGCTCACGGTCCGATTTTGCACGTAGCGCTCATACACTGGCTCAATGCGGTCGAACCCTACGCCATCTTTCCGGCTGCGCACCAGCGTCAGGTATTCCGCATGCGTCCAGCAAAGCGGCATGGCTGAGCCGGTCGGACGTCCGCGCGACATACGCGCCTCGGGCAGGTCATCGGCATCCCACACTTGTTCGGGCAGCATGCCGCCTTCGTTGGCGAAATTCTCCAACGCCTGGATGAAGGGCCGCGAGTCGCGCCCGGCGGCCAATTCATAATGGCCGCGCTCGCCGGTTAGCAATGGCCAGCAGCGGCCGATGCCCGCGCCGTCAAACGCGCTGCCGTCGTCTTTTTGTCCGTAGCCATCGTGATTGTACCGCCGCCAGCACGGGCCTTGCGGCAGGTCGTATTTTAAAACCCGATCGATGACTGCCAGCGAGTCGAGCATCAACGGGTCGCGCGCGTCGCGCACACCCAGGCGCACCAACTCGAGGAAATCAGCGCTGACAACATTGCGCGCGGGATGAGCGCCGCCATTATTGGCGATCTGAATCGTGGCGGTATCCGGATCGCAGTATTGAGCCGGTTGTTCCGGGTCGGCAGGATTGATCCGGATGTAATGTTTCGGCTTGCCCGGCACCAATTCGCCGCGCTGGGCCACCGTCCAATCCTCGACATGCGCCGAGAGCCAGTCGGCGTAATCCAGAATCAGCGCGGCGGTCTGTTCGCAGTCATAACGGCGGGCGAACTCGGCGGCGCACACCAGGGCGGCGATAATCCAGGCCAGCGTGGCGGGCGAGTAACCCGAGTTCTCCTCCCAGCGTTCCTGGCCGGTAACCGGCCCGTGCAGGAGCAGGTAGCGAGTGGCCCGCAGAATCAGAGTCCAGGGGTCAAACAGACCTAGGGCTTTGGCCCGCTGCAAGCGCCAGGCCAGCAGGATCGGCGCGGCGACTTCGTCGAGTTGTTTGCCCGGCCAGTAGGCGTCGCCGTTAATCCAGCTATTCTGGGGGACGGCGCCATCGCGCCGCTGCACGCAGGCCAGCCAGATCAACGAGCGCAACGGAGTCCCCATTTGGCCCGCCGCCAGCAACGCCGAGGCGCTTTTGACCAGGTCGCGCGTCCAGACCAGGTGATAGCCGCCCAGGTCGGAATCGCCTTTGGTTTCGCCCCAGGGGATGCTCATCGAAGCGACCAGGGCGCCCGGAAAGATTTTGTCCTCATGCGCCAGCAGGATCAGCCGGCTCAAACGGTAGAGATGACCGTCGTCCCCGGTTTGGCAGTTGATCTCCGGCTCGGGTGCCGGGAGTGTCCGCTTCCACTGCTTGATATAAGTCGTCCGATGCTGGTCGAACGGAACCGATAAGGATTGCAGCAGTTTGGTCGAAGCGCTCTGCGAGCTGCGTCCAAAGGCCACCCCCAGCACAAATTCCAGGCCGCGCGACAGATCTATTTCAGCCGTCAAAGCGATGTTGCCGTCCTCGGCCCGCTGGAAATCCCAATCCATCTTGAAATTCTCCATCAAATCCTGCCAGCCGTCGCTGGTGCCGACGTAGCCGACCGAACGCCGCGTGAAATCCGGGGCGCCGCCAAAGACCATGTGGAGGTCCTCACGCTGCACCCGAAAGACGGGCCGGCAATCCACGTCATACCACCAGGCCGAATTGTGCCAGCCCAACCCTTTCAGGTGCGGCGACAGCAAAGCATAAACCCGCAACCTGCCTCTTAGCCGTTCATCGAGGATTTCCAAGCGCGTCTGCATCAGGAACACCGACGCATGCGGGTCGGCGATTACATCCTTGATGAGCCGGTAACGTCCGCCGGGGTCGGAATTGGTCAACCGATAGTAGAGCGTGCTCTGCTCGGGATATTCGACCGTGTAGTCCAGGTCGCGGCGTTCCTCATGGCAAAATGTCTCGCCGTCGGTGATGAGAAACTGGAGGTCGCGGGTGTTGGGGCAATCGACATTGGGATAATAAATCTCGTTGACGATGCCGTGGCTCAACGTGAACCACACGCGGCAACTGCTATGGTAAGCCGTCCCGATGCCTTCCTTGGCGCTGCGGGTCCAGCGTGGTTCGATGCCGGGCGCGCCAAAGGCCGATGAGTTTTCTGCAGAGTCCATAAAGCCCACCAAAATAGCTCAACCCTCGCCAAGGGCAAACGCTGGATTACCAGCACCTGATTTCTGCCAGGCTGGTAATCGGTCAGTGACGGCGGGCGGAGCGCGGACATTCCTGTCCAATGCCGCTAGGATTTGAGGCTCCGAGTGCCACGTCCTGTCCCGAAGGGACATCCGAAAATAGCCCATCAGGTTTCAACGGTGGGGGCGCCTTTCGAAGGCCGTTAGCGAGCTTGCCTTCTGACCGTCCTTTGTCATTATTCGGTTAGCCAACTCAACAACAAGACCTGACTATGGGCACTCAGCATTCATGGAAATTTTTCCGCGCCGGGGGCTTCGACCAGGTCCGAATCGACACCGCCGCCGACCTGCTGGCCCTGGAGCAACTCGACCAAAAACTCTGGGTCGCGCTGGCGTGCCCCACCACCGGCCTGGAATTCGATTCCAAGACCCTGGCCCTGATGGACACAGACAAAGACGGCCGCATCCGGGCGCCGGAACTGATTGCCGCGGTGAAGTGGGCCTGTGCTTGCCTGAAAAACCCGCAGGATCTCTTCAAGTCCTCGCCCGAACTGCCGCTGGAAGCCATCAACGATGCCCAGCCCGAAGGCAAACAACTGCTCGCTTCCGCCCGGCATATCCTCAACAGCCTCGGCAAGAGAGAGGCCGGCGCCATCACCCTCGAAGATACCGTCGATACCGCCAAGATCTTCGTCCAAACCCAATTCAACGGCGATGGCATCGTGCCGGCGGAATCCGCGGAGGACGAAGCGACCAAATCGGTTATCAATGACATCATCGCCTGCCTGGGTGCCGAGACCGATCGCAGCGGCAAACCCGGGGTCAGCCAGGCCAAGGCCGAGCTGTTCTTCACCGAAGCGCTGGCTTATTCCGATTGGTGGAAAAAAGCGGAAGCGGACTCGACCATCCTGCCGTTGGGTGGCTCGACCACCAGCGCAGCGGCGGCTTTCAAGGCGATCAAACCCAAAATCGATGATTACTTCACGCGCTGCCTTCTGGCCGCCTTCGATCCCCGCGCGCTCAACGCCCTCAACCGCGAGGAGAAGGAATACCTGGTCTTCGCCGCCAAGGACCTGACGCTGGCCTCGGCGGAAATCGCCAGCTTTCCGCTGGCCCGGGTCGCGCCGGCGAAACCGCTGCCGCTCAAAGAGAGCCTGAACCCAGCCTGGGCCGGCGCCATGGCCACGTTCGAAACCGAAGTCGTCAAACCGCTCCTCAACGGCAAAGACATGCTCACCGAATCGGATTGGAACGCGCTCATCGGCAAGTTTGCCGCCTACGACGCCTGGCAGGCGGCCAAGACCGGCGGGACGGTCGAGAAGCTCGGGCTCAAACGCGTTCGTGAAATCCTTGCCGGCAAGAGCAAGGAAACCATCACCGCTCTTATCGCGCGGGACAAAGCCCTCGAGCCGGAGTCCAACGCCATCGCGGTCGTCGAGAAGCTGGTGCGTTACTACCGCGACCTCAATAAACTGCTGCACAATTTTGTTTCGTTCCGCGATTTTTACAGCCGCAAGGACAAAGCGATCTTCCAGGCAGGCACTCTTTACCTGGACCAGCGGAGCTGCGACCTGTGCCTGACGGTCGAGGACGCCGGCAAACACGCCATCATGGCGAGCCTGGCCGGCACTTACCTGGCTTACTGCGATTGCTTCCGCAAAGGCACCGGCGAGAAGCTCCAGATCGTCGCCGCCTTCACCAATGGCGACTCCGACAACCTGATGGCCGGCCGCAACGGCATCTTCTACGATCGCAAAGGCCGCGACTGGGATGCGACGATCACCAAATTGGTGGATAACCCGATCAGCATCCGCCAGGCCTTCTGGTCGCCGTACAAAAAGGCCGCGCGCATGATCCAGGAGCAAATCGCCAAACGGGCGGCCAACGCCGATGACGCCGCCGTCACCCGGCTCGCCCAATCGGCCGCCAAATTGGAGAAGGGTGCCCAGACCGGCCAGGCCCCGCCGCCGGACCCCGCCAAACAGAAGGTCGATCCCGGGCTGATCGCCGCATTGAGCGTCGGCGCCGCCGGTCTGGGCGCCACCGTCGGCGCGATCCTGACCGGGTTCCTCAACCTCAAATGGATGATGCCGCTGGGGGTGGTCGCGATCATCCTGATCATTTCCGGCCCCTCGATGCTGCTGGCCTGGCTCAAGCTGCACAAACGCAACCTCGGTCCGATCCTGGACGCGAACGGCTGGGCGGTGAACGCCAAGGCGCGGATCAACATGCCTTTCGGCGCGTCGCTGACGCGCGTTGCGGTTCTTCCAGCGGGCCACCAGCGCGACCTGGTGGACCCCTTCGCCGAAAAGAAACGGCCCTGGCGCCTCTATTTCACGCTGCTGTTCCTGCTGGCGCTGGCGCTGCTTTGGCTCTGCGGAAAGCTTGACGGTATGCTGCCCGACAGAATCAAAAGCGCACGAGTGCTTCACGGCAAAGCTACAAACCCGCCGACCCAACCCGTCGCGAATGCGCCTGCGCCGGCAGCCCCGGGTGCCCCGGCGGTCAAACCCGCCCCCAGCCCGCCGCCGGCCGAGTCGGTCAAGTGAACCAGCGTCCAGCGTCGATGCGGAAATCGAGGGCCAACCCAACTCCCTTGCGGTAACCTACCAGCGCCTACCAGCGCCTACCAGGACCTACCACCACCTACCGTACGGTTACCACCACCTACCGTACGGTTACCGCCACCTACCGTACGGCGACCGCCGCCTACCGTAGAGGTACTACCACCGGCCTTACGGCTACCGAGCAGCTACCGGCGACATCTGGAGTGATCCGGAGTTGGGGGCGGGGCGATCCCGAGCTATCTGGAACCTGGTGGCCACGGGCGAAAGGCCAAAGTCCAAGGTCCGAAGAGGGGGCGAAGTTAGTCGAAGTCGGACCGCAAATAAACACCAAACACCAGGCTCCAAACACCAAATAAACATCAAATTCCAAACACCGAGGAAAGATATTTTAAAGTTCGGATTGCTTCGGATCAGTTCGGGTATCTTCTTCCTCGTAACTGGGCTGAGTGCTGGAATCCCGTTGGGACTCTTCGACCTGGGGTTTGAGCCTTCTGATGAGATTTGCTGTAATTCAAAAGCATTTTTCCTTCTTAGTTTAGTGACAACCTGAACGCTTTATTCCGGCGCAGCCCTGGACGGCTGGCCGCAAGCAAGCTCGGCCCGCCTCTGGCTGGGCCGAGGACGTGGCGGGTTAGGTCCGTGATGAGTGCGAGATTTGACAGGAAGGCGAATTGTGCGACGGTCCGTTATCGCCCGAATCAATGATCGACTGAAAGGTATGATCCGACGCAGGTGGAGTGTCTTTAGTGCAGCCCAACACTGGTTGAGGTGGGGCAGGGTCTGCGCCGGTGGGCTGGCGTTGTGGTGCGGCCTGCTCGGCCTGACGGCGGAGGCGTCCTCGCCCGGGACTTGCCTCCAGTTCAATGGTACCAACGGTTATGTCACTATCGCCCACACCGCTGCCCTCAATGCTTATCCGCTGACGATCACCGCCTGGATCAAAACCCTCCGCAACGCGCCGCTGTACGACGGCATTGCCAGCAAATACCCGCCGGCCGGCTTAGACGGTTTCTCGTTGTTTGTCTATCAAGGGCATGTCCGGGCCTGGTATTTCCACAATCAAACCAGTTACATCTGGAACCCCTCGGGAGACAACCAGGGCGTGGATGGGGGCTTTGTCGCCGATGGTAATTGGCACCACGTCGCTCTTGTGGTCGGCAGCACGGGTGGCTCGATTTACGTGGATGGGAATCTTGGGGGCAGCCTCGCCTGGACTGGAAGCGCGGGTCCCCCGACCACAAATACCGTGTCAATGCTGGTTGGCCGCGCGTTCCAGCATCCGTCGTACACCAATACTTTTTCGGGCGAGATTGACGAAGTTACGCTCTGGAATCGGGCGCTGGCGCCGAGCGAGCTGAACTACCTCAAACACCGTTCGCTGGGCGGCAAGGAAGACGGTTTGCTGGCCTACTACCGGCTGGATGAAGGGACGGGCACGACCGCCGGGGATTCGACGGCCAATGCCTTCAACGGCACGGTGGTCCCCAATCCGGCCTGGGTTCCTTCGCAGGCGGCGATTGTGCTGGACCCCATCGCCACGAATTGCCTCAAACTGGATGGCGTCAACGGGTACGTGCAGGTGGCGCATACCAACGATCTCAACGCCTATCCGCTAACGGCCACGGCGTGGTTTAGGACAACTTCCACGGCCGCACAGTTCCAAGGGATCGTGGACAAGTATGCGGACGCCAGTGGAGACGGCTGGGCCATCGGAGTGCAAGGCGGCCAGTTGCGGGGTTTTTATTACCGTGGCGGCGGCGTGGCCAACAAAGCGATCGACACCCTGCCGGCAGGCTCCGTCGCGGATGGGGCGTGGCACCACGTTGCTCTGGTCGTCGATAGCTCTGGCGGCAAGCTTTTCCTCGACGGTGCGCTGGTGGGTTCCAGTTCGTGGACGGGGGTTGCCGGAGCGTCCAGTTCGAGCCAGGCGTTGCTCATCGGCACATATTATACCTATCCGCAGCATTTTGTTGGCGCGATCGACGAAGTGACGATTTGGAGCCGAGCGCTGGCGAGCTCAGAGGTCCAATCTCTTAAAAACCTCCCGTTGGCAGGAACGGAAACAGGGCTGATCGCGTACTGGCGGCTCGATGAAGGCACCGGCACGATCGCCGCTGACTCAACCCAGCTAGGGCATAACGGTACACTGGCCAGTGGGACGCTTTGGACGGGCTCAACCGCTTTCCTGGGCGACGCCAGCGTTCATCTGGTTGCGGGGTCGGGCATTCCCAACCTGGGCCGGCAATCCGCCATTGCGATTGCGACCAACGCCTCTTTGAACAGTTTCTCGGTGACGGCGCGCGGTTTCCTGCGCCGCTTTTATGATTTCGGCGCCGTGCCAGCTTCACTTCCTGTGGTGACGCATCTGGATGGCGGTTTGCAAGTGGCTGGCTCGGGCACACCGTTGAGTGTGAACCCGGATACCTTTACGAACAGCTTCACGATGACTTCCTATAACGCCTCGTCGCCGCAACCGCTCTTTTTTGGCGGCGTCGCTTCGTTAACTTCGGGCCTGAACATCCAGCCCGGCGGCGGGGTGCAACTGGATTCGGTCAACAACTTCCACCAGGGAGTGGTGACGCTCTCGCACAGCGAAAATGGCGGGTCCTTCTCGACCGACGGCACCGACACCACTGACCCCGCGCGCCTGCTGCATTTCGACGGTAACCTGCTCTTCGGCTCAATTCAAACGAGGTTTACTTCGATTAACAACTCGCCGGCGCCTGGCGCGCTCAGCGGCGGCGGCATCGCGACGCAATTAGCGGTTAATAATAACTCCGGCACGCTCACCGCCAACCCGTCCTATCACTACGGCAATGGGACCGCGCTCAACGTCGTGCTGTTGAGCAACGGCGACGCCACGGCCGCGACCGGCACAACCGTTTCGCTGACGGGTTCGGACGGCGGCTGCATCTCGAATATTTGCTATACCCGCTCGGGCCTGACGCTCAGCAACAGTGTCATCTCCGGCTTAATCACGCTCCAGTTGCCGCTCGGCTTGAGCGTCTGCACCAATTTCGATTCGACCCATCGGCTCACGACCCCGTTCGTCACGTTCCCGATTTCGTTTTTGGATCCGGCCAGCCTGAACCCGCTTCCCGGCTCGTTGGTTCAACCTGGCCCGCTTTACGTCGTCGAAGAGACCAAACCGTTTTGGATCAAAGCCCCGTCGCTCAACTGGCAGGTCACCGCCGGCCAAATCCTGATTGCAAACCCGACCGGCGTCCTGTTCGTGCGCCAGGAAGAGGATGACGCGCTGGCCGCCTCCGCCGGCCTTGTGACGGACGCCAACACGACCAAGCGCGTTTCGAACGACGGTTACTATCGGAATGCGAGCACTGTCCTGAGCGGGCAGGTAACATTCGTCGCCGACGCCAACGGGGTCTCGCGCATGACCACCCAAATCGCTTTGAACCCGCCGGAACTGCGCCCGCATTTCCCCTATGCCGGCAACCGGCCCGGCAACCAAATCCCAACGAGTGGTGGCCAACTTGCCATTGCCGATGATCTTATCGATCCGGCAAACAGCGCGCTGCCGGTCACGGGCGCCGTCCCGCTCATCTATGCGCGCGATTGTTTCGACACCAACTGCGCCCTCGCGTCGATTTCCCCAGCCGTGCTGGCTTTCACCGCCAACGGGAATCAACTTAACTTCACCCCCGACGGCGGCCTGCTCGCCTTCGGTTCCGTGCCGCCGGCCAATCTCACCTGGGGTTATGCCGGCAACGGCAACTACGCCCAGCAGACCAGCCCCGTTCAGGCCGGCGCTTATCACATGCCCGGCAATTTCCTCCGCTACGACCAAACCGCCCAGGCCGACACGCAGCGCCCGGGCGTTCTCCTCTTCACGGGCTTCGGCAACGATTCCGACCCGACCTACTTCGAGCGCCCCGGCCTGGCCAGTTATTCCGACGGTTTCGCCAATTACGCCGGCCTGAATTTCCGCGCGCCTGCCCAGGGGCGTAGCTACATTGCCCAGCAAGACACCGGCCTCTACCCCCTGACCGCCCGGTCCAAATACTACGCCCGTTTTGCCGGCGTGAACGGCATTCACGAATCAGCTTCGTTCCCGGGCAGCCTCAATCTCTATGGCTACCCTTTCACGTTTACCAGCTACCGGCTCTCCTTTCTCGACAGCCAGAATTGGGAGTCGCGCACCGACGGCGCATTAACTTTGCCCGTGCCGGCGGGGTTCATGCAGGAGTTTTCGCGGATGAAATTCGTCTGCAAAGGCGACCTGGATTCTGCGCAGGTGCCGCCCTCCAGCGGCGTCAAACACATGGTCTATTGGGACACGGGCATCACGCCGCAGAGCATCCAATTTCAACCGCTGGCTAATGACGTTTGCGGGACTTCCGGCCGGACGCTCGTGCTCGGCGTCGAAACCAAGCTGCCGTTCCTTGGCCAGGCCTTCCACGCCGCGCTCGGCTTCAAGAGCAATGGCAACCTCGTCACCGCCGCCGACTTGGTCCTGGGCGTTGATTCGCGTTTCAAGGTGCCGGGCCACCTGACACTGCAAGGGCCCGGTACCAGCACCTTCTCGCTCGAGACCGCCGGCGACGGTTATTTCAACAACTGGGAGACCCCGGGCCGGCCCGACGCCGGGTTTTATAATCTGGCCGGCAAAATCCGCGTGCCTTTCTTCTCGGATGTAAAAGTCCATTTGCACGTCACCCCCACCGGGCCGACCACCGCTCAGATTAATATCATGGGCGGCTGGCCGGACGCGGACGGGAACGGCGAAAATCGCGGCTGGAACGTCGGCAACAACAACTATTTCAACACGGCGAAATTCGACAAGCACGCGGACGGCTGGCCGCAGGGGATTCCGTTGAGCGCTTATCGCGTGTCGCCCAATAACACCTATCATCCGCGCGTCCAGCGCAATTGGATTGATGTCGCCAAATTCGACTACCCGTTGCAATGGAACGTTGCGCTCCACGAATTTGCCGGGTTTGTCGATTCGAAAGTCGAGCTGCCGGTCATCGACGTCAACAGCCGGCTCAAGGAGCTGTCACCGGGCAAAGTCGATTTTGATTTTGCCCAGGACATCACGCTTCAATTGCCCAGGATCAAGGTGCTGGATTTCGCCAATGACGCCCTGAACGAGCTCAACGGCCCGATCAACTCGGTCTCGAACGCGATCCGCCAGGAACTGGGCCAGCTCTTTAATACCACCGGCCTGACCAGCGGCTTTCGCAGCCTCCAAAACACGTTGCGTGAAGATGCCTCCGGCTTCTTCCGCCCCATCGTCCAGCCGGCGCTGACGCCGGCCGTGAACCAGATCTATACGCTGCTGGCGGCGGTGCAGGCCAGCAACCCGGCCGGGTTCCGCACCAACATCATCGGCATCGTCACCGGCGCCGCGGTCAATCTGCAGACCAATATCCAGCAGATCACCGGCGCGGCCGGCCAGGCCAACACGGTGTTTGGCCAACTCAACCAGACCCTCTCGGACGCGGACGACACCCTCGGCCTGTTCCTCAACGTGCTGAAAAAGGATAACACCGGACAGCGCCATGTTGTGCGCGCGATTATTCAGAAACTCGCGCATGACCAGGGCGTTTCCCCAGTCCCCGACTTGGCCGATGGCCTGGTCAACGGCCTGCTGGGCGACTTGGAGCCGACGCTGGCGAAAGTGGAATCCGAGCTGACCGACCTGCGTGCCCAATTCGCTCAACTGCACTCCGCGGTGGCCACCGCCACGGGCGATTTCAGCTCCGCCCTCAGCACCACCGTCTATGACGGCGCCGCCCTGTCGGCGTTCGTACAGTCGGCGGGGGCGACTGTTTCCAATCTCCTGGCTACCGTGGTGGCCAGCAATCCGGATTATTTCACCGCCGACCCCGCCGCCGCCCGGCAAGCCATTCTCGACCGCCTGACCCTGGCGTTTCTGGGCTCGCCCCTTCCCGGCAACTATCAGCAGACCTTTCGGCAGTTTTTGTACGACAACAACTTTGTCCTCGACCAGCTCATGGACGTGTTGTTCGACCAGATTAACCGCAGCATTCGGGACGGTTTGGCGAACCAGATTGCCGGCGCGAGCGATGGCGCCTTCTCGGCGATGAAAGGCATCGGGCAGATGAGCCAATCGTTCCTCTCGGCCAAAATCCGCGGCGCGCCCACTTTCGAGGGGGATTCGCTCCGGCGCATTCACCTGGATGCCGCCATCCAAATGAACCTGCCGGACGAGATGCACTTCAACGCCTACCTGGACATCAAGGAGTTGACATCGCAAAGCGTGCCGCTGGATTGCATCCCGGCGGGCGCGCCGGCGGCGGAGGTGACCCTTGGGGCCAAAGACATACCCTTGAGTTGGTTGGGTATTACCTCCCTCAAACCGATGACCCTGACGGTCGAGGGCCGGTGGACGTTGCAGAGCGGCAAAGTGTTGGGGATTGGCGGCCTGTTCGACATCAAAGGCGAGGTCGGTTTTAAAGGCTGCAGCGTCACGGAAATCGGCGCCGATTTCGCGATCGGCGAGTTGGAGAATTTTTTTGCGGCCAAGGCGGCGGGGACGATCACCATCCTTGGTATTCCGGTGGACGTGCAACTGGGAATCTTCGCCGGTCACGCTTGCTCGCTGGACCCGCTGAAGTTCATTGACCCCGATGCCGACAAAGTGCTGGACGCCCCAATGGGTTTCAGCGGGCTCTACTTGCAATATGGCGGGGGGTTGGACCTGGCGGAAATTCTATTCGGCGAGTCCAGTTGCTGGCTCGACGTGCGGGCCACCGTCAGCACGGCGGTGTACTACCAGGGGGGGCCGCGCTCAGGCAAAATCGGCTTCCGGCAAAAGGTGGCGGTTGACCTGGATTTGATCTGTGTCCTCAGCGGCCACGTTGATGTCGCGCTGGGCGCCTCCGCGACTTTCACTCCGCCAAGCGATTATGAAATTGACCTCGTGGGCGAGGCCAACATTTGCGGCAAAATCGGCTACTGCCCCTTCTGCCTCGAGGGCTGCAAAGGTATCACCATCAAAGGCGTCGTTAATGACGGCCATATTGATTACCACATCGATTGAGATGAACCGCAGGAGCGACATTGTAAGGTTTTGGAAACGACTGGGAACGCTTGGTGCTAAAACTCCAGAAAAAACACCAAACACCAAACACCAAACACCAGAAAAATCTCAAACTTCAAATTTCAAACCGAGTTGTTCGGGACTGAAGTTTGGAGTTTGGAATTTGAAGTTTTCCTGGTGTTTGGTGTTTGGTGTTTGGTGTTTTAGTTCCTCCGCCCAAACTCCTCTCAACGACCTCGTTTTCACCATCGGCACGACCATCCAGGACCAAAGCGCCCAGCCCTGGTCTTACGTGCTGCTCGGCTCCCCGCAGGCCAATCTCCTCGCCGGCAAAAAGTTCGCCCTCTACTCCAAGAGCGGTTACCCCACCAATGCCGGAACTTACACGCTCCGCGGCACGATTTTCCAACAGACCAGCGCGCCGGCCATCAACACGCTCCTTAACCAATCGCTCGCTCTGGGCGAAGACCTCACCACGCTTAGCAACATCCTGAATATCCTGCTGAAGAGCGTTCCTGGAATCACCAATCAAACCCTGGCGCAGAAAATCGCCACCGGCTTCCAGGTGGCTGCGGTGGACCCCAACACCAGCCAAACGCTCGCGGTGGTCGGCCGCCTGCACCCCGGGTTGATGCTGTGCGCCGGCCAGGCCTTTGCGGAGCCCATCTCCGCGACGACCACTTACGAAGTGCGCGAAGTCAACCCCGGCACCGGTTCGGCCGGAGACGTCCTGGGCCGCGTGACTATCATCCCTGGGTCGCCGGTGGTGTTGCCCGCCCCAGGACCGCCTTTCCAGGTTGTCACCAATGACCCAACTATCGACAACCTGCGAATTCGCCTGCGCTGGGGCACCCCCGATGCGTTGCGCCGGCTCTCGCTGTTGAGCTTCGGTTACAACGTCTGGCGTATCCCCCTCACTAATGCCCTGGCTTCCGGCTACGACGTCAACCCGCCAACGCTTCCCGGCCAGCTTTACGGCGATCCCCACTTCACTCGCGTCAACCAGCACCCGGCGACCACCTCCAGGGATTTTTCTCCTGCCGGCGCCTCCGACCCCACCGACCCGGTAACGGTTTTTTTCACCGACGATAATGGACATTCGCCCGGGACGGCCCATTTTAACACGAACTTTCCTCCGCCCCTGGGTTACCTCACGCCTCCCTTCAACGATGGGGCTCAGTTTTATTATTTCATCACCGCGCGGGATGTCCTCGGCCGCGACGGCTTGGTTTCGCCCCCCGGCCTTGCCCAGGCTTGCCGGCGCTTGCCGCCGCTGGCTCCAACGGATGCGCGCGTCGCCAATACCACCATCAATACCAACCAACCGCGCCTGCTGGTCAGTTGGCAGCAAAACACCAACGCGGCAGATGCGGTCGCCGAATACTGGGTCTATCGCTGGCCCAATCCGAGCATGACATGGACGAACGACCTCGCCCCGCTCAGCAACCGCGTCGGGGTCGTCACGCAGGTGGCGAATACCAATTTGAATACGTTCCTGGACAACAATCCGGACTCGCCGGCCATGCCCGGGGCCAGCAATTTCTGGTACACCGTAAGGGCGGTGAGCCATGCGGCGTGTGTGGACTTACTTTCGCCGCACAGCGGGCCGGCCTGGGGTGTCGTGCGCCAGCGCGCTGCGCCGGCCGCCGCCACCGGCCAGGTGCTCGGCAGTTGCGGCACGCCGGTCGCCATGCTGCAAACCTTTAACCTCCTGACCAACGCCGATGGACCCGACACGGTGAACTGGAATTATCGGTTCACCTGCCAGCGGCGCGACCCGGGCATTGCCTGGGTGCAATTTGTAGTCGTGGACCGGTTGAACAATACGACGGATTCCCTGGCCCAGATCTATTTTTCGCCGGACGACGATGTGGCGCAAGCGGACTACTCGCTCCCCATCACCGGCAGTTTTGCCAATTACAGCAATGATGTCAGTTGCGTCGTCGGCACATTTTACGGGCTCACCTCCGCGCCGGTCGTCGCTCACTTCACCAATTTCGTCTTCAGCACCAGCAGAGAGGAAGCGGTGTTCCTCGCCGGCCAATTGCTGGAGACGGCGCTGAACCCGGCCGATCCGTTGCTGCTTTCCTTCAACGGTGGTCTCAATTGCATGTCGGCCATTAATCCGACCCCCGACCCCAGCGGCACGGTCCACATGACCTTCAACTGGTATTTGGGCACTCCCATGCTCATCCAGGTGCTGGTCGGCAACACCTGGACCAGCCTCGGCGTCCACTTACCTGATTCCAACGGAGTTTATTGGGTTTCTTACCCGGCGTGCCTGGTCGGGCCACTGCCACCTTTCCAGGGTTGCGTGATGAATCTGCCGGCCGGCAACGGCGATTGCGCGCAGCACGTCGCGCGGGCATCCGATGACGGGCCGGTGGCGCCCATTCGGGTGCAATTCGGCCTGACCCCACGCACCAAAGAGTACCGGGTTTACCGCAGCGTCGATGGCGGCCCGCTGACCATGATGGCCCAGGGCACCGCGCTCTATAATCCCCTCAGCGCTCAAGTCGTCCGCACCGACGACGCGATGCCGCCCAGCGCCTCCCGGCTCTGCTATTTCGCTCAAGTTCTCGACGAGAACGGCAACGGCAGCCCCATGTCCTTCCTCGGCTGCAAGGAAGTCAAGCCGCCGCGAATGCCCCGGCCCGTCCTGGCAGAACCGCAGGCGGCTGGCTCCAATGCCGCTCCCCAGGTGGCCCTGACCTGGTTCTGTCCCACCAGCGGCGTGTATCGATTCCAGATTAAAATTGAACGCGCGGACAATCCCGGCAGCGGCAAGCCGAGTGGCTTCCTGAGCAGCAAGCTCACGCTGATGCCGGGTTTCAATAACAAAGCGCGCTACGCCGGCCTGCTCTCCAGCGCCAGCAAGTTCACGGTCGCCAGCAGCCTTTCCCTCCGGAGCAGCAGGCTGGCGCTGGCTCATTTCGATGAAGCCCAGCTTACCCCGCCGGTTGGCGCGAACTTCGGTCCCGGTCCACAGTTTACTCTCACTGCCAGTGTCGTGCCCAGTGTGCCGTACAACATCTCGGTCGCCCCGATGGACGCGCAGGGCAACGTCGGCGATAGCTCGCAGGTTTGGAAATTCACCTGGGTGCCGCCGGTCGTGCTGGCCAGCGTGCCCTGGCCCGCGCGCCCGCTACCGCCCGTCAAGGATTTTGATGAGGACGTGAATCCGGCGACCTTGCAGCCTTATTATCCGCGCGTCGAGGCCGTCCTCCAAAACGATGCGCACTTTACTCTGGATACCCGCTCTCCGGTCGGCATCGCCATTGGCTACATGGACAACGTCCAGTTCAACTCCAATGCGGGCAATACCAACTTCGCCTCCTACACCGTCAACTCGACCTCCTCTCGCCAGTTCTTTGCCCCGCAGTTGTTTCCTCAGGATTTCGTTTTCCGTCGGCTGTCAGGCGACCCTTTGCGGAAGGGCGACCCCCTGCTGCCCATCGTCGTCTATCGGGAGCAACTCACCAACTCGGCCTTTCCAAAGGTCTCGGGCAACATCCTCCAGGTTACGCCGATGCTCGAGACCTTCGCCTATTCGATCACGAATACTACCCCGCCCTTCCCCACCGCTACGGTCACTCTCTACGACCGGCTGGTGAGCATCGTGTACAAGTTTGATATCCAGACCTACAGGACACACAACATGCTCTGCTTGCGCGACCAGCAACCGGTCATGTTCGGCGGCCGCTATCGCTACATCGTCGCTCGCTTCAACGACAAACGCGAAATCACCGAGCTGATTCCCGCCGGCGAGGTCACGATCCCGACTGACATCACTGCCCCCATTTACTAGCACGGCCATGAGAATCGGATCCTCCAGCCTAATTAGCGGTGCCGTTAAGGCCGATGCCCGGAACGGCGCGAAGCGTTTGGAGTGCGCGCGCTCTGCGCCGCTTTCAAATCAGAGCCGATGGGCTGGCGGATTCGAGGTTGGAACGAAATCAGCGAAAGCGGCGCAGAGCGCGCGCACTCCAAACGCTTCGCGCGGCAGATCGCCCTCAAT
>Ga0210408_10001260_pt1 | contig 27096 bp, 23 predicted proteins | sample IncBWH4MmetaG_FD_155471 | JGI IMG/M metagenome (GOLD analysis project Ga0210408, IMG submission 155471) | Forest soil microbial communities from Barre Woods Harvard Forest LTER site, Petersham, Massachusetts, United States - Inc-BW-H-4-M | ecosystem: Environmental > Terrestrial > Soil >...
CTGGTCGAAATCGCTCCCAACGCCGCTCCTCCCGTTTGCCGACTGGTCGATTACGGCAAGTTCCGCTATGAACAAGCCAAAAAGGACAAGGAATCCAAGAAACACCAGCACGCCAACAAGGTAAAAGAGGTCCAGTTAAGCCCTAAAATCGACCCGCACGATCTGGGCGTTAAAGCCGGCCACGCCATCGATTTCCTCTGCGAGGACATGAAGGTGAAGATCACCCTCAAATTCCGCGGCCGCGAGATGGCCCACACCGAAATCGGATTCCAGGTCGTCGAAAAATTCCTCACCGAGATCGCCCCATTCGGCCATCCGGATTTCGAGCCAAAATTGAATGGCCGCTCCATTAACCTGATGATTAGCCCGTTGCCGCGCAATAAAAGGGCCCGCCATCCCCACCAAATCGAAGCCGGCCATGCCACGGCTCCTCCTCAGCCCCGGTCGCAGTTCAACCATCAACCCGCCCCGGCGCCCATCGAGAGAGCCGCCCCACCCGAGCCCGTCTCCACGTCCGGCGCCTTTGCCAATAGCCCCTTCGCCGAGCTCGAGATCAAGCATTAGTGCCGGGCTTTTGTCTTCTCCACTCCTTTACCAACTCCGGCAGTTTACAATTGTCGCAAATTGAATTGGAGTGGTCGCAGAAATCCCGGACCATCTGAATTAGCCCCTGCTGCGCGGCCGCCCCCGGCAGCTCCCGGCGATTCGCTCCGCCCAGCAACCGCTGTCGAGCCAGCCGCAACACCGCGTTGTCCTCCGCCGCCGGCCAGGTGAAATACCGCTGCTCCAGACGCTGCTGTACGGCTTGGTTCTTCCCTTCGACTGCCCGCATCCACAGCCAGGGCAAGACCACATTCATAGCCAGCTCCGTCACCCGGTTTGAGCCCAGCAACGGCTGTTGTTTCTTCAGCCGAGTGGAACGCAGTGTCCAGTGCCAGCACCAGAACTCATCGCCCTGGACCTGCAACGCCTGTACCAGCGAGCCCAACAACGAGCTCTGCCGCAGCTCTCGCGCACACCATTGCTCCAGCCGGCCAGGTATGTCTCCCACGACCGTCCAGCCTGCCGCCAGGGCCAACCGTCGCTGCGGATGATTCGCCGGCCGCAGCCCGTGCAGATGCCAAACCGCCCGAGGCAGGATGTTCTCCAAAAACCCGTCACGCTCTCGCCACCACAGGTCCCAAACCTGGCGCAGATAGCCATCGGCACCCGTTTCCGTGCGGGTGATTTCCGCCGGCAACAGCCCGCTCAGGCCCAATAGCCGAGCCTGAATCATCAGCACTTGGCTGACCTCGTCCGGGTGGCGTGAAGCGTATCGAGTGCGTGGAGCTTGCTCCTGCTGTGGGATTGTCCCTGGCGTTTCGCGGTGGGTCTCCGCGCTCCACCACCTCGGACGCAGTTCCGCCAGGCGCTGCATTGGCCAGATGTTGTGTTTATAACCGAGCGCCCGAAACAATCCTTCCCACAACGCCTGGTCCCAGCCGGCCTGCCGCGCCCGGGCCTGGAACTGCGCCGCCTTGCTTCGCAACCGCACCGCGGCGGCCTGGTGCAGCAGTTCGAGCACCTCTGCCGCCGCCAAATTGCGCAACGGCGCGCAACATTTCCCGCGCAATTCCTCAGGCAAACCTTGCGTCGCCTCACCGCCCAACCACAAACTCAGTTCACCCAGTGGCGCATCCAGCCACTGCCGCAGCGGCAGCAACGGCGGCGCCCCGGCCGCCGGCCGCTCGTTCTCCCAGATGACATGCAGAATGACATTCCGAAACGCCGGGTTGCGGTCGTGCCCATGTGCCCGCCACCCGCTGGCCCGCAAATCCACCTCCACGTCGCCGCTCTGCACCGGTCCTTCCCCGACCTGCACCACGGCCGCCCGGAAATCCGGACCACCCTCCCGGCTAAGGAAACCCGGGTGCAGCACCTTGACCGGTTGTCCCTCGGCCGTGCGAAGCTCCTCCCGCAGCAACCGCTGGTGCTGCCAGATGGCTTGCACCAGCCGTTCGGGCGGCGAATCCTGGTCCTCGCGCAGGACCTGGACCGCGCCGCACCGCACGCGAAATTCCGCATAAAAGCTGTCCGGAATAGCAGACACCTTGCCGCTGGTTTTCTAATGATTGTGGCACGATGTCAAGCGAGTAGTCATAATACTAATCTTTCTCTTCCTTTCCCTTCCCATTGCCTTGACCAAAAACGAAGCGGACACCAGAGGGTTGTTTTCGGTAATATGGAAAGGGCGAAACTTTTGAACGATCCAGCAACGCGTTTGCCTGTAATTATGAGCATGAACTTGAAGCAACTCAACCCCGACCGACTCACTGATCACCGGACTGGCGCTCAATCGTCCTCGTCCTCCCCCTCCTCCTCGTTTTCCACGGGCACGAGAACGAGGACGACGATGAGGATTCTGTCTTCAATCATGGTTCTGTGCCTCACTGCTTTTTGTCGTGCCGCCGAGCCCGACGTGCGGCGCGACGCCGCCGTCATCGCCACCGAGCAAGTCCTGCCGTGCGTCGTCAACATCGCCACCGAGAGCGTCATCGAATACCACGAGTGGTACGATGACCTGCTGCGCGATTTTTATGGCTGGTCCCACGTCCCGGGCCGGCAGCAAAAATCCGTCAGCCTCGGCTCGGGAGTCATTATCGACGAGGACGGCTATGTGTTGACTAATTTTCATGTCGTCCACCGCGCCAACCGCATCCAGGTCAAGCTCTGGGATGGCCGCGAGTTTGATGCCGAGCCGCTGGTAGCCACTACGGGCAGCGACGTCGCGCTGCTGAAAATCAAATGCGCTCCAGGCACGAAGTTTAAAGCGATCAAGCTCGCCACGGACGATGATCTGCTGCTGGGCGAAACCGTGCTGGCGCTCGGCAATCCCTTCGGCCTGGGCGGTTCGGTAACCAAAGGCATTCTCAGCTCCAAAAACCGCCGTCCCTCGACCGGCAACGAACCGCTCGATGTACAGGATTGGCTGCAGACCGATGCGGCGATCAATCCCGGCAACAGCGGCGGGCCGCTGGTCAATCTCCGCGGCGAACTCATTGGCCTCAACGTCGCCGTCTATCGCGAACAGAGCGGCGAGCGCGGCCTGGGCGTCGGCTTTTCCATCCCCGTCAAGCAAGTCTCGGCGGCCCTTTCGCGCTTCTTTTCCCCGGAGGTGACCGCCTCGCTCTGGTTCGGCGCTCAACTCAAAGCCGGACCGGGTCCGTTGGTGGTTACGTCGGTGCAACCCCGCAGCCCCGCCGCCAGCGCCGAGCTGAAGGTCGGGGATGAACTCTTGGAGATCGACGGCCACAAAGCCCAAAGTCTGATCGGCTGCAACCGCCTCCTTAGTGCGGCCACCAATCGCCCCGCGGCCTTGGTGGTTAGTCGCGGCCGCGAGCGGGCGAATCTCACCGTCCATCTAAAGCCGCTGGGCGAGCTGATTCGTGAAAGACTTGGCCTCACCCTCCAGCCCGTCACGCCGCAGGAGGCCCAACACCTGGGCATCAGGTCGGGCGAATCGCTGTTTGTCGAAGCCGTCGAGCAGAACAGCCCGGCCGGCCGCGCCCATTTTCAGCGCGGCTGTCTGCTGACCGCTATTGATGGCCAGGCCACGGGCAACCTGCTGCCGGTAGCCGAAGTCTTGACCGCCAAGGAAAAGGACGAGACCGTCCGCCTGACTGCCGTCGTTCCTCCCCCGCCGGGCGCACGCCTGATCGCTTTCCCCCAGACCGTCGAAGTCCAGGTGCGGTAACCCTTGGTGCTCAAAGCTGCTCGATGCCAACCGGACAGATTGTCCTTTGATGAATTGCAGGGGTTGAGCAAGCTCTCGTACCTGAATGAATGTTACGGGCCCGGCTTTATTGACTGCCAACGACCTCGCGCTGGCTTACGGCCACCAGCAATTGCTCGAAGCGGTGGCACTCTCCGTCGGCCCGGGAGAGAAGGTTGGGCTGCTGGGCCGAAACGGGTGCGGCAAAACCAGCCTGTTGCGCATTTTGGCGGGCCATCAAAGCGCCGACGCCGGCGAAGTGGCGCGGCGCCGCGGATTGCGCATTGGCTATCTGCCGCAGGAGTTCGAGTTGGATGGCAGCCTCACGGTGCGGCAGAACATCGAGGAGGGCGCGGCGGACCTGATGGAGTGGTTGCGCCGCTATGAATCGGGCCAGGGCACGGACGCTGAACTGGCGGCTTTGCTGAACCAGATCGACAGCGCGGAAGGCTGGAAGTTGCAGGCGCGGATCAAGGCGACGGCGTCCGCGCTGGCCGCGCCGCCGCTCGATACCCTGGTGGGGCCGCTCTCGGGCGGCGAGAAGCGACGGGTAGCCCTCTGCCGCGCCCTGGCCGCCCAGCCGGATTTGCTCCTGCTGGACGAGCCCACGAATCATCTGGACGCAGAATCCATTCTGTGGCTGGAAGAGTTCCTCGGCGAGTTCCCCGGCGCGGTCATTTTTGTCACGCACGACCGCTATTTCCTTGACGTGATTGCGACGCGAATCATCGAGCTGGCCGATGGCCGGTGCTTTTCGCATCCGGGGAATTACACGGCCTACCTGGAATCCAAGGCCATCCGGCAGCAGATCGCCGAACAGGGCGAGCGGCGGCGGCAGCGGTTTCTGCGCGAGGAACTGGATTGGGTGCGCGCGGGGGTCCGGGCGCAACGGTCCAAACCGCGCCATCGCCTCGAATGCTTTTACCTGGTCAAAGGCTTGGAAGCGCCCCCCGAAGAACGGGAGATGGACTTGCTGATTCCACCGCCACCGGCGCTGGGGAACCACGCCATCCAGTTGGCTCACGCGGGAGCCAGGGTCGGCGAGGGCGACCGGCAGCGGTGGCTCTTTCGCGGGCTGACCCTCTCGCTCAAACCCGCGCAATGCACGGGTATCGTCGGCCGCAACGGCGTGGGCAAAACCACGCTCCTGCGCATTTGCCTCGGCGAACGTCCGCTCGACGAAGGCACGGTGAAAATCGGGAAGCGGGTGGTTTTCAATTACATTGACCAGTCGCGGATGCAGCTCCATGGGCTTGGCACAGTGTTGGAAGAAATATCGGACGGGAACGAGACGCTCTTGTTTGGCGAGCAACGGTTGAGCGCGCGGTCCTATCTGCGCCGGTTTCTGTTTTCCGACGAGCGTGTCAACGAGCCGGTCGCGCAGCTCTCGGGCGGGGAGCGCGCCCGGCTGATGCTGGCCAAAGTGCTCCGGCGCGGCGGCAATGTGCTCGTGCTGGATGAACCGACCAACGACTTGGATTTGGCCAGCCTGCGCATGTTGGAAGAAGCGCTGGCGGACTTCGACGGCACGGTGTTGGTGGTCAGCCATGATCGCTACTTCCTCGACCGCATCTGCGACCAGGTGCTCGCGTTCGAGGACACCGGCCTCATCGTGCAAACGGGCAACTATTCTTATTATCTCGAAAAGAAGAAAGAGCGGGATGCGCGCAAGCAGCCGGCCTGGGCCAGCCTCGCTCAAACCCCAACGCGAAAGCCGGAGACGAGCAACTTGGCGAAACCGGCACGCCCGCGGAAACTGAGTTTCAAAGAGCAGCGCGAACTCGAGGGGATGGAAGCGGCGATTCTAACCGCCGAAACCCGCGTGCAGGAACTGGAGAGTACGTTGAACGATCCTGAATTTCACGCGACGCGCTCACGCGAGGCCCACGGACTGCTGGCGGACTTGGAGGCGACGAAGGCGGAAGTGACCCGATTATACGAGCGATGGCAGGAATTGGGGTCTCGCTGAGCGGCAGCCGTCTCGGCTGCGAGTTGAAGCGGAATCTCGCCGCGCACGAGAAACAGTGGTTTTGAGGGCAAAGCGGGCACCGGGACGGTGTCCGGACTCGCAACCGAAACGACCGCGCTGCGCCCCGGCGTGTCATGTCTGTGGACACTTTTAGAGGACGGAGAGTTTCCTTAGGATTGCACCTCGGAAGATGTGAAGGATTACGGTTATCGCACGCAGGAAAAGCTAGAAAGCCTTGGGCGATAATTTAAACGGATCTCGCCATCCTCAATGTTTTGGGCTAACCGAAGGAGATGAATACACGCAAACTATCACGACGCGACGCCCTGGCGCGAACGGGGCTGTCGGTGGCGGCGGCTGTTTTGGGCCAAAAACTTGGAGTCGTATCGGTGTTGGCAAACTCGGCCCCCCCGGGGACTGACCGTCCATTTCGTTATTGCCTGAACATGGCCACCATTCGCGGTCACAAACTTGGGATCGTCAAAGAAATCGAAGTTGCAGCTCAAGCCGGCTATGACGCCATTGAGCCGTGGGTCGATTCCATTGGAGACTACGTCAAAAATGGCGGAGCCCTGATGGATTTGAAAAAGAGGATCAGCGATTCCGGGCTAACGGTCGAGGGTGCCATCGGTTTCCCGGAATGGATTGTTGACGATGAGGCTCGACGCGCCAAGGGTATGGAACGTGCCAGGCACGAAATGGATATGGTGGCGCAAATCGGTGGCAAACGGTTCGCCGCCCCTCCCGCAGGCGCAACCGATTTGCCGAAGCTGGACCTGGTGAAGGCCGCGGAACGATACCGGGCGTTGCTGGAGGCGGGGCAGCAGCTCGGGGTGGTGCCACAGCTCGAACTATGGGGGTTCTCGAAAAACCTCAACCGGCTGGGCGAGTGTGTCGGCGTAGCCATGGAAACCGGACATCGCAATGCCTGTGTGCTGGCCGATGTGTTTCATCTTTACAAGGGCGGCTCTGATTTCCATGGAATGCGCCTGCTTGGCGCTGATGCCATCCAGGTTTTGCACATGAACGATTTCCCGGCCGACCCGCCGCGTGAAAAGATTGACGATAGCTACCGGGTCTATCCCGGAGACGGGACGGCGCCGCTGACGGACATCTTGCGCACGTTGCTCAGCACGGGCGGTCAGAAGGTCCTGTCGCTGGAATTGTTCAATCGCAAGTATTGGTCGGAGGACGCTCTGGCGGTTGCCAGGACTGGTCTAGCCAAAATGAAGGCAGTAGCGGAGAAAGCGCGGAGTTAAGGGTTCAGTGCAGCCGGCCCCAGCTCAGCCCGCGGTAATGCTGCATTCGCTTGCATTTTGTTGCCGGCGCGGATAGCCTCGCTCTTGTTGCTGGAAGGCTTGATTCTAGCGGGTTTTTGCGACTTTTAAAAGCTTTAGGGCCAGAGTAGCTCAGGGGTAGAGCAGAGGACTCATAAGCCTTTGGTCGGGGGTTCAAATCCCTCCTCTGGCACCATTCAAGAACAGCTCAAATACCCCTATAAATACGGGTTAAACTCGCTTTTCGCCTTCTCCGTCTCAATAGAAAGGAATCTAATGGAAAGAGGGGGAAAAGAGGTTTTTTGGCAACCGTTGGCAACCGGCAATCTAGAGGCAGGGGGATTTAGCCTCCTGGGGTCTCTCAAGCGCTCTGAAGCTGAACCACGAAGCCTGACAGGGGCATAAAAGAGGGGCCGGGACTCAGGATTCTGCGACTCAGAATGGCTATTTCTCACCTTTGCCAGCAAAGCCGCGAACGATTTCGTTGATTTGGTTGACTTGGGGAATTTCGTTCTCCCCCTTAAGATATCCGCTGGGCTGTGGGCTAAAGATCGCCTGCGTCGCCTGCAAGAGGACAGCGCTTTTGACCTCCGGCTGCTCAGTGCTGCTCACAAAAGTTTGAAACGTCATCAGGGCGGTTTGCCGGTGTCTATTTACTACTTGGTTGTGAAGCATCGCCGAAAAATTCCTGAGGCAAAAAACCAACGCTGTCAACAGGACGGTAACCGTTATTAAGCGAGGCAGCATCGTTCTGATAATCGCTGCGTAGTCGGGTTGAGTTGCCGCAGACGATGGAGCAGCGGGAGGGGTGACAGGCTGACTCCCCATGAGTGGCGCGGCAGTGAAATTTTCCAAATACTTATAAGTGCCCACTCCGACTACCACTGCCGCGCCCAGCCAAATAATCGAGAAGAGAACATACCAATTTGCAAGCTTCTTAAAATGGCTAGCCTGTTTGGTTACCACAATTTGTCGTCCGGTGTCCTGCACCTGCGCCAACACGCCGTTTGCCGACTGCAAGATGGAGCCTAATTCCTTTTGGGTGGCGAGAGCGAGTTGCATGACCTCCTGCTGGTCAGTCTGAATCTGCTTCTTAACATCAGCGACTTCCCCACGAAAGCCGACAAGGATTTCGCCAGGGCCTCCGCCAGCGCTCTCAAATACCAGGTGCGCGACAAGCTTGGAGTAGCAATCACGCCATTCTGAGTCCAAATGTTCGAGGTTTTGATTCCTTGCCAGCTCAGGCGACGTAGCACCTTTTGCAGAAAACGTTTTGATTCTTTCCAAGTATTGTTTAAGCCTTCCCATTGGGGCGAAGGCTTCCAGTATCACTTCTATGGGAACGTGGTTCCAAGGTGTTGCTTGGACCTGCGCGAAGAAGCTCTGAATCTGTTCGAAGACGCCTTGCCCTGCAACGAAATCAAAGTCCGTTCCTTTGCGAATAAGAGTGTTTGGTTCATAGGCGGCGATTTGCTGGGCAAGTTTAATAAACGTCTCCCTGCTTTCCTTGTCATTATCTGGTGCTTGCATATCTGAAGCCATGATGGACCTCGCGCCCTTTTTGGGCAACAGATTCCCGTCCGTCATCGAAACGGGAGACCAGACGAAAAAGCTGACTTGCGTTCAGCGGCAGCGGGCGCATAGTCGCTGCATGATTCCGAAAGGGTTTGACGACATCATTAAAGAGGACATCGAGGCGCTCGTGACGAGCGCTGTCTGCGAAAAGCGCGACACGGAATATAAACAACAATTGCCGGGGGGAACGGAAAAGGACACCAAGGACTTTTTGGCAGATGTGTCTTCATTCGCGAATGCGAGCGGCGGAGATTTAATCTACGGAGTTCGGGACAAACGAGACGAGAAAGGGCAGCCCACCGGCATCCCCGAGGCTGCTGACGGCTTGACTGAACCCAACCCAGTAGCGCAGGAAACAAGGCTTGTTAGCATGTTGCGCGCCGGTATCGACCCGCGCATCCCGGGCCTCCGCATCAAGCACATCGATGGATTCGCTTCCGGTCCAGTAATTATTATCCGAGTTCCCAAAAGCTGGGAGTCTCCGCACATGGTCAGGCTGGGAGGATTGGATGCGCCAACACGCTTTTTCTCCCGGACCAGCGCAGGGAGGCACCAGTTAGATGTGCGCGAAATCCGAGCGGCCTTTCTGGCTTCGGAGAGCCTTGGCGACAGAATTAGTGCATTCAGGTCGGAACGAGTGGGTAAAATCCTCGCCGGTGAAACTCCCGTTCCGCTTGAATCGTCCCCGAAGGTTGTACTGCACTTGCTACCTGTCCGAGCCTTTTCTAACGCAGGGGTTGTGGACCTGAAAGGGCTATACGGCGACTCATCCAATTGGGGGCTGAGACCGATGGGCCAATTGAGCCGATATGCACAGCCTCGGTTTAATTTCAATGGACTTTTATATTCCGGCACCAGCCCCCAATCTTCGCATGACGACAGCTACGTCCAGCTTTTCCGAAGTGGGACAGTTGAAGCAGTTTTTAGATGGTCGCCTATCGAGAGCGTGCTACTTGGTAGCGTATTAGAGGGCCATCTCATTGAGGCTATCCCTAGATACATTGACGTCCAAAAGCAACTTGGCGTCGGACCCCCATTGTTTGTCGCCATAACTATCGTTTCAGCCAAAGGGTTTGGGTTGGAGGCAGTGGCATACGGCGCAAGAATTCTGTCGTTCCAAAGAAGCGCAATGGACGAAGACGCGTTATTAGCACCTGAAATGCTGGTGGAAGAAAGTGGGGTGAACATCGGTAGATTACTGCGTCCCTCCTTAGACACAATTTGGCAGGCGTGGGGTCATCCCGGAAGTCAAGGTTACGATGAACATGGCGATTGGGAAGGATACAATAAACTTTTAAGGCGATAAAATTAGCGCTGCCCGGCAGCAATCCGAGCAGCGCCAACCCAAACCCGGATTTATCGCGGACGCCGGGACGCTATGAGGGCTAACTACCCCGCCGCTTTGCGGAGAAGGTCATTGGGTCTTGATGAGCAGGCCCGCATTGTCGGTCATCGAGCCAGCGGCCCCACCCTGGTTGCCGACACCGGTTCCGAAGAGGACCGCGGCAGACAGGTAAAGGTCGCCGCTCCCGGCTTCCTGCCAACTGATGCCGCAGAGTTCCAGGCCGCTGCCTTCATCGCGCAGTGAGTCGAACTTCATCACCTCACGCAAGCCCAACGCTTTGGCAGTCTGCGTCATGTCTCGAATCTTGCGCACGCTCACGGCGGCAAGGCGATGGTCACCGGCAATCCCGCCGATGTTTCCCCCGGCGTTGACGATGTCAGGGTATTCACGAATCCACGAAAAGCCCGCGACGTTTTTCCAGCGGCGATAGCCTTGGTCACCATTTAGCTGGCCGTAGAACAATTCAGACCGAACGCGATCATCTGCGCCCAGAGCCCGGGCAAGCGCAGAGCCGATAAAGGCCCATCTGGTTTTGTTCACCATTTTCTGCGCGTTGCATTGGTTGCGCGTTCCCTCCCACGAATCGATGTCCGAGAGCAGCGGCGGCATGACGATGGAATTGCTGACCGAACTGCCTGCCGACGCTAGCACGTTGTCGATGACGTATTTCCCGAGAGTGTAGCCAATTTCGGAGACTCCGGCCTTGTAGAGTGGCACCCCCTTCGTGGCCAAGCCGGTCAGGAAGCCAATTTTCACTGGAACGTGCCTCAGTTGGTTGAGCGTAACCGGAACGTCCTCAATCAAAGTTATCACGTCCTGCGCTCCACCATAAAAACCGTGGCCCGGGCCTGGCGTGTTATCGTATGCCTGAGTGGTCGGCACGTGCGAGATATGGGCAGTGATGCGGTCTCCAAGAACGGCGGTGTCAGACGTGAAGTCCTGCGCGAACCCGGCAGGCCCGAACAACTCCGGGGTGCCGACTTTGAACGCTTCCAGAATGTCCTTGAGGATTTCCGGCACCGACAGGGTGACGACGCAGAGGCGTGCGCGTGGTTGGTTGAGAGTGCAGCCGGTCAGCGTCAAGAGCAGAACGGCCGTGAGCCAGTTGTCAGACGCGAAGATAACGGCTGCGAGCGCTAGAGCGCTCAAAGCGATACAGAGTTGAATCTTTTTCATGGTGTTGTCCTCCGGGTTACAGTTGCACGATGCCTTCCAAAATCTGGCTCGGCTTTCCCCAGTTGCCGACAGCAGGCAATCTCCGTTCGATGGTGTTGAGGCTCGCAACCGTGGCAGCCGCTCTCCACAAAAGGCCAGGTCGATAGGCTAGACCGAACCCGTCGCACATGGTCTGGTCATGTTCCTCCTGCTCGCGCATGAATTGCTCGACCACCCTTTCAAAGCGTTCCAATATTGGTTTTACGAGAGGGATCACCTCTTCGTGCGTCGTCTTGACGAGCATCGCAATCAGCCCGTGTCGTTTCATAGCGAAGCTATGAACTACCGCCTCCCTGGATTCGAGGACCACGGACGAAACGTCTTCACCGGCCTGCATCTTGGCGTGCAGTTCATCACGCTGCTGATTGATGTAATCGGACACCTTGGTGACCCCGTAGCGTTCGCAGGTCTTCGTGACAGCCACCATCTTTGCCTCGATAGCGCGCAGTTGGTCAAGCACTTCGGGCGCGGCCAGAACTTCGGCAGAGTTCCACACGATAGCTTCGATGGTCTGCGGGGTTATGGGGACCGCCTTTCCGTCGATTGGCAAATTGCGACGCTGAGCAGGAGTCCCACGCAACGCATTGTAAAATGCCGCAGTCTGTGGGCATGGGTCGAATTGAGTTTTTGCTTGCGCCACATCCAGCGCCGTCACCAGCGGCGTTTCCGCTGGGCCATTGAGTTTTTCAAGTTCACTCATACTACAATCTAATCCATAAGTTTAGACACATCTAAAAAGTTAACCTTCATTATGCCCAGGACGCTAGGAAGCCTTATAGGCCAGGCGTTTTTGTGCTCGGGATATTAACATCGCGCAGGCGGGCGAGGACTCCACGGGCGCGATTGAGCCCGACGGACACGCAGGGCTCGCTGACACCAAGCCGCGCCGCCAAATACTTTTGTTTCGGGCGTTTGATCTCACGCTCCTGGCGCAGGAGATGCTGAATCTGCATCACGCGAGCGCCGATGCTTTCCTTTTTTGGCAAACCTTCGTTCAATACGTCCATGACGTGAAGGATGGTCGCCTCGACAATCGCCTGCGGGTCTTGCGAGGGTTCGGGAGCTTGGCGCGGCAGCAGAACCTTTTCGCCGCAGCGGCAAAGCAAGAAAGTTGGTCGCTGGTCGCTCACTCGGTCAGGTTTCTTTTCAAACCGCGCAACCTCACGGCTTCTTTCCCATCCTCTCCCACTCGTCTAACTTTCCTTGCAGCGTAACTTTCACTTGCTCAATCTGTCTAATGACTTCCTCATTAATCTGAATCTCAGTCTTGCCTTTCAGTGTCGGCGGGAACTCCTGCGCCATGCGCTCTAGCTCGCCGAAGAAACAGTTGGCCACTAGGTTCTGGATAAACCGCTGAGCATCGGCGAACGAGACGACCTCACGGCGCTTGGCGGCATTCTCCATCTCCATCCGTTCTGCCTGCAATTGGAGGATGCGCAGCCGCTCTTTGGCGATTCGCTTCCGAATCTCTGGCGGCAAACTCCCCTCGCGGCCAATTGCTGCCAGGTGTTCGATCCAGCCGTCAACATCAGATAGCAGTGGGCCTTTTTTGGTCTTGATGTGATGCGCGATAAGTTGGCGGCTGACTCCGAGAATCGACGCCAGCTTGCTTTGAGTCATTTTGGTTTTGGTCATAAAGGTGTTATGTAAAGTAAGAGCCGAGAAGGTATGTCGTGAACTCAACGCAACGCTGAGTGCCTAGCCGGGTTTGTTCTGGCCAAGGAGACTTCCTAGTCCTTTTATACGGGGAGGAGCGGTGAGGCTGCCTGCCTTGCCTCCTGGCTTAGGCTCAGAAGCGTTGGAACGTAACAGACCCAGCTTTCTGCTTAAGCAGCGCACCAACGCGCCACAAACGACTTGCGCAGGATGAATCATGACGCTGCCTTTCGCTGCGCGAGCAGAAGCTCTGCTGCTTGCTCCCGAGTCAAAGGCTTTACGCAGTCCTCGGTAACCCACCAGAGCGGCTTGCCTGCTGGCGTCGTCAACCAGACCACGTTGCAGCCGACCGAAGACCGTTGGAGCAGACCGCCCATCCAGAGCAACGCCGCGCCGTCAGGAGTTTGAACTGAGTAGTAGTGGACCATAACAGTTTTAGGCTTTGCTCTTTTTTCCAGTCTCAGTAGTCTCATCCCTATAAGGGATATGAGACTTACTGGTATCAGAAGTCTCAGAAGCGGCATTTGAGACTTTTGATACCGACCATTTTTCCTTCTTGTCCTTCGCTATAAGCCCGGCCTTTTTAGCCTGCGCAAACAGCCGGAAGAAAGTCGGTCGCGTGATGCCGTCTTGCTCTGCGCACTGGCGCTGCCATTCGTTAGTCGTCAACTTCCGCTTGCCCAGACAGTCCATGATCATGCGCAGGGTGAACGTTGCGGCCCTTCCGCCTTTGGCCTGCTTCAATCTGACGGGATCAAGCTGGTCATCCCTGCGCATCATCGGATGTTCCCAGCGGACAACGAACGGTTCGACCGCCTTGCAGTTGCGAAGCGTCGCGTCCACGGTGAACGCTCCCTCCGTCTCATGCCGCGTGAAGGTCAAGATGGCGTCCGGGTCGCGGGCGAACACACCGGAGCCGGAAATCCGGTCGATGGATTCCTTGCCCGCCGCGTTGCCCTTGGCGAAGTGGGCCGCGAACGCGTTGGCCGACCCGGTCTGCTGCGCCAGCAGTTCAAACTGGTTTAAGAGTAGGGCGATGTCCTTTGCGCTGTTTTCATCCGCGTCGCCATACAAGCGATAAATGGGGTCGACGATGAGCAGCCCGAGGTGCTGTCCTTTCAACTCGGCGCCGATGCGCGGCAGGAAGTCGAGGTAACCTGTCGCGTGCCCGCGCAGATTCCAGACGCGCAACCAGCCGGGCTCGATTGTGATTCCCTTCGCGTGCGCGACGGCCCGCAATCGGCTGTGCAAGCTCCACTCTGGCAGTTCAAGATTGATCAGGCAGACTTTGGTGCGAGCGGTGCTGAAACCAAGCCATGGCTCACCGTGCGAAACGGAAAGCGCCAGGTCGAGCAGGGTCCACGTTTTGAACGTCTTTGACCCACCGCCGAGGGCGAGCTTGCACCCGCGATGCAACACTCCATGAATCACCTGCGGAGGTTGCGGCATCTCAGCAGCGGCGAACTCGGCGGCGTCAACGACCTTCGGCAGGCCACCCCGGTCCGCTATCTCCTGCTGCTCTTTCCGATACCTTTCCTGCCCGTCTTTGATCTCTCGCACGCGGCGCGCTATCTCCTCAGGGGATTCCGGCGGCATTGCGGTCTTGCGTGGTGGTGGCGGAACTGCGCTCATGCGGCCCTTCGTTGCGCCCGACCGCGCAGTGAATCCACCACGTTGGCTATCTGCTCTAGCAACTCCTCGCAGCGGCCAAAACCTTCTGCCTCCGCGTGGTGACAGACGCGGCGCAGAGCCCGCAATGCGAGGCGCAAATTTTTCTCTGTGAAGCCGCAAGCGGCCACGCCCCGGCCAGCGGGATAAGATTTCCCATCGCGCCCGGTTCGCCTGCTGGTCGTTGGCACGGTCTTGGCCCGTATGTGTCTGTATGCAGTGGGCAAGCTGATTCCGTGCTTTTGGCAAAGCTCTACCGCCTGCCTAGTGCTCGGCAGGAGATAAACGCCCTTCTCTAGCTGTGACCTCAGCTCCTGGACGCGGGTCGCGCTGTTTACATTCTGTGTCAGTGCTGAGCAGTGGGGCACTGATACAGAACTTGCAATGGCAGGATTTCTTTCTAGATTTTTAGCGGGTGGTGAGGTTAATGTCTCCATGACGTTAGATTCCTTTTCGGCGCGTTTCGCTTCCCGGCAGACGCGCCGATTTTGTTTTTATGCCGCTATCATCCGACCCGGAAGAATGCGCGAGCGGAACAATTTTTCGACGTGAGAGACCGAGTAAAAGACTTTCCCGCCGCCGCGCTTGGCCATCGGGTTTGATTTGAACCTCGGGACCTGTGCCGCATCAAACCATGACCGCAGTGTTGCGGTGCATGGAACGGGCTGGATGAAGACCGGAATGGTAGTTTGAAGCAGCTCGTCTAAGGTGGCGAGCCGAGCCGTGTTACCCAAATGTGTTTCTATCATGCGCTCTTACTTTAGCGCAATAAAAAACAATGGCTAATAATCCAAAGATAAGGCTATGGCAGGAAACTTTACCCCTACGCGCCAGAGCTACTATCGCCGGTTAATGCGCTTCGCTAACACCTTGCGGGCTGCCTTTACGTCTCCCACTGTCACGGGTTCTCCTGTGCCGTATTCATAGCCCGTAGCGATTTCGCAATCAGCCATATTAAGGAAGCATTTCGTTGCCTTCGGTCTTTCCTTTAACGGGGGAAAGTATAGGTGCGTCAAAACGAACTTTTGAATTCTCCAAGACTTGCCTGCCTTCGAGCTTCCCTCCTTCTTTGGGGACCACTGCGACCGGATAAACTGAAGAGCGGCCAGCGTAAAGTCCGGCCAACGTGCATAGAGAACGGCGAACCATGTTGCGCAATAGGGGTGAAGTCTTTTGCCATTCCTTCTACCACCGGGCAGCTTACGGAAGAACGGTTGTAACGGTTGAATAGCGATTTGCACTAAGGCCAGAACATGCACGTCGGAAAGCCGCCGCAAGCTCTTGTCTGGCCATTTCTTGGCGAACTCTTCCACGTCAACTTTTAGTGCTGCGTAAGGGTCTATACCTTGAATGGTGATTTTATTCTGTGGCATAATAAGGGGATAAGCTACTGGTTACTTTTCCTGCTCGGCCTGAGCGCGTAAAACGCTTTCGTGTCCTCGCTGCTGACTCGGCCCTGGTAGTGGTTTTTGATGATGGCTTCCGAGTTGCCGAACTGCTCCGCTGTCTCGCCGTAGCTCCCGGTCTTGCGGAAGTAGTGAGAGATGGCCGTGTGGCGCATCACGTCCGGTGCCCAGGCGACCGGAATGACCTGCTTCCAGTAGCGATAAGCCTTCACCAATTTTCCCTTCTTCTTTTTCATTTTCTTCGTCTTGCTCCTGGCGGTCTTGCGTTCCACAAGCCCTGCGGTTTCTTTAATCGCATCCAGATTGCGTCTCCAGTTCGACGGGAAGAACGGCTTGCCCTCGTAAGCCTTGAGCCATGCGGCAAGCGTGTCACAGATAGAAACCACCCGAGGCCGCCCGGTCTTGGTCTGCGTGCCCTCAAGCCGAATCTCCTTGTCCTTCAGGTTCACGGCAGCCCAGTCAAGGCGCTGAGCCTCGAACGGACGCAGGCCGGCAAAGAGGCAGACCGAAACGTATGGCGCCAATCCTTTAGGCTCTGCGGCTTTCAGCAGGGCCTTGCACTGCTCGACTGTCAGAACCACCGGTGGTGGCCGCTCACCCTTCTCAATCCTGATTTCTCGACAAGGGTTCACGACGGTCCAACGTCTCGGCCTCTGGATGCACCAGCTAAAGAAACGGGAAACTGCCCGGCGATAATTATCACGGGTCGTTGGTGAAACGTTCAGCTTGCCAAGGAAGTCTTCAACAGTGTCCGGGGTGATGTCGTTCACGCGCATGTTGCGCAGCGAGTTGGAAAAGATATTAACCCGGATGCGCAGCCCGGTCTTTGAATGTTTGCGGAGCGTGCAAATCCCGTTGGCGTTTTCATCGGCGTCCCCGTCCAGCCACGCCTTGAATTTCTTCACGGCTTCATCGAGCCGGGGGGATTGCGCAACCGCTTTCTCTTTGCCGTGCTTCAGCCAGTAGTCCACGGCTGGCAGGAGGTCGTCATCGCAATCGAGCTTGAACAGCGCCGCTTCGGCCAAGCGCAACTGAACGTCGTTCAGCTTCGTTGCTCGCCGGGCCGGTTCTGAATCTTCTGTGCGCGTCCAGTATTCGCTTTCGAGCTGGACCTGCCTCTGTTGCGCCATGGTTTGGTCGGCGAAGTTCTCACGAATCCGCGGACCGTTTCGTGGGGTCCCTTCCACCCGCCAGGATTTGGTGCCGCCTCGGTTCGAGAAAGCCCGGACCCTGAACCGCTGGCGCAACACCACTTCCGGCGCACGCTTGGGCTTTGGCACGATTTCCAGGTTCACTACGGTCCCGCTAGTTTCAGGAACTGTATTCGTTTTCATTGGTTTTAATTTAGCAGGAAGTCTAGAAATGTAAACAACTGTTTGACAACCGAAGTAGAAATTGCATAAATACGTAGCAAATCACCACATTTTAGGAGTCCTCATAAGCCTTTGGTCGGGGGTTCAAATCCCTCCTCTGGCACCAGCTTTTCGATTCGGTACGGAGGAACAGTTATCCTGACGGGATGAGTCGGTTGACACCACGCGGCTCATGGTGGATCTTGTACCGGTATAACGAAAGGGAGCTATGAAAAAGCTGTTGATTCTGTTCGCTGTCTCGCTTGGCTTCGGTGCCGTCGCCGCATCGACCAATGCCCCGCCCGTCAAATTGGAGGATTCTTTTCGAGCGCAGGCTGCGGAACGCGCCAAGCAAAATCCCGCGACACTAAGGGAACTCAAACCCAATGAAATCGCCGTCGGCAAGCTCACTTACAGCGGGATTGTGGTCGAAGCCGTCAAGACCCGGGCTCCGCTCGAATTGCTGAATCCGGCCGCCCCCGCCCGATACGGTTCACCGGAAGACAACCTGGCGCGCGATCCGATCAACGGGCGGATTCGCGGCCTGAAATTCTTCGCGCTCCGATTTTAGCGCCCGCGCCGCGCCTCATCTGCTTGCTGGCTCTCGAACAAACGTTCGATAGCGGCGAGCCGGAGTCTTCATTAGGTTCATGACCGTCGGCGAAACTGGCGAATTCGCAAGGCGAGTCAGAACTATGACAAACAGGCGTAAGCAAACGAAGGCTTCGGCGCGACGCCAGCAGAAGCCTGTGCGCGCCGGGTTCACCTTGATCGAATTGCTGGTGGTGGATGCCTTCAGTAAGCGCTGATTCCGGCGCGGCGCTTCAGGCGGTCTCCGCCCGCCGAAGGAACCTCGCCCCCAGCATCACCAGCAGCAGGGCGCCGCCCAGGCAGCACACAATCGAAGCTCCGGTGGGCAAGTCGCTTTTGTAAGAAACATAAAGGCCGGCGACACTGGCCAGGGTGGCCGTCAGCCAGCCGACAAGGAGTCTCACTCGCAGGGTTCGGGCCAGCAGATTGGCGCAGACCGCCGGCACGATGAGATAGGAAAAAATCATCAGCACCCCGCCAATGCGCACAAACGTGGTCACCACAAAGCCGAACAACATATAAAACAGAAAATCCCAGCCCCGCACGGACACCTTCTCAGCGAGCGCCCGCTCCGGTTCAAACGAGATCATCAGGAAGCGCTTGCGAAAAATGAAATGGATAACTCCGATGACGACGTACAGCCCAAAGGCGCGGAAGACCTCGCCTTTTTGGACCAGCAGGATGTCTCCCACCAACGTGCGCTTGAGCTCTTCGTCGCCTTCAGCGCTTTTGCTCAGCAACAGGATCCCGGCCGCGGCCGCGACCACATAGACGATACCGATGAGCGCTTCCTGCGGAACCCGGTGGTCCTGCGTGCGGGTGAGGGTGAAAATCGCCGCGCCGACAAACGTGAAACCGAGGGACCAGGCAAACGTCTGCCAGCCCTGGGTTTCATGATTGAGCAGGATCGTCACGCAGATCCCCAGCGCCGCGACTTGCGCCAGCGCCAGGTCCACAAAGATGATCTCGCGCCGCACGATGTGCAGCCCGTAATAAACGAGAATCCCCGGCAGGAGCAGGCACGCGATCAGCGGCCAGAACATGATGTTGAAGGCGACACTCATGGTTTCAGTGCTGGATAACGGAGCTTGCTACTTGGAACTGGTGCCCAGGGCCCTGGCCAGCGCGTTCACGTCGTAATCAATCAATTCGATATAGCCTGCTTCAGTGCCTTTGATGCCGCCGGGAAATTGGGAGACGTCCACGACGGCGGCGCTGGTATCGGCCGCAACAGTCTGCGCCGTCTTCCGATTCTGATAGGGCTCGACGAGGACCGCGCGAATGTGCTCGGAGCGCATCTGCATGATGACTTCGGCCAGGTGCACCGGCGTGGGTGGAATGCCCGGCTTGGGTTCCAGGAACAGGTCGAGCTTCAAATCGAACCGGTGGGCGAAATACGGCCAGCTATCGTGGTAGGCGACCACCCGCTGGCCTTTGAACGGCGCCAGAGCCTTTTCCCACTCAGCGATTTTGGCGTCCAGGCGGTCGGTGAACTTCTTCAGGTTCGCCTGATAAACCTCGCCCGATTTAGGGTCGAGCCCCGAAAAGCCTTCCGCGATGTGCCGGGCGACGACTTTGGCATTGGCCGGGTCGGTCAAATAATGCGGGTTGCCGGCGGCGTGGATGTCGCCCTTGGAGCGGTCCAGCAAGGCGGGCACCTCGAGCAACTGCACGCCCTGGCTGCAGGCGATGTGGCCCGGCGCACCTGACGCGAGCTTGGCATTGCGCGACTGGTCGAGCAACGCCGGCAGCCACCCGATTTCCAGGTCCGCCCCTCCTTCGATGATCGCATCGGCGCGATTGAGCTTCACGATAAAGCTCGGCTTGGCATCCACGAAGTGCGGGTCCTCCGTCGGCTTGGCCAGCGTCGTGACGGACACCGCGTCTCCCCCAATGGCGGCGGCGATGGAACCAAAGTCCGGCGTCGTTGCGACGACGTTGAGTTTCGCCAGCGCGGGTTGACATGCTCCCGCCAACAACACCGAGGCCATGATGGGCCTCATCATTCGTTTCATATTTCGTTTCATATTTTAAATTTCTGTAGGAGCCGACGTAAGGAGGCTCTAACTTCCAACTTCACGCATCTCGGCTGCAATTTTAAACACGCTCTCAAAATTTGTGCGCTCCATGCGCCCCTAACAGAAACTCGACCTGCAACCAGATCGAATGCTCGACCCCGAACGCCGCGCCATGGTCGTAGTTGTACTGGAGCCGCAGCTTCGAGAACTCGCTCGGGTAAAAAGTCAGGTCGGGCGAGAACCGGGTGCGCTCGCCGCGGAACACGTCATTGGGGTCATAGACACCTTTGTTGCCATTGACATATTCGCCTCGGAAACCGGCCACCCAGCGCTGCCTGAACCCCCACAAAACTTGCGAGTAGAATCCCCAGTCGCGCAACAGCTCGGCGGGCAAGCCGGCGGCCGGATCGGCGCCGGCCTCGAAGCGCTGGTACAGCGCCTCGGTTTGCCACGAGACAAAGGGAAAACCCGCGTTGGCATGCGCCGACTTCCATTTCCAGTAGAGGTCCACGCCGCCAATCTCCGTGCGCGTATCGGCTCCGGTCTCGTTGGGACCGAGAGCGCCTGACACCCCGACCACCAGCGTTTGCTGGTCCGTCAGCTCAAACGAGGAGGCCAGGCGCGGGACGAACACCAAATCCCCCGGCCCATTGAGATTGTTGTCGCGAGTAGCGCGGCCATGGAAACGGTCAACGCCCACGCCGTTAACCGGGTCGCCCGGGTTGCGGAAACTGAAGGCGGTCGAGCCCTGGCCATCGAACACGCCGAGGAAGGCCTCCGTGTAGAATGGCGTGGGCACCAGCCACGAGCCCTGCGCGCCAATGCTGCGCAGCCCCTCGGGACCGAAGGCGCGCGCCAGGATCAACGGGTCATCCACAAAGGCCCACTGGTGCGGGTGCTGCGAATTCTGGCGCCCGAAGTTGGCGAAGAACTGCCCGGCCTTAGCCTGCAGATTCTCCGGCAGCGCCGTCGTCTGCAAATACGTTTCTTCCAATTCGATGCTGGTCTCATTGTTCTTGTCGAGCTTAAGCACAATGTTGCCGAAGCCTTTCAGGTAGGGGTCCACGGCGCCATCGACGGCGATTTCGGCGTTGCGCAGCGAGAAACCGCGTTTGATCGGGTCATGATCCCCTAACTGAAGTTGCTGCGAGGGGTCCGAAGCGCTGGACCCGCCGACAGCCATCAGCGCATCGAAGCTGATGTTCATGTAGGCTGACCCGGCGCGCGCCACCGTGATCGGTTCGCTGGGCGACCAGGCCTTCGAGGGCTCACGCCCGGGCGCCTGGGCCGCGGCCGGCGGCAGGTTGCTCGCCAGTTGCGCGGCCAATTCCTGCTCGAGCTTTTTCTTCTCCGCGTCAGCCGCCGGCAGGTTGGTTTGGGCAGGGGCGGCGGGCGCATTGGTCGCATTGGCGACCTGCTTTTTGAGCGCGTCGATTTGCGCTTGTTGCTCGCGGAGCAGGCGCTCGAAATTCTCCTTCATCTCGCGCTGTTGCCGTTCGAAGGTCTCCTGCATCTGCTTCAACTGCTGGTTCCATTTCTGCGCGTCATTCGTTTCCTGGGCCTCAGCCGGCATGGCGCTCAGGCAAAGCGCTGCCAGCAAGCCTAAAACTGTGGTTCGCTTCATATCTTTTCTTCTACGTCACAGGCACGCTCGGCCCGTAAAGAATCCGGACTCCCTGACACGAAACCTAAGGAGTGATTGAAGGCTGAAAGTCGAAGGCCGGGAGTCGGTAAGCCGCCTCTCAACCAGCAATCATTCGGGGGGACGGAAGCGAGGGCGGAGCGCGGCTGGGGGCCAGCCGGCAATCGGACGTGTGAGGAATCTGAAAGTCCGCGCCGCAAAGCCAGCCTGCCTCCAGCGGAGGCGCCGGTGGCGCGAGCATCGGGCCAGGGCCGGCCAGCAGCGAGTGCTGCTGGATTTGCGTAACCAGGCAATGATGGCTCAGGCTCTGCGCGTCCTGGTGCAGTAACTGATGCAGTTGCGGGATTGCGGCCAGCGCGAAAGTTCCCAACCACAATAGCAACATCAACCCGGCCATGGCGCCCGGGCCGGCTCCGCGCTGACGCTTTGCGATTGACCAAAACTTCACAGTTACCCTTATCAAACCCCACATTGCGCCTAATGCAAGCAGTTTTCCGGGGCTGGGAATGGTCGGAGCGACAGGATTTGAACCTGCGACGTCTTGGTCCCAAACCAAGTGCTCTAGCCAGGCTGAGCTACGCTCCGGTGACCGGGCATGCAATATCCCACAAACCTGGGGCAGCGCAATGACAATCTGCCGACATGACAATCTGCCTGCCACAACAATTCTGTCCTGTCCGCCTCTACGTCGTCCCGGTCGCGGGAAGTTGCCGCTTGCGTTTCCCGTTGGGACCGCTATCCTCTGCGTCGGTCTCGGAATCTGGCGCCTTCGTGACACGGCGAATCCTCGCGTGAGAGTCTTCATGGATGGTTCGAAACTCGAAGACCATATCGGCCCGGCAACCAATAGAATAATATGCAAAACAGATTTGATGCGGTCAATCAGCCCGAGTTCGCCCGTGCGGCCGCTCCGGGTGCCCGCGGGGCTCGAGGGGCCGCCTGATGCATGCCCGCAAGAGCAATCCTCGCGAAGAATACCGCCTCCTGCAACGGGAGCGAATCCAGGGTGCCCCCTGTATGGCGGAAAAATTTCCCCGGCTCAAATCCTTGACCGTTAACCTCGCCCATTACGATACTGAAGGCGTTACCAAAACCGGCGAAATGAAGTGCAAACTCAACGTTGGCCACGCCAAATCCGTCCTTTGGTACGCTTGCCCGGGCGGGGAATGCGTCGGCGGAGATTTTGATCTGAGCGAAGCCCTGGCCGCCGCCGTCGCCAGCCGCCGCAAAATCGTCACTGGCGAAATGCGCTGCCAGGGCAAACGAAAAAGGGGCGACCGCGAACGCGTCCCCTGCCAGGCCCTCCTGCGTTACAAACTCACGTTGGACTATGACTGAAATCAAACTGAGAAAGGGCGAACCGGTCGAGAAGGCCATCCGTCGCTTGAAAAAAAAGCTGGACCGCGAACAAACCCTCCAGCAGTTCCGCTTGCATCGCCGCTTTGAAAAACCCAGCGCCAAAAAGCGCCGGAAAGAAAAAGCCGCCCGGTTTACCGCCATGCTCAAGGCGCGCTACGCCGATGATTGATTAACCGCGCCTGCGCCACAAATCAGATCCCTGACCAGCTCGCCGGAGGAACGTCGTTTCACGCGCGGTGCCGCCGCTCCTTTTCAGCCTCGCCCGAATAACCTTGCTGAATCGTAAACCCTTCGTTGTTAACCCCTCCGCTCTGTCTGCTTTTCTTCCCCTTCCCTCTGATTACTGATCACTCGCCCCCTGCCGAACCAGTACGGCAGCGAAATCCGCGAGCTCATCTCCGAAGTTCGGCGTCGCCCGCCGGCGCATGTTCCCCTAGCCCGCGAGCTTAGTGAGCCTCTCTTTCAGTGGCATTGCGTCCCAGGGTGTCTCTCCGTGAACCATTCCGACGCGGGTAGTTGTGGACTGGATGTGGTTCGGGAGCATTTCGACCTGTTCGAAGCGCGCTCTTGAGGCCAGTTCGCGGAAGAAGGCGAGGTCGTGGGTGAACACAATTACGTCCTCCCCGGCACGTCCTCCGCCCCCGGCCAGACTGCGCTCCCCGACGACCTCGAACAAGCCGCCGTCGAGCAAGTCGCCTATTGGTTCCAGAACCGCGAACACCTCGGTCTCAAGACCTACTGGCCCTCCGACGTCGCCTACAATCAGTTCGCCGCCCTGGATCTCCCGCAGCCCGTCACGCCACCCTGTCCCAGTACCGCCGCTGGTCATTGTGAGAAATTCACGTTTTACGTTTTACGTTTCACGTTTCACGTTTCGCTTCACGTTTCACGTTTCACCCATCACCCTCCGCCACTCCAAAATCCGGCTTTGACCGGAACCACCACCCTCGACTACACTCCCGCCAGTCCCGGGACCGGTCCCCATCCGCCGGCCCGCAAGCTGAAGGCTCACTATGCAATTGTCCAGGTTTTGCCCGCCACCTCCATCACCGCCGCCCCGTTCCCGGCGCCCGCCCCCTGCTGCTTGATGCGCCACTCCCTATGCCCCGGCCATTGACCTCCCCCGCTCGCTTCGCCGCCCGCTACGGCGGCGCCTTCGTCCTAGTCGCCCTCGCCTTTTTCCTCCGCATCGGCCTGTCCAGCTCCTTCGGCCCCGGCCTGATCTATATCACCTTCTACCCGGCCGTGATGCTCGCCGCCCTCCTCGGCCGCCTCGGACCGGGCCTGGTAGCGACGGCCCTTTCGGCGTTGCTCGCCGATTGGTGGCTCATCGCGCCGCAACACCAGCGCCAAAACCCGGCCGACCTTTTCGGGCTGGCCGTCTTCTCCTTCATGGGCGTGCTCATGAGCGTCGTGGCCGAGCTTTACCACCGCGAGCGCGATAAGACGGCCGCCTACGAGAAGGACCTGGCCACCCGCCAAACCCTGGACGAAAACGTCGTCCTGGCCACCGAGCGCAACCAGAAGGAAGCGGAGCTGCAGAAAGTCAATCGCACCCTCAAGGCGCTCAAGAACAGCAGCCAGGCCATGCTCCGCGCCGCTTCCGAGGCCGATTATTTGAAAGAGGTCTGCCGCATCGTCGTCGAGGACTGCGGCCACGCCATGGTGTGGATCGGCTTTGCCGAGGAGGACCCGGACAAAACCGTCAGGCCCGCGGCTTATTCCGGTTTCGAGGCGGGCTACCTGGAGACCCTCAAAATTACCTGGGCCGACACCGAGCGCGGCCGGGGGCCGACCGGCACGGCGATTCGGACCGGCACCGTCCAGGCCTGCCGGAATGTCCTGATCGACCCCGCGCTCGCTCCGTGGCGCGAAGAGGCGCTCAAACGGGGTTATGCCTCGTCGATCGCCCTGCCCCTGGTTGCCACCGCCGGCGCCCGGCCCCTGGGCGCCCTCACCATCTATTCCAACCAGCCCGATTCCCTTTCCGAAGACGAAGCCCGGTTGCTCACCGACCTCGCCGGCGACCTGGCCTACGGCATCAACTTCCTCCGCCTGCGCGCGGCCCACGCCGAAGCCGAGGAAGCCTTGCGCAGCAGCCAGGCGCGCCTGGCCGGCATTGTCGGCTCCGCCATGGACGCCATCATCAGCGTCGATGCCGAGCAGCGCATCGTGTTCTTCAACGCCTCGGCGGAAAGGATGTTTCGCTGTCCGGCCAGCGAAGCGATGGGCCAGAGCCTGGACCGGTTTGTCCCGGAGCGGTTCCGCGACGGGCATCGCGACGCGCTCCGCGGTTTCGGAGCCGTGGGAACCACCTCCAGAGCCATGGGCAATCTCGAACCCCTGGCCGCCTTGCGCGCCGATGGGGAAGAGTTCCCCATCGAGGCTTCCATCTCCCAGGGTGAGATCCGCGGCCAGAAGCTCTTCACCGTCATCCTGCGCGACATCACCCTGCGCCGGGAGGCCGAGCGCCGCGCCGAAAAACTCAATGCGGAACTGGAACAGCGCGTCACCGAGCGCACCGCCGAACTGAGCGCCGCTTCCCGCGTCCTGCTCGAGGGCGAGCAACGCTATCGCTCCCTGGTCACCGCTTCGGCCCAGATCGTCTGGACCACCGATGCCCAGGGGCAGGTCGTCGTCGAAATGCCCACCTGGCAGGAGTTTACCGGCCAAACCCACACCCAATACCAGGGCTCCGGCTGGAGCCAGGCCGTTCATCCCGATGACCGCCAGCGCACGACCGCCGTTTGGGCCCGCGCCGTCTCCACCCGCGCCCCCTACGAAACCGAATACCGCCTCCGCCGCCATGACGGCGAGTACCGCAACGTCGTCGCCCGCGGCGTCCCCGTCATCGAAGAAGATGGCGCCATCCGCGAGTGGGTCGGCACCTGCACCGATGTCACCCAGCGCAAGGATGCCGAACGCCGCCGCGAGTTCACGAGCACCCTCCTGGCCCTCTTTGCCCGCAAAGCCGCCTCCAGGGAATATCTCGAATCCGTCGTCCAAGTCCTCCGCGAATGGAGCGGGTGCCAGGCCGCCGGCATCCGCTTGCTCGATGACCGCCAGGAAATCCCCTACGAAGCCTGGGCCGGCTTTGCCCCCGCCTTCATCGAGCTCGAAAGCCGCCTCTCCCTCGGCAGCGATAACTGCTGCTGCACCCGCGCCGTCACCGCCACCTTCGAAGACCAGGACCGCCCCCTCCTCACCCCCGCCGGCTCCTATCGCTGCAATGATACCACCGGCTTCATCGCCCAGCTCCCCGAAGAAAAACGCGCCCGCTACCGAGGCAATTGCCAGAAGTTCGGCTTCGCTTCCCTCGCCGTCGTTCCCATTCGCTACCGCGGCGGCGTCCTCGGCGCCATCCACCTCGCCGACCCCCGCCCCGACCGCTTCCCCTTGCCCGCTATCGAATTCGTCGAAACCATGGCCCCTTTGCTCGGCGAGGCCATCCACCGCTTCCAGGCCGAAGCCGAACTCGCCAAATACAAAGACCGGCTCGAAGAACTCGTCCTCCAGCGCACCCGCGACCTCGAGGACGCCAACGCCCGGCTCCAAATCGAAATCGCCGACCGCAAGCACGCCCAGGAATCCCTCCAGCTCATCGCCCAGGACCTCGCCCGCTCCAACCGCGACCTCGAACAATTCGCCTACGTCGCCTCCCATGACCTCCAGGAACCCCTCCGCGCTGTCGGCGGCTTCGTCAAACTCCTCCAGCGCCGCTTCCTCCATCGCCTCGATGAAAAAGGCCTCGAATACATCGCCGGCGCCGTCGAAGGCGCCTCCCGCATGGAGCGCCTCATCACCGACCTCCTCGCCTTCTCCCGCGTCGGCTCCCGCGCCCACTCCTTCGCCCCGGCCGACCTCAACGCCCTCCTCGAGGACGCCCTGCGCAACCTCCAGGTCAGCCTCAAAACCGCCCGCGCTACCGTCACCCACGACCCCCTCCCCACCCTCCCCGTCGATGCCACCCAGCTCATCCTCCTCTTCCAGAACCTCCTCGGCAACGCCGTCAAATTCCACAGCGACCTGCCCCCCGAAATCCATGTCGGCGCCCAGAAACTCCCCGACCGCTGGGTCCTTTCCGTCCGCGACAATGGCATCGGCATCGACCCGCGCTATTTCGCCCGCATCTTCCAAATCTTTCAGCGCCTCCACACCCGCAAACACTACCCGGGCACCGGCATCGGCCTGGCCATCTGCAAGAAAATCGCCGAACGCCACGGCGGCGCCATTTGGGTCGAATCCCAGCCCGGCCAGGGCGCCACATTTTAC
>Ga0210408_10001261_pt1 | contig 27094 bp, 18 predicted proteins | sample IncBWH4MmetaG_FD_155471 | JGI IMG/M metagenome (GOLD analysis project Ga0210408, IMG submission 155471) | Forest soil microbial communities from Barre Woods Harvard Forest LTER site, Petersham, Massachusetts, United States - Inc-BW-H-4-M | ecosystem: Environmental > Terrestrial > Soil >...
AGGCGCTCTTAGGTAGGCGTTGAAGTTCTTGGAGCGCGCGACTCGGTTTGGCCATGCGCAACCATCTCTCGGCGGCGGTCACCCGCACCGTGTCGTTCATATTCAGCCCGGTTTTCATGGACGTGGATTTTGCCAGGGGCGGGAGGCTTGTCGATTGGGTCGGGACCTACTAGGAAAATTCTGGTTGCAGAGGGGCGCGCCGACCCAGCCGCCCGAGCACCAGGGACGCAGGCACCAAACACCGCTCTGCCGGGCACCAGCCGGGCCGGAGTCGGTGCCGGGGTGCCCGGGGGAATGCCCGGATTACGCGACGACGGGGCAGAGCATCGCCAGCTTTTCACGCTCGATCCGTGCCTGTTCCAGGGCCTCATCAAGCGTGTCAAACTCGCGTTTGCGCCCCACCGAATCCTTTACCCAATTCCACAGGGGTCCCGACGTGTTCGGCAGTCGTCGATTGCGCACGGTGTATTGTCCATCCGCCAATCGAGTTACGGAAACACTGCCGCCTTCGCTCCGCCCAACTTCTTTATTCGTCGCTGTAATCCTGTGCCATTTCAAATTCATAGCCAACTCGTAAGCCCAAATCCTCGAAAATCAAGCAGGCTTTTTGTTTTATACCTGACCATGACCGGCGCATGAATGCCTTGCGGACCGGCTCTGCGAAGGCCAAGTGGCCGGCGGAGTTGTGCGCTGGTCCCCAACGGGGATTGCCGGCGGTTTGGCTCAACTGGCGCGCGTGTGGACGCTTGCAACTCAGAGCGCGGGGAATAATCCGATTAGGTTATGCCAAGCCGTGTGTCGCTCGAGGGAACTCTTTCTGCACTCGCGCTCGTCACGAGTGGCATTGGCAGAGTTGCCGCAGGCGCGGCGGCTTCCGTCTGCGGCTCGGCGACGGCGTTGCGCTTCGGCTGCGATGCGCTATACGCTCCTTTCCGTCCTCCGCTCCCCTTTTTCCGCTCGCCGACCGCAGACCGAAACTCTTTGAGTCAAATTTCATAAAAATCCAGTTGACTCCTTTTCATGAAAGACCTATACCTAGTGCAGTTCTTTGATTGTTCACACAATCTGTTGTGTGTTGAAACGTGAACAAGTGCCTCAAGTCACGGCTTGGGGAGAATAGGCAAGCGGGTGCGAATCCCGCGCGGTAGCGCCGCTGTAACGAGCGACGAAACGCCAAATAGCCACTGTCCTTTGGGATGGGAAGGCCGGCGGAGTAGGACGACCTCGGAGTCAGAAGACCTGCTGGTTCACGCTCATCAAGTCCTTCGTATTGATGCGGAGGCAACGGTCGCGCCAACGACCGGATGGGGGAAGAGACGAGCTTGTTCCGCAGTTTCGAGGCCCGCCTTCACTCCCTCGTGAGTGGTCGCGGGTTTTTTGTGCCCGCGTGTCACGCACGAGCGGTTTCCCTTCGCAATGAAACGCGGTGTGGCAGCCGCCAACAGGAAATCGCCCGACATGCTGCACGAACAACTCGACGGCCAGCTCCGGCTGGTGCAACTCGACCCGTTACAAGGTCGGACCTTTTCTGTCCGCAAACTCGATGGTCGCATTGTGCCCTTTGACGAGACCCGCATCCATCTTGCCATCGAAGCCGCCTTCAAAGCTGACGCCGGACTTCGTCACGATCAACCGCTGCCTCCTGCCGCGCAGAATAACGTCATTCGCGTCACAAATGCGGTGACTCACGCCGCCATAACTCGTGCGGTGAAAGGTGACACGCTCGAAATTGAGTTCCTCCAGGACCTGGTGGAAACCCAACTGATGGAGGCCGGGCATCACAGCATTGTCCGACGTTACATCCTTTATCGCGAAGAACGGCGGAAAGCTCGTGCGTTGCGTGGCGACCGCACAGTGGACGGAGTGCCGCAAGCGCAACTATTCGTTTCGCTGCCGGATAATTCGCGTGAATCGCTCGACCCACAGCGTATCCGACGCCGCCTCATCGGTGCTTGCCGGGGCATCGAAGATAACTGCTCCGCCAGCGGTCTCGCTGATGAAACGCTCAAGAATCTCTACGACGGTGTGAAGACCGAGGAAATCGAGCAGGCAATGATCTTCGCAGCCCGCTCCTGGATCGAACACGAGCCGGATTATACTTTTGTCGCCGCGCGACTTTTACTACGAAAGCTTTACCGCGAAGCGTTACCCGCATTCAGCACGTCCGCCGAACTCGCCGTCCAGCATCGTGACCATTATCCAAGCTACATCGCGCGCGCTGTCGAAGTCGGCCGCGTCTCGCCGGAGCTTCTGAACTTTGATTTGAACAGGCTCGCGGCCGCCATGCGACTCGACCGCGATCAACAGTTCACTTACATGGGTGTCCAGACGCTCTACGACCGCTACCTGATTCATCACGAAGGGCAGCGACTGGAGACGACGCAATACTTTTGGATGCGCGTGGCGATGGGTCTCGCCCTCAACGAAGGCGAACAGAAAAACGAACGTGCCATTGAGTTTTACGAAGTCCTTTCCACGTTTCGATTTATCAGCAGCACACCAACGTTATTCAACTCTGGCACGCCGCATCCTCAACTCAGTTCGTGTTATCTCAGCACCGTGATGGATGACTTGGAGCACATTTTCAAAGTCGTCGGCGACGATGCGAAGCTCTCCAAATGGGCCGGCGGCTTGGGCAACGACTGGACGAACATTCGCGCGACCGGCGCGCACATCAAAGGCACGAACGGCACGAGCCAAGGCGTGATTCCTTTCCTGAAAGTCGCCAACGACACCGCCGTCGCCGTAAACCAGGGCGGCAAGCGCAAGGGCGCAATGTGCGCTTATCTGGAAACGTGGCATCTCGACATCGAAGATTTTCTCGAACTGCGGAAGAATACGGGCGACGAGCGCCGTCGCACGCACGACATGAACACGGCAAACTGGATTCCCGACCTGTTTATGAAGCGCGTGAAGGCAAACGCGCAATGGACGTTGTTCAGCCCGAATGACACGCCGGATCTGCACGACCTCTATGGGGAAGCGTTCGCGCGGCGTTATGAGGAATACGAGCGCCTCGCCGACGAAGGCAAAATCAAACTGTTCAAGCGAGTCGAAGCCGTCGCGCTCTGGCGCAAAATGCTAACGATGCTTTTCGAGACCGGGCATCCGTGGATCACCTTCAAAGACCCGTCGAACATCCGCTCGCCCCAAGGTCACGTCGGCGTTGTTCACAGTTCCAACCTCTGCACAGAGATCTTGCTCAATTCTTCGGCGGATGAAACCGCCGTCTGCAATCTCGGCTCGGTCAATCTTGCGGCGCACGCTTCCCACAAAGGGCTTGATGGTGATTTGCTCGCCCGCACCATCCGTACGGGGATGAGGATGCTCGACAACGTAATTGACATCAACTTTTATCCCACACCCGAAGCGCGGAATGCGAACTTGAAACATCGCCCCGTGGGTCTTGGCTTGATGGGATTTCAGGACGCGCTCTACCAACTCCGCCTGCCTTACGCGAGTGAAGCTGCTGTCGAATTTGCCGACACGAGTATGGAGTTGATCGCGTATCACGCGCTGTTGGCGTCCGCTGAACTCGCGAAGGAACGGGGTGCTTATTCGACGTTCAACGGCTCGAAGTGGAGTCAGGGTTTGCTGCCGTTTGATACCATCGAGTTGCTCGAAAAGGAGCGCGGCGTTCTCCTGGACATGGACCGTACCGCACGCCTCGACTGGACACGCGTCCGCGACACCATCCGTGAGAATGGCCTTCGCAACTCGAACACGATGGCCATCGCGCCGACCGCGACCATCTCAAATATCGTCGGTGTCGGCCAATCCATCGAACCCACCTACAAACACCTTTTCGCCAAAGCCAACTTGAGCGGCGATTTCACAATGGGTAATACCTGGCTTGTGGCCGATTTGAAGAAACTCGGCCTTTGGGACGCCGAGATGGTGGACGACCTCAAGTATTACGACGGGTTGGTCCAGGAGATCGACCGCGTTCCCCCTGAGTTGAAGGAACTGTACCGCACTGCGTTTGAGATTGAACCACATTGGCTGATCGAGTGTGCCAGTCGCCGGCAGAAGTGGTTGGATATGGGCCAGTCTCTGAATCTTTATCTCGCTCAACCCAACGGCAAACAACTGAGCGAAATGTATCTGCTCGCATGGGAGAAGGGTTTGAAAACGACCTATTATCTTCGTTCGCTCGCGGCGACGCAGATTGAAAAGTCCACCGCGGACGTGAACCGGCGCGGTTTGCAACCGCGCTGGATGAAGAACAAAAGCGCATCCGCAAACATTCAAGTTCAACGTGAGGGTGAGCCAGTTTCTGCCGAGGGCGAGTCCGCGCGTATGAAAGCGTGTTTGCTAAACGATCCAACGTGCGAGGCGTGCCAATGAATTGAACAATTATGGTTGAGAGCGCGGGAAGGCCGTGAGAATCGGCCACAGTCGCGCTGCGGTAACGAGTCACAAATCCCTATCCCGGTTGCGTCCTGTCTGATGCATCGGGAACAAAGCCAATCGGTTCCCCGGTGAAGGCGAGGGAGGAGACGAAGCGAAAGCTTCACACACTCGGAGTCCGAATACCTACTCTCAACTTGACGAGAAAACACCATCGCAAGAATGCGTGCTGGAATGATCGAAAACATACGAACACATAACCTGGGCTTCCCTCGCATCGGAGCGAAGCGGGAACTCAAACGTGCCCTTGAATCCGCTTGGTCAAAGAGAACCAGCAAGGCGCAACTCCTCGAAACCGCCAAGGCCATCCGCGCGGAGAATTGGCGGACACAGCAAGCCGCCGGGATTGATCTAATCCCGTCCAACGATTTCAGCCTCTACGATCAGATGCTCGACTCGTGTGCGCTGGTCGGCGCAGTGCCAGAGCGATTCCACTGGCACGGTGACACGGTGAATCTCACCTCTTATTTCGCGATGGCGCGCGGAGACAACGGCAATGGAACTGCCCACGGGGATTGCGTCCACAGCAGTCCTGCCACCGCACTCGAAATGACCAAGTGGTTTGACACGAATTATCACTACCTCGTGCCCGAGCTTTGCCAAGAGCAATCCTTCAAACTCACGTCCACGAAGCCGTTTGATGAATTCGCCGAGGCGCTCGTGCTTGGAATCCGCACCATGCCGGTGCTCGTCGGGCCGCTCACTTTCCTCCTGCTTGCCAAAACACGCGGACAAAACTTTGACAGGCTGTCGCAGTTGGCGAAGCTGCTTCCGGTTTACGCCGAAGTTCTGCACCGTCTTCACGCCCAAGGAGCGGAATGGGTGCAATTGGATGAACCGGCGCTCTGTCTCGACCTGACATCAGAACAGCGGGTTGCCTTTGGCACCGGCTACAAGCAACTCCGCGAGGCCACGCCGGGTTTGAAGCTTTTACTTGCAACTTACTTTGGCGATTTGCGCGACAACCTTGCGACCGCCTGCCAATTGCCAGTGGACGCACTACATTTCGACGCGGTGCGTGCACCGCTCGAACTTGATCGCTTGCTCACTGAATTGCCAACGCCGATGCTGCTTTCGCTTGGTGTCGTGGATGGACGAAACATCTGGCGAAACGATTTCGAGACCTCATTGCATCTGTTGCGAAAAGCCGCAAAGGCCATCGGCAACCACCGGCTCATCGTTTCGCCATCCTGCTCGTTGCTCCATTCGCCACTGAGCTTGAAGCACGAAACCAAGCTGGACTCAGAACTTAAAGGCTGGCTCGCGTTCGCAGAGGAGAAGCTCTCGGAGATCGGCTTGCTCGCAAAACTCGTGAGTGAAAACGGTGACAGCGTGGCGCTGCTGGAGAACCGAAAAGCCATCAACAATCGTCGGGAAAGTCCGCGCATCCATGACCCTGTTGTCAAACTCCGAGCCGAAGCCGTGTCTCCGGGAGACTTGCAGCGGCAAAGCAGCTTTTCCTCGCGCCATCCAAAGCAGCAAACGCGGCTAAATCTGCCACGGCTTCCAACCACAACGATTGGATCATTCCCCCAAACCGAGGAAGTGCGCGCCGCCCGCGCCCGCTTTAAAAAGGGTGAGCTATCATCGCCCGACTACGACCTGTTCCTCAAACAGAAGACTTCCGAGTGCGTTCGTTGGCAGGAGGAAGTCGGCCTTGATGTGCCGGTGCATGGGGAGTTCGAGCGGAATGACATGGTGGAGTATTTCGGCGAACAGCTTGCCGGATTTGTTTTCACCGAGAATGGCTGGGTCCAGAGCTACGGTTCGCGCTGTGTGAAGCCGCCGATAATTTTCGGCGACGTTTCGCGCCCGCAACCGATGACAGTGCAGTGGTCGAAGTTTGCCCAATCGCTGACCAAAAAGCCGATGAAGGGAATGCTCACCGGCCCGATAACCATCCTGCAATGGAGCTTCGTCCGAAACGACCAGCCGCGCAGCGAAACCGCGAAACAAATCGCGCTCGCATTGCGCGATGAAGTCCGCGACCTCGAAACCGCTGGTCTGGCCATCATCCAGATTGATGAGCCAGCCTTGCGCGAAGGATTGCCGTTGCGACGCGGTGATTGGTCGGCGTATTTGAGTTGGGCGGTGGATGCCTTCCGTCTCGCGGCCAGCGGCGTCCATGACGCCACGCAGATTCATACGCACATGTGTTACTGCGAGTTCGACGATATTCTCGACAGCATCGCCGCGCTTGACGCGGACGTGATTTCCATCGAAACATCGCGCTCCAACATGGAATTGCTCGGCGCATTTGCGCTGTTCCATTACCCAAACGACATCGGGCCGGGCGTGTGGGACATCCATTCCCCGCGGGTGCCGTCCGCCGATGAAATGCTCAGTCTCATTCGCGCTGCCGCGAAGGTGATCCCCAAGGAACGTCTTTGGGTGAATCCCGACTGCGGATTGAAAACGCGGCGTTGGGAGGAAGTAAAACCAGCGTTGCAAAATCTGGTTGCTGCCGCGCGCCAGGCGCGTGCCGCCGCTTGATCCATCACTGTGAACACTATGACCATGTCACGGGAAACGTCGTCCATCAAAGAACTTGTCCGCCTTTTCGCTGATCGGGCGGGCAAGGACGCCGAACTGTGGCATGGTCTTCTCCTCAATCCAGATCCACGCCCGCCTTTTCCCGACAGGAACTCATAACCAAATCCGAATATGTCTTGCTGCAATACCACTAACGAACGCCCTGTTTCTCACGATCTCTCCAAGCGCATCAACGCAGAGGACAAGCGATTGCTGAACTGCCGCGCCGTGGACGTGAATCAACTCATGCCACTTAAATACAAATGGGCTTGGGAACATTACCTCAACGGCTGTGCAAACCATTGGATGCCCACCGAAGTCCCAATGCAACGCGACATCGAATTGTGGAAGTCCAACAAACTCACCGCTGACGAGCGCCAGGTCATCATGCGCAACCTTGGCTTTTTCAGCACCGCTGAAAGTCTCGTCGGCAACAACATTGTGCTCGCAATTTTCAAGCACATCACCAATCCCGAAGCGCGGCAGTATTTGTTGCGCCAGGCGTTCGAGGAGGCGATTCACACACACACTTTTCATTACATCTGCGAATCGCTCGCGCTCGACGAACGTGAAGTCTTTAATATGTATCACGAGGTGAATTCGATTCGCGAGAAGGACGCCTTCGAGATGAAGCTGACGAGCGACATTCTTGAATCCGATTTCAGCACAGACACGGTTGATGGGATGCAACGATTCGTCAAAAACCTTATTGGGTTCTACGTCATCTTGGAAGGCATTTTTTTTTACAGTGGCTTCGTAATGATGCTGGCCTTTCATCGCCAAAACCGCATGACCGGCATCGGGGAACAGTTCCAATATATCCTGCGTGATGAGACGATTCACCTGAACTTCGGAATTGATCTTATCAATGGCATCAAGGCGGAGAACCCGGGGATTTGGACGGTGGGATTTCAGACGGGGTTGCAGGCGCTTATTGAACAGGCCGTCGAACTTGAAATCGAATACGCCGAAGATTGCCTGCCCCGCGGGATTCTTGGTTTGAATGCTGGGCTGTTCCGTGAATACGTCCAACACATCGCCGACCGCCGGTTTGAACGTATCGGCCTGCCCGTGAAATTCGGCTCAAAAAATCCTTTTCCGTGGATGAGCGAAACGATTGACCTTGGGAAGGAGAAGAACTTTTTCGAGACCCGCGTGACCGAGTATCAAACCGGCGGTTCGCTGGCATGGTGATGACCCAAGCGAACAAAGACACTTTGTGCCCGGTCTGCGGTGAAGCGAATCACTGTCAGATCGTCAACGGCTGTCTTTACAAGGGCGCGTGCTGGTGCGACCAGGCGAATGTCCCAGCGCATGTTCTGCGATTTCTTGTCGAGGCGCAGCTTGAACCAGCCTGTTTGTGCCGCCGTTGTCTCGCCACGCTCGCTCACGACGCGCGAAGCCTGGACGAGCCACCGAAGGTCCTTGCGCGCGTCCGTGAAGAGATTGCGAGACACTCAAACCTGAAAGATTTCTATCTCGACGAGCTTGGCCACGTGGTCTTCGCTGCCGACTACCATCTCCGACGCGGATACTGCTGTGGCAATAGCTGCCGTAACTGTCCTTTCGTTGGTTCCAATCCGACCTTATGAGCATTCTCTCTGACAAGGAAATTCGTCGTCTTGCTACCGAGAAGCGGATGATTGAGCCATTTGTAGAACGGCAAGTCCGCCAACTCGACAACGGACAACGCGTCATCAGCTACGGCTTGTCGAGTTACGGCTACGATTTACGAGTAGCCGACGAGTTCAAGGTTTTCACTAACGTCTTCAATACTGTCGTTGACCCGAAGAACTTCGATTCGAAGTCCTTCGTGGATTTGCGGGCGGAAGTTTGCATCGTGCCTCCCAACTCGTTTGCGTTGGCGCGGAGCATCGAGTATTTCCGCATCCCACGCGACATCCTCACCATTTGTCTCGGCAAAAGCACTTACGCCCGCTGCGGCATCATTGTGAATGTGACTCCGTTCGAGCCGGAATGGGAGGGAAACGTTACGTTGGAGATTTCCAACACCACGCCGCTGCCCGCGAAGATTTACGCGCATGAAGGATTGGCGCAGGTGCTTTTCTGGCGAGCGAGTGAACCTTGCGAAATTTCCTATGCAGACCGAGGCGGGAAATATCAGAAGCAGCAGGGAATCACGACGCCACTTCACTGATTTTCACTGAAGCACTGAAAGGGAATTTCGTCGGGATTCCCTATAACCTCGTGCCCCATACCTGATTGCCAATTTCGGGGTAACCGTGACCAACGCGCGGTTTGCTTCGCTTCACGGGCTACCTGTCGCCCCGTCTCCCTTTTCGACGGAGCCCGGCTCGCGGAGGTCGGTTGCCATGGCTCGATTCTATCGTCCTCGCTCAGACCCAAAGCAAGAAAATCCATGAATTGGTGCATAAGCGTGTCTCGATTTTCCACGGCGAAAGATTTTTGAGACATAGACAGTCTTTGTCCATGTGCTCGTGTGAAGCTGGGTCCATGAAAACGAAACAACAATTCATGCGAGCTGTTCAAATTCTGGCCCCAAACGATCCATTCATCCATCAGGCGGCGGGCCGCGTCCCCGAAGAGACGCTTCCCGTTGCACCAGGCGGTGCTGCCCTCGAATTTGTGGTCGCCATGGAGAGGCTCAGGAGATCGGTTCTGGTTACCGGCGCAATTTGCGGGAATCAGCCCCGCGGTAGGAACCGAGTCAAATGGGGAGCCGACAGGCAGGAGGCATTTGATGGCACGGAGACCGTCGAGGGCCGAATGCAACTGAAAGAAGCGCTGTGCGTTAAGAGCGCCGAATACTGGCTAAAGCTGGGTGAACCGGCGCAGGCGCTGACGGAACTGGATGCCCTTCATGGCTCCGCTCAGACGCATCCATGGGTCGTAAAGATGAAAGTTGCAGCGATCCACGCAGCCAGGGAGCAACACGCATTTCCGGCCCACGCAGAATGAATCCATTTCAGAGGTGCCAAATCAAACCATGAAATTCAAAAGCTATTTCCCGGAGCTCGGCCGGAATGAGGGTGAAGTAATCGCCACGTTTGGGCAGGCCAAGCTCGTGAAAACACCCGATTTCAAGTACGAACTGCGTGGCGGCTCCCTCGAAGACCGGCTCGCTGCTCGCGAGTGGATTTCGTTGTTCTTCCACGTGGTCGTGAGGGAAGTCAGATGAGGGCCAAGGGTTCAGTGACCGGGATTCGGACCTGCAACTTCGAGGCCGGTAGCTCATGCTGGACGGCTCGTTGCCAATAACGAAAAGAATGGCCGCGAACCGCAAGCGCTTCTTTGCCGCTTGCCTCTATCCACGTGCTGGAATTAAATCGCCGTCGGTGAAGTTACCCAATGACGAAACTCGAAACGCCTGCCACACTGCGCTGAACATCTGACTGCAATGAAAAAACTCCTTCTACTTATCCTGTCTGGCCTGGGTCTCCTGGGAACTGTTCTTGCCCAGGACACCGCGGTCAACACCCTTTCCGAGGCTGAAAGGAAAGAGGGATGGAAGCTGCTCTTTGATGGCAAGACATTGACCGGGTGGCGCAATTACCGCCAGGCGGCACCGCCCGGCAAACACTGGGTTATCGAGGAAGGCTGCCTCAAGAACCCCAAAGGCACCGGTCGCCCAGAAACCGGCGGCGGTGAGATCCTGACCACCGATGCGTTCACCGATTTCGATTTCCGCTTCGAGTGGCGGATTGCGCCGGGCGGCAACAGCGGCGTCATCTATTTCGTCAAAGAGCGCCAGAACGCGCCGGGGGCAAAAATGTTTCGCGGCGACGACGGCACCGGTCCGGTCGGGCACGAGTATCAACTGCTGGACGACGAACGGCATCCCGATGGAAAAGACCCGGCCCACCGAGCGGGGGCGCTCTACGCCCTCATCGCGCCTAACGCCGCCAAGCGGCTCAAACCGGTTGGCCAGTTCAACCAATCGCGCATTCTTGTCCAGGGCATGCACGTCGAACATTGGTTGAACGGCGCAAAAATCCTTGAATACGAACTGGAGAGCCCCGCTTTCCTCCATGCCGTCGCCGCGAGCAAATACCGCGACCTTCCCAGTTTTGGCACGAAGTTCAAGACCCGCATTCAGTTGCAGGACCATGGCGATGAAATCTGGTTTCGTAACCTGAAAATCCGGCCCCTGCCCGTAACAGCCCGGCAGTGACAGCTTGGCATAAAAGTCCGCCGCCACGGCCTCCCCGCATCTAGCAAATGCGTCCCAACGCAGCTCCTAGCCTCGGGGTTTCCGGCGGGTTCGGGGATTCCGGGGTTCACGGCGGGGGTTGCCGCGTCCGAGGCGATGAGGCTGTTGTGACCTGCCAGCAGCAGCCATATTCCGCCAAGTGGAATGGTGACGCCCAGAATTCGCCGCCAGAGATGCAGCCGAACTGGCTGCGACCGGGAGCGATTTTCAGCAGCGGCGATCCTAATCCGGTTCATAAGTTTTCGGCTCCGTCGCTTTAAAAGGTAGGATGCACAGGAACCGATTAGGTTCGGCTGATCTTTTTCACCGGCGAGATGGCACTAAACCGGAGGGTCGCGCATCGTACGGTCCAGGGCAGTCAGGTACACCTCATCGCCAGGAAACAGCAAAAGGCAAAGCACCGATCATTGGCCTGGCAGGGAGCACTGTGGCTCCGGGCTTGGCTCAAACATCGGTACATAGGCCAAGACAGGCGGGGTGAATAACGCGCCAATACCACGCACTCACGTTGCTTTCAAAGACCGAAACGGAAGGTGCGGCCATGGGCGTGATCAAGTTCCTGACGAACACCGGCCTGTTCCGCGACCAGTCGGATGAATTCTTCGAAACGCTTAAAGGATTGGCTGAAGCGGCCGATGCCGCACGCAGGGGCGGGCAGAATGCTCAAAGTGATCAAGAGTGAACGAACTTTGGGGCCGGAGGCGCGTTAAACCGCCTCCTGCCCTTCACGATTTTCACGCGCTCAGCGTTTAGTACAGGCGCCGCCTGAAAAGCAAATTCTTATCAATAGCCGAAAAGCGCCGCACCGCCAACAACCTCATCATCACGGAGAGAGACTGGGCCGACGCTGGTAAAGATGCGATCTCCAGAAACCGCTTCGTTGGTGCGGGATGAGTCGGCACAGATCGCCTTGTGCCTCGCGCGGGACGAACATGGCAGCCCAGTCCGATTGCTGCGCAAGCAACTCCAAGGAAAAGCCACTCCGGGATGAAAACAAGCGGCCAAAGGTTCCTGGATCAACTCGGCGGCCCCTTCCCCAACGGATTCGAGAGGCGTTTTTCAAGAATTTCGACCAGCCTTGGCCTGGGAGCCGCGCTGGATGGAAACGATTTAAACTCGCTCTGGGAGGCGACGTTCTGCGCGACCTTATGCAACATCGCGTTCAATGGCCTCGGCGGATGTTGCGGAGAGATCAAACCCGAACGGGAAGCTAATCGGATCACACTCGAAGGGGATTTCATGGCTGCAGCACGTCGGCAACGACTCCGGCATTACGCCCAGTAGCAAAATCGCTGCCCGAAAAGAGAAGGAGCGGCTCGAAACCACCGAGCCGCCCCAGACCAAACCCCATTAACTCAACAACTGTGAGACACCGCAGTGGCGAATTTGTTCCCGATCTTCTCACGGACCTGAGGGCTGGATGGGTCCTTTTTCATCGAATTCAGCCGCCAAAGTTTTTGGCGCAATCTTGCGCCATGCGGCGGTGAGCGCGCGGCGGAGCGTAGATTCATCAACTCTTTCCAAAAGTATGTGCGTGCTGCCGCGCCGGCCCCAGCCGCCCTTTGCTGGAACAAAGGCTGAAAACTCTAACTTAATGAATGCGGCTTGCTGTTTCGGTAAGAGCTTTACCATTCCCCAATGCTCATCGGGATACCCAAGCGTCGCGAATATTTTGCCGCGCAATCGGAAATCAGGATGGCCCATGTGGGCGCACTCGGATGCTTCCGGCAGGCTCAGAGCGATGCGGCGGAAATCGTCTGCGGTCATATGTTGCCGATAGTCCAATCGCCCACCCGTGAAATAGATTTATTCGCTCCCGCAGCGAATTACAAGCCTAGCATCTGGGCTGTTCAGAATCAGCAGATAAGGTCACTTAAAGCCTGTATTGGTTCGGCTAATTAAAGCTTGACTTCGATTGCGCTTTTTGGGAATGTGCTCGCGCTCCCCACCTCCTGGCCCGAGACTGCGGAGGGCGGGCCTGGTCAGAGGGTGCATTCAAAGGGAAAGGGAGATGGATGAAGAAGCAAACGGGCAAACGCCCGAAAACTATTAATGGCGTTAGCGCAGTTCTGCTCGCGTTGGGAGTTGCCAGCTTGGCGCACAACGCTTCGGGAAGTTGCTTTCCGTCACCTGCGGGTTTGGTTGGTTGGTGGCCAGGTGATGGCAATGCGAATGACATCGTCGGTCCCGACAACGGGACGCTCCAGGGAGGCGCGACTCCGACGGCCCCGGGTGTCGTTGGCCAGGCCTTCACTTTCGACGGAACCAATAGCTTCGTTCAAATCCCCGATGCCCCGGCGCTGCACCCGAGCAACCTAACGATTGAAGCCTGGGTGCGTTTTGATTCCCTGGACTCGGCGGGCTCTGGCGGTTCGCCTGCCGGCGACCAGTACATTGTTTTCAAGCAAAACACTCGTAACGGCGATTTTGAGGGCTTCGATTTGAGCAAAACCCGCGTGGCAGGCGGTGACGTGTTTAGATTCCTGGTCACCTCCGCCACGGGCCAGACGGCGGAGATCGATTCGGCGACTCTCTTAACCATCGGCGTATGGTATCACGTGGCGGCGGTGCGCGGTTCCAACTTCACCCAGCTTTATGTGAATGGTTACCTGGAGCGGCAGATGACCGTGAGCTTCTCGCAGGATTATGGCGCTTTTCCGCTTTACTTCGGCACCTCGGGCCAATCGTACTGGGATCATAAACTCAAGGGGGCGCTGGACGAAGTTTCGCTCTACAACCGCGCGCTCTCCTCCAATGAAGTCGCTGCCATTTACGCGGCGGGCGCGGCCGGGAAATGCAAGACCGTCAGCGGCTTAACGATCACCACCCAACCCCAGAGCCAGAGCGTGGCTGTGGGCAGCAACGCGGTATTCACCGTAGGGGCTTCGGGCGTGCCTCCGCTCAGTTACCAATGGCAATTTGGTGGCGCCGCCATCCTCAGCGCTACCAATACGAGTCTCACGCTGACCAATGTTCAAACAACCAACGCCGGCAATTATACGGTGGTGGTGACCAACTCGACCGCTTCGGTGACCAGCGTGGTCGCGGCGTTGAGCGTCCTGACCCCACCGGTCATTACGGCCCAGCCGGAGAGCCTTACCAACCTCGCAGGCACAACCGCCACTTTCAACGCCACCGCCTCTGGCAGCGCTCCGCTGAGCTACCAATGGCAGCAGAACGGCGCGAGTTTGCGCAACGGCGGGCGCCTCAGCGGCGCGACGGGCACCACCTTGGCGATTGGCGGCGTGCAATTGGCCGACGCGGGCAGCTACGCGCTCGTGGCGAGCAACGCCGTGGGCGCGGTCACCAGCACCCCGGCGATTCTGACCGTGCTCGCGCCGCCCGTTATCACCACCCAACCTGCCAGTCAGAGCGTAAATGTGGGAACCAACGTGAGTTTCGGCGTTACAGTTTCCGGCACGTCGCCGCTCAGTTACCGGTGGAGTTTCAACGGGACGAACCTGGCCGACGGCGGCCAGTTCCTCGGCACAGCCAGCCCGGTGTTGTTCATCGGCAACGCGCAGATGACTAATGCGGGCGGCTATTCGGTGGCGGTGACAAACGCAGTAGGATCGGTGACCAGCGCGGTTGCCAACCTGACAGTCATTGTTCCGGGAAGCTGCCTCCCCGCCGCCGCAGGCCTAATCGGTTGGTGGCCTGGTGATGGCGATGCCAATGACATCGTCGGTCCCGACAACGGGACGCTCCAGGGAGGCGCGACTGCGACGGTCCCGGGTGTCGTTGGCCAGGCCTTCACTTTCGACGGCACCAATAGCTTCGTTCAAATCCCCGATGCCCCGGCGCTGCACCCGAGCAACCTAACGATTGAAGCCTGGGTCCGGTTTGATTCCCTGGACTCGGCGGGCTCTGGCGGTTCGCCTGCGGGGGACCAGTATATCGCTTTCAAGCAGAACACCCGGAGCAGCGATTTTGAAGGCTTTGATTTGAGCAAAACCCGCGTGGCAGGCGGTGACGTTTTCAGATTTCTGGTCTCTTCCGCGAGCGCCCAGACGGCGGAGATCGATTCGGCAAGCCTTTTAACCACCGGCGTATGGTATCACGTGGCGGCCGTGCGCGGTCCCAACTTCACCCAGCTTTATGTGAATGGTTACCTGGAGCGCCAAATGACCGTCGGTTTCCCGCAGGATTATGGCGCTTTGCCGCTTTACTTCGGCACCTCGGGCCAATCGTACTGGGATCATAAACTCAAGGGGGCGCTGGACGAGGTTTCGCTCTACAACCGCGCCCTCTCTTCGAACGAAGTGGCTGCCATTTACGCCGCCGGAGCGGGCGGGAAATGCAAGACCGTCAGCGGATTAACGATCACCACCCAGCCCCAGAGCCAAGGCGTGGCTGTGGGCAGCAACGCCTTATTCACGGTGGGGGTTTCGGGCGCGCCACCGCTCAGTTACCAATGGCAATTTGGCGGGGCAGCGATGCTCGGCGCTACCAATACGAGTCTGACGCTGACCAATGTTCAAACAACCAACGCCGGCAATTATACGGTGGTGGTGACCAACTCGACCGCTTCGGTGACCAGCGTAGTCGCGGCGTTGAGCGTCCTGACCCCACCGGTCATTACGGCCCAGCCGGAGAGCCTTACCAACCTCGCAGGCACAACCGCCACTTTCAACGCCACGGCTTCCGGCAGCGCTCCGCTGAGCTACCAATGGCAGCAGAACGGCGTGAATTTGGGCAACGCCGGGCGCGTCAGCGGCGTGACGGGCACAACGTTGACAGTCACCAGCGTGCAGTCGCCCGACACCGGTGTGTACACGCTTGTGGCGAGCAACGCCGTCGGCGTGGTCACCAGCACCCCGGCGATTCTGACCGTACTCGCGCCGCCCGGGATCACCACCCAACCTGCCAGTCAGAGTGTAAATGTGGGAACCAACGTGAGTTTCAGCGTTACAGTTTCCGGCACGTCGCCTCTCAGTTACCAGTGGAGTTTTAACGGCACGAACCTAGGGGATGGCGGCCAATTCCTCGGTACGCGCAGCCCGGTGCTGTTCATCGGCAACGCGCAGACGACAAATGCCGGCAGCTATTCAGTCGCGGTGACAAACGCAGTAGGATCGGTGACCAGCGCGGTGGCCAATCTGACGGTCATTGTGCCCGGAAGCTGCCTCCCCGCCGCAGCGGGTCTGATCGGTTGGTGGCCGGGCGATGGCAACGCGAATGACGTCGTCGGTCCCGACAACGGGACGCTCAACGGCGGCGCGACCGCAACCGCCGTGGGCGAGGTCGGTCAGGCGTTTAACTTCGATGGCACGAATAGCTATGTCTCAATTCCCGATTCCCCGATCCTCCGGCCGGCCAACTTTACGATTGAGACCTGGGTGCTGTTCAATTCTTTGAACTCGGCGGGCTCTGGCGGTTCGCCTGCCGGCGACCAGTACCTGGTCTTCAAGCAGAATACCCGGACCAGCGACTTCGAAGGCTTCGATTTGAGCAAAACCCGCGTGGCAGGCGGTGACGTTTTCAGATTTCTGGTCTCTTCCGCGAGCGCCCAGACAGCGGAGATAGATTCGGCGACTTTTTTAACCACCGGCGTATGGTATCACGTGGCGGCGGTGCGCGGTCCCAACTTCACCCAGCTTTATGTGAATGGTCACCTGGAGCGGCAGATGACCGTGAGCTTCCCGCAGGATTACGGTGTTTTGCCGGTTTACTTTGGGACCTCCGGCCAGTCGTATTGGGATCATAAACTCGAGGGGTCGCTCGACGAGGTTTCGCTCTACAACCGCGCTCTCTCCTCCAGTGAAGTCGCCGCCATCTACGCGGCTGGAGCGGGCGGAAAGTGCAAAGGAGCGGTCATGCCTACCATCGTGACCCAGCCCACCAATCACATCTTGATGGCCGGCGGGAGTGTGACCTTCACGGTCAACGCCGTCGGGACTTCGCCGCTGGGTTATCAATGGCAAAAGGATGGCACCAAGCTGAGCAACGGCGGGAACATCTCCGGGGCGACGAGTTCCGCATTAACCCTGGCGAACCTCCAGGTCACCGACATTGGCAATTACCAAGTGGTGGTCGCCAACAATTGGGGCTCGGTGACGAGCATAGTGGCTTCGCTTAGCACCGGAGTTCCGCCGCCTAATGACGACTTTGCGGCGGCTCAGGCGATTAGTGGCAGCTCGGGAAGCGTGTCAGGCAACAACGCCAACGCCACCAAACAACCCGGCGAACCGAATCATGCGGGCAATCCCGGCGGCGCCTCTGTTTGGTACGACTGGACGGCGCCTTCGACCAGTCCGGTAACGTTCGATACGGCGCTAAGCGCCTTCGATACGCTTCTGGCGGTCTATACCGGGAGCGCGGTCAACGCCCTGACCTTGGTGGCGAGCAACAACGATATCAGTACCAATAACGCGCGCAGCCGCCTCACTTTCACACCCGTTTCAGGCACCGTGTACAGGATCGCGGTCGATGGCGCCAATGGCGCCAGTGGAAACCTGACGCTCCGCTGGGCACAGGCGACCACGCCCTTGGCAGATCTGGCCGTCGTTGGCTCGGCCGTGAACCCGGCCATTACCACCGAGACGTTCGCCCCCTCCAGTTGCGCCGTGATGGAGGGCCTCATCCAGGCGGGCACGCGGCGCCTCATTCGGTTCAGCACCGAGACGGAGAACCAGGGCACGGCGGACCTCTTTTTCGGCAATCCGGCAAACAACCCGTTGTTCGTCTGGGCGCCCTGCCATGCCCATTATCATTTCAATAATTATATGTCCTATCGGTTGCGGGATGCCAATGGCCGGATAGCCGCCCTGGGGCTGAAAGTCGGTTTCTGCGTCCTGGACGTCTTTCGCTGGAGCCCGAGCGCGCCGTCGAGCGCCAAGTACAATTGCGGCAACCAGGGCATCCAGGCGGGCTGGGGCGATCTTTACGACTCGACCCTCGATGGGCAGTGGATTGACATCACCGGCCTGCCCGACGGCAACTACACGATCGAGATCGAGGCCAACCCACAAGGCATCATCCAGGAGTCGAATTATGCAAACAACATCACCCAGGTGCCGATTGCCATCGGTAACCCGAACGCCCCGCCGCTCAATGACAACTTCGCCAACGCCGAGGCCCTGCCGGGCAGCTTCTCCAGCGTGCCCGGCATCACCGTCAACGCCACGAAGGAACCCGGTGAACCCAATCACGCCGGCAACCCCGGCGGCCACTCGGTTTGGTATCAATGGACCGCGCTGGATACCAAAGCGGTCACGATCGACACCCTGGGGAGCAGTTTCAACACTTTGCTGGCGGTCTATACCGGCAGCAGCCTCAGCGGGCTGAGTGTCGTTGCCGGCAACGATGACATCGGGCCGGGCATCTTGCAGAGCCGGGTTACGTTCTCCGCCACCGCCGGTACCGTGTACCAAATCGCCGTGGACGGGTTCAATGGCGCGGCGGGAAATCTCATCCTCACACTGAACCAAACCATCCAGAACGACAATTTTGTTAACGCGGAGTTTATCGGTGGCGTCAACGGGGTGGTTCATGGCAGCAACGCGGGCGCGACCAAGGAACCCGGCGAACCCAACCACGCCGGAAACAGCGGCGGAGCTTCGATCTGGTACGCCTGGACCGCTCCGATCAACGGAACCGCGACCTTCGACACCCTCGGCAGCACCTTCAACACGTTGCTGGGCGCTTACACTGGCAGCGCGGTGAACAGCCTTACGACCGTTGCCAGCAACGACGACATCGACGCCGCGAACGGCATCCTGCAAAGCCGCATTACTTTCGATGCCGCTGGGCTGAGCCGGTACTATATCGCCATCGATGGCTTTAACGGCGTCACGGGGGACACGACCCTGAACTGGAATCTGGTGTCCGGCGGGGCGGCCATGGCCGCAATTGGTAGCTTCGGACAAGACAAGGGGACGCTCGCAACGGCTGGCGCCGGGCGCCCGGTGTTGGCGCAGAATTTCCTCGGGGAAGGTGAGTTTCAGCTCACCGTCGCGGGGTTGCCGCTACAACGATACCTGATCGAAAGGTCCTGTGACCTCGCGCATTGGACCCCTTTGGTTGCCACCGTCGCTGACTCCGCCGGGCTCGCTTACTTCGTCGACAAGACCACGATGCACCTGGAGCGTCAGGCCAGATCGGGTGATCCACTCTGTGGGCCCGGCCAGCTTTCCGGCACGAGCTTTTCTCCCGGAGTAATGCGGTTTTACCGTGCAACCGTGCTTGGGCCAAATTAGGATTGGAGTGGTGAAATGAATGTGCAGACGACCAGAAGGCGCACCCTCGCGTGCAAGCGCACTCGACAGAATCAGGCCTTTGCCCGCCGGTCGAACTTCTGGCTTATGGCAGGGCTCATTCTCTTGAGCCTCGCCGGATTCCTGCGCGTGGGCGCGCTAGCGAGCAACCCGCCGCCGCCGCCGTTTGCCGGGGTACTGACTCACCACAATAACAATGCACGAACAGGAGCGAACCTCAGCGAGACGCTCCTCAACACCAGTAACGTCAACACGAACCAGTTTGGCTTGCTCTACAGTCGTGCGGTGGACGACCAGATCTATGCGCAACCGTTGGTAGCACCCAGCGTGACGGTGCCGTCCAAAGGAACGCACAACCTGGTCATTGCCGCGACCGTCAACGATTCGGTGTATGCCTTCGACGCGGATGACCCCACGGTAAGCACCTCTTACTGGCACGTCAGTTTTCTAGGGCCGAACGTCGTCCCACCCAGTTCGAGCGACATCCTAGCCAGTCCCTGTGGCACTTTTTTCAACATCAGCGGCAACTTTGGCATCATCGGCACGCCGGTGATTGATGCCGTGGCGGGAACGCTTTACGTGGTGGCGCGCACAAAGGAATTCGGCACGAATTTTGTGCAGCGGCTGCATGCGCTGGACGTGGCCACCGGAAACGAACGGTCGAACAGCCCTGTGGTAATCGCGGCGATTTATCCCGGCACCAACAGCCTGGACAGCGTGGACGGGGTCATTACTTTCGATCCGTTGAGGCAGAACCAACGCGCGGGCCTGGCCCTGGTGAACGGGATTGTTTATATCTGCTGGGGCTCGCACTGCGACTGGGAGCCGTACCACGGCTGGCTGATGGGTTACGACGCCACGACGCTGCAGCAAAAGGTGGTGTTTGTGACGACGCCCAACGGCCGGGAAGGAGCGCTTTGGATGAGCGGCCAGCCACCCTCGGCGGACACCAACGGCAACCTCTATGTTTCGGTCGCCAACGGCCCGGTCGGCAACCGCACCAATCCCCAAACCCCCGGGTATCGGGTGGAGAGCTTCCTGAAGCTGACGCGGAGCGGCACCAATCTGACCGTGGCCAGCTCGTTTACACCTTATAATTGGGCGGCCCTCGAAGACGGGGACCTGGACCTGGGGTCGGCCGGGCTGCTGCTGATTCCTGGCACGACGCTAGCGTTTTCCGGGGGCAAGCAAGGCAAGGCCTATTTGGTGAACCGGGACAACATGGGTGGCCTGAGCGCCGGAAGCTCGGATACGAACATCATTCAGAGCTTTCAAGTAACCGGCAGCGGTCCCTATAATAACATCCACGGCGGACCGGTTTGGTGGGATGGACCGGACGGCTCCTACGCGTATGTCCAGGGGGAGTCGGATTATCTGCGCCAGTATAAGTTCAATCCGAGCAATCAGGTGTTCCTTTTGCCGACTTATGCTCAAGGGTCCACCGCTGCGCCGTCGGGAATGCCCGGCGGCTTTCTGGCCGTTTCGGCTAACGGGAGCAACTCCGGCAGCGGCATCGTGTGGGCCTCACGCCCGCTCAGCGGCAATGCCCAGGGACAGATTGTGCCCGGCATCCTGCTTGCCTACAATGCGCAAAATGTCGCCACAGAACTTTGGGACTCGGAACAAACCAGCGGACGCGATTCCGTTGGCAACTTCGCGAAATATGTCCCGCCGACTGTCGCCAACGGGAACGTGTATTTGGCCACGTTCTCTAATCAGCTTAACGTTTATGGCTTGTTTCCGCGACCGACGCTGGCCATCCGGTTGGGTGGCGCCAACGCATTCCTATCCTGGCCGACGAATACGATGTTCACCTACACCCTCCAAGGGAATACGAACCTGCTCTCAACCAATTGGTTCAACGTCACCAATCAGGTCAACGTCACTAACGCGTCATTCCAGGTGAGGATCCCCTTCTCGGCCTCCCCTATCTTCTATCGCCTCAAACGTTAGCCAGGCCAGCTTAGACCGTCAATATGGCGCATCACGCTAAAACTACTGCCGTATATCTATGGCATCAACGTCAAGCTATCCCCGGACCCGACTGCATCATTGCCGCCTGTTACTGCTGAATTATTGCCGGAATCGCAAACCCGTTTTTTTGAGAGGATGAGCGGCATACCCATGACCTTTCGTCGCGATGCCCGTGGCAAGGTGACCCGTTTAACCGCGCAAATCCCCGGCGCGGAGCTATCTTTTAAGAGAATCTCCGATCAGCCGCCCAAAGCTCCTGAACCGCCCAAACCGCGTGCTTTTATCAAGCTGGACACAAAATTCCACGATGCCTGTGTCGGCCAATGCGAATTTGCGCCTGGCACGGCGTTTCCCACCGGAATCAAACTGACGATCTGGCGACAAGGAGATCAACTGGCCAGGCAAACCCTGGGCAGGAACGGCGGCGGGGGTGAATTCGACATGTATCCCGAATCGGAAACGGATTATTTCCTAAAGATCAATGGTGCGCAATTGACCTTCATTAAGAATGACAAAGGCGAAGTGACGGCAGTAGTCCACCATATCGCAGGGCTGCCGGATAGCGAGGGAAAGAAACTTAAAATTGATCTGAATGATTCTGGCCGCCGACAAGATTATCGAGATTCAGCAGTTGACGCCGCCACATTTCATAATCCAGCACCAAAAACCAGACTTGGCCCGTCAGACGCATACATAGCTTATATTAGCCAAAGGTTATGGGAAAGCGAGTGTTGAATTGTGACCCCGACTCGTGCGAATCAGTTTCTGGTCACGACGCGCAGGATTTCGGTGTCGTCGGTTCCGCAGACGATGCCGGAGTCACCCGGCACGTGGCCCTGGGCCAATAATCGGGAGGCGCAGGCGCGGGCGGCGTTGTCAGGTGTGGCGCCACCGCCGGCCAGGCGGTAGCGCAGAGCGAGGATCAGCGCTTTGAGAGTCACCTCGACCGCCAACAACGGCTTGGAGATCAGGTCGTTTGCGCCCCAGGCGTCGGCGTCGGCCCGAGCCGTGGCGTCGGCCCGGTCCGCCACCAGCACAACGGGCGTGTAACGGTGCATGGCGATCTGGCGCAACATGCCGCAGACGGCGTAGCCGTCTATCCCCTGGAGAGCCACGTCGATGAAAATAACGTCGAAAGCCCGCTCGCCCGCCATCGCCATGGCCGACTCTCCATCCTCGGCGAACTGCGGATTTTCAAAAGCGGATGGCAGCACGCTTTGCATCGCCCGGCAGGTTACCGGGTCGTCGTAAACCCCAAGATGCGGATCGGCCACTCGAACACCGCCTCGCCTTGCGGACCGGCGGCACGAAGTTCGTGGAGGACCTCTACCGCCTTGACGGCAGTAAGCAGAGCGGTAGCCGTCGGTCGCACCGATTGATTCCTCAGCTTTTTCAACAAAGCCTCGAGCGAATGGCGAATCTGCCAGGCCGCCCGCTCCCGGCGAGGCTCGGAAATGGGGGTGAGGGCGTGAGTAAGCAGATAGGCCCGCAACAACAACTCCTGCCGTTTGAGCGCGTCCTGAGCTTCGTGCAGAGCGTTCGTGATCTGGCTCAGGACATCAAGTTGTTGTGGTTCCGGCTCGAGGAAGCCGGCAGCGGCGCCCTGCTGCATCGCCCTGACCAGCCGCCGCCCCTCGGCGGCCCTCGCGTCCCGGGGAGCGCAGGCCTGCTGCAGTCTGCGACGCAAGATGCCGGGCAGGAGGTGCCATGGATGGTAATACCCTTCCCGAAGATCGGGCCGCAGCCTCGAGATAATCAGCACCACGGCGAAGATAAGGACCGCCACCCAAGCCACGGTCTGAGACTCTTGCGGTTGCCCGCCCGGCGGTTGCGTCCGGCCGGACTGGCTGCTCTGACTGCTCTCGGCCTCCAAGGAACCCTCTTCCTCGGGAGCTATCTTGTCCGGGAGTACCACGCGAAGGCGATACCGGTTCTGTTCGGTTTGCGCCCACTGGGCGATGTTCTCTTGCTCAACAAAGTTGGGGTGAGGCGCCTTCTCGAAGTCGCTGGTGTAGGTCTCGGCTGCCTGAGCGGGAGGCCGAGGGTCTGCTGCTGCCAAACCGCAGCAGCACACGCCCAGCAGGCCGAGGGCGCAGGTCGCGACTGGACGCTTCCACCCCTGGGCCAACCACAACCTCAGGGATGGCGCCTGCTTTCGCATCACGAACGGATGGGTGACCGAGATCTCATTCTTCCGTGCCTAGCTGCTCGGCGGAGCGTTGGTGGAATTGGGTGCCAGGGTCATCCAAACGTTCCGGAAGATTTTCAACAGGCTCGGCGTCAAGGGCGGCAGCTTGGTCGGAGTGTTGAAGTTCGAATCATAGGCCCAGTCCCGCTTGGGCGGATTGTAAACATTGCCGAGGCCCCAAATATTGGTTGCGTAGAGACTCGGGAACATTTTGACCATTGACCCGTTGTAGGTGAGCGGGTTGGAAAGGCCCCAGGATTCCAGGAATCGCGGAAAGTTTTCCATCCCGCCGCTGTAGTTCCCGTTGGCGGTCTCGACCGCGCCGGCGAGAATGGCAGCGTTGACGGTGGTGGGCAGCGCTGCGCGCGAGGCCAATGGCGATTTGCTGTTCGCATCGCTCCAGTTCACCGAAAGGACGGTGACGGCGTCGCCGACCAGCGAGGCCGGAAGGGTCGTCGAGGTGTTGGCCGTGCCGAGGTTGGCCGCGTTGGTCTGGTTATAGTGGCCCAGGACGTAGATCGGACTGGCGCTGGCGACGGTCAGGCCCAGCGGCGGAAGCACCAACCCGTTGCGCACGCGCACCGCCCCGAGCTTCCCAGCCACCACGGTTCGGCGGTCGTACACATAAATGGAGTTGAGGTCGCGGCCCCCCAAGGCCGGGCGCACATTCTTATTCGTGGCGCTCCACGTCTTGAGCCCGCCGATGTCGAGGTCCACCGCCAGGATCGTCTTGCTTTCGCGCCAGTCATAAAATGAGTTGGTGAGGGTCACGAATTTGTTGAATTCAGCCGGCGGAACCACCGTGCCGAAATTATTATATTGGCCGCTGCTCGCCGTGACGTTGGTGTCGGATACCGTCACCAGCAGGTCCACCTCGTTGTAGTAGCGTGAGTGGCCCATCGGCGAGGTTGGACTCTCCCCGAAGGGGGGTGGTTCGATGATTTCACGGATTGCCTGGGGCGTATTGGCGGTCCCGATGGGCAACACCAGCGAAGGGGCGTGGGCGGTCTTGGTGCCCTGGTAAACGACCGAGCCGACGGGCGGCGTGCGGGAGTCGGCTGGATCGCGTTGGAACAGGATGTCACCCACAGCCGTGACCGCCGATTGGAAGGTCAGGGCGTTATCGGGTTCCACGTAAAGCATTTTGTTGGAATGCACCCGCCCGGTCACGGCGAATGGCTGGCCGCAACTGATTTCCATATCCCCGGAGGAGTACAGCGCAAACTGAAAGATCGGGATGCGCGCCAGGTCGACCTGTTCCATCACCCCGGCCACGACATCCTGGAGCCTGTTCGTTTCACGGGCGTCGGAAACCAGGGTGTAAGTCGAGACGTAGCCGTGCAGGCCGGCATACGGCCCGGTCAACACCACGTAGTTGCTGGCAACCCCGCGCCCGATGTAGGTTTGCCCAATCTGGCCGCTCGCGTTGTTGAATTCCCAGCCGGCCCAGTAGGCTGAATCGGTCGAGGTAGGAACAGTGGCGCGGTAGAGGTTCAGGTTGTTCACGACCAGCCCTTCGCCGCCGTCAAGGAAGTCCTGGTTCATGCAGGTGAGAACTTTCTCGATGGCTGACTCTCCCGCGGCCACCGAGGTCGCATAGCGATTCGAGCGATCGGTCAGCCTGGTGTTGGTGGCCGACCAGGACATAGCGCCGGTGAGCAACAGGAGGGCGATGCCGCCCATCACCAGTGTCATCAGCAACGCGCTGCCGGCGCGCTTCCGAGTGCGATTCTGTTTGGACAATTTCATAAGTTTCAAACGGCTTAGCGCCGTGTCATTGATGTTTCCAGTTTGTAGTAGTCGGGCTGAACGCCGAAGCGGCCCGGCTGATAAAACTCGAGTTTCAAGTGCAGGACGGTGTTGTTTTGCATATTGGTGAGGACGTTGCCCAGGTAATCCTGCGCCCGAAACAGGTCGGTGGCGTTGGTGACCGATTGCGCCACGATCCTCGTCGAACCTGGGACATTCGTCGCGCGCCGAAACTTCCGGTCGCCGGTGTTGACGAAATACATAATGTAGTTGGTGGTGTTGGTGGTGGGGTAAACGATCAACGCCGGTCCGATCTGCGGAGCGCCGAGCGCCAGGCCCGTGAACGTTCCGTTGGTGAACGTGCCGATCTGGTAAGTGTCGCACGAATGAATTTCGTCCATCAACACGCCAACTACTTTGCGCGCCTGGCCCGTTGCATTGAGCTTGATTTCTTCGATTTGGAAGATTCGCAAACCGAACAGGTTCGTCGACACCACACCGCCGACCAGGAGGATGAAAATGGTCGCGCTAACCATCAGTTCGGTCAGCGTGAAACCCAACTCTCCCGAACGAAAGGCCTCATCATGGAAGCGGCAAGGAATGGATGGTTTCATGGGCTCAATCGGGTCCGCGCAAGGTTTCCACCGTATTGGTAAACAAGGTCGAGAATTTGCCGGCTTGAAATCGCCAGACGCAATCCACGCGAACGCGGCGCAATTGCGGCGTAAGTGAGACCTGGGTGATGGTGGTATAATTCGTCCCATAAGTAACGCCCGCGCCCTGCCCGGACAGGTCGAGAATCACCGTCTTGGCGGGGAAGTGGGTGGCCACCAGTTCGTCGACCACGGGCCAGGTCGAAACGTTCCAGATCGCTGCGTGGGTGTCTTCCAGCCGCTCGAGCGCCCGGGTGTTGGCGGCCAGGGAAAGGCTCGCTTTTTCCGTCCCCACCGTTGAATAGGTATACCCACCGATTAGGCTGAGGACCGTAAGGCTGGCTATGGCCAGGGCGACAACGACCTCAGCCAGGGTCATGCCCAGCGCTTGGGCACGAGCGCCGCGGCCAGGGCGAAACACTGGGATCACCTCCATAACGCAAAACTCAGACCGGCAACCACGAATACCCGCCGAACGACAAGGCGCACCACTGCACATACAACTTTCTATCAACCATCAAGCCCTAAACAGGCCGGATTTCGACTAATCCGGGTACCCAGGTAGCATCTGAAGTACCAGTCCGCGAAAGGCGGCTGACAGTGGATTTGAGCCGCGGTAAGCCCCAATTTGGAACACCCACGCGGAGACCGTCCAGTAATTGTTCAGTTGAAGGCGGTCGTGGTTCTCTAGTGGCGCCCAACGGCGCGCCGCGCCCCAGGCCTTTGCCCTGGCGGCGGAGCAACGCTTCGCGACGAGCCCTCCGCGGACAACATTTCGCACTTCGCGCCTCGCACTTTCAGTGCCACGCTTGCGGCAGCTTGCCACGCCTTGTGCCACGTTTTGAAAATGCGAATCCCTCGGTAAACAGGCCTTTGCCACGTGCCACGCTTTGCCGCCAGCCCCCCTCGCACACAAGCATTCTCTCTCGGTCCCTTAGTCCTGTCGTCCGTGGTCCCGTAGTCCCGTAGTCCCGTGGTCCAGTCATCCCGTAGTCGTCGTTTTGCCAATCCATCAATCCACTAATCCATCAATCCATCCGCCCTCCCTATGGTTTGATAAACATTAAGGGCGGTTGAGACGAAGGTCTCCCCACGGTAAAACGTTGTTCGTGAGTTAGCAGTCAGCAAACAACGCAAAAAACCATGAGAAGACCTATAGATAAATTAATCGCAGGAATCG
>Ga0210408_10001262_pt1 | contig 27089 bp, 35 predicted proteins | sample IncBWH4MmetaG_FD_155471 | JGI IMG/M metagenome (GOLD analysis project Ga0210408, IMG submission 155471) | Forest soil microbial communities from Barre Woods Harvard Forest LTER site, Petersham, Massachusetts, United States - Inc-BW-H-4-M | ecosystem: Environmental > Terrestrial > Soil >...
TGGGCTATCTACCGTGCTTCATGAGTTGGAGGTTCCCGAGTTGACCATCAGCCACATACTGCGGCACTCGACGAAGTCATCGAAGACCGTGGCGGGGCAGCGCTACATCAAGCCGTCGTTGGTGCGCATGAGAGCGGCACTAGAAAAGGTGGAAGCGAGGTACAAGGTGGTCGAGAAGGGGCGGCGCTAAGCCGCCTTCTTCTGAGTCTTGCGACGGCGATGCGCAGCATATATCGGACGCGGCGATTTACGAACCCACTCGACAACCTGTGACCAGTCGAACACGAGGTGTTTGCCAAGGTTGAAGACTGGCATCGGGTTCGGGCATCGGCGGCGAATCTTTTCACGCACCCACGGTACGTCGGCGTGCAATCGGCGGGCGACTTCTTCAATCGAAATAAACTGGTCTGGAGCCAGAGCCATGAGACACGACCAATTGGATTGTATTTCGGGATTAGGAAGGAGACCGTGCCCAGGCCGATTAGCAACGGTGTTGGCAGTCAGCGAGTCTGCCCCGGATAACGCTAGAGGTACAACAGAAATAGTGTTTCACAAAAAGCCAATATTGTCAACTGTACTAAGGGACAGGTCAGGCGTTCGGGTCAATCTTCTGCGTTATGACATTGCCGTCTTGGTCGAAAACCACGGGCTCGGCGATGTACTTCCTCGGCGGCGGAACCTCATGATTCTCCTGTGAAAGGCCGCCCGAAGACGGCCCGATTGATTTTATTCGTGGCCTTGGATACTCTGGCGTTCTTTCAGCGCATCTTTCTGCGCTGATTTGTCTTCAACGGCGTCCAAGACTTTTTCCGCAAGTCGGTCTTGGAGACCAATTCTGCGGGTTTCGACTTCGCGCTGGTTGGCGTTTGGTACATCTTCTTTTATGCTCTTCATGTTGCTCTCTCATGCGCCCGGCGGTGAGAGCCGCCTATGCGCTCCTTCGCCCACTTGGCTGTGCGGCAAACTTATTCCTCGCCCGTTTTTTTGGCTCCCGGTGACGGGTTGGGGCGGACGAGGCTGGTGTGCCGATTTCCACGGCACGTTTTCCCCCAAGGTATTTCAGCGACGCACGAATCCCTGGTCTTGATAGCCCGATAACCAGGGCTTCTTTTCCATTTCTTCGGCGCGGACATAATCTTTGACCTGCTTCAATGTGCAGCGCTCGAGAACTTCGGGCGGGCATCGCGAACCGTCGGGCGCGGTCAACGGCAACGCCTTGCCCGTGCCAATGAATTGGTGCCAGTCAAATCGCGGCTGTACCGGCGGGGGCGGTGGAGGCGGTGGCGCGACGACGGCGACGGGCTTCCTTGTCTCAAGCGCCGATTGTCCGAGATTGTGAACCGCGGCGCGAACGAGCGCGTAGTCCATTGTTTCGAAGCCGTGGTCTTGTCCCCAGGCAAAGATGGTGTCCCGATTCGTTTGTCCTGCGTCCAGCCAGGGATATTCGTGTTGCAGTTGTGTCAGAATCTCGGCGAGATTCGGGCAGTAGATTGGTTTGCGTTCCATTATTTCTCTCCGTACACTTTGATTTCAAATTGGTAGAACGACTTCTCGAAAGACTCGGCTTCCGCCGCGGTCAGCTTCTCCACCGGGTGAGCTTTGATAAAGTCTTCGAAGAACTTTTTCAGGGCTTCCCGAATCCGCTGCTTGTGGTAGTAGGAGCGAACGTCGGCTGCCGCAATCTCAGTTCGACGACGTAGCAGAGCCATGATGGTAGCGGACTTTGCTTGCTCCTGTGTCTGACGACGGACTTCTGGTTGAGTCAAAACTTCGGGGTACTTCTTTGCTTCCTCTTCTGCCCGAATCTGTTCCTGGGTGCGTGGCTCGTGTCCCGCGACGAATACCAATTCTCCTGCACGATGAAGTTCCGCAGCGCCGCGTTTGATAGCCGCAGCGGTCGGATAAACGCCCTTGCCGTCTGGGTGCTGGGCGTTCTTTTCAAGCCACGCCAACATAGCCTCGGTGTTCTCTGGCGAATTTAGAATCTGGACACGGCTGCCCAGGCTCAGTTCGAATTCCTTGAAACTCGCTGCGACATCTTGCATCGTCAGCGAAGGATGTAACGTAATCATTTTGAGTCTCCTTTAAACTTGCGAAAGTTGTTTCGCTGCAGTTTGTCTGCAGGCGTCGTTCAACTGCTCTTCTCCGTAGGTTTCAAACAGCCGGGATACCTCTGCGTTCGGAAGACGGCGAAGGAAATTCTCTGACCATTGAATCTTGGTGCCTGGACGATTCGGGGATTCGTAGAACTCTGGTAGCGTGGCGAACGTCGGTGTCGAGGTCATTCCGGCGCGAATCTGTTTTTCACGAAGTTCGCGCTTCTGTTGTTCAGCCCGGACATCGGCTGTGTTCGCGGCATATAACTTCCGCTGTCCATCTACAATTTCGAAGATTTCGCGAAGGCGCTCAAGGCTGTCAGACTCCAGCTCGTGGCGATGTCCTTCGTACAGCCTTCCATCGACGTTTCCTCGCCAGCCGTACTTATCATTGGCGACCTGGTTGCCGTTCGCATCCATGTGCGTACCGAGTATTTTCTCGATTAGCTGTAGACGTTCGTGTTCGTTCGCAATCGCTGCAGTGGCGCGTGTCGTCAAAGTCAAGCTCTCGCGGACCTGAGGGTTCGTAATGAGACGGCGCAGCGTGTCGACGTCAATGCTCGCCAGGCTGGTGATGAGCCCGTCGAGATAGTTCTGATTGGCGTCAGTTTTAAATTCTGGGAATTCTGCCCACAGCTGCTGGTAGGCTTCGGCGTAGTCCTGGTTCAACGTCAGGCGGCTCTTAACCTGGCGTAGCACCTGGCCGACGGAACTGATTGGTCGGCCCTGACACGCCTCTAAGAGGATGACCAGATTTGACTGGACATTCTTGTATCCTGGAAAATTATCCAGGGCGGCTTTTATGATTTCGACTTCTTCCTGCTGTGTTCTCATAACTACTCCTTTAAAAATTTGTGGGCGCGCGCTCCGCGACAGAACCGCGCCCTCGCTCCTCCGAGGATTGCTGTTGGCAGCTAATCCGGCGGATGAAGGCTAAGATTGATATTTTTCTACGAACCCGGTTCGATTGCTGCGCGCTCGGGGGCGGTATGGGGCGGTGGCACCGGGCCATTTTCCAGATTTGGATTTCGTACCGTTATGATTTCGCCTTTGACTTTTTCGACTTGCGCCAATCGGCGTTTAGTTTGGGCCGCTGACGCCAAGCTGTGCATGATGCCAAGCTTCTGGTCGAGGACTAACATCGAGCCTTTGCCGCTGAACGTGTGTCCGTGGCGCGATTCGAATACAATCTTCAAATCGTCATTCAGTGGAATAAAGAATTCGCAAAGCTTGCACCATCTTGTTGTTTCATCTGCCATTTGATTTCTCCCGAAAAGAAGATTGCCTGGCCCGCGCTTTTCCGTTGAAGGAGGACAACGGTAGGACTGCGCTGCCAGGCATGCCTCGGTTGATTCCCCAATCTACCGAAGGTCAAGGTCGTTTAAGATTTGCGCTTCTTTACAAACATCGCGGGCGCTGGCGGTTGTTCGTCGAGGAGTCCAAACGCGGGAAAGTCTTGGTGCCGCTGTTTCAGAAGCCGTGCGATTTCAGCGGCGTTCGAGTGCCAACCACCGTTTCGTTTCCAATCGCTTATGGCCTGCTTGACGACGTCGATGTTGATGTTCGGGTCGCCGGTTCGTAACCAGTGCAAAATTAAATTGTCCTGAGCATCCCTGCGACAATCTGGCGATATCTTTGTGCGGAATCCGAAGAAGCGATATGCGCCGACAGCGTCATCGAGTTTGCCCGAGAACTTTTCCTGGGGCGTCGGACGAAAGCAAGGTGCGCCTTTTTCTCCCTCGGCGTGCGACTCGTGGGTCATGCCTTCTATCGCGCTAAAATTTAAAGTCTCCATGCTGCGAATATCTTTGAACGCCACGTCGGGCATCGGAAAAATCTCGGTTGAATCGCGCGTCTCCCAGGTTCTCGTTTCGGCGCGTAGATTCTTCTTGACGCCTTCACAGATTTCCAGGACTTCCGCCTCGGTGGCTCGAACTTCCAGGTGCTTCTCCTCCAGTTGGGCGTGCAGCGAGGGATTCGATTGCTTGAGCGCCTTCCCGTGCATCTCCCAAACTGTCTCAATGGGCTCCTCGGCCAAGGCTTTCTCTTTGGCTGCTTTTGAATTCTCGCGTGACTTCTTCGTGGCGAGCCGTTGCTTCTCGCGCTTCTCCACAAGCAGTCGGTCCGCGGCGGCTCTATCGCGGGCAGCTTGTATATCTGCCTCGGACAGGTCGGCGTACTTCAATGGTGTTTCGGACATCACTTCTCCTTTGTTGCTGAAAATTTTCATACCAGGTAGTACGCCCGGCAGGTAGGGCACCGGCATGGGCGACCCCGGGCTGGCGAGTGCGGCGGCTGGGCGAGCGCCACCGGGTTCATTTACCGTGTAATCGGAAATAGTTTCGAGTTGTGCCAGGGACCACCCCTGGCGGAAAAGCCTATCCATGGGGGGTTGAGGCGCATTAGCACTGCCGCCCGGGTATGACATTGGTACGGACCTGGAAGAGCAATCTGTTTACCACTTCATTAATACACATTTTGCCTATAGGTGACATCGACTGTCACATGCGTCGGTCGAGCTCGGCTCCCAGGATTGCATGCATGCGAATTCATGCGCGAGATGCTCGATGCTTGGAACGTCCGAGCGTTGCGAGCATTGCGTTTGCTATTCACTGCGAAGCGCTGAGAGCAAAGTGTTTAATCGCGCGGGCTGTATCCCAAAGATGTCAGTACGGCTCGCAGGCGATTCACTTCGTCGCGTGTCGTCTTGATGTCCGCGATGAGTTGGATGAGCCGCTGGTTGTCTGACGCGATTGTTTGCACGTCTGGGCTCAACAGTTCTGGCGAGTTTCGAAGCTTCCCGGCGACGTTTTCGAATTGCTTCGCGAATTTCTCGGCTTCGTTCTTAAGCAGCGCAAACCGCTGACGTTGTTCTTCGTATTCGAGCAGTGCGTTGGCCTTGGCTGCACGTTCGTCTTGTATGGTCATGAAATATCCCTTTCTGTACACGCTCTCCCCTCAGACCGAGGAGAGTAGCTCCTAGTCTTGTTTTTGTGGCAGCTTCGGCAAATTACGCTCAATGAATTCCTTGACAGCTTGCACGATTAACCAACTCGTGGTGCGCTCCGAATAAAATCCTGGCGGCTGGGCGCTGATGGTTTTCAATTGCTCCACCAGTTCGCCTGGGATTCTAATAGCTGTCAGGTCCTTTGCCATGACACGATTATGCCCCATTCCTCCGTGTTGTCAACAGCGATTACTCGCTCTCTACATATGCTGAACATGCTATATCGTTCAATTTACAAGTATTCATAGCATACAAAAATCACAACTGGATGGTACCGACGTACTATTGACGATGTCCACGGTAAAGTCTACGATGTTATCAGATTGAGAGGACACCGATGAGCACCATCAAGCACTGGAAACAAATCGAGTTGTTGGCGGTTCTGAACGCTGCACGCCGTGAATCAATCCGAAATCATTGCATCGTGCTCTTCGCGTACACGTTCGGGCTCCGGTCCAATGAAGTCGCCACCCTGACCGTCCAGAACATTCAGACAGGTCGTCTGGTTTGCAAAACACAGAAGAACTCGCTGCCGGTCGACGCGGTCATCGAATCGAACGATATCCCGCTGCTCGATTGCCGTCGCGCGCTCCAGGCTTGGCTTCGCGTCCGACCCACGTCCAGCGATAATTCTTTGTTCGTTTCGCGCCTCGGGAAAGGCATGAGACGACTGGCGATTTACGAGGTCTTCATCAAGGCTGCCGCTGCTGCTGGTATCGAGGCTGGACGACGTCACCCACACTGCGCCAAACACAGCGTCATCCGCCACGGCTGGGAAGCCGGATTGGACGTCTTCACCCTTCAACAAATTGGGCATCACCGCGACCTGAAATCAACCGCCGCGTACACGGCTGTGACCCAAGACGAAGCTCGGTCCAAGGCTAAGGCTGCTCTGTCTGCCGCCTTCGCCCATCTCGCCGCTGCCTAACCGCGACACCATCCCGACAACTCGCTCCACCAGCCCTGCCATCCGGCGGGGCTTTCCATTTGCTCGCCTGATTGCCGTCCCTGGCGTCCAGGTCGCCCTACAGCCGCGACTGGCCCGCGATTGCCTGCGACTGCTTCGCCCGGGCGCGCGTTCCTGAGGCTTCCCTGGAGACATCTACGAAAACTTTCGTTCTGTCTATACAGAAAAACCCGTAAAAACTAGCAGCAAAAAGTTCCAAGTCGTTACATTTCAACAAGTTAAGCCATAAATAACCGCGTTTTAGCCGAAATCGTCGGGAAAAACGCGACATGTCGGCTTGAGCGTGGTACAAAACCCCGATTCCGACGTTCTGACCTTTTCGGTTTTCCAGCCCTTTTTCGCGTCATGTCATCAGAAAACGGGGTTTCAATTTTTAACGGGCGATTTTACCTAATTTATTTTCTAAATTGAAATTAAGGAACAGATAACATATATGAACTCGTTTCGTCTCCCAACCTGTTCATTCTAAAGGGCAGGTTTCGCGTCCGACGGAAATGGGGGGAGGCCCCGGTACAAGAAATCGCTGTACTCGGGCCCCCCATGTTTCCGTTCAAGCCCCGTTCCCGCTTGTACATGCGGCCCCATTTGAAAATTTGAAAGGGGGGTGCGTGTACACATCAGTTCACTTTCCCTGTGGTTGTCTGTTCTGTAAACGCGACATCATTGCCACCGTAGCCTACTTTGATGTCCGGAAGGAGTTTTAGACCGTAGATAAAGCGCGGTCGTCCCTGCAGGTTCATACGCCGACGGACATCGTAACCGTGCGCCTTTAAACTATCGATTAGGCTGTCCCGGCCCTGCTCTTTTTCATTGATTTGCTTGCACCGCTGAGCGTACCTAAAGTAGAAAGAATCGAACGCGACAGAAAGCCCTTCCCCTGGCTCACAAGCCTCCATTAGAAAGGACTCGATGATGTCCGAATTTTCACGGTATTCAGCTGACGCTTTGCGGATGCTCGCGGGAACCTTGAGCCCGTCCTGGCGGTATTTCCGATAGCCCTCGACGACCCAGGCCATGATACCTTCGCGCTCAGCCATCAGTAGAGCCTTAAGGCCCTCGATGCGTTTCGGATGCCCGACTGGAAAGGACTCCGTCATAGGAATCTTGAGAATTCTAGACCACGATGCTCCGTCGCCACCTTTAACCGAAGGCAGGCGATTGGTCGTCAGGATGAACACGAACCGAGCGAAGAATGTGAAGAATTCCTTGTGCAGGAATCGGCTGGTGATAGGCGAAGAACCGGTCAGGGCCTTGAACACAGATTCTTTCAGGACCATGCCCTGCTCGGACTCGTCGCAGAATACTACTCTGGCGTTGTGCAGGCGTGCGATGTCATTGCGAATTGAACCAGTCTTGTTCTCGGCGAACGTCTCCCAGCTGACGGACTTGCCGTATGCCCCGTCCGACATATAGCCGAACAGCGCGGTCAGGACAGCCATCAGCATCGTCTTGCCGTTGTCACCGTAGCCGTGGAAGAACGCCGCCAGCTTTTCCTTGCCAGTTCCTTCGAGCGTGTACCCGAAGAATCGCTGCAGGAATTCACGGACCTCAACATCTGGAAACGAATTCTCCAAAAATTTCAGCCACGTCGGGCAAGTAGCATTTGGCTGGTATGATACCGGCATCGTCTGCGTCAGCATGTCTTCTCGCGCCGACTTGCGAAAATTGCCAGTCTCCAGTTCGTAGGTTCCGTTGATGAAGTTCACCAAACCGGAACGCTTCTCGGAATCGAAGTCCTTGAATTCAGCCTTCAACATGGATTCGAGCATGCGCATCACGCCGGACATGAAGTCTGCGCTGGCGCATTTCTTTTCCAAACCGCGGAGCACCATCAGCAGATTTCCGTCTGTGGCGCGCAGCGTCGGGATAATCTGCGTCTGGATGCGCTTCAACAAATCGTCCATGCGCTTTCTCATGGTTACGATGCTGCCAGGGTGCCACATGTGTCCGTTCCACTGCATCCATGAGCCAGACTTGTCCATGACGCTGTAGCGATAGTTCTCGCCGAACAGTAGCGTGAAAAAGTCCGCAGCCATGCGATGCTGCCAAGGCATTTCGCGGCCAACCAATACTTCCTCAAGTTGACTGTGGATGTCGGCGACGGTGATACCGCGACGACCATCGGGAACATCGGATTCTGTTTCTACGGCGTCTTCGACCGCGGCATCTGCTGGAGTTTCGATTAACGTCGCAGCGTTTGACGACAACGGTTGCAGCACAATTTCGCCGCCATCTTCGACTTCGCTGATATCGCCGAACTTCAAGAATCCTTTGAAACCATTTTCCTTGGCCTGCTCTTCGAGCCACGGACGGTAGAAATTCGCCCAGCCCGGCTTTGCGCCGAGTTCCGACGACAAATCTTCGTGTGTGTGCCAGCATGCGTAGCTGATATGACCGCTCGGCGATATCCAAACGGAGCCGTCGTACTTGCTCTTATTGGTGTGCGATTCCCATGCTGGGCAAGCGACTGTGTAGGCATAACTTCCGGCGACCGACCCGCTCGTTTCGGCGCGCAAGTCTCCGGCTTCGACACCGGCGTTGTCACAGGCTTCTTCATAATACGACATTCGAGTCTGGACTTTTTCTGGTGCCGCAGTACGGTCGACCGTCTTCGGTACGATGTATTCAATTTTGAATTCTGCCGGAATGGCTCGTGTATGCGGCAAGCATTCATTCTCGATGGTGACCACTGGAGCCGGAGAGTACTTTAGGTTCCGCGTTCCTGGCAGACGCAAGACGCGCGCTGCATCAACGGACTGCGGGTCTGAACCGTAGCGCGTCTGCAGCGCTTTGTTGATAGCCTTCTGGGTCTGGACATGAAAGTCCTTGACCAGCCAGATGACATAAGCCTTGCCTTCCGACGAGCGCAGAACGAAGTCCGCGGCTGGAATCAATCCTGCTTCGACATCATCATCGACCTTTGCCAAGCCTTCATCGGTGTTCGAATCGAACTCGATGTAGACCGAATTGATGCGCTGGATATCCTGCTCTCTACGCCGCGTCAGATTCGGGGTGTAGACGTTCATGGCGATGTAAATATTCCAGCCATCGTCCTGTAAAGCGACGAGCTGGGCCGGAGTCGCAGGCTCCAATGCCTTTTCCAGGAACTGAAAGTGGTCCTTGGTTTCATGACGCTCAACGCCGTTCTGGTCTTTGTAAGTCCGGGTCTGGTGAATCAGTTTGATGTCCAGCCAGTCGCCCGGCTCGAACATACGCCCGAGATAGCCCAGCGTGTCGTTCGGCGCGAGATAATCCGGCTCAGCTGACACGTTTTCCTTTAAATATGCTGTCGCATTTTCAGTGGAATCCACCGGCGCAGCACTTTCAACCTGTTCGATGACTTCGGCTGACGGCATAGTCTGTGCGCTCTTAAGGACTCTCGTTGTCTCGCTGTAATAAGCCTGGACTTCTGATTCTAATTTCTTCTGGAGGCGTTCGTGTATAGCCTTAGGATTGGCACCATCAGAAAGCTGGCGTCGTGCTTCCACGACATAAGCGTCGAAGAGTTCCGGAGTCAAGTCTGTAGGCAGGCTCACTTGACACCATCCATGCGCCCGATGACTTCTTCGGCTGTAAGCGGAATCGCACTGATTCTGACAGCCTTCGGGCCCCGTGGACCTTCGGCAAGTTCGAATTGAACGTGGGCTCCGACTTGTGGTTTTATTTTGCAATCTCGGATGTGGAAGAAATACGATTCGAGCGTGTTATCGGCAACATCTCTGTCGAGAAAACCGAATCCACGGTCACCAAAGTAGGCTTTTATGATTCCAGTCATTATTATCTCCAGTAATAATCCGGCGTTGCCGGTCGTTCCACCCCTTTCTGCAACCTTGGACACCAACATCAGTGGCCCATCAGGTAGGCTTTCCTAAAACGGATTCGATTCTCCTGCTCTCAAGACCGTGATGTCCTCGCGAAGCTCCGCGATACATTCGTCCCGCTCTCGAAGTTGTTCTTTCAACTCCGCGATTTCCAAAAGAGAATCAGCCTGGCCCTCGAATGCTTCACGATTTGAAATACGCAAGCCTCTGACCTCGTTTTGTAACTGCAAATTTTGCATCTGCAAATCCGAATACTCTTGCTCCGTTCGCATCACGTCCGCCAATTTTCATAGGTGCCTTCCGTTTCCCAGGATTGTCCCGGCGGTCGAGGTTTGAATCAACTGCGATTGAAAATCCTTTCGATAGCACTCGCCAAGGCGTCGATGTCGACATCTTGCAGGTGCTCAAGCAGCGCGCTCCACTTATCGGCATTGCTAAAATCTAGGGGCACCTGGAAAGCGTTTTGAATCGCCGCAAGCCGATGGCACAACCCGTGGAGTTTCGCGGCGTCCTGAGGGCTCAAATCCTGGATACCGCTGACGCACAAATTTAAACGGCTCGGAGGAATGCCAATGATTTTGCACGCAGCCTTGGCAGCAATACCAAGTTCCGCCAACTTACGCGGAATTAAAACACCGTTGCTGAGCGCTGTTAGCATGCTATTTGCTCAATTCCTTGGAAAATCTCTCCAAATCTAAAGCCCCTAAGGGCGGAACACCGACGGCGGCTGGTCCACTATGCCTGCCGTCAAAAGACAAATACTTGAAGGCATTCGCACGTTTGATGTGTGCCATTCGCCGATTGAAACGTTGATTCTTAAACCCGTCCAGGACTTTGCGATGGGCTGGAGACTTTCTGTACGCACTTTGGCGACACCCGTCGCTGCAAAATGTCTTTTGCTGGCGACCTGTCTTAAACAAGACTGTTTCAAAAGAGGACTGGCATTCAGGACAAACTGCCGTAACGCTATCTTTTAGCACCTGAGATACCCCTAGCGCAGTCTGCAAACCTTCTGTGCTGTTCGTCGTTGTCATTTCGGATTGCCGCCTTTCCTAATAAACGCCGCCGACTATTTCCTGCGACCAAAAGAAAAATCGCAGAGACGTTTTTCTGCGTGAAAATTTTACTTCGGAGATTCCGTCACAAAATCTTCTTTGCCCCGTCCCGTCAGAAAATTGCCTGGCACCCACGGGGTGTGGATGCCAGACCAGAAGGTGTGCGCCGAATTAACGGGCACTATCCAGACTGTGACGGGCAGTCTGAAACTTGGTGATGCTCAAAGTCGTGGGACGCCTGTCCCAAAGTAGTTCGGACAGATGCGTGCCTTCCCCAAGGGGTTCAGATACACCCGTGTTTTCCCAAAGGGGTTCAGGTAGACGCATGATTTAAATCGATGCTGCCCAAAGTAGTTCGGACTACGGAACCTAGTTCGGACAGATGCGTGCTATCAGGAACGGTCTGCGATACCCTGCCCAAAGGTTTGGGTTACGGCACCAATTGCCCGTACTTAGTGCCAGAAGTGTCCACTCTGAGACACAATTCAGGCGTCCCAGACTCTAAAACCCGTAAAATACCGCGTTTCGACCTCTAAAAGAATTAATGAAAAACGACCTGACTATAAGTTCGAATGTAGGCAAATTCAGGCTGCGGCTAACCGGTTGACAGGTTAGTACAGCCTTTTACGGTCTCATCGATTTAAGAACCGCGTTTGTGATTGCGGTCAGAAACAGAGGTAGCAGAACCGTAGTTCTGGTAGACTGAAACTGTATCAAGAGCGAGCGCAGTTAGCTCCAGCAACCGAGCCAGAGAAAAGGCCACGGTGCTAACCTTCGAAAGAAGGGATACGGCCTGTAGGGGCAAAAACCACCTTAGTCCTCCCAAACTTTCGAAGGCATCTTCTCTTAACTGGAGGAATGATGTCTTCGCATAGCGATTCGTTTGTAGCTTCCGGCAATTCTCCGACTCAATCAAGTCCCGACTTCGCCGTACGTTCAGAAGGCACAATCTGGCTTTTCACACCGCAGACCTCCGCCGCTTTTGAATTTCTCTCCGAACATATCCAAGAGGACGCGCAGTATTTTGGCGATTCATTAGCCGTCGAGCATCGCTTTGTCTATGACCTGTTAATTGGCCTTCGCGAACACGGGCTGAAGGCGGTGCGCCTGTGAGCATCGCCGAAATCATTAAACGCCTACAAGAAGACCGTGTCATCGCGGAGCGCGAACGCCGTCAAGCGCGCATCGAATCCGAATTCGCGAAAGCGAGAACGATTGAGCGCAGACGTTTCGGATGCCCGGCGTCAACGGACCCAGAACTGTATGGACGCCGGAAAGACGACGTCGTGGCCCAAGTCGCAACGGAGACTCCAAAGAAGCTCGTGCCGCTGTCGAAACAAGTTGCGCCGCTGTTGGACCAGATAAAAGCCACGGGCATGCCGCACCTGCGTCGGCACGACGTCGTGTGCTGGGATTTGGGTGAAGAACCAGTTGTCACTGACGTTCCAAAACTTCTAACGGCTTGCGAAATCGCGCTCGGCTTCGCGCCGCCCGAAGATGGACTAAAGTGCAATAAGACCGACGCCGAACCGTCCATCTGGAAGCGGCCAGTCAAAATCGGAAAGGGAAAACCGTGACCAGAAACCACACACTCGATTATATGGTGAAGCACGGCATCCCGAAGACGACCGAACACTACACGTCCTTGAACTACTGCGGAGACAAAACAGTCGCGGATTTGGACGCGGAAGAGTTGGCGGAGATTTTGGGTCTGGTGGAAGAGGGGCTTTTGTCCGTCATCACATCCGGCAGCGAGATGGTTCAGTGATTGGCCGCGCTCTATGGTGCGCCCCAGACGGTTCGCACGCCGTCATCCAGTTCGATTACCCGGACGGTTCGTATCTTGGGCTGTACACGGTCATGCTGGAGCAGATGAGCTACAGCGATGACCCCGAGTATTTTCGCGCAGTTTTCGCGCCGGGGCGTCTTTTCTTCAACATCTTCGAGCCGACGCCAAAGAAACCACGACTGACTGCCAGGGATTTGGTCTGGCTTCGAGAAATGAGAGTCGTCCTGTGAACTACGCTCAACATATGCGCCGATTGCGCGACCGTCAACGAGCCGACTTCACGCTGCTGAACGAAGAGCAAGTCCGCGAACAGTGGCAGCGCAGACAGGCGTGGCTCTGGCGCCACTTCCTCGAACTCCCAGCGTGGCACGTCAATGTCACCGCCGGATGCCCCGTCTGTCAGCAGGGCGTTCGGTTGAGAGCACACAGCTGGCCTGCATATTTCAGCTGCGCCTGCGGAACGAGCGTGGTGCTGGATCGGTGGTTGCCAGATGACGTCCAGCGTCAAGGGCGGCTTAGAAAAAAGTGATTTTGGTGTCGTATGATCCCGTGCGCGGAGCTAGGGGGCAGATCACAGCCAAGCGGCTCAGGCTAACTCTCAGATTGCAGAAAACGGAGGCCCGCTAACGATGCCGATTCGAATTCCCGTCCAGAGGTGTGATTTTTGTCCCGTGTGCTTAGCTTCTCACAACTCTACGCGTGCGTAGATCAAGCGCGACCTCCATATCTGTCTGGGTTGCAGCGTCGAGTCCACGGCATCTCAAAATGTCTCTCTCGTGAGACTTGGTGATAGACAATTTATCGGAAACCAATGGTTTGGATACCCATTCGATCCCCTCTGCGCCGCAAACTGCTACTTTGACGAGGTCGGCGAAGACAAGCAGCGGATCCAGGCTCAGGACTTGCCGAACCGGGAATACTGGCACGTCCTGTTTTGTCCGGTCTCTCGTATTCACCAAGAAACCCGCGCCCTTGTGCACGATACACAGCACGGTCGGGCTCGGCGTTGTGAATATCGCATTTACTACACCAGATCCGGAATAGCCCCCGCCAAAAATTGCGAGCCATGGGGGGGCACCCTTCGGTTCTATTCGGATCAGCGGACCGTCTAGCCCGCTTGTAGGAACCCCGGTTGCTCCGTGCTTAAATCGAATTACCTCCTGCCCCGAGGGCGGAAGTTCGGCTGCAACCGAAATTGAGTAGTCCGCCGCGAAGCAACGATCGATTCTGAGGTCTGCGTCCATTTTGGCTAGGGGATGAAGACGTGGTGCACCATGTAGAAACTATTCGAATCGAGCCAGTAGCCGCCCACCTGGAAAGTCCCTGAATAGCCGTTTATCCCACCAAACATATTATATTGAATATAGGTTCCCGACCCATATGAGACCTCGCCTTCTCCCATTATCATAGAATCGAAGGAGTTTGGGAACGCGTGAAACAAGTCCGTTTGAAGGGCGTTATTGCCGTAGATTACCCTCGGACCAAGAATCGAGTTGGCCTCGGCGTCGCCTGCGAGCAAACCTGTGTCCGCTGCCGCATATCCACCAAGTGCGGACAATGCGTAGAAGCCGGCGATGAAGCGCCAGTCGCCGATAGCCCCAGCTCCCTTCACCACTCCTCTCGCGACGATGCTAAGCCTCTGTTGATCGCTTAAGGCATCGTATTCCGTGTGGAAATTGTTGAGCCAAGCCTCCAGCGACAAAAATTCGCCGTCGAATTGACTTAGCGTGCCCCAAGACGGTTGGACACCGCCGTAGTAGTCTCCATAGTCGATATAGCCAATATGCCCTCCCGGCACGAAGACCTTTACGGGTCCTCCTGCGGGACCGCGAATGTAATCTAAACTAGCTGCGCCATTCCTAAGTAAGTCACCCACCAGGCCACAGTCTGCAGCAAAGCCCTCAATGGCACACGAGCCACTTCCAGCACCACCGCAGTCGCCCCAGGACAGCTCTTTAAAGAAAAAAGGATGGAAACATCTTCTTCCCGATGGGTCAACCGCGTTCGATGGATCGTTTTGCACATACGCATAGCGATTCAAAGACTGGGGTTCGCCCGTGCCAGCTATCGGGTCTGGGGAAGAAAAACGCCCCAGGCCGCTGATGTCGTAGCGGGCTTGGGCGTAATCGTTGCCGGATTCGGCATCGCGTTCGTAGGAGGTGAAGAGGAGCTTGTCGCCCGAGGCGTTGTACCAGGATTCGCCATAAGGGAAGTGGCCCATCTGGGCCACAGTGTTGCCGCTAGAGTCGGTGACTAGGCGGTTGGAGAGGTGGTCCTTGTGATAATACTTGGTACCGGCGGAGTCGATCTTGGCGATCAGCGCACCACCGGAGTAAATGTACTCGCGGGAAGGGAAGCCGACGGCGGCGCCGTTGTCGTACTCGGCGATGACTTTACTCCCAGCGAACACATAGACCGTGCTGGTGGTGGGGCTGGTGCAGTTGGGAACGCATTTTTTGACGCGCAGACCGTTGCCGTCGTAGACGTACGCCCCGGCACTGCCACCGTTGGTGGCGCTGAGAACGCGGTTTTCGGCGTCGTAAATGAGGGTATTGTTGCCGTCGTTGGTCATGTTGCCGCTGAGATCATAGGCAAAGGGCGAGCCGGTGATTCGGTTCGTGGCTGTATTGATCGTGACGGAATTCATGGGGCAGGTGATGCCCGTGCAGCCAGAAGAAGTACCCTGTGCGCTGCGGTTGCCGTAGCGGTCATACGTCTCCGAGAGGCCCCATGCCGGGTAATTCGTTGAACCAGCCGTGGAGGTGTTCGTCAATCTATAGAGCGCGTCGTAAGAGTAAGTGGCGCTGCGACCATTGTCCACGCTGTCCGTGATGCCGCCGATCTGGCCGTTGTTGCTTCCGGAGGATCCGTAGGAATAGGTCAGGCCGAATTTCGTCGTGGAGTCATGGGCACAGGTGCCGTTTCGATTGGCGGTGGAGTAGTCGAGGCAGTTCAGCTGCAAACGGTCGGAGGAAAAACCGAAGGAAGCAAAGATGCCGTTTCCATATTTGAGGCCCGTGACCTGACTCGCCACATTGTAGCCAAAGCCTGTGGCGAAGGGACTGCTGGCCGTGCCACACCCGGTGGTGGAGGGTGCCACCTCGCAGAGACGCCCAATGGCGTCGACGCTTTGCTGAACGACGCGGTTCGAGGGATAGGTGATTTGCGTCAATTCGCCGGCGATGTTGAAGGCATAGCTGGTGGTGTAGGTCGCGGTGCCAACGACCTTCTGGAGCTGCGTCAGGTTGCCGAGATTGTTGTACGTGTAGTTTTCCGAGCCGATGGCGTCGGTCATGGTGATGAGGCGGCCGTTGTTGAATTGCGCGGCGCTGGAGCCATAGGCCAACGTGACGGTTGCGGTAGCTGGAACTCCCGTGGCGCCGCTTACGTTGTAACTAACACCGGAAAGCCGATTAAGAGTGTCGTACGCATAGCTCGTCAGGACCCCGCGAGCGTCGGTTCTTTTCAGGAGATCGTCAAAGGAGTCGTAACCATCCGTGTTGCAGGTGCTGCCGGTCCTTGAGCCGAAGCAGACTGTGCCCGCTTCCGGCGTTGTAGTGCTCAGGAGGCGGCCGAGGGCGTCATACACGTAGGTACGCGTCTGTACCCCCTGCGTGATCTTGGTCAGCGCATCGAGCACATTGTAAGTGTACGAAGTTTGCAGGGTAAGCTGGTTATTGCTCGTTGGGTCGGGCTCATAGAGGATGGACAAACGCCCAAGGCCGTCAGACTGCGACTTGCGTTGCTTGCCGGTGGGGTCGGTCACCGTAGCGGTGTTTGTTGTGTAGGAGTAACTTGTTGCCGAGTTGTCGGGCAGCGTAACCGAGGTTGGGCGGCCGAGGACGTCGAAGGCAGTGGTCGTCCAGTAGGAAGCGCTTGTGCCTGTGTACGGATTACTCGTCTGATAGGCGCGGCCCACAAGGTCATATTGGGCGTTCACTTTGGAAATGACGTTGTTGCTCGCGTCTTCGGTCGTGGAAAGATTTGGGCGCCCCAAGCCATCCATGGCGGCAATACGCTGGACGGATTTTGAAGAGTCGATGGAGGTCGTTGACGTGGCGGTAAGATGAGTGTCGTCGTAACTGTAGGAGACACTCGCGCCGTTTGTTGAGCCAATGGTCTGCCAGACCCTTGTTGGCCTGCGAAGCGTATCGTAGGAGAAATTCGTGACTAAATTGTTTTCGTCCGTGAACGTGGCCGGTTGGGCTGTGTAAGCATTGTAGGTTGGCGACGTGCCGCTGGTAACGGAATCGGAGTGGGAATAATTTGTGGCCAAGGAATAAGTCCATGATTTGTTCTGACAGCAGTTGAGCTGAGCCGTGAGCAAATTGCCGAAGAAATCGTAGGTGAGGTTTTTTGTAATAGGATTGCTCGCGGTGGCCGGAGCCAGGTAAGTGGTGACCGACGTCGGATTGCCCCTGTAGTAAAAGGTGCAACCGTAGGAGGCGTCATTGTGCTGAGGCACTCCGGTGGGGCAGCTTTGATTGTCTCCGGCGGTCGCGTCATAGGCAATGTCCTGACGGTACTGTACGATGCCGTTGCCGTCCATGACTTGCGTGGAGGTCACCCGATTGAGGATGTTCAGACTCGTGTAGTTCGTCGAGGTCTGGTAGGTAAGAGCGGTTGTTCGCAGGAGCGCGCCACGGGCTCCTGAACCCCAGTCGTACTCGGAGATGGAATCAAGGAGGCCGTTCGAGTCATAGGTAGTATCCACTTCAGATTGTGTGCTGCCGTCCTCCAGGATCGTCACCTTTGTTACCGGACTGCCGTTTGTGGCCCGAGTGGTGTTGATGGTGCGGAGCAGCGTCGTTCCAGGCGAATTCGCATAAATCTTTCGAGAGGTTTCCTGCCCGGGGCTGTTGAAAGTGACGACCATGTCGTTGGCGTTAGGGGTGTCGGCCAACTTCGGAGTAGTGATGGTCGTGGTCCGATTCGTGGTGGTGCGGACGTAGTTCCAGGTTGCGGTGTTCGTTCCATCGCTCACGACCCGGTTCATGCTCAAGGCTGTGCCGTCCGCGCAGTTAACACCGTCGTTTGGGCCGGGATAGTCGTACTCATAATAGCCGCCGGTCGGCAGCGTGAGCCGCTGAAGCCGTCCTGTGTAATAGCCTGACATGTTCGGTGTCGGTTCGTAGCTGAGCGTGTAAAACTGGCCATTTGGAAGATCGATGCGAGTCGGTAGGCTTGCTGAACCCGTATACTCCACGACTCCGGAACAAGCGAAATTCGTCTTGATGCTGATAGTGGAGCTGGTTACTTGGATCTGCTGGTAAGTGCCTGTGGTATCTTGGTATTTGTAGAGGACTGGATTTGAAGTCTTGTCCATGATGAGCACGTTTGCTCCGCGCGTGTCGGTCCAAGTGGTCACTGACCCCGCAACAGAGGCACTTATTACGTTACCGTTGGGGTCGGTCTCCTGCGTGGAGCTTGCAACTACTTTTCCTCCGGGGTTGTATACGATTCCGTTAATGCCGCCTGCGTTCAGATAGTAGCCGCTCCCATCTAAGGCATATCCCGTCCGAGGCCCCGTGGGGAAGCCACACGGCGTGGCGACGTTATAGAAGCTCACGCCAAAGGGATGTTGCGTCCCCGATGGATCGACATAGACATAGCCGTAGTACTCCGTGGAATAATGATCGATGCCGCCGCCCTGTCCGCAGCCGCGAGGGGGACATGTGACGCAATCGTTCGTGTACTGATGGTGCGTCGTGGACCCGACTACATTGACGGTCTGCCATCCCCAGGACGACGAAAGAGTAGGCGACCAAGTAGCGGGAGGACCCGCCGAGTACCGGTAGATCTCGGAGTCGTAAACGAGGGAGTAAGCGAAATTCATTCCTCGTCCGGGAGCGGAGACTATTGGAATCTCAATGTGGGCGTTGAGGTTCTGCAAGTTGGTGGAGTCGACGTTGCCGTTCTGCATCGACGCATATGGCGGAAATCCTATGCCAGTGTCCTGAGCGTAAGCAGTGGCGCAGGCCAGAAGAAGCGCAAACCCGATGAGAAGTCGTTTCATTGCTGCTCTCCTTATTGAACGAGGAAACTGCTGTCATCGAGGCCGCTGTTTAAGGTGACGTTCTGAATCGAGATTGTCGCCCAGGGCGTACCATTCACGGATACCTGGATGGAAAACGGATAGAGGATTCCGTTTGTGTTTCTATAGTCGGAGAGGAGAACGTCGACAGGGACACTTGACCCTGAACGGTCAGAGGAGCGACTGGCAAAAGACACCCTTTGGGGAAGACCGGAGGTTGCATCGACCCAAATATCTCTGTGGGAGAGATTGGCGAGAGGCTGTAAGTCGGGAATTGAAGCAAAAGTGTTCCAAAACTGTATGTGCTGGACGGAGCTTCCGTTGAGTGTCTCCAGCCCAATGTATTTGAAGGCCGTATCGGGGTTTGCGAGCGCGGCGGAAAGGAAAGGAAGGGGGAAACAGGAAGACTGCGTCGTGACGGCCGATTCCATTGGTAGCGTGCTCAGCGAGCCGCCAGTTGTAATGCTAGCGCGGCCCCGAGAATACACGCGGGTAAAACTACTAGACGTTTGAATTTGCTCTGAGGTCTGGTCCGTGCCCCGTGTGAGAATGCGGATTGTGCCAGTACTGTTAAGCGATCCTGCGACTGTGACGATATCGCCCATGGCAAGAGAGGCGGTGGGGGCAGTTCCCCCCATTGCTTGAACGGAAGTTTGCAGAAGGGCGACTGCCTGCGGATCGCGCTGAACCGGAGTCGCGGTCTGCACCGCGGATTGAGATAGAAACAGACAGGCTGAAATGAAGAGAGACGCCACTCGCATAGAGCCTCCAACAAACACAAAAATACCGTGATCAGACCTGCGTTAGTTTTGCAGGCCAACCGATTCCACTACCTATCCAATTGGTTGGCGGGGATGAGTTCCCACGAGCGACGAACGCGCTTCGCCAATTGAGGGAGAGTTACGTTGCAAGAGGTTTACGCTCTCGGAGAAATGCTGTCAAGAGAAATTGCACAAAATGAAAATAGTGTCACACCGAACAGTTAAGACTCTTCGCCTGTTCGGACGGACAGCTCGTGACTCATCCGTTCCCGGTCGACGTTGAGGAAATGTCTGTGCTAGCCTCTCGATATTGCTTCACCCGAGCCGAAGCCGTGTCCGAAATTCCGCCGAGTAAACGCGATCAGATTCTTTCGGCACGTCAAAGAACCAAGTGCCAGGAGACCCACGTCAGAAGCTTGGGAAGTTTGTTTTACACACCAAAAACGTATAAATTGACGGCAATTTGACGTTTATCGAAGTTCTTAAATTGATTCCAATTGGAGCAGCGGTCGGGGTTACGACCCGGCCTTCTTGGCCCCGGCTTTTATCTTCTTCCATCGAAGCTTTGCAGCTCTTGACATCCTAGCTCTCGCAGCGGCGGAATGTTTACCAACCCTGCGAACCTCTTTCTCCACCTTACCGCCTAATGCCGAGGCTGCGGCTCGAACGTTGCTCAACTGATGCCGCAACTTAGCCAGGTGCTTCTCCAACTTCTTTTCCTCGCGCCGGAGCGCAGCTTTGATATTCTGCAATGTAGTTTCTCCCGGACGGAAAATCTACCACATCACGCTCTCGGCGGAACAGGCTTCTTACCGTCCGAGGCTTGCTGCTTGATCACCCGGTCTTTCACCTTACGTATGTTGTTCAGATGTTTCAAAAGCGCTGTCCGGGGTAAGTGGACCTCCGCTTTCACAAACGCGGCCCGAACCGAGAATACCGCCGTCACTGGAAATCCTTGCGAATTGACACGGAAGCTATGCAATGCCCGTAGGCAAACTACAATTTCAACTCAAAGCGTTGTCCTGTGGACGGAATGCGACATCGTCAACACTCCGCTACCGGGCTGTGGCTCCTTTTGTCCCATTACCCCTTGAAAGCAACGCCAATTCGGATTCCGGGACGGTAAACTGCGAAAAGCCACAAGCCAAGCAGACCAAAAGCTTCGGGAATACCAAGACACCGGGTTCGTCAACATTTTTGAGGCTGCGGAAATGGATGACCATCTCAGCAGCAAATTCCGACTCATTACTCGACCCGCATAATAGGCAAGACATAGCGCCTCCGACGGACCCTGGCGACTCAGGGGAGCTGGAGACAGCCCTCTGGTGGGAGAGTTTGCCAGCTTCGCTTAATACGTTAGTTCGACTTGATACATTAAAGCAATACGCTTTTAGACGATTCTATAGAGGCATGCCACGTATAGGCCAAGAGCACGTCCCAAGGCAGTGTGGAAGACAGCGCTATGCAACAACTGATTTTCTACTGCCTGATTAACGCAAACCGCAAGCGGAATTGCACCCATAACTAGGGGATGGAGACGTTCTTTTCAGAATCTTTGGCAGAAAACGAATTCACAATTGTAGGCCACCGCTCATCAATTCGCCCCAAGATGAAAGCAGCGTCATCGATGGCATGGTCCACGTAAAATTGTTTCGCCATATTCGGTTTGTTCGGGTCCATATCGATCAACTTCCGCGCTGCAAGAATCGTGGCGGCAAACAGGATGGCGAACTTTCTTTCCTCGGTCACGGGGACTCCTGCATGCTGGAATGAAATTCAGGTGAGAGAAGCGGGAATAGGATTTTACTTTTTATGGTTCCACAAGTCCATGAGGATTTGCCGTCCCGCGGGGCCGCCATTCGGCACTTTTCCGCTAAAGCGCATTAATCAGGAATCAGGCGCATTACCGCAACGGGCATGTCGTTGGCACCGCTCGGATATCGATGGCTCCTAGGCCTCGCCGCCCTCATCACCAGGTTGGAGCACGCACGGATGCCACTGTGCATCCTCGGCGTGGGCATCACAGAACCACCTCCTACACGTCGTGCAGTGTACGCTCGCCTGGTAGGTGCAGGCAGCGTAGCCAGGCGAGACGCCCTGACAGGACCGCTCTAGGTCCGCGCTCTCGTCTTCCTTTTCTCCCATCGACACAACTTACCTCGTGCCGCCATTCTACGCGGGTTGGTAGGCTCACCAGAAGAATGAAGTCACTTCTCCGGTTGGGGATTCCTCAGGTAGTTAATTGGGGGATTGGGGGCACAGGCCTTGCATCTGGGTGCTAGAATACGCCAAGAGTGGTTTTAACCCCACAGAATCATCAGGGGGGCCGATGGCACTAAATTCAAAAAGAATAATTGCAACTCTGTCGCTCTCGCTTCTCGTGGTGTTTTTACAGATTAGTATGGGCGCACAAAACGCAACTTTGGAGCAAACGTGGCAGGGCTATGTCACCGATACCCATTGCGGTACCAATTGTCAGGTCACGAAGGAAATGACCCCCCGACAAGAAATGCGTTGACCGTTGTATGCGAAAAGGCTCGAAATATGGCCTGTGGGTGGACCATCACGTCTACCTGTTGGAACCTCAAAACATGGCCGCTCGCTACGCTGCAATGGATGTATCGGTTACGGGCACCCTCGATGGCGAGACTATCCACATCGACTCCATCGCACTGAGCAAACGGGCTGCAAACTCAAGACCAGAAAGCAACTAGCATTTCTGCGGTCCTAAGTCCTGATTTGTCGCCTTACCGGACATCCAGTCCCAGTACCTCAAGTTTCCGATAACCGCGTTTACCAGGACTTATGCGATGTTAGGCCGCCAAAAGGGCCGAGCAAGCTTTACCAAGTCGCTTTGATTCGACTACCGTCGTCGGCTGTGAACTCCACGAAGCCAGCTCCTACGGCAAGGTTACGCGCAGGGAGAGTTGGTTTTGGAGTGGGGGCCTCGCTGGTGGAAAAAGTCCAGCACGGCGGATTCAGGTCGCCGATTGGAAATGCTGGAAAAAACCTTGGTGCTGTCCAGTTCCCACAATTCCAAACAACTCCTTTCCTATCGTGGGGGACCCAAATCATATAGGACTCTGTTTTCCCCTTATTGCGTAGAGTTAGAAACAGAGTTTCTCCATGATTCCCACGATGCAGCCATCCTTGCTCTCGCCTGCCATCAACGGTGAGCTGGGCTTTGGGAACAACGAAGTACCAAGCTGTATAAGGAGAGAATGCTTCGAGGGCAATCAAGGCCCCGACTAGAATTAGGACCGAAATCGTGGCGATTTTGAGGCCTTTTTTCACCTGTGGAGTTTGACACCAAAAGTCTACAACACGTTCCAAGCCATTAGAAAATTACGCGAACTGACGCTAGCTCCTGGTAAGTCGCATTATCGGACAAGTGGTTTTGGCAGAGATTCCGGTTTCCGCGTTTACCAGGGACTGAACGGTCCCGCCCGTGGACTCATGGTGAAATAGGCGTGCTGAAGTTAAACGTCAAATCGACGGTTGCCCGCTCGGCGTCACGTTGCCATTTGACACCTTTGGGGGACACACCAACCGGCAAAAGAGATTCATTGCCTCGGTAAAAATCTTCTATGAGTTTCGGATTCACCGGGGTTCCCATTTTCAGTTGCGACTTCAGGAGCGTTTCCACCTTCGGGTCGAGGCCAATCACTTGTATGTTCCCCCATCGATATTGCTTGCCTTGGTTTAGCTCGACGAAAATCGCAACACTCCGGCCCGTGTCGTCAGACTGCATTTCAACATTACACGCAAGGTCGATAAATCCCTGTTCGTGATAGGCGCGTGACACAGCGTCCAGACCGGCATTGAATTTGTCGCGGTTATAGACTTCACCATCGTTCAGTGGAATCAGCTTCCGAAGATTGACCGAGTCAAGACTAACCGTGGCTGGTTCAGTTCCAACGTATCGAAACCCTATTTCCTTCAGCCTTCTTTGCTGGCCTTCGTCCACTTGAATCGTGACCAGAACATGACGCAACCCTGGCTCTTGCCTGAGCGTCGTGAAAGTCGCTCCCACTGAAAATCCAATGTATCCCTGGTTTTCCCGGTCCGGCCAACCTTCTATTTCCGCACGAACGGCTTTATCCTCCACATCCGCGACCCACTCGGAGTTTTCCGGGTATTCCCTGTACATCAAGTCAACCACCAGCTGCCTTTTCGTGCTTTCAGGAAGATGAACCGCTCCCTGCAAATCGACGTCGTCAATGACGATTTTGGATTTGTCCGCCGACACTTGCGCACCAAGGGAAGGCAGAACGAGGAGCACGGGTAATAAGCTGAATTTCATAACGCCCGCCTGATGATTAAAGCACAGATTCCGGGGCTAAGTCCTGGTTTAGTCGCCTTACCGGACAATGGGAACCGGGCCGATCCACTTTTCCGGTAAGACTTCATGCGCCGTAGGCGCGCCACCGAACATGAAAATAGTCGGTCTGATTCCTAAGTCTTTCATTTTCACGACGCATTCCGGCTATTTTCATAGCAGCGCGTTAACCAGGACTTAGCGTCGAATTTCGTCGGCGGTTGAAATAGCGACCCATGCGATAGTGAAGCATGCTCACAATAGCAGCCACCGGTCTAGCATGTTGTGTCGTTTACGTCCTTTCGTCTGGAGTGGCGTTCGTCCTGATGTACCGGATCGGCCGTCGTTTTCCTTCACGACTCGCAGGGGTCTTGTACTCGCCACTGGAAGCGCTCGCGAAACGGTCAAAGTCTTTCAGCCGTTGGTACACAGGATTTCAGTGGTGGATGTACAGGCGGTTCATTAGCAATTCGTCGCCTCCGCCGCCCCCACGCGTGCCGATGACTTAGGAATCTAGGGGTAATAGTGGCCATGATTCCCCAGCTCGATGATAAGACGCTAGGACTGCTACGCTTCCTTCTGCCGGATTTCAATCCGGTTATTCAACCGGCCGGGGCTGAAGGTTATGGGGCCCATATTGGCAAACTCGACCTTCCGCCGGCGCACGGCGCGGACTACTTCTTTCGTCTGTGGCTTCATCCGGACGGTGAGCGCCAAATTAGCGCAAGACTGGTCGAGGATAGCCGTGAAGCCACATACTTTTGGTATCGACCGTTTGAGCTAGCCGAATTCAGAGGTTCCAAGGAAGATTTGATCAGCGTTTTCCGCGAAAAACTAGAGGCGCTGCTAACTCACGAAACGCGTATCATCCAGCGAAAAGGCTGGCTATCTTGGGACTTCCGCTGTGAATATCGCGCATCGGGAAATTGGAAGTGCCTCTACAGACATTCCGCTCTTCGTGGCGGCTTCAAACCACCGCAGATAAGAGGCCGAAGGAGAATCTATAGCTCGGCTGCACTTACCGTGAAGGATGCTATTAATTGAAATGCCTGCGAAGTGCGAATTTTTGTCGCGAACTCGGCTAGTGCCTGGTAAGTCGCATAACCGGACATGTTCCGATTTCGGAACGCCTTGTTCTGTTCTCGGAACGGCACTTGATTCCGCGTTAATCAGGCACCTGACAACGCCACGACTTGAAAGTATCGGATGGTGTTGTAGTAGTCTACGACGGTGAAACTCGAATACTTGCCCGATGGGTCTCCAGATTGCCCTCTGATTCGCCTGTACGAGTTCAACCAATCTGAAGCGCGACAGCTGAGGCAGCTTGTAAAATCGCTGGTCACTGGTGACCGTCAAGATGTGGCGCTCGAAAATGAAGTGTGGGTTGAACCGGTCGGAGAGTGCTGCCTTAGTCTGCGCCGAGGTAACCGAAATCAGGGTGTTCAGCAAGCGCGGGCACCTAAATTTGAGTGCGTGCTGAGTCCGGACGGCTGGAGCAATGTGGAGGGGTTGCTTGAGCCCTTCTGTGAGTCCAACGCCTCTGGTTTCCAGTGGCTCACCCATGACGGCAGAATTGCTCTACTCATCTCCCAGAGCGGCCAATGGTAATCCCTTGGCACTTTTCCGATAAGCGCGTTTATCAGGAGTTAAGAATAGTTGGGGTAACGTGCTACTGTAATGTTCCTTCACAATGAAGATATTGCACTCTTTAGGCTTCGGCATTGTTCTGGCCGTGCTCGGGTTCTGTGGCCTAGCGAAATCACAGCCGAGTTCGACGCAAGAGCCGCAAGGCAACGTCACTGATCCGATGAAGGTAGCCGCTGGAATGGCGAACCTTACCCGCGATTGGCTAAGCGGAAAACTTTCTACCGCCGGGACCAGTGTGGACATTCATGAGGTGTCAAGATCGAACGATGGTGGTGATCTTAGGGTGCGCTATAACTTCTTTGTTAAGGGTGCACCCAAAGATCAAACCTACACGCTCATGTCGTGGCCCATCAATGCCGCCAAACCTTTTGAGCAAATGAGAGGCCTGACCATATCTGCCACCGGATTAGTTGTATGCGCTGGTAGAACACCCGAACAATGTGGCGATAGCCAAAACCTAGATGACTCGGTGGACTTCACCTTTGTGCCCGCTCGGGGCGAAATATTTCGCATGGCACTAGTGTCCGCGGATGGCGATGCCAAGGTCTTTTTTGCCATTGTTCCCGACCCAATTATCAAAACAAATGGAGGTTGTAGCCTGGAAGTCGTGCGTCTTATGCCCAGATTTGAGTTGGTGTTGATTCGTGCGAAAGGATACCAACCGAATGAGGATTTGATGTTTGCTTCGAAATCATACGATGAATCACACGAAACACAGGTGAAGGCTGACACGGACGGTATGTACGTCTCGGCAATACTGCCCTTCGTAAAAGGCAAACCGAGCGGAAGAACCACTGTGAAACTTAAGGGCGGAGGTTGCGCTCCAGAGATTTCCTTTGAGTGGGGAAAATGACCGCATTGCCAGTCCTTCTGGAATTTTCAGGGCCTAGCTCTTGATTAGTCGCCTTACCGGACAAGTGCTTTTCCGGGCTGTTTTTGCCACCAGCCAGCAACGAGAAGGAGGACGAGTGAAATGTAAATCGCGGGTGAACCAAGCCGAAAAGCCGCTTGCGGAAACCAACGGGTTACATCCACTCCAAGACTGAAGCCGAGAAGAAGAGCCGCAAAAAGGCGAAGTACGTGATTGTCCCAAGTTCTTGCGCGGATCGCCGTCAAGTTTGACATTGCAGTTGCTCCCGACCTAAACGTGAGATTACAGCCTCTCTGGTCAACGAAACTACTTCTGATGGAAGCTCATATACCAAGCAAAGCCCATCCCCACCACGAAAATTGCCCACCACAGTAGAGACTTCCATACCTCAGGGCTTTCCTGAGACATGCCTAGACGTACTAGAGGATCGTCTCGCTTTATGACATCGAGAGCCCTCTTCTTGTCTTCCGGAGTGGGCAGGAAGTGATTCACGATGGGGTCGAGAAAACGTCGCCCGAGCCATTCTCCAATCGGGTCACCCTTTTTCATCAAGTCCATAGAATCGAGAAAATCATAGAACCTATGCAAGAGTCCAGCGGATTCAACTGGCCCTCACCGGACACTTACCATCTTCGGGAAGCACCGCTTTGCGCCCATAATGAGCACTCAGTGCCTGGTAAGTCGCCTTACCGGACAACTGATTTCGGGCTGATTCCACATCCG
>Ga0210408_10001263_pt1 | contig 27070 bp, 16 predicted proteins | sample IncBWH4MmetaG_FD_155471 | JGI IMG/M metagenome (GOLD analysis project Ga0210408, IMG submission 155471) | Forest soil microbial communities from Barre Woods Harvard Forest LTER site, Petersham, Massachusetts, United States - Inc-BW-H-4-M | ecosystem: Environmental > Terrestrial > Soil >...
GAAATGCTCCGTGATCGGGATTATCTTCGCCATTGGGTGTAGGTCTCCTTTTCGGAAAGGCTTTAGCTTGCGAGGCCAAAGCCAACTTACACCCCCTTGCTTTTTACACAATCAAAGTTACGTCACCCGAACATTGAGTCAATTCCACACCCTGGCTAAATATGCAATGCGACTGTTTGAAAAACGACTTGGCCTTCGGTGGAAGCTTTCGTTTGCATGGTAAGACAACCCTGCCCTATGCTTGATGCGTGCAAAATCCGCGTGGCTTCGATTGCCGATGCCTTCCCCGGGCCTTCGCTAATTTGAACGACGCCGGCTCTCTGGCAATCGCACCAAAATGTCGCAGGGCGCAGTTGTAGGTCGACCGCAAGAGATCCGATGGCGAGCCTGCCGACTGTACGATAACTGTACGATGACTCCGGGAATCGTGGTTTTTTTGGTTTTGTCAGTGTTTTAGAATCTGTAAGTTACACAAACAAAAGAGGTTACGGAGCTCGACTCCCGCCGCCTCCACCAACGCTGCAAATCAGCCATTCGCGCGCGCCACCAGAAGAATGGCCAGTCCGTAAAAAACGAACATTAGGGCTAGATACGCCTTGGCGCGAGAGCCCGACCCCTCAAATTCCTTCCAGGCGAGGATTCCCCACAAGGCCGCGACCATGGGGGCGGACTGGCCAATAGCGTAGGAGATGGCGACGCCGGTGAAGCTGGCGGCGACCAGATTGAACACCGTGCCAGTGCCCCAGATGAATCCGCCGAGTAGGCCGAGCAAGTGTCCGGAGGCGGGGCCGCGGAAGAATTCGGCGAAGCTGACAGGACTGCCGACCAGCGGGCGCTTCATGAAGTAGAGATTCCAGACAAAGCAAGAGAGGAAGGCACCGAGAGTCAGGAACACGGCGACGCTGTAGGGTCCAAGCGCGTGCCCGGTCGTCATGGAGTGGGTAACAAACGGAGCCCAGAGACCCATCAGAACTCCGGAAACGATGCATGTGATGAGGCTCTTCCTGGAAACCGATCGGCCGGCAGCGGAGAGGCTCCCGTACGCCTTGCCGTCGAGAATGACCGCAAGCAAAGCGCAGGCGACACCCGCCGCGAGCAATAGCGGGTTTCCCTTGGGCTGAAGCGAATAGCTCAGCACCACGCCGACCACGAGCGCGATGCCGATCGCGATGGGAAAGGCGACGGCCAGCCCGGCCATGTCAATGGCGGCGACCAGGAGGAGATTCGCGAGATTGAACCACGCTCCCCCGATCAGAGCGTAGACGATGTTGGAGGTGTCGGCGCTGTGAACGTTGTTGACGAAGCTATTGGAATCGTGCCCGCTGCTTCCCATGGTGAGGGCGAGGATCAGCGAGATCAGGAAGATGCCGACCGCGTAGTCCCAGTAGAACAGTTCGAAACGGTAATTCTTAACCCCCTTAAAGGTATTGGCCCACGAGCCCCAGCATATGGCGGTGACAATCATCATGAACAACGCGACGCCGAGACTTTGTGGTGTAAACATGATTGCTCCTCAAGGGCTAGCCCGCGTCGGTTCGCCGGAAGATGGCGATGACGCTCCGCGGCGACTGCCCGGGCGCACTTGCCTTGAGAGGCTTGACGGTCACATTCGTCCCCAAGGGATGCGCGCCGTAGCCTAGATGTCGAGGCAGATCGTGTCAAGGCCGGAAGAACGCGGTGCCGGAAGAACGCGGGAAATGTCGGTTATGCACTGACTGCCGTACAATGCTGAGGAATGGAACCAGAGCACCACAGCAGTCACGGCGTCACGCACGGTGTGCAGCAGGGCGAGAGCACGTCCGCGCCCCCGGTAGATAACCCAATCGCTGTGCTCGCCGGACGCTCTCTACTTTGCAATCGCGGGATGCCCTTGAGTCTCGACTGGGTCAAGCAGGTACGCGTAAATACCAGCGCCCTGGAACGGCGCGCGCAGACTCACGTCGCCCGGCGGACGGTGAAGAAGGAATGGCAAGCGGCCTGGCTGTTGCGTGCGATTACCTGCATGGACCTGACGACGCTTTCCGGCGACGACACCGACGAACGCGTACGGCGACTTTGCGCCAAGGCACGACAACCGTTGCAACAGGATCTGGTGACGCGGCTGGGGATCGAGGAGTTGGGAATCAAGGTGGCGGCGGTTTGCGTTTACCACCGGTTCGTGGAGACAGCGGTCCGTGCGCTCGAGGGCAGCGGGATTCATGTCGCCGCCGTGTCCACCGGGTTTCCGGCCGGGCTCTCGCCGCTTGAGGAACGAGTGGCGGAGATTCGACGTTCCGTCGAAGCGGGTGCGAATGAGATTGATATTGTTATTACCCGCGCACACGTGTTCGGCGGACGATGGCAGGCTCTCTACGACGAAGTGTCAGCGTTCAAGCAGGCCTGCGGCAGGGTGCACATGAAGGCGATTCTAGGGTCGGGTGATCTGGTAACGTTTCGGAACGTGGCGCGCGCCAGTTTTGTGGCCATGATGGCCGGGGCGGACTTCATCAAGACTTCTACCGGGAAAGAGACGACCAACGCCACGTTGCCTGTGGGGTTTGTGATGACGCGGGCGATCCGCGAATACGCACAAGAGACGGGCATGGCCGTCGGGTTCAAGCCCGCGGGGGGGATTCGTACCGCGAAGCAATCCACAGAGTGGCTGGCGTTGATGAAAGAGGAATTGGGTGTGTCGTGGATGAAGGCCGATCTGTTTCGTTTTGGCGCGAGTTCCCTGCTGAACGATATTGAGCGGCAACTGGAGCACTACGCAACCGGCCGGTACTCGGCAGACTACCGACACCCTATCGCATAGGGACTGGAAGGAATCGAGCCAATTCGAATGAGCATCGTCGAGAAGTTCCTGACAATGGAGTACGGTCCAGCGCCGGAGGATCCGAAGGACGCGTTGGTGTGGCTGGATGGCCACCAGAGGCGGTTCGGGCATTTCATTGACGGCGCCTGGCGGCAACCGTCGGAAGGCGAGTGTTTTGACACGGTCGACCCCTCCACGGGGGAGAAGATCGCCGCCGTCGCCCAGGGGTCGGTTGCTGATATCAAGGCCGCGGTCCAGGCCGCGCGCAAAGCGTTTCCAGCGTGGCAGGCTCGCACTCCGCACGAGCGGGCACGGTTTCTTTACGCTATGGCTCGGGGCGTGCAAAAACATTCGCGCCGGCTCGCCGTTCTGGAAACGATTGACAACGGCAAGCCGATCCGGGAGAGCCGTGATATTGATATCCCGCTGGTGGCGCGGCATTTTTACCATCACGCGGGCTGGGCACAATTGCTCGAAAGGGAATTTTCCGGATACACGGCGTGTGGCGTGGTCGGTCAGATCATCCCGTGGAACTTCCCCCTTCTGATGCTGGCGTGGAAAATCGCGCCGGCTCTGGCCACGGGAAACACAGTTGTCCTGAAGCCCGCAGAGTTTACGCCGCTGACGGCGCTTGCATTTGCCGACATCTGCCGGGAGATTGGTTTGCCGGCGGGCGTGGTGAATATCGTCACCGGCGATGGAACCACGGGCGAGGCGCTGGTGAAGCATGCCGACGTGGACAAGATCGCCTTCACCGGATCGACCGAGGTGGGGCGCGCGATCCGGAGCGCCACCGCGCAGAGTCACAAACGGCTTTCTCTGGAATTGGGGGGCAAGTCACCTTTCATCATTTTCGAAGATGCGGATCTCGACGGAGCGGTCGAAGGTCTGGTCGACGGGATCTGGCTGAACCAGGGCCAAGTCTGTTGCGCGGGGTCGCGTCTTCTGATGCAGGAGAGCATCGCCGAAGCTTTGGTGGAAAAAATTCGAGTGCGCATGAGTTCGCTGCGGGTCGGTCCGCCGCTGGATAAGGCAATCGATATCGGCGCCATTGTCGCGCCGGTACAACTGGATCGTATCCGGCGACTGGTCGACCAAGGCGTGGCGGAGGGGGCAACATGCTGGCAGCCTCAGATCACGATGCCTTCCCGGGGATTGTACTTCCCTCCTACGTTGCTGAGTAATGTGCATCCGGCGTCAATCGTCGCGCAGCAGGAGATCTTTGGTCCGGTGCTGGCGGCTATGACGTTTCGTACGCCTGCGGAGGCGGTGGAACTGGCCAACAATACGGCGTACGGCCTGGCGGGGTGCGTATGGAGTGAAAGCATTAACGTAGCCCTGCAGGTCGCAGCGCAAATCAAAGCTGGTGTCATCTGGGTCAATTGCACCAACTTGTTTGATGCAGCCTGCGGGTTTGGCGGCTACCGCGAAAGCGGGTACGGACGCGAGGGAGGCCGCGAGGGGTTGATCGAGTATCTGGAGCCGACGTGGTTTAAGAGCGCGCCGGACTTGGGCGGAGCAGAGGCTTTGTCAGTCGAATCGGCTGACCGGCAGGAAGCGCGTCCCACAATCGACCGTACGGTGAAACTCTACATTGGCGGCAAGCAAGCGAGACCCGATTCCGGTTACAGCCTGGAAGTGCACGGCGCGAAGGGAGAACTACTCGGCGAAGCGCCCCTGGGAAACCGGAAAGACATTCGTAACGCGGTCGAGGCCGCGCGCAAGGCTAAAGGTTGGGGGAAGATGACGACGCACGGCCGCGCACAGGTGCTGTACTACATGGCGGAGAATCTCTCGCTGCGGCGCGACGAAATTGCGCGTCGCCTCGCGGCGGTGGTGGGAGAAGAGCAGGCAGGCCACGAACTGAATGTCGGCATCGAGCGGATTTTTACTTACGCGGCGTGGGCGGACAAATTTGACGGAGCAGTGCACAGTCCGCCGTTCCGGACCATCTCGATCGCGATGAAAGAGGCCGTTGGGACGGTGGGAATTGTTTGCCCCAATAATGCTCCGCTGCTGGGGCTGCTTTCCCTGGTGTTGCCAGCGCTGGCTGCCGGTAATACGGCCATTGTGATCCCATCGGAAAAATATCCGCTGATTGTCGGAGACTTGTACCAGGTGTTTGACACCAGCGATCTGCCCGACGGAGTGGTAAACATGGTGACAGGATACACGTCGCAGTTGCTCAAGACCCTCGGGGAGCATGACGACGTGGACGCGATCTGGTGTTTCGCGGACGGAGCGAGCGCGGCCGCTGCCAAGGCATTCTCGGCGGGAAACCTGAAACAGGTCTTCACGAACGAAGGACGAGTCATCGACTGGTTCGATGCCCAGCAAGGCGAGGGCCGGTGGTTCCTGGAGCACGCAACTCAAGTGAAAAACATCTGGGTTCCCTACGGCGAATAAGCGGGGCAAATTGATGTGACCGCCGGGCTACTCCCGGCATAGGTTCGCCTGCCTCCGACTCAGCAGGCGTTTGACACACTCCTCTGCGCTGAATAGACTCGGCGTCCGCTCGTTAACCCAAGGAGAGTATGGCGAAGCGCCCTCGAATTGCCGTGGTTGGCAGCGCCAACATTGACCTGACGACGTTTGCCGACCGGTTCCCCAAACCGGGGGAGACCATCTTTGGACAAAGATTCGATCTGGGATTCGGCGGCAAAGGAGCCAACCAGGCGGTCGCCGGGCGCTTGTGCGGAGCCGAGGTGTTCATGGTGGCGCGGGTGGGCAGCGATTTGTTTGGTCCGGCGACCATTGAAAACTTCAAGAAACTTGGGATCGACACCACCCATGTAAAGCAGGTCAACGGATTGTCGAGCGGGGTCGCGCCGATCTTTGTGGAACCGAACGGGCAGAACCGGATTCTGGTGGTGAAAGGCGCGAACGATGCCGTCCGGCCCTCCGATGTGGACGCTGCGTCAGAAACGCTGAGAAGCGTCGACTGCATCGTGCTGCAGTTTGAGATTCCCCTGGAGACGGTTTACTACACGGTTGGTTTTGCGGTGAAGCATGGGATTCGTTGCATTCTGAACCCAGCCCCCGGTCAGGCAGTCGAGATGGGAGCCCTCGCGGGTCTCGACTACTTTGTTCCAAACGAAAGTGAAGCGGAGACGATCACGGGAATACCGGTACGGAATGTCGGTGACGCGAAGCGCTGCGCGCAGAAGCTACTGGAAGGCGGAATCCGGCGAGTCATCATCACCCTGGGGGCAAAAGGCTCTCTGCTCTCGAGCCGGGACGGAAGCGAGCATCTGGCCGCGTTTGATGTAAAGGCCATCGACAGCACTGGTGCCGGGGACGCGTTTATCGGAAGCTTTGCTGTATTTCTCGGCGAGGGCTTGCCGGAACGTGAGGCGGTAGAACGAGCAAACTTGTATGCTGGGCTTTCCACGACAGGAGTCGGCACCCAAAAATCGTTCTACGACCGGGCGCGGTTCGACGCGGAGTGGGGGGAGCATCACAAATAGACCCGAGCTTGCGGCTGCGATCAAGAACAGCAAGGAACAATCAGCAATTCTGATTCGAATTTTTCAATCGCGACGATCTGCTGTCGAAATTCACCCCCGCGCCAACATCGCCTGCAAAGCCTTGGGACAAAATGTCTTGACTTCGTGTTAAGACTCCAGATATAAGGCCGCTCATTGGAGACTTCCGACCTCGCGTGGGGAGAGGGAGAGTCTCGTTCGTTTTCTTGATCAAACGCCGAAAGGGGTGTTTCGATGTCGCAGAGAAAGGCGCTGCTCTTTCTGCTTTCTTGTTATCTCGGATTTTTCGTTTGTCCAGCCCTGTACGGCCAGGCGAACGGGAGTTTTTCAGGAACCGTCACGGACAAGACCCAATCCGTAATTTCGGGTGCCACGGTGCGGATTACGTCGCAAGCGACCGGCCTTGTGCGTGAGGCGAAAACCGATGACACCGGTCACTACCTGATTCCCTTGTTGCCCGTCGGATATTACACAATTCACGTCGAGTTCCAGGGCTTTCAGGCTGCGGAAGAGAAGGACGCTCGACTTCAAATTGACGAGCATCGCGAACTGGATTTCGCCCTTTCTCTCGCGTCGGTGACATCGACGGTGGAGGTCAGTGCGACCGAAGTTGCTGTGCAAACCACCAATCCGACCCTGGGTCAAGTGATTACGGCCGAACAGGTGGCTAACCTCCCCTTAAACGGCCGCGACTTTGTCCAGTTAGCGACGCTGACTCCCGGCACCACCCAGGAAACCAACCCGCAGAGCTTCTTTAACGCAGGCCCCAGTAGCGAGGTATCGGCGCGCGGTACTTTTTCGCTTTCGGTCGGCGGTTCAAGAGCTCAGAGCACCGACTGGCTGTTCGATGGCAACGACAACAACGAGCTATCCGGCGGAGGGATCGCGATTCTGCCATCGATCGATGCTATCCAGGAATTCAAAGTTCTCACTTACAACTACTCGGCGGAATACGGGACGCGCGCGGGTCCGACAGTGTTGGTAACGACTAAGTCGGGTTCGAACCAATTCCACGGATCGCTTTTCGAGTTTTTCCGCAACACCAAGCTGGATGCGAAAAGCTATTTTGCCGCCACGAAAGAACAATTCAACCTAAACCAGTTTGGCGGTGCCGTCGGAGGTCCGATTCAGAAGGACAAGACGTTCTTCTTTGTCGACTACCAAGCGAAGCGACAACGACATGGGATTGCCTTCCTGGGGACGATTCCCACGCCCGGCATGAAGACCGGCGACTTCAGGGGTGATCCTTTCATCGTTAATCCCACGACGCCGAATTTACTTGTAAATCCCTACGCCACCGCGGGCGAGCCCCTGAATTTCCAGTGCGTTCCAGGAACCGAGAATACGGCAGTTCCTACGCCTGAACCCATCAACGCTCACGGAGGCCAAACACTCGGAACCAACTGCAACTACATTCCCGCCGGACTGATCAGTTCAGTCGGGCAAAACATGATTAATCTGTACCCAAGAGGTGACTCGACTTTCTCGAATCTGGGTACGAACTTTTCAGACGTGCCGGTAAGAAGGCTGGATGAGAGCGAGTTCGACGTTCGCCTCGACCACAACATCACGAGCAATGACACCATCTTTGCGCGCTTCAGTTACGACCAGGCCACCTCCTACGTCCCGGGCGGTGCGCCGGGATTTGCCACAGCAGGCGCTTTCGCCAGTAACCAGGGCATCACCAACCATGGGCGAAATGTGGCGATGTCGGAGACGCACATCTTTTCAGCGCGCAACATCAATCAGATCACGGCCGGCTTCAATCGAATTTTCAACATTATTGCGTCGTTCGGAAGCACCAGTTGCGAAGCACAAAAAGTCGGTATCTTGGGCGCCGATTTAAATAGCAACTGCGGCGCGCAACCCCCGGGTGTGGTCAACCAATCCACCCGAGACTGCATGAGCTGCGGTCTAACTTCGACCCAGATCATAACCGGCTATTGGTCACTGGGAGATCGTGGGTATGCTCCATCCCAGGGCGGGACCAACGTGTACATGATTTCCGATTCATTCGACATGATTCGCGGCAAGCACGAAATTCGCGTGGGAGGCGGATTTCGTGCACACCAGCTCAATGTGCGATCCAATGCATTTCAGGATGGCTTCGTCATCATTGGAGATGCCTTCACTCCATATGGAGGGACCTACACCGGGGACAGTGAAGCAGACTTGCTGCTGGGGCAGATTGGAATCGGCCTGCACGATCAGACGTTTTACGGCGCAACCAGTGGCCGGCGCTGGAAGATGTTTCGTCCCTATGTGCAAGATGACTGGCGGATTTCGCCAAACTTGACGTTGAATCTGGGCGTGGCCTGGGCATTTGTCACTCCCGTCAAGGAAGCAGAGAATCGTCAGGCGAATTTCGACTTCGTTACGGGCAAGTACTTCGTCGCGGGGCCAGCGGTAGCGGGTTGCACATCATGCATACACTCCGACGCTGCAGCCGGCATTGAACTGGATAAAACAGCGGTGGAACCGCGAATTGGACTGGCCTGGAAAGTACTCGGCAGCCAGAAAACCGCACTGCGCGCGGGGTACGCGATCTTCCACGATTCGTCGTGGAACCAAGGCGATCAAGGCCTGTGGCTGAATCCGCCTTACCTCGCCGAGACAGACGATTTCAACGGGTTCTGTCCGTTGCAAAACCTCGGCAATCCCAGCTGCGGATTGGCAACAGCCTTTTTGCCATCCATCATCCCGCCCCTGAACCCCGATACGTTTACGGGAACGCGTTTGTACCAGAACCGCAACTTCAAACAGGGGCGAGTTCAGCAGTTCAACGTAAACGTCGAACATCAACTTCCTGGCGATATCGTGCTCACGGCAGGCTACGCTGGATCGCGCAGTCACCATATCTTGGTCAGCGGTGTGAACGTTAACTTGGCGTCGCCAGGGGCCTGTGCGGGCGGACCCGAGGCCACAGCTGGATACACTCTCGGCTGTCAGCCGGGAGGAGGGTTTGCGCATGCACCTTACGGAGACTTCAACATCGTGGGGAACTTCAATGACGCCGGCAACGCTACCTACAATTCCCTGCAAATCAAGGCCGAGACGAAGAACGCGCGCCACGGGCTGTATGCCCTTGTCGGCTACACTTACTCGCACACTTACGACTCTGGTATGGCCGACAATCTGGGCACCACTCCTGGTGCAACATACTGGCCTCTTCACGGCACGCAGAAAGCGGACTGGGCGCGGTCTCAGATCAACCTGAACAACCAGCTCACTGCGAGCCTCATCTATGACCTACCGTTCGGAAAGGGTAAGGCCTATGGCGGCGGGTGGAGTGGTCCCGCGAACGCCGCGTTTGGGAACTGGCAAGTCACCGTCATTCAGAAAATCACCTCTGGATTTCCTTTGTTCGTGGTCAACAGTAACAACGGAGCCGGTCCTTTTTTCCAGTGGAACGGGAACGACATGAACCGGCCAAACGAAGTCGCAGACCCAAACAAGCCGGGTCTCGTGGCAAATAACCCGCAATGTGCCGCGCCTTCTCAAGTGCACACTCTTACGAACTGGTTCAACCCGTGCGCATTCATGGCGGCTCCGGTGGGAGAGCTTGGCACTGCTAATCGCGCACCGCTGACGGGCCCGGATTTCGTAAACACTGACTTCTCTCTGATCAAGCAGTTCCGATTCAACGAACGCGTCGGACTGAATTTTCGAGCTGAGTTCTTCAACCTGTTCAATCACGCGCAATTCTTCCTGCCGGGAAGCAGTCTGACAGCGATGCAGGATATTAACGCTTCGTCGAGTTTCGGGAAGGTTACCCAAACGGTGAACAACCCGCGCCTGGTTCAGTTTGCTCTCAAGCTTACGTTCTAGGGCAAGTTGGGTCAGCAGATTTTCAACTTTGGCAGATCGGGCAGTCCGGGGATGCTTCTGGACAATCTGGTCTGCCTTTGGTTTTTCTCGCGCCTGTTTGCCGTGACCTTTTCAACGGAAGGACCCAAATGAAGCGCTACAAGTTCCGGCTATCAGCCTTCCTCGTCCTGCTTGTGACCTGTCTGGCCTCGGCCCAACCCCGCCGCAAGGTAATCATCAACGAGGATTGCTCCGGACCCGGGGGCAGCAACATGCAAACCCTGCTGGTGATGATCCAGTCGCGCGAGGTGGAGGTGTTGGGTATCACGGTGGTCAGCGGAAACCAGTGGCGCGACGAAGGGGTGGCGCATGCTCTGCGCCTGCTCGAACTCATCGGACGCACGGATATACCAGTCGTGCCGGGAGCGGTCTTCCCGCTCATTCACCGGAGGGAGGAAGCTCAGCTGTGGCAAGAGCGTTACGGGAAATTGGCCTTCTCGGGTGCGTGGGATGAGCGTTGGTGGCACGAACCGTTTGTTGTCCCCCCGCTTCCGGAAGGACAGCCTACTGGCAAACCTGCGGACGAGGATGCGGCTCATTTCTTGATCCGCATGGTGCACAAGTATCCGCACGAGGTCACGATCTACGAAGGCGGGCCGATGACCAATTTGGCGCTGGCGATTTCGATCGATCCGCATTTCCCGGAACTGGCGCAGGAACTGGTGTTTATGGGAGGAAGTTTGAGTCCGCTGAGTTCTGATCCCGAGTGGCTCAACAATCCACGACACGAGTTCAATTTCTGGTTTGATCCCGAGGCGGCGCTCATTGTTCTAGGTGCGCCATGGAAGAAGATCGTGTGTACTCCCACGGATATTTCTGTAAAGACTCTTCTGACGCCTACGATGGTCAAGCAGATCGACGCGAGCGGCACGGTCATCGGCCACTACATCGCGCGCTACTTCCAGGTCGGCGGAGGCGCCGACATCATGTGGGATGAGCTGGCGGCGGCGGCGTGGATCGACCCGAGCATCATTACGAAACGGGAAACCCGCTACATGAGTGTCGACCTCGACCGGGGAGCGGGATACGGGAATACCCTGACTCGGGCGGAGGAAGACAAGCCGAGGGTTGCATGGCGGCTGGTTGAGATTCAGGTGGACCTGGACACGGCGAAATTCTATCGGATGTTTATCGGATTGATGACTGCACCCACGCCGCCGGCCCACTGATGGACGTAACTCTATCGGGGCTGCGAGGCTGCATGCCCGTCGCGCAGCGTATACACGAACTGCTGGATCTCGCGACGCTCGCGCACAGACTGCTCCGCGGTCTCCCTGGACATTTTTTCGTAGATTTCGAGTTCCTTCTGGGCGCGCGGCAGGTCGCCGGTCTTTCGGTACGCCTGGGCCAGGCGGTAGTGGGCCTGGGGCAGCTGGGGACTGGCGTCTACGGCTCTCTGAAACGACGAAAGCGCGCCCGGCAGATTGTTTTCTTCCAACTCAAGAATTCCCAGCTGCAGGAAACCTGCTCCCAGTCCTGAATCGAGACGGACAGCTTTTTCCAAGAGAGCCTTGACCTGCGCAGCAATTTTGTCGTCCTTGCCCTGACGGCTGTTCCACAGGCTGAGCGCATAGAAATAGCTGGCCTGGGCATTGTCAGGCTGAAGCCTCGCGAAGCGTTCCAGTTTCTCCACGGAGTCAGGGGAAGGCGTCGCGTCCGCGCTTTGGACCTTTCCGAGGAACAGATAGGGCGTGGGATCAGCTGGATTCAGTTCAGAGGCTGCGCACATGTGCTTCACGGCCTGATTGTACGAGCCGCGCGCGTACGAACTCACGCCCTGACCGATTAGCATGCGGGCAGAATCGGGAAACAAACGACTGCCCTTGCCGAAGACTTCAAGAGCCGGGTCCACGGCGCCATGGAGTAGAAGCTCGGCTCCCCAATCGAAGAGGTTGCTCTCGCTTGGGTTCATTTCTGCAGCACGCTGATATTCCCGCACCGCCTCGACGGGACTTGCCTGTTTCTCTTCGACCTCGGCCAGCAGGTGGTGGAGCTCGGCGTTGTCGTGGCGGGACAGCAAGTCTTTGGCTTCGGCGAGGGCCTGCCCGATTTCACCAGTGTCGGCCCGGGCAAGGGCCAACTCGTATGTGTTTCCATCGTCGTTGGGTCGGAGCCCGGAGGCACGTTCCAGGTAGGGGAGCGCTTCGCGCGTTCGTCTACTTTCGACAAGCATCGTTCCCAGCAGATGATTGGCTTCAAAGCTCTCAGGGTCGCGTGCCAACTCGTCGCGCAGGGCCTTTTCTGCCGCTCGACCCGCGTCAGGCGGACGGGAAACAGATCGGTCGCGGCCGAGGGACGCAGTATCGCGGGCGAGAGTTTCGGTGGTTCGCACGACCACGTCGGAACCGTGCCCTCCCAAATTGGTTGTGTCGCTTACGCCCGCTACTGTGAAATGGGGTTCGTCAAAGAACTGTGGCACCTGAGTGGACCAGGAAGTTGACGCTTTAGACAATTTCAGATCAATCCACTTCGCATTTTCCGAGGGCACAACCACGAGATCAACGGTCGCATCGCCGACTCCGGGCATCTCTGCGTGAAGCGTATAGGTTCCCGCAGGAAGCGCGGGAAACCGATAATGGCCATCCAAATCGGTGTTCGCTGTAAGGGTTTGCGCCGGAGCCTTAGACTGCAAGCACACGGTGGCGCCGGCGATCGCTCGATTACCGAGATCTCGAACCGTTCCCTGCAAGATTGTAGAAGGGCCCGTCGGCTTCTGCGACTGTGCTGAAACCGCATTCGCAACGAGGGCGAATACCCCCACGAGGCAGATCATTCGGTAAATCGAAGCTGCCAGGCGATGGCTCCGGCGATAGCGGTTCATAGATCCACGAGGTCGTGCGAAGAAGCACATGCCGATGTACCGACACACAATTTTATTCGTTGCAGAGTGAGCTTCGCAATCGATGGATCCCGGGGCCCACACGAAAATGCCAGGTCCGGCAACCCGGTCATTGCGGCAATTGATCGAGGGCTTTCCGCCCCTGGACGTGGTCCGGATGCTGGTGAAGAAGTTCTTGAAGCACCTTGCGGGCCTGGTCGGTCTGGCCCTCAATCGCATAAACGCGTGCCAGGTTGAGATACGGTTGATCGAAGTCTGGAGCCACGCGGATGCACTCATTGAAATTCGCTACAGCCTCATCTCTGCGTTGGGTGCGCAGGTAAAGAATTCCGAGGTTGTTGAGCGCCTCGGGATAGTCCGGGCGAAGCTTGAGGGCTCGTCGCAGGTAGTCGTAGGCCCGGTCAGTGTCGTTGAGTTGGGCAAAGACCATACCCAGACTGTAGTTCGCTTCAGGATCCTGCGGACCGACTGCCACCGCTTGCTCCAGCGTTTTGCGTGCGTCGTCCCATCGCTTTAACTGCCGATAAGCGTTGCCGAGATTTTCAAGGGCGATTAGATAGTCGGGACTCAATTGCAGAGACTCCTGAAAGTGCTCGACCGCCTCTTCGACACGACCCTCTCTGATGGCGAGCAGGCCGAGGTTGTTCCATGCACTGGGCAGAGTATTGGGATAACTCGAGCGCATTTTGACAACCCGTTCGAATATCTCTCGCGCCTCTGCATTCTTTTCCTGTTGCAGGTAAACACCGCCCAATCCATATCGCGCTTCGGCGCTCGATGGATCGTCATCGAGGGCTCGCCGAAAAGACGCTTCCGCCTGATCGTAGTAGCCGCGCTGAAAGAAAACGGAACCGAGGGAAAGGTGGTTGCGTTGGAACTCGAACGAGTCGGTCACGCCAGGGAAAGGCAGCGCTTTGGCGATTCGTTCGGTCGAGGTTTGGGGGATGTGGAGGAAGTCTTGCTCGACGCGCTCCGGGTTGAGCGGCCCCTGGTACACCCTGACAATCTCGCCTTTTTCGTTGAGTAGGAACGAAGTTGGGAGAGTGAGATCGCGATGACGGTCAAAGAGATAGCGATACAGAATGTTGTAAACCGCCATGACGTTGTCGGACCCACGAAGGATGCGGAACGAGAATTGACGTTCGCGCGCCATGGCCTGAAGGCCTTCCTGACCGGCAGCTTCATCGCAGTTCAGGCTGATCAATTGCAGTCCTGCAGCAGACCAGAGAGTGTGGAGACGCTTTAGAGTGTCCAGATCTTCAGCACAAGCGGGGGATTTGCTCGCCCACAAATGGAGCAGGGCGGGCTTGCCTCGCATCTCGGCCAGGGTATGGAGTTGGCCCTTTAAGTCGGGCAGCGAGAAATCCGGAGCGGGAACAGGCGCGAGCAACCAAGTGCCCACGACAGCAGGAAGGAGTTCAGTTTCTTCCTTGGTATCGAGAGATGGGGCACTTCGTGACTCGTGTGTTTTGAACGGTTCCAATCTGCTCGGGGCGGAGCCCTCCTCCACCGAGACTCGATGGTCGACCGGCAAATCGCGAAGGTCCTGCACCAACCCGCTCGGCCAGCGGATCGTGGCCCGGACTGGGCCTTTCGCTTCTCCCAGACCAAAGACCACCTCTTTACTGTGCTGGGAAAGGAATCCGGATCCTGCTTGAACGGCACGCAGTTGGCGGCCGGAATCGGTTTCCAAAGTGATTGTTGCTCCAATGGCATCGCGGTTGCTCTTTGTGCCCCGGAGTCGGAAAGCAATCGTAGGGCCGAGGTCTTTCGCGACGTTTTTCAGAAGGCGCAACTGTGGCCCGTTACGATTCTTCACGAAGACTTCCAAGCGACCGTCGTGATCGAAATCGGCGAGGGCAAAGGCCCTGCCGTCTTCAAGGAAATCCAATCCGAGGGCACCGGCAGCCGGCGAGAAGGTTCCATTTCGGTTGTTGGCGTAGAAGACGTTGCGTTCGTATCCGCTCCAGCTACTGTCAGCCCGAATCAGTTCGTTGACGGCATTCCATCCCTGTTCGTACCCGGGGGACGGCCTTGCATCCTGGGGGGAATTGGCCACGACTTGCCGCCAAAAGAAGCTGTTGAGGTCTTCGCGCAACGGGCTGGAGACCATACCGTTGGTGACATAAATATCCAGGAAGCCATCGTGGTCAAAGTCCCACGCATCGCTCGACCATGCCCAGCGGCCCATTGAGACGCCCGTGGAATCATGCGTATCCTGAAACGTGTCGCCCCCAGCGTGGCGAAACAGGGAGTTCCCCATCGCATGTTTCCGATAAAGCGATCGGATCTTTTCAGGCGCGCCTCGCTGGAAAGCATCCTGCGTGGAGATGCGCAGGCCGGCAGCCGTCCACATATCGGCGACATAGAGGTCCTGGGCACCGTCATTGTCGTAGTCGAACCAGCAGACGCTCATCCCCGCACCAGTGTCTTCTACGCCGGCTGGCGACGCGACGTCGGTGAAGCTACCGTCGCCGTTGTTCCGGTAGAGATTCTTGCGGCCAAAATCGTTCACGACGTAGAGGTCGGGCCAGCCGTCACGATTGAAGTCGCTCCAGCCGCAGCAAAAACTGTAGCGGTTGTTGTTCTCATTGAGGCCACACTCGATGGTCACATCACGGAATGTTCCGTCCCGCTGGTTGCGCATCATAAAGTTGGGAGGACCGTTGCGGGCGTCATAGTACGGGGTGGGGTACCTGTACTGATCCGTCCCCTGGTAGTACGCGTAGAGACAGAAGTAGACATCCAGCCAGCCGTCGCGGTCGTAGTCCGCGACGGTCGCGCCTGTGAACGTGCCTTGTGGCGGTTTCGCGAAGTGAAATGCATTAGGTTCTCCCCGGAACTTCCCCCCGCCCTGATTGAGAAACAGCAGGGGACCGTTAGCGCGGACGACAATCAGGTCCTGACGGCCGTCGTTGTCAAAGTCGGCGAACAGCGCGCACGCTGTGTTTTCGAGAATGCCGACACCGGATGATTCGGTGACGTCTTCGAAAGTTCCGTCGCCCCGGTTGCGATAGAGCCGGTTGGGGAGGCCGGCTGGCTGGCAAACATAGAGATCGTCGAAGCCGTCATTGTCGATGTCGCCGACGGACACGCCGTTGTGGCCGTAGATGTCGATACCGCAGGCGCCGTCGAGCACGGTTCGCCAATAGTCGGTTCCCCGGAGGAGCTGAGCCGAATAGGACGGGTTGCCAACAAAGGCCTGGGCAGTGATGTCCACGAACACGGGGCCGAACGCTCGGGCTCGTGTTTCATCCAACCACTGCCATTTCCAGACGCGAAATTCGCCCGCCGATGTGGCCTGCCATTCAAGTTGCCAGAACCCCGTGCGCTGCTCGCGATAAAAATCTCGGCCCACGCCTACCATTTCGTAGAAAACGCGGGTCTGTAGTCGACTCGGGATCTGGTAGGAAGATGAAGGGTCCCCGTCCACACTCGTTATCTGAAAGTCTGCAGACAGGACACTCGAAAACGAATCCAGTGTGGATTGAAATTCCCGAAGGAAAGCATCGCGTCCGAGAGTGGCCTGGCGTGGGAACGTGTGTTGAACCACTTCCACCACGGGACCGGATCGCACCAGCCGTACGTCTGCCGTCCGAAGCGAAGAGGCCGAAAACCCTTCGTCCAGGAGTCCGGCGAAGGAATGCACATCGATCGGAGATCGCAACAGGATCGATCTCCATTCAGCGAGAACAGCAGCAATCTGATCGGCGTACTTCTCGCTGATAAATTCGTCGGAACCCGGGTGTGTCTTGACGAGAATGGCGTCGAGAGGCCGCTGGGCTCGATAATGAGGATGGAAATGGAACTCGCTGTGCCCACGGACTGGGCCCTCTGAGACGGAGGGTTGGGCAAACGGAAAACCGCGGCCCCACAGTTTAGCTGGCAGCAGAGCCGCGGAAGCACCCTGGCAGCATCGCTTCAGAAACTCCCGTCGGCGAAGACCGGCGGAGTGACTCTTCTTTTCTGGACGACTCAGAGCCATATCTCCCGGAAAACGCACGTCTGGAACCGAAGCTAACAGCGGCATTGAGGTCCGTCGAGGTCGCCCCGAGCAGGGGACTAATAGTTCCTCACGCCCGGGATATTTAACTTGATCCGGTACAGGCTGGTGCTGGCTGTGATGTAAAGCGTCTTGCCGTCCTTGTGGCCCCACGCGACATTGCTGACGACCTCCGGAATCTTGATGGTTCCGAGATGCTTTCCCTTCGGAGATATAATCCAGACTCCTCCGGGTCCGGAACCATAGAGGTTCCCTTTCGCATCGACGCGGATGCCGTCCGGACCGCCCGGCGATCGGTCGGTGCTGGGATCGAGAAAGAGGGCGCCGTCGGTAACCGATCCATCGGGCTGCACGCGATACCGCAACCAGACTTTCTTGCCGGAATCGGCGATGTACAAGAACTTCTCGTCGGGAGAAAAGGCGATACCGTTCGGCCTGGGAAGATCTTTTATCACAAGCTGCAGCTTCTCGCGCTCGGGTGGTGCGCCGGGCTTCTGCTGACGCGCTCCGGGAATCCGATAAACACCATTGAATTGCAACTCCTTCTTTGGGTCGCTGTCGCCCTGAGTCGGCAAGCCGTAAGGAGGATCGGTGAAGTAGAGCGAACCATCGGACTTGTACACGAGGTCATTGGGGCTGCTCAGCTTCTTTCCCTGGTAGCTGTCCGCGAGGACCGTGATCTGCGCCTTCGGGTCTACAGATTCGAAGCGCCAGACGTTGCGACCGGCATGTCCCGCAACCGTCACGCGGCCGTCGGCGTCGAGTGTCATCCCGTTTGAGCCCGGTTCGGGACCTCCAAACGGATCCGAACCTTTATATCCGCTTGGATGAAGGAAGACGCTTGCACCCTTGCCGGGAACCCAACGGACGATATTGTTCGCCGGAATCTCCGCGAAGAGCAAACTGTCTTCTCGCGTCCAGACCGGGCCCTCGGTCCACTTATTGAAACCGCCGGCCACGCGCTCAGCGACTGTATTGGGTGTCACGATCTGATCGAGCGCCGGGTCGAGTTTTTGAACATCCTGCGCTGCCGCAGGAACAACCAGCGCCGTGAGCAAGAGGAAAGCAAAGCATTGGGGCACGATCGTCATGCGCGGCATTGTACGCCAAACCGGTGCGACCCTGACAACTTGTCGCGTCACGCATCCTGCCAACGGAACTGCCCGGCGGCGCAACTATAATAGGGGCCCGTGGCGGTTCGGCGGAGCTAGGGCGCGATATGAGGAATACGCAGATTCGGAGAGCAAGCAGCATATTGCTGGGACTCCTCCTGCTCGCCTCGACCTGGAGAACTCCAGCCGCCTGCCAAGAAGCCCGGGCGCTGAAACAAAACGACACCCTTGAAGCGCACGTAGGCAAGGGCTATGTGGCCCTGAAAGGGGAAAACTACGATCTCGCGGTCGACGAATTTAAAGCCGCGCTAGCCCTCGACCCCACCATGGCGTTACGGGCGCGATTCCCCATGGCAGTCGCGCTGTTTGAGTCTCGCAAGTTTTCGGAGGCGCGCCGCGAGTTCGAATCAGTGCGGAGTGAAGTTGGAGACCATCCCAACATTTCCTACTATCTCGGACGGCTTGACTTGGAAGAGGGCAACTTCGAATCGGGGGTCAGGAATTTGAATCGAGCGGCCGCCAAACCTCCCTTTCCCGACACAACGTACTACCTCGGGTTCGCCTGCTTCAAGAAGGGTGATTTAGCCGCTGCGGAAAAATGGTTGCGCGACGCCAGCAGGCTGAATCCGGGAGACTCTCGCGTCCAGTACCAGTTAGGCGTGGTGTATCGCAAGGAGGGGCGCGATAAAGACGCGCGCGCGGCCATGGCGCGCTCGAAGGAATTGCGGCAGAGCGAGGACGATGAGAGCAAGCTCAAGATGGAGTGCTCTCAAAGACTAGACCAGGGGCAAAAGGATGAAGCGCGCGCCATTTGCGAACAGCTGTCTGATCCCAATGACGCAAACAAACTGACGGCACTGGGCACGATCTACGGCCGACACGGCGACCTCGAAGACGCCCTGAAGGCCTTGCGCCGCGCTGCGGAACTTGAGCCGCAGTCGCCGCAGATGCAGTACAACCTGGCGTTCACCTACTACCAACTCAATCAATTTGAAGCAGCACGCGCGCCGCTCGCCAGCGCCATCAAGCGCTGGCCGGACCTGTTTCCGCTTAACTCCCTGTATGGAGCCGTACTGTTGAAGCTAGGAGAGAATCTTCCGGGATACCAGGCCTTGCTGCACGCACACCAGCTCAATCCGGACGACTCGACGACGACGGACATGCTGTACACGACAGCGCTCGGACTCGCCGAGAAGAGCCGGGATGCGGAGAAGTATCCCGACGCCCTTCGCTATCTTGGAGAAGCAGCGAAACTGCGTCCCGGAGAACCGGAGCCTCACCGCCGCCTGGCCGAAATCTACCGCCTGACCGCGCGCCATGCAGAGGAGTTGGCCGAGGAACACGAAGCAGCACGGTTGGCGACTGGTTCGGCGCGCTAGTCCTTCGCGAACAAACTTCAACATCGCCTCCCTCGCTCTTCCCTTCGAAGCACCCGATTTGAAGAAACAGTTCGGCAATCGCCGCATCAGGTTTACAATCAGGCGCGCAATTTTGAACTTTCCTTTGGGGTCTGCTCTCTTCGACAATCTATGAAGAAACAAAAGACTACCGACAAGCAACAAGGGCTTCTGCTGCGAACGGCGCGGGCAGCGATGAAGAAAGCTTACGCGCCTTATTCCAACTTCCGAGTGGGTTCTGCCTTACTGACCACCAGCGGCAAAGTCTTTTCTGGCTGCAACGTGGAAAACGCATCCTATGGCATGACGAATTGCGCAGAGCGGACTGCGATCTTCTCGGCGGTCGCACAACTGGGCCCCAAACTTGAGATACGCGCGATCGCCGTGGTCAACGATCATGGAGTGCCCTGCTCCCCCTGCGGTGCGTGCCGACAGGTAATTTATGAATTTGGGCCGGATGCAACTGTGTTCTATCAGGGAGCGAAGGGCAAGAAGGAGGCACACATCACAGAGCTTCTGCCCGAAGGATTCCGTTTGAAATGACCGCAACCTCGACAACGGTTACACCGATCCGAGCCATTGACGTTATCCGCAAGAAGCGCGATGGAGGGGAGCTGTCGCGCGCGGAGATTGAGGCTCTGGTAGGCGGTTATACCCGAGGCGAGATTCCGGATTACCAGGCATCGGCGTGGCTCATGGCGACGTTGCTCAAGGGGATGACCCGGGGCGAAACCGCAGCGCTCACCGATACGATGCTTCGCTCGGGAGAGGTGCTGGATTTTTCAGACCTGCCATCGCAAAAAGTCGACAAGCATTCCACCGGTGGCGTGGGAGACAAGACATCCCTGGTTTTGGCTCCCGTGGCCGCTGCTGGCGGGATCACCGTTCCGATGATCAGCGGGCGCGGGTTGGGGCATACGGGAGGAACGCTGGACAAGCTGGAAGCGATTCCCGGATTCAATGTGAACCTGCCAGTGGCGCGGTTCCGTAGAGTGCTCGAAACCTGTGGATGCTCGATGATCGGCCAGACCGCCGAGATCGCGCCCGCGGATCGCAAGCTGTATGCCCTGCGCGACGTGACCGGCACGGTCGAAAGTCCATTCCTGATATGCGCATCCATCATGAGTAAGAAGCTGGCGGAGGGAATCGACGGCCTGGTGCTGGATGTCAAGACGGGCTCGGGCGCGTTCATGAAGAAGGAAGAGGAAGCCGCTTATTTGGCAGAGTTGATGGTCGAGACCGGAGAGCGCATGGGGAAGAAAATGGCTGCGTTGCTCACCGACATGGATCAACCACTGGGATGTTACGTCGGCAATGCGCTCGAGGTTGTGGAAGTGCTCGACGTGCTGCGCGGCCAGGGTCCAGAGGATTTGCGGGAGCTTTGCCACGAGCTAGCGGGATGGATGTTCTTACTAGGGGACCGCGTGGCGACCGTGGAGGTCGGGAAGCAGTTGTCGAAAGAACTGATGGATTCGGGCAAAGCGCTGGAGAAGTTTCGGGAGATGGTCGAGCTGCAGGATGGCGATGCTCGCGTGGTAGACGATCCGGGGCGGCTACCCCAGGCTCAGCATAAGGCAGACGTGGTCAGTCCAGAGAGTGGATACATTACCGCGATCCAGTGCGAACAAGCCGGAACCGCCTGCGTCATTCTTGGGGGTGGCCGCGAGCGGAAAGAGGATTCGGTCGACCCGGCTGTCGGATTCGTGTTGCATAAGAAGGTAGGTGACTCCGTTTCCGCTGGTGAGCCCCTGTGCTCGGTTCACTACAATTCCGAGGCTCGCGGGGCGCGGGCAAGGGCCCTGCTGCAGGAAAGCTACCAGATCGGGGATGCGCCTCCGGCACGCACGCGGACACTGGTTCATCGAGTGATCACCAAGTCCGGGGAGAAAAACTGAATGGGACGCTTCACCGGGATTCTCGGTCTTCTGACCATGTTGGGCCTAGCTTATGCCTTCTCAACGAACCGGAAGGCAATTCGTTTGAAGACAGTTGCGTGGGGACTAGGGCTACAGTTTGTGTTCGCGTTGTTCGTGCTCCGGCTCGAGGCTGGACGATGGCTTTTTCAGAGAGCCGGTGATTACGTGAATCGCCTGCTCAGTTATGCTTTCGTCGGCTCGGAATTTGTCTTTGGCGATCTGGGGAAGCAGGGGTCCCACCTGGGCTTCTATTTCGCCTTTCAAGTTTTGCCGACAGTCATTTTCATTGCGGCTTTCTTCGCGATTCTCTATCACTTCGGCGTTATGCAGATCATCATCCGCGTGTTTGCGTGGGTGATGACGCGCGTAATGGGAGCGAGTGGCGCGGAATCGCTGGACGTCGCAGCCAGCATCTTCATGGGGCAGACCGAGGCGCCGCTAACGATCCGCCCGTTTCTGAAGGACTTGACCCAGTCAGAACTCATGACGGTAATGACCGCCGGGATGGCGCACGTCTCGGGCGGAATTATGGCGGCTTACATTGCATTCGGCATTGAACCGAAGCATCTGCTCAGTGCCGTCATCATGACGGCCCCTGGGACGCTGCTGATGGCGAAAATGCTGGTGCCAGAGACGGAGCAGCCGCAGACAGCGGGCCGGATGGTCATGAGCGAGGAAGAACAGGAAGCCGAGAGACATGAAAACTTGTTGGGTGCGGTCGCCCGGGGTACCACCGACGGCCTCCATTTGGCTCTGAACATAGCGGCCATGCTGGTCTCGTTCCTAGCTCTTATCGCGCTCTTGAATGGCATCATGGGTGGGCTTCACAACGGGTTGGCGCACCTTGGTTGGACCTGGTTCCCGTCCAGCCTGCAACAAGTTTTTGGCGTGGTTTTTGCGCCGATTGCGTGGGTGATTGGCATTCCCTGGCACGATTGCCCGATCATCGGCAACCTGCTGGGAACTCGAATGGTCCTCAATGAACTGGTGGCCTTCTCGCAACTGGGTCCCCAGAAAGCCATGCTCGATCCACGGTCGTTTACGATCGCAACCTTTGCGCTATGTGGCTTTGCCAACCTGAGTTCAATTGGGATTCAGATCGGCGGGATCGGGGCACTGGCGCCGACCCGCAGAGGCGACCTGGCACGCCTCGGGGTGCGCGCGATGCTCGCCGGCACCATGGCCAATCTGATGTCCGCTTCGATCGCCGGAATGCTCTACTGATCGAGTTGCAGAATGCATCTGCGATCGGGAGGAAACTGATTTCCTAGATCTTCTTTGACAAAACCGGCCTTGCCCCTGCGGCGGGGCCCGCGTATGATGCACCCGTTTATGAATACCAAGACTTCTGCCCTCAAGCCGGGACTGCGCCAAAAGGCGCAGCTCATGTCTGCGTCTGAGATTGAACGCACCCTGGTGCGACTTGCCCACGAGATTGCTGAGAAAAACGGAGGCGTCGAAGGATTGGGGCTGGTCGGCATCCGCCGACGTGGAGTACCCATGGCGGAGCGATTGGGGAGATTTATCGAGCGCGTGGAGCGCGCCTCAGTTCCTGTGGGCACTCTGGATATCACGTTCTACCGCGACGATCTCTCCACGCTTGGACCGAAACCGGTGGTGCAGAAATCAGAGATTGGCTTCGACGTCGAGGGCAAGAGCATCATCCTGGTCGACGACGTGCTGTTTACGGGCCGCACGATCCGGGCTGCACTGGACGCGCTGTTCTCGCATGGACGCCCGCGGCGGGTTCAACTCTGCGTGCTGATTGATCGCGGCCATCGCGAACTTCCCATCGAGGCGAGCTTTGTCGGTCGATTGGTGCAAACGACCATGAACGAGGTGATCGAGGTCAAGTTCACCGAAGTTGATAACGCCGAGAAAGTCCTGCTGATGGAGAAGTAACTTTCCTGTCCCCTCTCATCCCCATTTGTTGCTTCCCCCTCTTTCTGCGCTCCTTGCAACACCAAGTTAACGACTCTTTGCATCGCCTGTGAAGGCCAAGTAAGCTCGTTCGCATGAAATCAAATTTGCTTGTGTGTGGAAGTCTGGCTTTTATTGTCTCTCTTGCAGCGCTCCGGCCCCAGGAGCCCACGCGGTCGAAGCAGAGCGTTGATCTGATCGTTACTGGCGGACTCGTAGTCACCATGGACAGCGGCAGGGTCATCTACGACGATGGAGCCGTTGCGGTGAAGGGAGACACAATTGTGGCAGTCGGTCCAAGCGCCAATGTCGCCGGTGAGTACAAGGGTTCGGCGACAATCAACGCCCGCGGCAAGCTGGTGATGCCCGGATTCATCAACGGTCATACTCACGTCCCCATGACCCTGTTTCGCGGCCTGCACGATGACGTGACCCTCGACGATTGGCTGCACAAGTACATCTTCCCAGCAGAGGCAAAAAACGTCACTGAAGACTTCGTGCGCTGGGGGACCCAGCTGGCCGCGGCCGAACAAATTCGTTCTGGCGTCACGACCTTCGCCGACATGTATTACTTCGAAGATGCGGTTGCGGAAGAAACGAAAGCGGCGGGCATGAGGGGCGTGTTAGGAGAAACCTGGATCGATTTCCCGGCGCCCGACAACAAAAACGAAGCCGAGATGCTCCGTTATACGGAAACGTTCCTGAAGAAGTGGAATGGCGATTCCTCGATTCATGCGGCGGTAGCGCCGCACTCCATCTACACGTGCTCGCGAAAAACTCTGGAGGATGCCTCGGCGCTGGCTCGGACATATCGCGCGCCCATTCTGATCCATGTGGCGGAGATGAAAAAGGAATGGGACGACAGCGAGAACCAAAACGGCATGTCGCCGGTGCAGTTCCTGGACAAGCTCGGCGTCATGGGACCGGACGTGGTGGCGGCGCATTGCATTTTCGTGGATGAGGCGGACCGGAAGATCCTTGCGCAGCGGCAGGTCGGGTGCGTGCATAACCCTTCAAGCAACATGATGCTGGCCAGCGGTGTTTCGCCCGTTCCCGAGATGCGCGCTGCCGGGGTTGCAGTCGGACTGGGGACCGACGGTCCGGCGGGGAGTAATAACGATCTCGACCTGATGGAAGAAATAGACCTGGCCGCGAAACTGACGAAGATCACCAAGATGGATCCTCTGTCCCTGAACGCGAAGGCGGTGGTGGAGATGGCGACGATTGAAGGCGCCAAAGCTCTTCACATGGAGAAAGAAATCGGTTCCCTGGAAACGGGAAAGAAGGCGGACCTGATTGTGATTGGCTTGGACGAACCTAACGCTGTGCCGATGTATGACGTCTACGCTCAACTCGCCTACTCTCTGAAGGGCAGCGACGTAGAGACAGTAGTGATCGGGGGTCACATCGTGATGCGAGATCACAAATTGCTCACCGTCAACGAAGATGCAGTCGTTCAGAAAGCGCGCGAGTATGGAAAGAGGGTTGCGGCATCGCTTGGCATTCGATGAATTTGGAAAGCGGATTATCCCCCTGGATGGAGTCTCCAGGCAATTTGCCGCAACATGCCCAGCCAGACTTCGGCGTCTTGGGCTTGCAAGCCGAGACGACGGACGAGGCGGCGCACCTTCGCCTCCGTCAGAGGGGTGGGCTTGGGATTCAGATAGCCGCTCGTCTGCAGAACCCCCAGGAGAACGGACGTGACGCGTTCGACATCCCCCGCGGCAGCAGGCTGCGGTTTCGTTAGTTCAGGAAAAGACCGGCTGTCTCGGGCAAGCTCGTACAAGCACACGGCGACCGCCTGTCCAAGGTTCATCGATGGGTGGTCTTCCCGTGTAGGAATGTGGATGAGCCAATTGCAGTGGCTGAGCGCCTGGTTGGAAAGACCCACCTTTTCAGAACCGAACAAAAGAGCGACACGGTTGGAGCGGAGTTCCTTGTGGATCAGGCGAGCGCCCTGCTTCAGTGGGCGTAAGGGGTGACGTACATCCCGGCTTCTGACCGCCGTGGTTCCGACAACCAGACTGCAATCCGACACAGCTGCGGCCACTTCTTTGTATTCCTCGGCGCGGGCCAGCAGCTCCGAGGCGCCCACGGCCGACCGCGCCTCGCGAAACGCAACTTCGTAGGGATTCACGACCCGCAGGCGCAGGAATCCAAAGTTGCTCATGGCACGAGCTGCTGCTCCCAAGTTAAGCGGATTGCGCGTGGCGACCAGGACGACACGCAGGTGATCGAATTCTGCAGGCACTGGCAAGACGGCTATTTTACGCTGGCGTGTGGTAAGGTGACGCCGGGATTGCGCGTAGCGAAAGCAGATTTGCGAGACCTCTCAATTCACTCATGAACGAACGGATGAGCGAGGCGTCGCCCCAAGTGCCAGGCATTTCGGCTGCTGAGTCGCCAGCAAGACCCCAGCCCGCAAGCGGCTTTGAGGGCCGCTCTGCGCAAGGGGCATGGCTAGCGCGAATCGACGCCGGACTATTGGTTGTCCTCAGCCTGCCGTGGATGGTCCTGCGCTTCGACCGCACCTGGCTGTTTGCCTACAGCGCCAGCTCGTATGGATTCATTGATCCCTGGGTGTACTTCGGGTATTTTCTGGACCTCACGCAGCACCTGCGGGCGTTCAAGGGAGCTTATTTCACCACCCGCCTCTCGTGGATCCTGCCGGGAGCCGCTGTTTATCACATTTTTCCGCCGCTGATTGCGCCCTATGTTTTGCACCTGGCACTCTTCTACGCGGCTACGGTTTCCCTTTACTTGATTCTGAAACAAACGGTGAGCACAAGGACCGCAATTCTGGGCACCTTGCTGATGGGATGCCATGCCTACTTCTTGCGAAGCATGGGGTGGGACTACGTGGACGGCGCGGCCATCACGTACATGCTGACGACGCTGTGCGCGCTCACTTACGCTGCGAAGTCTGCGCAGGCCCGCCCGCGGCTCGTCGCAGTGGGCGCTCTAGTCGCGCTGACCCTCTATGCTCAACTGTTCCTGATCGTGTTTTCGCCTCTTGCACTCGGCTACTACCAGTTTGCCCGTCGGGAACACCAGCGCGATCCAGTGGTAGCGGGATGGAAGCCGTTCGCATGGGGATTCGCGGGGATCACCGCGATCCTGGGCACGTTCAACATGGTGGTGAACGGACGCTTCTTTTTCTTCATCAACTCGATGGGAATGGCCGCGAAGCTGGTGGTCAATCACAATCCCTACAACGATTCTACGTTTCGGTGGCTTGCGCAAGCCACCTGGCTCGTGCTGCCGCTAGTTGCGCTGGTGGGCGCGATTCTATGCCTGCGACGGAGGCACATCCTCCTCTCCGTCCCGAATGCGGCGTTCCTGCTGTTCTGGCAACGCTATCTGGTTCTTAGCGTGTCGATGATGGTGTTCTGGGAATTGATCGGGCAGCCAGTACTGCAGTTATCGTTCTATGCGAGCTATCTGATTCCGGCGAGCTTTCTGGCGCTCGCCTCTCAAATGGATAGTACGCTACGAAATCTCAATCGGCGGCAGTTCCTGCTGCTCGCAAGTTGCGCGCTTTTTCTGTCGTTACTGCCGTTCTGGATACCCGGGCAGTCGCAACTGACGTGGGAGTTGCAGCGTCACCCGTTGCTTTTTCCGATTCTAGCCGGGATAGCGTCGGTGGCCGTGATCAGAAAGCCGATCCGGCATACAAGTACTCTGGGAGTGCCGCTGCTGTGTGTAGCCTTGGCGATTCTGACTGCGGTGAACGGCAC
>Ga0210408_10001265_pt1 | contig 27055 bp, 21 predicted proteins | sample IncBWH4MmetaG_FD_155471 | JGI IMG/M metagenome (GOLD analysis project Ga0210408, IMG submission 155471) | Forest soil microbial communities from Barre Woods Harvard Forest LTER site, Petersham, Massachusetts, United States - Inc-BW-H-4-M | ecosystem: Environmental > Terrestrial > Soil >...
ATCCCTTTCCACTCCAGCAACTGCGCGCTGATGCCCGTCGCCACGATCTTCTGGAAGTCCGCGATGCCCTGGGCTTCGATTCGTTTCCGCTCGGCTTCCTGCTTCTCTTTCTGGAGCGTGAAGTTCATGCGCAGCGCATCTTGTTCGGCCTGCTGTTTGGCCTCGATGGAGCCTTTCAGCGTCGCCGGCAATTGCACGTCCCGCAGCAGCACGTTTTCGACGATCACTCCGCGCGGATCGAGTTGCTTCTTCAGCTCATCCTGAATCTGCTGCTGCACGAGCTCTCTGGCGTTCGTATAGAGGGCATTCGCCGTATGCGCCGAGGTGGATGCGCGAATCGCCGCCCGCAGCGTGGGTTCCACGATCTTCTCCACGTAGTTCTCGCCCACGCTCTGGTAAACATACGCCGCCTTGTCCTTGTCTAACCGGAACAGCAGTGAAGTGTCCAGCGCCAGAATGAGTCCCTCATTCGACGGCACGTTGGCGCTCTCTTTCAACGATTGCGTTTGCACGGAAAGTTTTTGCACCGATTTCAAAGGATTGACCACGTGAATTCCTTCTGGAAGCGTCTCCCCCGTCACGCGCCCAAACAGCGTCAGGACGCCCACGTTACCCGTCGGAATGGAAGTGGTGCTCGCCATCGCCACGATGATTACACCCACCAATATCGCGAGCTGTAATATTCTTTTCCCGGCTCCGCTCAGGTTCGGCATCGACGGCATTCCGCCGCCCAAATCGATTCTTGTTGTCGCTGGCATTTTTTCTCCGTCCGCCGCTCATGTACGAATCAAACAAGCCGCACCACTGTCGCTACTTATAATACGTAGGAACCGTGTTCTCAATTTCTCTGCCGCTCCGCGTCCGCCGCCTGGTTCTTTGGCCCGTGTTCCCCAAGCCAGCGGTCGGGATTTGCCGGTCGCCCCTTCTTCGCAACCTTACCACAATATCTTGTAGTCTTTCCTCTTGACACCACTGGCCGTCCGCGGCACAATCCCCGCCATCACGTTGGCCTGCGCTCGCATTTTCGCGCGGGGCGTTTTCGGGCCTCGTTTCGCAGCTTTTTCTAGTCACCAAGGGAAACTCAGGACTTTTTGATCGCGGCCAAGCGACGGTCGCGCTTCAAATCAGTTTGAGCTTCGCGGCCCCTGAGGGAGAAAATATGCAATTCTTGCCCGGCTTCACGGTGCAGTGCATCAATCCGCAGTGCGAAGCTCGCGGCCACTGGCTCCGCGCCGATGTCACCGCTCCCATCGGCGGCGACGGCCGCTGCCCCTGCTGCGGCGACTTCCTCCGCAACGTCCCCCCGCCCCTCGGCCCGCGCTTCCGCATGCGACCGCGCTCCCTCACCGCCCGCCCGCCGCTTCGTCCTCGCCCCCGTTGAAAATAATTTATGTTACACAACATTTCATGGGCAGCGTGCTAGCATTCCTCAACCGCTAGGCTAAGGAATCGGTCGTGCGCACTTTTGCCTTTACTATACTCGTTTTGATGCTAGGACTAGCCGTCGCCGCTCAGGAGCGGACGCCCCCAACAAATCCATATCCGGACTCCACCGACGGCTTCCGCCAGCAGCTTGAAGATTTGATTTCCTCCCGCAAATCTGAGGATCAAACACCCTTTCACGCTGAACTCGATGCACTCGCGATTCCCAACGCCAACGATTGGATCGCCAGCCACTTCGCGCAGGCAGACATTCCCAATCTACAGCGCGACTATCCGCTGTCGCTCGCTGGATTTCTGCGGCACCTGACTTGGGTCGTCGAAAACGCTGCACACCTTCCTGGTTGGGAGATGGTCGTCAAACCCTCGGAGCTTCCAAACACGCCAGCCATCACGGGGCCGGAAGCCGAAATTCCCATGCCCGCTCAGCCCATAGCCGTCGAGAACTTCAGGTACGGTCCCGCGCATCCCGAAGATCCCCCGGATCGCTCGTGGGTTAATTCTTTTGTTTACCTCGAAGGCCGGTTTCGCTTTGTGGGTGGGACTTATCCCTTTTGGGCCGAGGGCCTTCAACAAATTCGCAGGCCGCAAGCGGGACCGTTGCAAAAGGGGCCATTCACTGTAACGGCTGCTCGGCTCGTCCACAAAGTGAGCCCGAAATACCCAAAGAAAGCCCGCAAGGAGCGCGTCGAAGGCGTGGTTCGTTTGCATGCGATAATCGGAAAGGATGGTGCCCCTCGCGAACTCACGGTGTTGTCTGGCGATCCTCTGCTCACGGATGCTGCCATCAAGGCAGTTCGTCAGTGGCGCTATCTACCCACGCTTCTCCAAGGCCAGCCTGTCGAAGTCGACACCACAATTGACGTCATTTTCGCGCTAAATCACTGATTGTTACGTCAGACTTAACTACCGAGTTTTTCAGTTAGGTCTGTTTGCTTTTGACGAGTTCCTTCTCGATCATCCTCGTCGCTGATCGCAAGAGAACGCCGTACAGCTCTCCATTTGTTATAGTGGAATTCGCTAGCACGTTCCGTGTTCTATGAACCCAACCAAATCTTTCTGGAAAACGATCCCTCGCACTGCATTTTTCGGTTTCCTGCTCGGCGTCTTCTTCATTTTCAGCACCATGGGGCTTACCTCCGACGTCATCGAAATGGGACGTCAGCCCACCCCGCGCTTTATTTTGGGCGTCTTGCTGTCGGGATTGTTCGCGACGTTCTACGCCTTTATGGGATTTGCCCTTCGCAAACAGTTCTGGAAGGCGTTCGTTCCCGTCCTTGCCGTGCATTTGGCCTTGATGTACCTGTTGGCGCGCTGGCTTCCCGACCTGCCCCAATTGGTGCCGATGGGCGCTCCCGAAATCGCCCGCTTGCAAAGCCGGCTGGCCCTCAGCGGGATCGCTACCATGCTTGCCATCGGTTTGGGCTACGGGTGCTTCCTTTACTCCTCTATCACCGCGGGCCGGCGTTATTTCCGCGAGCACGCGGAGATCGAACTGGCCGCCGAGATCCACCACGTGCTGGTTCCCGCGATTGACGCAAAGATCGGCGGTTACGAATTCTACGGGCGGTCGCTGCCCAGCGGCGAAGTCGGCGGCGACCTGATCGACCTTGCCGGATTGGAAGATCATTGGGTTGCCTATGTAGCCGATGTATCGGGCCACGGTGTTGCGCCCGGAGTGGTCATGGGCATGGTTAAAAGCGCGGCTCGCATGCTGCTGAGCTCTGGCGATGACACCGGGCGCCTTCTCCCGCGCCTGAACGAAGTCCTTTATCCACTGAAAAAACCAGACATGTTCGTTACATTTTGCTTTCTCGCCGGGAGTGGAGGCAAATTGCGGGTCGGGCTTGCAGGCCACCCTTCCATTTTGCACTTTTCTGCCAGGACCAGCGATGTAACACAATTGGAATGCCCCAATATGCCGCTGGGCATCTTTCCTTCCGCGGAATTTGTCACTTCCGAGATTCGGCCGGAGCAAGGAGATGTCTTCGCGCTTTACACGGACGGATTACTCGAGGTTGCCAATGCCGCTGGCGAAGAATTTGGACTCGGGAATCTTCAAGCAGAATTTCGGAAACACGGTAAGAAACCCTTGGACGTGATTTGCCGGTCGCTTCAAGAAGGCATTGCCCGCCACGGACCACAATTCGACGACCAGTCGCTCTTGTTAGTCAGGCAGCTCTAGCAGCTCACGACTCGACGAGGCCCTTTTCGATCATCTCCTCGTCGCTGAGCCACAGGTCGGGGATGTTGGCTGAGCCCAGCCGAAGAATGTCTTCCAGCGCCCCGCGCACTTCCGCGAGATGGAAATCAACGCCAATGCGTTCCAGCAATTCGATCAGCGCCCGCGCGCCCTCCGCCAGCACGGGCCGCGGCGCCGGGCCGTCGTACGCCAACCGCCGATACGTCACGATATAAATGGCCTGGGGTCCCGCGCCGTGCCTCACGATGTGGAGGAACCCGCGCGTCTTAGGTTTGGCCGGGGCGAGCCGTGCTGCTACAGCTGTGCCAGAGGGGAGGGCGCTCATCGTGTTGGTGGTCTCGTCTCTCCTTTGTGTTTCAGCTGCATCCGCTCGTGCTGCCGCAATTCTCGCATTTGTAGCACGCGCCGTTCGGCACCATCAGCATGCCGCACTCGCTGCAGGCGGGCGCGCCCTCGTGCGCGTTGCCCAATCTTGAAGCCGACAACGCCGTTTGCATGGCATCCAGGTTGGCCTGTGTCATCGCCGGCAGCACTGCCGCCGGAGCAGCCGTCGCCGCATTTTCCGCTGGCGCCGCCGAGTTCAGCTTCAAGTAATCCGCTGAGATGAACCGTCCGCCCAGCCACCGCGCGATGTAGTCCAGCACCGACGAAACAAACCGGATGTTCGGATTGGGGGTGATGCCCGAGGGCTCGAACCGAGTGTTCAGCAGTTTGTCCACGAACACCTTGAGTGGCACGCCGTACTGCAAGCCCAGCGAAACGGTCAGCGCCAGTCCGTCCATCACGCCGGAAAGCGTCGAGCCTTCCTTGGCCATCTTGATGAACACTTCGCCCGGCCGACCATCGTCGTACATCCCGACGGTGATGTATCCTTCGTGTCCGCCTACGCTGAACTTGTGCGTCACCGAAGCGCGTTCCACGGGCATTTTCTCGCGCTGTTGCCGCGCAAACAGCTCGCGCTGCATCGGTTCCACCACGACGGCCGCGGCCTCCGCCTGCTTTTCTTCTTTCTTCCCGCCCGCATTCAGCGGCTGCGAACGCTTCGAGTTGTCCCGGTAGATGGCCACGGCCTTCAGCCCCACCTTCCACGACTCAATATACGCGTTCATGATGTCCTCGACGGTCGATTCCTCGGGCATGTTGATGGTCTTCGAAATCGCGCCCGAAAGGAACGGCTGCGCCGCCGCCATCATCTTCACGTGCCCCGTCCAGGTGATCGAACGCCCGCCGCCCTGCGGCGCCAGCGAGCAATCGAACACCGGATAATCTTCCATCTTCAGGTGCGGCGCGCCTTCGATCTTGCCGTTCTTGTCGATGTAGGACACCACGTCGCTGGTCTGCTCCGGCGTGTAGCCCAGCTTCATCAACGCCTGCGGCACGGTGTTGTTTACGATTTTGATCAACCCGCCGCCCACCAGCTTCTTGTACTTCACCAGCGCCAGGTCCGGCTCGATGCCCGTGGTGTCGCAGTCCATCATGAAACCGATGGTGCCCGTGGGCGCCAGCACGGTCACCTGCGAATTCTTGTAGCCATGCTTTTCCCCGTGCGCCAACGCCGTGTCCCACGATTCTTGCGCGGCCATGAACAATTCCGTCTGCACGTGCTCCGGCTTGATCCCCCGCATCGCCTCGCGGTGCATGCGGATTACGTCCAGCATCGGCTCGCGGTTCTCGGCGTAGCCTGGGAACGGCCCCATGCGCTCTGCAATCCTTGCGGACTGCGCGTACGCTTCGCCGCACATCAGCGCGGTGATCGCGCCGCCCATGTCGCGCCCTTCGTCGGAGTCGTACGGCAGCGCCATGGACATCAGCAGCGCCCCGAGATTCGCGTAGCCCAGCCCCAGCGGCCGGAACTCGTGCGAGTTCTTGCCGATTTTGTCGGTTGGATAACTAGCGTTGTCCACCAGGATTTCCTGCGCCGTGATGGTCACATCCACGGCATGCTTGAATGCCGCGACGTCGAATTGACCGCTGGCGTTGACAAATTTCATCAGGTTCAACGAAGCCAGATTGCAAGCCGTATCATCCAGGAACATATATTCCGAGCACGGGTTGCTTGCATTGATGCGTGCGGTGTTCTTGCAAGTGTGCCAGCGGTTCACCGTGGTGTCGTACTGCATCCCGGGATCGCCGCAGTGCCACGCCGAATCCGAAATCTTCATCATCAATTCGCGCGCCCGCAGCTTTTCGTTCGGCTGCCCGCCGAGCACGTTTTTCGTCCACCAATCCTTGTCCTCCACCACCGCGTGCATGAAGTCGTCCGTCACGCGCACAGAGTGGTTCGCGTTCTGGAAGAAGATCGAAGCGTACGCGTCCCCGTCGATCGAGCTGTCGTAGCCCTGTTCGATCAGCACGTGCGCCTTGCGCTCTTCCTTCATCTTGCATTCGATGAACTCGACGATATCCGGGTGGTCGATATTGAGAATCACCATCTTCGCCGCGCGCCGCGTCTTGCCGCCGCTCTTGATTACTCCCGCGAAGGCATCGAAGCCCTTCATGAAGCTCACCGGGCCGGAGGCAATCCCGCCGCCGCTCAGCGTTTCCCGGCTTCCGCGCAACGTCGAAAAATTCGTTCCCGTCCCCGAGCCCCACTTGAAAAGCATTCCCTCGGTCCGCGTCAGCCCCATGATCGATTCCATGTCGTCGCTGACCGAATTGATGAAGCACGCCGAGCACTGCGGCTTCGGCTGCACTCCCACGTTGAACCACACCGGCGAATTGAAGGCCATCTTCTGCTCGACCAGCAGGTGCGTCAGTTCGTCGCGGAACGCGTCGCGCGATGCCGCTTCCGCAAAATATCCGCCCTCTTCGCCCCACCGCACAATGGTATTCACTACGCGCCCGATCAGTTGCCGCACCGATCCTTCGCGCTGCGCGCTCCCGGGCTTCCCGTGAAAATACTTGCTGGTGACGATGTTCGTCGCCGTCTGCGACCAGCTCTTTGGCACCTCCACGTCTTCCTGCCGGAAGATCGTCACACCCTTCTCGTTCCCAATCAGCGCCGTGCGCTTCTCCCATTCGACCGCGTCGAACGGAGGCTTCCTCCCATCGGTAAAGTACCGCCCGAAAGTCAGACCTTTTCCAGTGCCACCGGTTGCCTTCTCGGCAGCCGTGTCTGTGGCAAGGGATTTTCCGCTCAATGCGTGTTTCACCGTAGCCATCCGCCCCTCCGCGCTCTTGGGTCCCCACTCGCGCGGGGGAACCCTCTTATTTTACTCCTCTGCGTCCCGCAGAGGTGCCGCGCTTCCCTTCAGGGTCTGGGCTGAAGTTGACGCAACTTGCGATTCGTTCGGTTCGTGAAAGCGGGCAGCGAAAAAAAAGCCGGCTGTCGTGCAGCCGCTCTGAGGTTCCAGCACAAAACGCCAATGCCCCGCCGATGGCTGGTGGTTCGCACTCAGCCTAACCAGCAGGCGCCCCGCCTCAAATACGGGCGCGGGGCAGGTGCTTCGCGCTCGATTTTTTCGCTTAGAGCCCGGGCCGTTTCGTGAGCCCCCACGGACCTTGATTCATCCCCGACTCGGTCCGTCCGGCGCTTCCACGTCCCCCGAATCTGGATTCGCAGTATCAACGGTAGAAAATTTTCTGTCAAGGGAAAAACGCAAAATGTGGTTGACGTTTTCGTACTGCGTCTATTTGTAGTGGTGCTTATTCCTCTCAACCGCTTTCGCTTCAACGCTTTTCGCCCTCTTGCCTCTCACGCTACACTCTTTGCATCCAATTCAATATGAAACGCTCTCGCGCCACCCTCGCCTTCCTTTTTCTTCTTCCTTTTCCCCTTTTTGCTCAAACGACTTCGCCAGCCTCCGCGCCTGCCGCCGCTCCCGCCTTCCCGCCGCCCGCTCACGGGGAAAAACTGCGTATCACCGGAATTTCCCACGCCGGAAAAATCAGCGAGACTCTTTACCGCGGCGCGCAACCCCAGGAAGTGGGCTTGTCGGAACTGAAATTATTAGGCATCACCACCATCGTCGATCTGCGGAGCGAAGACCACGAAAAAGTCGAATGGGAGCGCAAGCACACCGAATCCCTCGGCATGCGTTTTGTCCATATCCCCGTCGCTGGCTGGTCTCCCCCGACCGACGAACAGGTCGTGCAATTTCTCTCTCTTCTCCGCGACAATCCGGGGCAAAAAATTTTCATGCACTGCCACTTCGGCGAGGATCGCACCGGCGTTTTCGCCGCCATCTATCGCATTGCCTTTGAGAAATGGTCTGCGGATCAAGCCATCAAGGAAATGTATTTCTTCGGCTTCAACGGGGTATGGCACCCCTCGATGAAAACATTTGTCCGCGATTTTCCCGCGCGCTTAAACGCTGCTCCCGCCCTCGCGCCCCTTCGCGCTCCCCCTCCTCAACCCGCGCCCGCCAAACTGACCATTCCTTCACAACCGGAGAACTCGGCTCCTTGATGAACTGTGCTCTCTCATAGGAATTACCCGCCACCGTAAGGCATACCGCCTATTCTTCTGGCTAAATGCTGAAAACGAAGAACTTAGGACCATTCTCGCCTAGTACCTTCGTACCCTTCCAAACAGGACGCTTGCTTCATTTAATAGAACATCCCATTCCCCCATCATTGGTGCCACATCGGAATCAGCAACTGAGGGAGACCTTTCGTGCAAGTCGGACGCTACGAAATTCTCGAAATCATCGGCACTGGCGCCCATGGCCGTGTGGCGCGCGCCCACGATCCCATGATCGGCCGCCTGGTGGCTATCAAGCTGTTGCCCAAGGAATTGGCCAAAGGCGATGCGCGCCAACGCTTCCTTCAGGAAGCGCGCGTCGTCGGCCAGCTTTCCCATCCTTCCATTATCACGCTCCACGACATGGGTATTGACGAAGCCACGCAGACGCCCTACCTAGTCATGGAGTTTCTGGACGGTCAGCCGCTCGACCGGATTCTGGAAAAGGGCAGCGTGCCCTTTCCCAAGGCTTGCGCCTGGGTCGGGGAAGTGGCTTGCGCCCTCGGTGCCGCGCACCGCAAGGGAGTTATTCACGGCGACGTCAAGCCCGCCAACATGCTCATCACCGATGACGGCCGCGTGAAATTGATGGACTTCGGCATGGCCCGGCTCGCGAGCCGGGACACCGGCGCGACTCCGCTGCTCGGCACGCCCGCGTACTGGTGCCCTGAGCAAATCATGGGCAAGCCCCAGGACGCGCGCTCAGATCTTTTTTCGCTCGGCGTGGTTCTGTACGAGATGGTTACGGGCAAGCGTCCGTTTGACGCCGATTCGCTCCAGGGCATTTGCAGCCGTGTTCTCTCTTCGACGCCGCTGCCGCCCTCGCACGCCAATCCGTCGGTATCGTCAGGATTTGACGCCATCGTCGCGCGCTGCATCGCGAAGGATCCTGCGGCCCGTTATGCGCCGGCCGAGGCCCTCGCGGAGGAACTCTTTCCGCTCGCGCGCCGCCGGGCAACTCCCGATTCCGTGCCTCATACCAATGGCAACAATGGCAACGGCGTGCGCGACCGCGCCGCGCGCCTCCTGCGCTCTGCCTGATGATTACCCTATCCAAAGGCCGGTACGAAGCTCTTGAGCACCTGGGCTCGGGCGCCACCAGCCGTGTCGAGAAGGCCCGCGACAACGTCATCGGCCGCACCGTGGCCCTCAAGACGTTTGTGAACGGCTTCGGAGAAGGCCTGGAGCAGCAATTCTTGCGCGAGGCCCAGCTCATCGGCCAACTCTCTAACCCTTCGATCGTGCAACTCTACGACGTGGGCATCGACGAGCAGGGCACTCCCTTCCTGGTGATGGAATACATCGCCGGAAATACCCTTGAGCAGCATCTTGGTCCTTCCCGATTGCCCCCGGCGCGCGCTTGCGCCTGGGCCGCCGATTTAGCCGTGGCCCTGGCTGTCGCTCACCGCGCCGGAATTCTTCACGGTGACGTCAAGCCGGGAAATATTTTTGTCACTCCAGAAAACAAGGTAAAACTCGGCGATTTCGGCATCGCGCGTTACGCCTCGCAGGTTTCCGGTTCCGGCCTCCTCATGGGGACGCCAGCATACCTGGCTCCGGAACAAATTCAGGGCCAGCCGCAGGATGCACGCTCCGATCAGTTCGCTCTTGGAATTGTTCTTTATCAGATGCTGACCGGCGCGCGCCCCTTCGACGGCAGTTCCCTCGGGGCCGTTTGCGCCCAGATCCTGAATGCCGATCCCGAGCCGCCCTCGCGGCGCAATTCGGCGGTGCCGAAAGCGCTCGACTCCATCGTGGCTCGCTGCCTGGCCAAAAATCCCGCGGACCGCTTTGCTTCCTGCGATGAGATGGCCTCGGCTCTCTATCCGCTCGCGCGCGCCCGGACGCAACTGGGCGCGCCGCAAGTGAAGAAAAGATCCTGGTGGTCCAAGCCATCGGGACAGAAAGACGTCTGGCTGGTCGCCGCTGCTTGTCTCCTGCTCGCCTCCGGTGTTCCGGCGATTCGCTCCGTCCGCGCGCGGCTGACTGTTCCCCCGCCTCCCGCGAGTCTTCGATTTACCTCGGCGATGCCTCCGGAAGCCTTCCCGTACACCTCGCAAACAGCGACCGCCGCTCCCCTGCCCGACGCGGCTGATGCCTCCTCGCTGGAAGCCGTGCAGAAAGTTACTCCCAAGCGCACGAATCGCTCCGCAAAACATGCCGCTGCCGCCGCAAAGCAATCCAAGAGCTTGCAGAACTCTCACTCGGAAACTTTTTTCTCCGCCCTTCCGTCTTTGCCGCTCGTCAGCACGCCCGCGGCACAAGCTGCTCCCGGTTCCGGCCTGCAGATCGAAATTACTTCAGCGGTCAACGAAGGCACGTTGACCGTGTTTGCGGATCGCGAATTACTCTTCTCCGCAGACCTGGCAACGCAGAAGCAGGGCCGGCCCATGCATTTCGAGCACGCCCTTCCCCCGGGACCGCATCAATTCCGTGTGGCGCTTTACAGGGCGGATCGCAGCTTGCAGTTGGAAAAAGAAGGCTTCGCGGAGACTCGCGGCGACGGCGCAGACACTTTGGCCGTCCACGTCACCCGCCGCGCCAAGTTGCTCATCCGCCGCGAACTCGCCCTTGAGGTCACCTGGCCCGGTGCGTTGGCGCCCGTCGCCGAGCACGCCTCCGGAACCACCGGAGCCATAAAATCCGCAGCTCTGGTCAACTAGCCCGCACCTATGTTCGTTTGAAAATCAGGCAGAGAAGTGCATCAATCGCGCTACTCGTAGCGGAGCGCTTCCACCGGATCGAGTTTCGCCGCCTTCATCGCCGGCCACACGCCAAAAATCAATCCGATACTCACGCTGACCGCTACCCCCGTCGCTGCCGCCCACGCGGGAACCGAACCGGGCCACTGCAGCGTCACGCGGATCAGCAACACCAGGGCGTTTACCAAAAGCAGAGCGATGACGCCTCCGGTTCCGGTCAGCGTCATCGCTTCCAGCAGGAACTGCCAGGTAATGTCCCCGCTCTTGGCGCCAATGGCTTTGCGGACTCCAATTTCGCGAGTGCGCTCCGTCACGCTCACCAGCATGATGTTCATCACGCCGATACCGCCCACCAGCAGGCCGATGGAACTGAGCACCACCGTCGCCAGCGCCACTTTTCCAACGATGTTATGAAATTCCTCGACTTCCTGCTCTGCGGTGGCGATCGAAAAATTGTCTTTCCCTCCAAACGGCACGTTCCGCCGCCGCTCCAGCACTTCGCGGATTTGGTCCACGGCCTGGTCCAGCAATTTCGGATACGCCTGCGCGCGCATATTCACTTCGTCGGCGGTGGGATAGACCTTGCGAAACGTGCTGATGGGAATCAGCACGCGCCGGTCTTCGTCGCCGATGCCGAATCCGCCCTTGGGTTTTTCCACCACGCCGATGACCTGGAAGTCCGAGCCATCGATCATCACGTCTTTTCCGACGGGGTGCCCTTCAGGAAACAGGACCGGTGCGACGTTCTCCCCGAGCATGACTACTTTTTCCTTGTGGAGATCGTCTCCTTCGCTGATGAACCGGCCATCGAGGGTCGCGGCGTTAGCGTAAACCTCGCCGAAATTCGGCTGCACACCGCGGAAATCGATAGCCGTCACCTGGCCGGCTTTCGTGCGTACGGTGTGGGCATGGTCCCAGCCCGTTTGCAGAAAAGTGGTTACAGCCTTGACCGCGGGGCACCTCTCCTGGATGGCCCTGGCGTCCTCCACGGTAAGCGGCTTGCGCTGGCGTTCCTCAAGCGGCGGTGGCCCGCCGTGCCGTCCCTGGTCCCATTTGGTGATGAACGCCGTATCCGCGCCGAACTGGTTGATGTTTTCCTGGATTTTCTGGTCAAAGCCGGAGATGAGCGCTGCCACCAACATGATGACGCTTACGCCCAGCACCACGCCGAACACCGTGAGTGCGCTCCGAAGTTTGTGTGTCCGCAGCGTGTCCAACGCTTGTTTCAGGTTTTCGCCATATGCCTGCGCCATTGCCGCTCCTTAGCCGTCCGCTCGCAGGGCCTCGATGGGATCCAGCCTGGCGGCCCGCATAGCCGGAAAGATTCCAAAAAAGAGGCCCACGGCGGTGGCCACGCACAGGGAGAGAATCACCGCACTCAAGGGAGTCTCCATCGGGAAAGAGAAAAGCGCTTTTACCAGGAACACCAGCGAGTACGCCGTGAGAATTCCGATCAAGCCTCCTGTAGCAGCGAGCGCGGCGGACTCCGTAAGAAACTGCAGGAGTATGTGTTTTTTCCTGGCTCCGAGCGAGCGCCGCAACCCAATTTCCCGTGTCCGCTCCGTCACGCTGGCCAGCATGATGTTCATAATCACGATTCCGCCGACCACCAGGAACACGCTCACCAGCGCCACGGCCACGAAGGCCAGGTTTCCCGTGAGGTCATGCCACAACCGCATGATCGAATCGGAGCCCAGAATGGCGAAATTGTCCGCGGCGTTGTACGGCAGGTGGCGCCAGGCGCGAAACAACATGCGCGCTTCATCCTCACTGGCCTGCATCATCTCCGCGTTCGGCGCTTGCACGAAGATCGCCACCCAGTCATTGTTGGTGTGCCAGCCCTTGCGCCACGTGGAGATGGGCATGATCATGTAGTTGTCTTGCGACTCCCCAAAGGCGCTTCCCAGCGGCTCCGCCACGCCGACCACTTCGTACGTGTGCGTCTGCACGCGGATTGCTTTTCCAATGGGATCCACGTTGGGGAAAAATTTCTGCACCAGGTCCGGGCCGACAAAAATCACTTCGGAGCGATGTTCTTCATCCGACTGGGTGATGAATCGCCCTTGCGCCACGGTGAGGTTGCGCACCTGGCCGAAGTTGGCCGTGGAACCCATCATCCTGGTATTTTCCATGGTGAGGTTGCCGCTGCGGACCTGCACGTTGTGGTCTTCTTCGGCGGCCACAGCGCTGGCGATTTTCATGCTGTCGCGGAGCCGTTCGTATTCCTCGATGGTGACGAGCGGCCGCTTCTGCGCCTTGATCCAGGCGTCCTGGCTGGTGATGATCCCGAAGCGGTCGACGATGTACACATTAGCGCCCAGATTGGCCACGCGGTCGGCGACGTACATGTTCAGCCCTGAGATGACGCTCATCACAAAGACAAGCGTGGTGACCGACAAAATAACGCCCAGTAAGGTGAGGAAACTACGCAACTTATGCGTCCGCAAGGCATCGAGAGCGAGCCAAAGGGTCTCCCGCAGGGTTACCAACGCCCTGCGAAGCCGTACCCGCCTCGCAGGCCTATCCGCTGCCCGAGTAGCCGCCCTTGGGATTGCGCTCAACCCATCCATGGGAGTTACGCCCAAACAGACCTCCAACCTTCTCTATCTAAGACGAGTGGACCCGTCGAATCGTTCCTTGGTATAGACGTGCGCGAGGGCGGTTTGCTATCGAGGCTTCCTGGAATAGACTTAAGCCCAGTCGGTTCTAATCTAAGCGGTGCAGTGCTCGCCCAGTCCATTGTACTGCCTTGTGCGGCCAATCTGGGAAGAAGCTGGTGCGCCGGGACCGCAGGACTCAACATCTCAAGGAGGACGTAATGCGTCGTATCTACGTTTATTTTCTTCTACTTACAGTACTCGCTTTGAACTTCACACCGAGCGGGCGGGCCCAAGATAACGCCGACCATAAGGCGAAGGCCGCAGCCATAGCGGCCGTCGCACCAACCGCGGGCTTCCGGGCCGAGTTCCTTGAGGAGATCGCCTACTACGAGCAGCGCTATACGCGCCTAGCCGAAGCCATGCCGGCTGAGAAATACACCTGGCGCCCGGCTGAGGGCGTTCGTTCTTTCGGCGAAGTCTTCACACACGTTGTCGCGGCAAATTATGGGGTTGCCAAGGCACTGGGTACCGCCCCACCGGCAGGCGTCGATTTCAAGGCCATCATGGGCCTCTCCAGTGACAAACCGAAGGTGCTTCAGGCCATGAAGGATTCGTTCGCGCATTTCCGCGGCGCCATTATCGCCCTCAACGAGGCGGATGCCGACAAACCGCAAAAAATGTTTAATCGCTCGACCACCGTGCGCGGCTCGTTCATCGCCATTACCGGACACTTTGGCGAGCACCTCGGTCAATCCATTGCCTACGCGCGGGTGAATGGCGTGGTGCCGCCCTGGACCGAGGAGTCCCAGCAGCAACAACAAAAGCCCGCGGATAAACCGAAGTCGTAGTCGTTCCCAGGAGTGACAACCGCCATTGACACTTTGACACCGCCCGTGCCTTCCGGGGCAATGAAGGTGTACAACAAATGTAGGGCCTGATGAATCTAATCCGGGTGGCCGCCGGCACATTCCAGCCACTTTACATTATGCTCAAACGCGCTTTTGTTCCCATCGCGGTGCTGTCTTCGGCATTCGCCGCAGTTGCCGCCGCCCAATCCATCGCGCCGGATTCCACGCCCACGATTGGCCCGGCGAGACCGGATCTCTTCGCTCACGTCATCGCCAACCAGAAAAGGGGCGAGGCTGCCCTCGACCTCTACGAGCGCGTCGAACGCGTCGAATCCCGCAAGACTCCAGGCGATCCCGCTCCCACGGCGATCAAAATCTCTCGCGTCATTCCTTCCGGAACGGGCATGTTCCGGATTCCCGTGGGCGACGACGGCAAGCCTGGAGATTCCGCTGCCTATCGCGCCGATCTCGAGAAACTGGCGCAGTCGTTGGCGCTGCTGGTCAACGACAGCAGCTCGCAGCGCGACGCGCTCGAAAAGTACGCAAAGAAAAGGAAGGACCGCCTCGATTTGATCGAGGCGACGCGTAGCGCGTTCCTCTTTACTTTCGTCGCCCGCGAACCCCGCGGCGACCGCATGCTGTCCAAATACTCGATGCGGCCCAACCCCGCGTTCAAACCCACCACGCGATTCTCTTCCGTCTATGCCAAAGTTCGCGGGTTCGTTTGGATCGATGACACTTCCGGCGAGCTCGCGCGGATTTCCGGCGACGTTACCGACGACATTTCCATCGGCTTGTTTCTGGGAAAAGTCTATAAGGGCAGCCACTTCATGCAGGAACGCTACGAATATCAGCCCGGGCTGTGGCTCGCCAGCTTTTCGCAATACGATTTCGACGGCCGCAAATTATTTTCCGGCTTCTCCCTCCACGAGCGCACCTTTTATTCCAACTACCGCTACATTGGGCCGCCTAAGGAAGCCCTCGTCGCCGTCCGCCAGGAGCTCGAGCATGCCGAACCGGACAAGCCGGGGACGGCACCAGCCAATCAATGAATCCTTTCCGCATCGTATCGCTTGACGAGAGCCCCGATAGCCGCAGAAAGTAGCGCGCCCTGCTAAAATACGCTTCATGCGTCTTATCCTGCCATTTCTGATTTCGCTTTTCTTTGGCGTGTCCGTGGAAGCGCAGTCGTGGCAAGTTCAAACCAGCGGGGTTGATACCAACCTGCGCGGCTTGAGCGTGGCCCTCGTTTCGAATGCCAAAGGCGTGGCTGCCATGACGGTGTGGGCATCGGGTTCGAACGGCGTGATTCTGAAATCCATCGACGAGGGCAAGACCTGGCAGCGTCTGCACGTTGCCGGTGGCGAAGCGCTCGACTTTCGAGGCATCGTTGCGCTCAACCCCAGCACGGCTTACGTGATGTCCAGCGGCGAAGGCGATAAATCGCGCATCTACAAAACGACCGACGGCGGCGACACCTGGGCTCTGCAGTACACCGACAAACGGAAGGAATTCTTCCTGGACTCCATCGCTTGTCTCGCGGAAGCGCACTGTTTTGCGCTTGGCGATCCCCTCGATGGGAAATTTCTCCTTCTGGCGACAACAGACGGCGAGCACTGGAATCCGCTCCCCGACGTCAATATGCCCGCGGCGCTGCCCGGCGAAGGCGCGTTTGCCGCCAGCAATACTTGTCTCTTGCTCTCCGGCGAAGAGATTTTCTTCGGCACCGGCGGCCCAGCAGCTCGTGTTTTCCACTCCCTTGACTCAGGGCGTACGTGGTCCGTCGTAGAAACACCCATCGTCCACGGCAATGCCTCTTCTGGAATCTTTTCCATCGCGCGCGGAGATGAAAAGGAAATCGTTGTCGTTGGCGGTGATTATCAGGATCCCAAGCGCGCGTCCGCCGTTGCTGCTCACTCTCTTGACGAAGGCAAGACCTGGCAACTCTACGGGCAGCAACCCGGAGGCTATCGCTCTTCTGTGGCATGCATCGATGGTGGGTTGTGTGTAGCCATCGGGCCGAACGGCGAAGACATCAGCATCAGCAAAATTACCGGCGTTCGCTGGAAGTCCACGGATTCGCTGAATCTCAACGCCGCGATTATCCTGGACGCCGGGCACGGCTGGGCCGTCGGGCCCAAAGGCACGATCGCGCGTTTCGTTAACTATGCGATCCCCAAGGTGAGTCCGGGAGCGTCGCACCGTCACCGCGCATCACGGTAACGTGTACGAGGGACAGCGGGAAACGTGGGAAGCTAGTCTGCGTGTCTCAATTTGAAACTGCCGCCGACACAAGCCGCGCCTGAAAATTAAAAGGAGGTGAAAACAGATTCGTTCTCACCTCCCGGGGTGGTGGGGTGTTGCTTGACAATCCCTTCGGCGGCTCAGCAGCCCTGCCCTGCCAGGCAGGTCTGCGGCCTCACTCGCGCACTGCGCTTGGCAATTCGTTAGGAGACTCACCACCAAAGAGCTTGTCTTTCTGCGGTTTGTAGCACCGCGCAACGCACCTGTCAACGGCAAATAAGGATACTGATGGATAGGAAAAATGTGGTCTTCATTGCTTCACGGCCGAGCGTGATTGGCCGGGTTGCCGGCGGAATGCCGTTTCGCGGGCCATCTTCAGGCGGATTCCTTGGACTTTTTCCCGTGGTCCAGGATTTCCCGCACCATGCGGCCGAGCGTCGTAGGACTGTACGGTTTTTGCAGATAGTGAGCGCCGGCGACAGCCGGCGGATGGTTTTCCGAATCCTGCGAATAGCCGCTGGTAAAAAGGATGGGCAGGTCCTCGAACAACCCCGCGAGCTGCGCCGCCGCTGCCGGGCCGCCCAGCTTGGGCATAATCACATCCAGAATCGCCAGGGAAGGCGCTTCCTGCTCGCAGAGCCTCAGCGCCTCCTCGCCATTGCAAGCGCAGAGAACACGGTAACCCAGACTCAGGAGCGCCTGGCGCGCCATCTCCCGGATCGATTCATGGTCCTCGGCGATCAGGATGGTTTCCGTTCCGCGCACTTCCAGGTGAACAGGAGCGGGCGCTTTCGGCGATGAACCTTCCGCAGCGCCGCCGCCGTGCGCCAGCGCCGCCGCCGTGCGCCGGCAGGTAGACGCGAAACAAGCTCCCATGTCCGGGCTCGCTGTAGACGTGAATGAAACCACCATGCTGTTTGACTATGCCGTAAGCGGTGGCCAGTCCCATACCCGTGCCCTTACCGCGTTGTTTGGTGGTGAAGAACGGTTCGAAGATGCGCTCGCGGGTTTCCGCATCCATGCCCATGCCCGTGTCGGAAACCGACAGCACCACGTAGCGGCCGGGCGTGACGTAGGGGTAGAACCGGCAGTAGGAATCGTCCAACTCGACCGTCTCGGTTTCGATCAGCAATCGCCCTCCGTTGGACATGGCGTCCCGCGCGTTCAAGCACAGATTCATCAACACCTGCTCGATTTGTGTCGGGTCGGCCTTGACGGCATCGACCGCGGAGGTGATTACCTTGAGTTCGATGTCTCGCGCGATCACTTTGTCCAGGAAGCTGACCAGCCCGCTGGTGATGGCGTTGACATCCACGATTTGCGGTTGCAGCACCTGCCGCCGCGCGAAGGTCAGCAGCTCGCGCGTCAGCGCCGCGGCCCGCTCGCCTTGTTCGCGGATGCGCGCAAAGCGTTCGGCAACCTGGGGATTGGCGCGATTTTGCTCCAGGCCCAGTTCCGCCCATCCCAGAATCGCGCCGACCACGTTATTGAAATCGTGCGCGATGCCGCCCGCAAGTTGCCCGATGGCCTCAAATTTTTGCGCTTGCCGCAACTGGCGTTCCATGGCGCGCAGCTCGGTGACGTCCTCAGCGATAATTTCGATGGCCCCGGCATGATTGGGGAGGGAAAGCAAGCGCACGTGTAGACGCACGGATACCATGCCTCCATCGCGCCGCCGCCATTCTCTTTCCGCGCCATGGACCTCTCCGTGTTCGCGGCACGAAGCCATCAGTTCGGCGTGCTGCTCGGGGAAGCGGAAGACGTCCCGCATCAAATTGAGCTTATGCAGTTCCTGGGTGGTACTGCAGCCGAGCATGGAGAGCAGCGCGGGGTTTTCGTCCAAGAAGGAGCCATCCGCAGCCACCCGGGATATCCCATAGATGGCATGTTCCACTAGGTCGCGGTTCCGCGACTCGGAGACGTTCAGAGCTTCCTCGGCGTGTATTCGTTCTGTAATGTCCAGGGCCAGAAGGGTGACTTCGGATACCGTTCCATCCTCCGCGCGCTGGGGATAGAAGCTGCCCAGCCAATTCCGTACGGCCCCAGGTTCATGAAGCGTGCCGCCCCGCATATCGACGTTGGCAACGGGCTCACCGGTCTGGAAAACCTGTCGCAGGTATTTTTCAATTACGTTCGCGAAGTCTGGTGCAACCTCACGAAGGCTAAGACCGGCATGCGCGGCCGCGGGAATCCCATCCACCCTTGAGACAGCCTCGTTGACGCGCAAGAAGCGCAACTGGCAGTCGAACACTGCCAAACTGAGTGGCAGCGAGCGGTACAGCTGATCGAGTTCGGTAAATTGCAGGCGGGCTCGCGATTCACTTTCCAATAGGGCGATTTGCGATTGCTTGGCTTCCTCGCGCAGCACCTTCTCTCCGATGGCGCGATGGAGGGCCACGGGAAGCCGCGACATGCGGTCTTTCAGGACGTAGTCGGTCACTCCTTGCTTGATGCATTCCACCGCTGCTTCTTCGCCCAGCGTCCCGGTCACCAGCAGAAAGGGGATGTCCTGGCCGGTTCGGCGCAACTCCTGGAGCGCTTCCAGGCCCGTCCAATTCGGAAGCCGGTAGTCGGAAAGGACGGCGTCGAAGTTTTCGTGCTGCAAAGCGCGGCGAAACTGCTCCTGGTTCTCGGCCACTGTGTAGCCCACGCACAGGCCAGCTTCGCGGAGTCCCAAGAGAATGAGTTCCACGTCGTTCCGCGAATGCTCCACGATCAGCACACGCAGGGGCGCCCTAGCCTTCAAAGTACCGGCTTCTTCGAGTGTGCCTGTCTTCATTACGACCCCTTGCCCAATCTCCGCCGAAATTGGAGTGCTCGCTTCAATATTCCGTGGCCGCGTTGACCGTCTTCCGCGGTGCTGTCCCTACGGCGGATTGCACCGGGGGAAGCCGCAACCCTGCCTCGACGCTGTCCAGGAACTCAGAAAACGTAATAGTCTCCTTGGGAGACCAGAAACGCGCACGCATGCGAAGTTCCAGGGGGCCCCACGGGCCCATGTCTCGATTGAGCACGGTTATGCGCTTTTCCAAACGCTGGCAAAGCACCGGTGCGCTGGGCTCCACTGCGTCGACGGCGAGGGCCGCAAATTGCGACTCGTCAAGACGGGCTACGATGTCCGTCCGGCGGAAACTGCCGGCAAGGAGCGTGGCTACCCCGCGCAAGGACTTCTCGGCGGCGTTGGAACCATATCCCGCGCGAAGCGCCGCCAGATTTTCGATTCTCATGTACAACAAGACCAGAGTGCTGTCGTTGCGCTTCGCCGATTCCATCGCGCGCTCCCCGAGTGTGAGAAAACCCTCGCGGGTGTAGAGGCCCGTAAGGGAATCCCGCAGTAGATCGGCCAATCCCTCCAGCGTGTTGTGCTCGAGAGCCGTGCGAAGCGCGCGTTCGAGTGTCCGCGTATCGATAAATCCTTTGATGAGATAATTGAGGGCCCCTTGGTTCAGGCTTCTTGCGGCGCAATCCTTATCGCTGCCGGCGGCGAGCACGATCAGGGGCACCTCAGGCGCCGAGCGGTGCACGCGGCGCACCGCTTCCAACGGATCGGAATGCGCAAGCGACAAATCGAGGAAGATGACCTCGGGATTTGCGATTTCGAGCGTGGCGATGAGCGTTGAGACGGAGGAAACGTTGGTCAATTCCAGACTGTCCTGACCCTCCGGGTAGAGTGTGCGCAAAGCTGCAGCGGTCTCACCGGGATCTCCTTCTGCGAGCAATATGCGCAGCTTCTTCATGTTCATGTGCGCTGCCTCCTTCCACGCGGGCTTACGGAGAAAGTGGATCGCATGCTGCAAGAACGGCGATCGATTCGAATCTGATGTCAGTCCACCTGAAGCGACACTTCATCGCAAGCCGGCTCAACTCACGTGACTGGAGAGGCAGTCTTCGGCAACATCAACTTGAATAGAAGGGGTTTGTCTATCTTGGCGCAGTAGTGGGAGAAGTCAAGCACCCTTCGAGGGGAATGACCGAAACGTCAAGGGCCTTGCGGCGGGACCGCAAATGCGGCTCCGGTGGAGCATTCCCGAATGTCAGCGTGGCTTTTTGCGGGATGGATCGGGGCTTTCTCGGCTGCACGAAAGCCCTTAAACGCCTCACTCGATTTGCAGTGAAACCAACGGATCAATGTTCATTGCCCGAAGAGCGGGGATGTAGCATGTGCACAAATCGCGCGCCAAACAATTCATTGGCCCGGTCCTCCGCCGGGGAGGCGCGACGCTGGAAATGGTTCGAAAATCTCGTTGATTTTTTCCGCCAGCACGAAGTCGTAGTCGCTGATGCCTTTCACGCTGTGGGTGTTCAGGTCGATCACCACTTTATTCCATACGTTGAACCATTCCGGGTGATGATTCATCGCTTCAGCCACCAGCGCGACGCGCGTCATGTTGCCGAACGCCGCGACGAAATCCTTGCACGCGAATTCGCGGTGCAACTTGCCGTTCACAACGCTCCAGCCTTTGGCCTTTGGCAATAGCGCTGAAATTTCCGTGTCGCTGAGCTTTTTCGCGGGCATGGCGTGATCCTCCGGAGTTGCTTGCTGGTTCCCAGTCATTATGCAGCGCAAGCAGCTGCGCCGGCAACGTCTCCGGCTTCGCTGCCGTACGCCGCGGACTGTTCGAACGCAGAGGCGCTTCTTCGTTGAATGCGCGCGCGAATTCCATTATCGTAGGGGTTTCCTTTGCAGGCAAAAATGTGCGTTGCGTGCGCGTTCGAATAGAAAGCGGAGAGCGACGTGAAAAAGAAAATTCGCGCCATCCAGTATGGCGTAGGCCCCATCGGCGCATCCATCGCGCGCCTGATGCGGGAAAAACAGGCCATTGAGATTATCGGCGCCATCGATACGGACCCGGCGAAAATCGGGCGCGACCTCGGCGAAGTGGTCGGAGCCGCGGATGCGCCATGGGGCGTGATGGTTTCCGGGGAAGCCCAGGAAGTATTGGGGCAGGCCGCAGACGTGGTAATCCATTCGACGTCGTCGTCGCTCGCGAAAGTGATGGACCAGTTGCTGATGTGCCTGGAGGCGGAGTCGTGCATCGTTTCGACGTGCGAGGAATTGTCGTATCCATTTCGAACGCATCCGGATCTCGCCTCAGAGCTGGATATCGCAGCCAAGGAGTGGGGCGTGGCGCTGGTCGGCACGGGCGTGAATCCCGGCTTCGTCATGGACAAGTTGGTGGTGACACTGGCGGCGGTTTCACAGCGCATCGAGCACGCGAAGGCGCTGCGCGTGGTGGACGCGTCAAAAAGGCGGCTGCCGCTGCAGAAAAAAATCGGCGCGGGCGTGACCGTTGAAGAATTTCGCGCGCAGGTGAAAGCGGGCGTGATCAAGCATGTCGGCTTGCCGGAATCGGTGGCCATGGTGGCGGACAGTCTGAATTTGCCCGTCGAGCAAATTACGGAAACCATCGAGCCGAAAGTCGCCACCGAGCGGGTGCAGACCGAGTTTTTGAAAGTCGAGCCGGGGCAGGCGGCGGGCGTTCACCAGATCGGACGCGGCCTCTCGAAAGACGGCAAAGAACTCGTGTATCTCGAACTACAAATGTATGTCGGCGCGAAAGATCCTGCCGACACGATTTGGCTTACGGGACATCCGAACATCAGCTTGACGATTCCGGGTGGGTCGCATGGCGATATCGCGACGGCGTCGGTGGTCGTGAATTCGATTCCGGTGATTCTGGATGCGCCGGCCGGTTTGCGGACCGCGCGCGATTTGCCGATCGGTTTTTTCTCTCCTAACGCTCGGCCGTGAATTGAAATTGGAAAATGGAAATCCGTCTGCTTCAGTTGTGCTTCAGGAATTCTCCTTTGTGGCCAGTCAAGGAATTGTAGAGCGTCTCGATGAAGGCGTCCTCGTTCACAAAATCGCCTGAGAATTTCTTCCAGGGGGCGAGAATTTTTTCCTGTTTCATTTGGTCTAGCGTTTTGTGGTCATCGAGGGCTTTCTGGACGACGGCGGTAGTTTCTTTGAGCATTTTGGTGAAGGCACGGACGTCGTCGAGATTGGAGAGCGCGCCGTGGCCGGGGATGACTTTCACGTCCGCCGGGAGCTGCGCGGTGGCTTTTTCCATGGCGTCGATCATGCCCTGAACGCTGCCGCCGCTGGCCACGTCAATGAACGGGAAGCCGTAGCGCACGAAGTCGTCGCCCATGTGCACGACATTGTTTTTCGGGAAGAAGATGATGGAGTCGCCGTCGGTGTGTCCGGAGGGAAAATGGAGGGCGCGAATGTCCTCTCCGTTCAGGTGCACGGTCACGTCGTGCTCGAAGGTGATGATGGGCAACGCTGCTTTCTCCGCGGGCTTCACGTCCATCTTGATCGAGCCGCCGTTTCCCGCGGTGCCGCCGCCTTCTAGCCGCTTGCGGACGTTATCCTGGGCGATCACCGTCGAGCCCGCGGTGCTGAAGGGCGCGTTCCCGCCGGTATGGTCGCCGTGATAGTGGGTGTTGATGACGAAGCGCACGGGCTTGTCGGTAATTTTCAAGCCCTTCAGTGCGGCCTGGATTTTTTCCGCCAGCGGGGCGAACTGGTCGTCCACGATGACGACGCCGTCATCGCCGACAGAAGCGGCGATGTTGCCGCCCGCGCCTTCCAGCATGTAGATGTTGCCGGAAACCTTGGTCACTGTGATTTGGACCTTGGAAAAGTCCTGCTGTTGCGCTGCGGCCGCTTGCGCGAAAACCAGGGCCGGTCCAACCAGTGCAGGAACCATCCATGTCCGGACCTTCGAGATCATCTCGCTCCTCCTCAGGAAACCGCGGAGGATTCTACCATTCCGCGCGCTCAGTGGGCGGATCGCCGAAGGAGTGCGACTTGACTCACCGCCAGGAAGGAAGCGGACGGAGGTGGAGGAGGGCTTGGGCGGCCCATTGGCCGACGTAGACGGAGAGGGCTACGCCGTGGCCGTTGAAGCCGGCTAGGACGATTGCTTGTTCGCTGGGGCGATGCCCCTTGGGGGTGAACCAGCGGAAGACGGGCAGCATTCCCTCGGTGAGGAGAATGGGGCCGCCCCAGCGGTGGGTGATGCGCACGTTGGCGAGGGCGGGGTGCAAGTGGCGAACGCGATTTTCTAGCCAGTGGAGACGGGCGGCGGCTTCGCCGCGGGTAACATCGTAGCGATGCAAATTGTGCGCGGCGTTTTTCATTGAACTGTCGCCGAGGGGAAAGCTGGAGGGCGGACCTATGTAGGCGGGGACGAGGCCGGAACCGAAGACGACGCCGTTGGATTCGAGCAGGCGTCCCCACAAGTAGGGAAAGTCGATGGTGTAGAACGGGCGGCGCGAGGCAAGGCCAATGGCCTTGAGCTGCGCGGCGGAGAGCGGGGCGGTGGCCAGCGCCAGGGTGAGTTTCGGCACGGAAGCGGCTTGCAGGCCGGACAATTCCAGGGACAAGGCGTTGGTGGCTAGAAGGACTTGACCGGCGCGGATTTCTTTTTGGTGGATGCGGCCGCGGAGGTTGTGGCGGGCTTGCAGGCGCAGCGGATTCGAGAAATCCAGCGCGCGAACTTCGGCGTGCTCGACGATTTGGGCGCCGGCGTTTTCCGCGGCGCGGGCCAGGCCGGCAAGCACTTTGCCGGGGTCAACCGTGCCGCCGGGCACGCGGCGGACGACTCTCAGCTCGCCGGAATCGCTCCAGTTGATGGGTGAATGCTCTCCGGCAGGGCCGGAACCTTTCCGACGAAGCCGTGACAGGTTGGCCGCGGGAGCGGAGCGGCCCAGCTCCCAGACGCCGGGAAGCGTTAAGCGCGAGTCAATGTGGAGGGCGCGGAGAATTTTTTTGTAGTCGGCGAGGACGTCGCCGAGTCCGGGGAGCGGGCCGGCGGCGGTGTCCGCTAGGGCCATGCCGCCGGTTCGGCCGCTGGCGCCGTCACCGAGCGAAGCAGACTCAAGCACCAGGACGGAGCGGCCGGGAGCAAGCCGGCGCAACCACGCCGCGGCGGAAAGTCCAGAGAAGCCACCCCCAACAATGGCGAAGTCCACTTGATCCGGGAGAGCGCGCGGAGCGGGGCGGAAATCTACGGTCCAGGGCGGCGCGCCCCAAGGATGCGCTTTGCGACGCGAGGCATTTCGATGCGATTTGCGAGGCATGACGTTTATTTGATGCACGGGGATTACGGGGCGTGTGGAGAATTTCCGCCACTATCCCAAACCTTGTTGGCAGAGGACCAAACTCTGTTTGCAGGCTGCTTGCTGATCAGCTCTTCGGCGGCGAGACGCGGGAAAGGAGCACGGCGGCGAGGGCGAGGCCGCTCACCAAGATAGGAAACCACGCTGGGGCGAGCCACGGCACGGGGATGAGGAACAGCACATCGGGATCGCGCAGCGAGAGAGGCCATCTAACGGTGGCCCAAAGGCCGGCGTAATAAACGGTGTCCCAGAGGGCGAAGGTCCAAAGGAAAACGGCGGCGCGCGCCCTGGAGTTCAAGGAGGCGAGGAAGGCGACGCTGAGGAGCATGAGGATGGTGGCGGCTTCGCGAAGAAATTCGAGGGTGAGAAGGCTTTTGGGGAACTGGCTGATGGACTGTGACTGAACGTAATACTGGCCGGACATGCGGATTACATCTGAGAGAGTCCCCTGATATCCGGGGAGCAGACCGACGGCGGCGCGGAGATAGACGACAACCACGGCTTCGAGGAACCCAAAGGACGCGGCGAAGATGCCGCTGAAGAGCAGTTGCGTCCATGTGAGAGGAACGCCTGCGCGGCGCCAGTACAACCAGGCTAGCGGCGGAACCGCGACGAGGAGGTTTACCCACCAGGGCTGGGCCACGAGTCCGATGGTCATGGGAGGATTTTACCGCGAGTCGAGGGAAATCATTTCTAGGAAACGAACAGGAACCGGGAGTCGCCCGACATGGTGAGGAGCGGTCCGACTCCCCGACAGGAGTTGGGAGGCTGATAAGGAAAAGAACGGTCCGCCTCGGAAGGCGGACCCTACAACTGCGAGAAGGCGGCTCAGGGGCGCGTGCCGGCGCCGATAACGATTTCGAGGGGCATGTTCAACTCTTTGCCGTCCCAGAATTTTTTCAGGCCGGCGTAAATTTCCGATTTGGCTTGAGCCAATTTCTCTGGCGTGAGTTGGTCGATGAGCGGGCGAAAGGGCGCGGCGACTTCGCTGAACTGCTCCCAATATTCTTCGACGGATAAAGGCCAGCGTCCGGCGATGATGCGGTCTTCCTCATGGACACTGCTGAAGCCAGCGGCTTCCAGCGCGCGCCGGAGCCGGCCGCGTTCGCCAAACATGAAGAGACTCGGGCCATCGGGATCGGGAGGGGGCGGGGGCACCGGAACGTGTTTCAGAATGATTCCCGCGGTGGTGGTGAAGAACGGTTGCTCTTTCTTGCCCCACGCGACGAACGCGGCTCGCCCGCCAGGCTTGAGTACGCGGAAACATTCCCGGAGCGCTTTGGGGAGATCCGGAAAAAACATGATGCCGAAGCGGCAGGTGAGGGCGTCGTAGGATTCACCGGGGAACGGTAGCGATTCGGCGCTGGCTTCGCGAAATTCGATGTTGGCAATGCCTTTTTTCCGCGCGAGTTCCTCGGCAAGCGACATCATGCCCGGGCCGAGATCGGTTGCGGTCACGCGGCCGGCGGGAGCCACGTTTGCGGCAATCGAAAGCGCAGGGTCGCCGACCCCGCTGGCGAGATCGAGAACGCGCATGCCGGGTCGCAGATGGGCGGCCTCGAGAATGGCTTCGGTGGCGCCCTGGGTGAACGCCGCGATCTGGGCGTGCCATTTGCGCCAGGCGGCGACGGTCCTGTCGCCAGTCCATTCCTGGTGAAGGCGATCGCGAAACATTTGGATCTTGGACGTGTCAGGCGCGCTCATGAGTGGCCTCCTTAGCAGGGAAGTATATCAATGTGAACGAAAGAGCGTCAGCGTTTCCAGAATTTCATGACGGCGGAATAGTCGAGGTCTTCCTTGGCGGCGCCCTTGACGGCGCTGTAGGTTTCGCGGGCGGCGGCGGTGGCGGGAAGGGCCACGCCAAGTTGATTGGCAAGGTCGAGCGCGAGGCCGAGATCCTTGTGCATCAGGCGCAGCGGAAAACTGGGGACGTACTCGCCTTTGAGCAGATTCGGCGCTTTGACGTCGAGAACGCCGGAGCGCGCCATGCTGGATTGCAGCACTTCGACAAGTTTTTCGCCTGCAAGACCGGCGCCGGTGACCAGAGCGAGGGCCTCGGCGAGGGCGTCCACCTGGAGCGCGAGGATCAGATTCATGGCCAGCTTGATGGTCTGGCCGGCGCCGTGGGGGCCGAGATGAAAAAGTTTTTTGCCCATCACGCTGAGAATGGGCTCCGCGTCTTTCAGCGTTTGGGCATCACCGCCAATCATGAAAAGGAGCTCGCCTTTTTTGGCGCCCCAGTCGCCGCCAGTGACGGGCGCGTCCAGAAAACGCACGCCGCGTTCCGCGCAGGCGGCGGCAATCTTGCGGGCCAGCGCTGGGGAGATGGTGCTAGAGTCGACGTAGATGCTGCCGCGCTGGAGCGACTGCATGGCACCGCTGAGACCCCAGAGAATTTGTTCGAGGGCGGGTGGATCGCTGACGATAGT
>Ga0210408_10001266_pt1 | contig 27052 bp, 21 predicted proteins | sample IncBWH4MmetaG_FD_155471 | JGI IMG/M metagenome (GOLD analysis project Ga0210408, IMG submission 155471) | Forest soil microbial communities from Barre Woods Harvard Forest LTER site, Petersham, Massachusetts, United States - Inc-BW-H-4-M | ecosystem: Environmental > Terrestrial > Soil >...
CGCCTGAAAATAGAGCTCCCAAGCCCCCCCTCGCCCGGCGCGAACCTGTCGAGCACGTTTTGCACGGCGATCGCCGGGTGGACCATTACGCCTGGCTCCGGCACAAGGAAAACGCTGAAGTCATCGCCTACCTGGAAGCTGAAAACGCTTATACCGATGCCATTCTGAAGCCGACGGAAACCTTTCAGGAGAAGCTCTATCAGGAGATGCTGGGGCGCATCCTGCAAACGGACCTTTCGGTTCCTTTTCAGCTTCGCGGCTACAACTATTTCACGCGGACCGAAGAAGGAAAACAGTATGCGTTCCATTGCCGGCGGCGCGACGCGGAAGGCGCGGCGGAGGAACTGCTGCTGGACTCGAATGCGCTTGCAGAAGGCCATTCCTTTCTCGGGCTGGACGCCTTCGAGGTCAGCGAAGACAATCACCTGCTGGCCTATTCGATCGATACCACGGGTTTCCGGCAATATGTGCTTCAAGTCAAAGACCTGCGAACCCGGAGCACTTTTCCGGAGCGCATCGAACGCGTCACCAGCGTGGCCTGGGCCTCTGACAATCGCACGCTGTTTTACACCGTCGAGGACGAAACGACGAAACGCTCGCACCGGCTTTATCGGCACGTTCTGGGCTCCGGCGCATCCGATCCGCTCATCTACGAGGAGCCCGACGAGCGCTTCCGAGTCGAAGTGGAACGCACGCGGAGCGGGGATTTTCTACTTTTGACCATCGCCAGCCACACGGCCAGCGAAGTGCGCTTCTTGCGCGCCGACCAGCCAGGCGGAGAGTTCCGGCTTATTACTCCACGCGAAGACAACCATGAATATTATGCCGACCATCATCCTGATCCGCTCGCCGCGAAACATTCCGGGTTGACCACGAATTCGAATGAAGGAGTGTTTTACATTCGCACGAATTCCGGCGGGCGCACCTTCAGGCTGATGGCTGCCCCGGTGAACGATCCGCGCCGGGAATCCTGGCGTGAGGTCATTCCCCATCGTCCGGAGGTCATGCTTGCCGGCGTGGAAGTATTCAAGACCCATGTGGTGCTATTCGAACGCGAGGGCGGCTTGCCTTATCTCCGCATTGTGGATTTGACAGCGGATGCTGGGAGCTTTCTTGCAGCCTCTCATCGCATCGAATTCGGCGAGCCTGCGTACAACGCCTCCCTCGGTGAAAACCCGGAGTTCGGCGCCTCCCACTTGCGATTTCAATACGAATCGTTCGTAACGCCGCGATCCATCTTTGACTACGACGTGCGCACGAGGGAACGAAGCCTTCGGAAGCAGCAACCCGTTCTGGGCGGCTATGATCCCGCGCAATATACCATCGAGCGGCAGCATGCCACGGCTGCAGACGGAACCCGCGTGCCTGTTTCCATCGTTTACCGCAGCGATACGCCTCGCGACGGCTCCGCGCCGCTGCTCCTTTACGGTTACGGCAGCTACGGAATCTCGGTGCCGGTTCATTTCAACTCGAACCGGCTGAGCTTGCTGGACCGCGGTGTAATTTACGCTGTCGCTCACGTCCGCGGCGGCGGCGAGATGGGAAAGCCGTGGCACGACGCCGGCCGCATGAAACAAAAACGCAACACTTTTACAGATTTCATCAGCGCGGCCGAACACCTGATTGCGCAACGCTACACGGCGGCGGAAAAGCTGGCCATCGAAGGCGGCAGCGCGGGGGGCCTGCTCATGGGAGCGGTGACGAACATGCGCCCGGAACTTTTTCGCATGGTCATCAGCCATGTGCCGTTCGTAGATGTGTTGAACACCATGCTCGACGCTTCGCTCCCGCTGACGGTCGGCGAATACGAAGAATGGGGCAATCCGCAAATGGCGGAAGACTATTTCTACATGAAGTCGTATTGCCCTTACACCAACCTGGAGCGCAAGGCTTACCCCGCGATTCTGGCGAAGACGGGGCTGAACGACAGCCAGGTGATGTACTGGGAGCCGGCGAAATATGTTGCGAGGCTGCGCACGCTGAAGACGGATGCGAATCCGCTGCTGCTGAAAATCAACATGGGCGCGGGACACGGCGGCGCTTCCGGCCGCTACGATTATTTGCGCGAGATTGCGCTGGATTATGCTTTTATCTTGACGTTTCTAGGCATCAACGAATGATGGGACCGGGCCAATCCTTCGAGCTGCGATTGTTTGTGTAGGGGCGCAGCATGCTGCGCCCCTCCGGGCATGGCGTAAACACGAAGCTGTGCACTGAGGATTAAACGCTGAGTAATGAGCGAGCCGACGACACCTCTGATGCAGCAGTATCACGCCATCAAGGCGCGCTACCCGCACGCGCTGCTGCTTTTCCGCCTGGGCGATTTCTACGAACTTTTTTACGAAGACGCGATCATCGCGTCGCGCGAGCTGCAAATCACGCTTACTTCGCGCAACCGCGAAAAGGGCCAGCCGATTCCCATGTGCGGCGTTCCATATCACGCCGCCGAAGGTTACATCGCGCGGCTGATTCGCGCCGGCTTCAAAATCGCGATCTGCGACCAGATGGAGCAGCCCGGCCCGGGCAAGAAGCTGGTGCGCCGCGAAGTGGTGCGGGTCATCACGCCGGGGACTGCGACCGACGTGGCTCTGCTCGACGCGCGCGAAAATAATTTCCTCGCGTCGGTCGCCAAACATGCCTCGGGTTCACCCATTGGGCTAGCATTCGTCGACCTTTCCACCGGAGAATTTCAGGCCACGGAATTCTCCGGCGCGCGCGCCGATGACGCGCTGCGCGACGAACTACAGTTGCTGCGCCCGCGGGAAACCCTGCTTCCCCGGCCGCAGCAGCTTTTTGAAACGGCGAAGACGTCGCTATTGGAAGGCGTCGGCGGCGTCGAATCGCGTTTAGAGGATTGGGTCTTCCAGCGCGACTACGCCGAGCGCATCCTGCGCGAGCAGTTTGGCGTCGCCGAACTGACAGGTTTCGGCCTCGACGAACACCTGCAGGCGCTGGCGGCGGCCGGCGCCATCGTTCACTATCTGCGCGAAAATGCCGCGCGTGGCGACCGCTCCGCGGCGGCAAACGAAAAAGTGGATGCCTCCGGCGTCGAGGCGTTGCGTCATCTCGACCGTATCCGCTATTACGAGCAACATGAAGCCCTGGTTTTGGACCCCGTTTCCATACGCAACCTGGAGCTGCTCGCTCCCATTTTCACTGAGGAAGCCGGCCGCACCAGCGGGCCGACGACGCTCATCGCCGCGCTAGACGCCACTGTGACCGGCATGGGTGCGCGGCTGTTGCGTTCCTGGATGCTGCGTCCGCTGATCGACAATGAAGCCATCGATGCCCGGCTCAACGGCGTCGGGCACCTCGTCCAGCAGACCGTCGTGCGCGGCGAGATTCGCAAAGAACTCAAAGGCATCCTCGACCTCGAGCGGCTCACCAGCCGCATCACGCTGGGTCTGGCGACGCCGCGCGAACTTGTGGCCCTGCGCAAGTCGCTGGTGCAGCTTCCGGTGTTGAAGAATTTTCTTACGCCGCAGCCCGCGGGCGGCAGCGAACTGCTTCGCTGCCTTCATCAGGAAATTGACGAGCTCGCTGACGTCCGCGAACGGCTCGAACGCGCCATTGCTGATGAGCCGCCGGCTCTGGCCACGGATCCGGGAATGATTCGCAGCGGCTACCACGCCGAGCTCGATGAACTGCGCGAGCTGAGCCAGAACAGCAAACAGATCATCGCGACCATGGAAGAACGCGAGCGCAAGCGCACGGGAATCGGTTCGCTGAAGATTCGCTTCAATCAGATTTTTGGCTACTACATTGAAATCTCGAAACCAAACCTGCATCTCGCCCCGGCGGATTACGAGCGCAAACAAACACTGGTCAATGCCGAGCGGTTTACTTCCAGCGAGTTGAAAGAGTACGAGCGGAAGATTCTTGCCGCGGACGAGCGCGTTCTGGAAATCGAGCGGCAGCTTTTTATCGAGGTACGTGCTTCCGTGGCCGATAAAGCCGCGCGCCTGCGGCGCACAGCGGCGGCCGTCGCGCAGCTTGACGTGCTGACCTCATTTGCCAAGCTGGCCGCCGATCGCGGCTATGCGCGTCCAGAATTCAACTCCACCGGCGAACTCCTCATTATCGGCGGGCGGCATCCGGTGATCGAAGAACTGCTGCGCCAAAAAGGCGAGCGCTTCGTTCCCAACGATCTGTGCTTCGAGCCTGGGCGGCAGCAACTACTGCTCATCACCGGGCCCAACATGGGCGGCAAGTCTACGTATCTTCGCCAGTCCGCACTGATTGTGCTTATGGCGCAAATGGGTTCTTTTGTACCGGCGCGCCAGGCGAAGCTGCCGATCACCGACCGCATCTTCACGCGTATCGGCGCGAGCGATAATCTCGCGCGCGGGCGCTCGACGTTTCTCGTCGAGATGAGCGAAGTCGCCGCCATTCTGAATCACGCTACTCCGGCGAGTCTCGTGCTCCTTGATGAAGTTGGCCGTGGCACGGCGACGTTTGATGGGCTGTCCATCGCCTGGGCTGTCGTCGAGCATTTGCAGAAGCACACTCGCGCGCGCACGCTCTTCGCCACGCACTATCACGAATTGACGGAGCTTGGCGACCTTCTCCCAGCGGTCAAAAACGTTCACGTTTCCGTCAAAGAAACTCCCAGCGAGATCATTTTTCTGCGCCGCGTCGAGCCGGGCAGCGCGGACAAGAGCTACGGCATCGAAGTGGCGCGGCTCGCCGGCCTTCCACGCAGCGTGATCGAACGCGCCCGCGAAGTTTTGAAGCGCCACGAGCAGAGCGAACACGAACTCAGCGAGACGCTTTCCCCCGGCGCCTCCGACCTGGTGAACAAAAACGGCAATCAGCAGGTGCTCTTTACGGCCCTGGATCGCGAGGTGCTTGAAAAACTGCGCGGCGCCGACCTGGACCAGTTGAAACCACTGGACGCGCTCAACCTTCTTGCCGAGCTGAAAAAACAAATTTCATGAGCGATAAGCCCATGCTTGTGCTTGGCATGATGTCCGGGACTTCCGCCGATGGCATTGATCTTGCGCTCGCCCGCATTTCTGGTGCTCCGCCGCATCTGAATCCGAAGTTGCTCGGCCACACTTCCGTCAAATTTCCTACTGCGCTCCGCAAGGAGATTCTTCGCGTTGCCGAACAGCAACCCATCACTGCTGGCGCACTCAGTCAGTTGAATTTTCGTTTAGGAGAAGTCTTGGCCGACGCCGCGATTGCCGCTTGCCGCAAATTCAAGATTGCATCGAAGAGAATCGCTCTCATCGGCAGCCACGGCCAGACCATCTTTCATCAGGGGCATCCGATTCCCTTTTTCGGTTCGTCGACGGCATCTACACTTCAGATTGGTGAGGCGGCGGTGATCGCCGCGCGCACCGGCATTACCACTGTCGGCGATTTTCGACCTGCCGACATCGCTCTCGGCGGCCAAGGCGCTCCACTGGTTCCCTACGCCGACTACCTTCTGTATCGCCACGAGAAACTCGGCCGCGTCTCGCTCAATCTGGGCGGGATCGCCAACATCACGGTTCTTCAGCGCGCTTGCAAGCCGCCACAAGTCTTCGCCTTCGACACGGGCCCGGCGAATATGCTCATCGATGCTCTCGTCGCGCATTTCACGCGCGGCCGGCGGCGTTTCGACGAGAACGCCCGCCTAGCATCCCAGGGCCGCAGTCTCCCCGCGCTGCTTGACGATTTGTTGCGCGATCCTTATCTGAAACTCGCGCCTCCCAAATCCACCGGCCGCGAATATTACGGCCACGCGTACGTGAAAAAAATCCTCGCCCTCGGCCGGCGCCATCGCGCCAAGCCCAACGACCTCATCCGCGCGGCGACAATTTTCACCGCACTTTCGGTTGTCGACGCGCTAAACCGTTTCGTTTTGCCCAAAACAAGAATTCACCAGCTCATCGTCTCCGGCGGCGGTGCGCACAATCCGTTGATCCTCGCCCAGCTTTCGGCCGCTCTTCCCGGCATTGAGGTCTTGCCGTCCTCGCGCCTTGGCGTTCCCGAACATGCCAAGGAAGCTTTCGCATTCGCCCTGCTCGCTTACGAAACTTTTCACCAACGCCCTGCGAACCTGCCGTCCGCGACTGGCGCCCGCGGCGCCGCGATCCTCGGTAAAATATCCTATGCTCCGCCGCGCTAATCACAGATTCGCGAAGTCCTTTCTTTTCCTTCCCCCCCTAGTTCCTTGGGAGCACCACCTCGCGCCCCCGCGTCTTGAACTACGCCAGCGCCTTCTCAATCTCAGCCACGGGAATGGCCCCCTCCCTGCCGATCCTCCAGGTATCCCCCGTCAATTCCACGATGGTCGAAGCCAGTGTGCCGCCAGTTTCTCCCGTATCCAACACGAGCGGTACGCGCGTGCCAAGCTGCTTCATCACCTGTTCCGCGTTCGAGCACGACGGAAAACCTGAAATGTTGGCGCTCGTCCCCGTGACCGGCCCCTCGAATTCATCGATCAAGCGCCGCACCAACGTGCTATTCGGCCAGCGCAAGGCAACGCGGCCTGTACCTGCCGTAACTTTGAGCGGAATGCGTTGTGCTGCGTTCACCACCAACGTCAATCCTCCTGGCCAAAATGCCTGCGCGAGCCGCAAGAATTTCCGCGGCGCCTCTCGTGCAAGCAAAATGGCTTGTTCGATCGAATTCACGAGGATAGGCAGCGCTCGCGATTCCGGCCGCCCCTTCACGCGGTAAATTTCATCCACCGCCGCGAGATTGAATGGGTCGGCCGCCAACCCATAGAAGGTATCCGTGGGAGTCGCGATCACACATCCACGCGCGATAAAATCTGCCGCATACCGCAGCAGGTCCGACTCCGGCGATTGTCCATTGACGCGCAGCAATTCAGCTGGCAATTTTTTGGCCTTTGGCGAAGTCGTGACACCACCCTGCAGCGCCCCGCCAGCGCTGCCCTTATTTGGGCGACGCTACCATATCCCTTGTAGTAAGAGCAACATAAGCCTGCCGGCTAAGCCAAGACCCAGCGCGCATTAACTGGAACTCCGCGAAACGAACTCCTCTCGCACGCGTCCCTCTGGAAAGGGCATGTCGCACAACCTTTCGGAGCGAGCTTACTTCCTAGAGACTGCGCGCCGGACACGCGTAGGGCGCCCGGCATCGAAATTACTAACCGTTCATAACTAAGTAGCTTATGATTTCGCGGCGCCTGCAGGAAAAGTTTCAACCACGGAATCGTAAAACGTCCGCGAATTGAATATGGAATCTTTTCGCAAATTCAATTTCTCGCGAACCCTCGGGCTTCCAGCTCTGCTAGTCTTCCTCGCCGCTCCAATCGCGGCCGCCGCCGAGGTTCACGGAACGGTTACCAATGCTCAGGGCGGCGAGCCGCTGGGCAAAATTCAAGTAGTGATTGTCGGAACCGCCTTTGCCACTTCTACCGGGCCGGACGGCGCGTTTCACATTCCCCAGGTACCTGCTGGAAGCTACATCCTCCAGGTCAGCGGCGTTGGGTATCGGCGCCTCTCCGTCCCCTTTCAGCTCGCGGCAGCTGACGAGAACAAGGAATTTCTGCTCAGCCTCACTCCGGATAATTTCCGTCGCACCGATATAGTGGAAGTACGAGGCGACATCTTCGAGGCCAAGGACTGGCCCGCCGTGGGAGATCTCACCCTGACGAGCAGCGAGTTACAACAGACCGCCACTGTTCTCGCCAACGACCCGTTCCGCTCGCTGCAGGCCCTCCCGGGTGTCTCCGCCTCGGCCAACAACGATTTCTTAGCGCAATTTTCGGTGATGGGCGCGCCTTATGAGCAAGTCGGAATCTACGTGGATGACGTCCTGGTTCCCAATCTCCTTCATTCGGTCGCGAACGTTTCCGATGCGCCCACTCTCAGCTTACTTACCGGCAATGACGTTGAAGAGCTTCGCCTCATGCCGGTTGCCTATCCTGTCCGCTACGCCGACGGCAGTGGAGCTGCTCTCGCCATCCGGACGCGCACAGGGAGTGAAGGCCATCCTCTCTTCCATGGATCCGTCGGGATCGCAGACAGCGAGTTCCTTGGCGAAGGCGGTTTCGGCCACGCTCAGAAGGGGACTTGGCTGATCGATGCCCGCAAGAGCTATCTCGGCTATCTGGAACGCATGATCGCGAATACTCGCTTTTCCCAGGACGGCTTCTATGACGCGGATCTAAAGATTACCTACGACGTTACACCAACCCAAACCCTCAGCCTGCTCGCAACCGGTGGCCAGATCAGCATCCACGATCCAAGCCCTCCTCCCGTCACCGACCCAAACATCATAAAGACCGGTTCTAACGACTTGGGGATCGCACGCCTGGGCTGGCGCTGGACCCCTACCGCCAATTTTCTGATTGACGCTCACGCCGCTTTTGTGTTCACGCGCTTCGAACAGGATGAAGCTGGCGCACAACTCATTAATCGTTCACTGGACCGCGAATGGTCTGGCGGCACAAGCACCTCCTGGAGCTGGCGGCGCGGAATGATCCTTCAAGCCGGGTATTCTCTCCGCCGCCCGTCGCTGGACACCGCCGGCAACTTCTTTTCTGTCGGCCAGCCGCCAATCTTCTTTTCATCCCACACGTCAGATGTCCGCCAGGACGCATACCTTCAGCATTCCGCCCAGCTTTGGAAGAATCGTTTTCGTCTCGAAGGCGGTCTTCGTTGGGACAAGTTGGACACCCTGCGCCTGCAACCCATCACGGGCCAATTGTCCCTCGCCTATCAGGTTACCCACGAGACACAGCTGGAAGCTGCCTGGGGGCGCTATGCGCAACTCCCCACCTTCAGCGGGATCGGCTTTGAGGTTTCCAACAACGCCGCTTTGGTGGGCTTTGCCGCACTACCTCGAACCTCCTCCCAATGCGTTCTCGCCCTGGAGCAAAGACTGGGGGAGCGTTCACGCTTTCGCGTCGAAGCTTTCGATCGGGAGAATGAACAGCGGTTTGACCTATTTCTCTTTCCTTCGCGCGTCCCACTGGAACGATCGGCTCTCGGCAGCCGCGACCACTCCCGCGGCGTGCAGTTCCTTGTGCAGCGCCGCAGCGAGAACCGCCTCTCTGGCTGGCTCGGTTACACGCTGGTGTATGCACGATCCAGGAATTACCAGATCACGCTGCCTCCTCCTCTAACCCCTCTGGGTTTCAATACGCCCTATTTCCCCACTCTTTCGGACCAGCGCCACACCATCAATCTTTTTGCCAGCTATCGCTTCAAGCCCACCGTGCGTTTCAGCGCGAAAGAACTCTACGGTTCCGGATTCCCGGTGAACACCTTCCCGCCGATTCTGCGAATCGGGCCTTACGAGCGCCTCGATTTGCGGACCGACAAATCCTGGCTCTTCCGAAAATGGAAACTGAGCCTCTACGGCGAGGCGTTGAATGTCACCAATCACAATAACCGCAGGTTTGCAGCTTTCAATTTCGATCCAACGACGGGAAAAACCGCGCTGTTCACTCTCGATGGTCTTCCTGTTACGCCCACCGTCGGCTTGGTCTTCGATTTCTGAGGTCCTCTCTCTTTTCCTCCGTAGGTCCGCTTCTCGTGTTACCGTCCGCAGCCAGAAGTTTGCTACCCTCCACGGTAATGGCTACGCCGGGAAAATCCGCCCGAAACCCTCGACCCGAAGGCGCGTCCGCGCTCCTCACCAGTCGTGACAATCGCTGGCTCAAGGAGTTCCGTGTGGCATTGCGCGGCGGCCTGCCCACGGAAAGCGGCTTCGTCGGCGTCGAAGGCGTGCGCCTCGTCGAAGAAGCACTTCGTTCCGGATGCCGCATTCAAGCCGTACTCTTCAGCGAATCCGGCGAGCGCCATCACGAACGCCTCTCGTCCTTCATCGACCGGCCCGAAATGGCTTTTCCTGTCCTCCGCACCACCGACCGCCTCTTTGAAGGCCTCGCTGACACCGAGCATCCGCAAGGCGTCGCCGCGCTGGTTCATCCACGCGAAACCTCCTTCGACGATTTCGTCCGCGCCCCCCAGTCTGCTTGCGCTCCCCTCCTCGTCGTCCTCGCCGGCGTCCAGGACCCCGGCAACGTCGGCACCATCCTGCGCACCGCCGCCGCCTTCGGTGCGACCGGCGCGGCTACCGCCGCTTCCGGCATTAGCGGCACCGCCAACCCTTTCTCGCCGAAAGCTCTGCGCGCCTCCGCCGGCGCAGCTCTGCATCTTCCGATCCTCGCCGGCATGTCGCTTTCGATTCTCCTCACGCAGCTCAAAGTCGCGGGCGTTCGCACCCTCGCCTCCAGCGTTCACGAACCGCGCGACGGCGAACAGCCTCTTCTCGCTCCCTGGGAAGTCGATTGGTGCCAGCCGGTCGCGCTCCTGGTCGGCAACGAAGGCGCCGGGCTTCCTGAAGAAATCGAGCGCAGCGCCGACGCGCGCATCCGTATCCCAATGGCCAGCGGCATCGAATCCTTGAACGCCGCCGCCGCGGCCGCCGTCGTTTTTTACGAAGCCGCCCGTCAAAGAAACTCCGTGCCCGCGTCGCACATCCAAAAATAACGTGAGCCTCTTCTCAAAATTGCCGTTTACTTCGCAGGGGACACCGGCCCCCGAGCCAGACGTGCCCGCCGCCAACCAGCCGCTCGCCGAGCGCATGCGCCCGCGCACGCTAGATGAATTCATCGGCCAGGAAAAGCTCCTCGGTCCCGGCAAATCTCTGCGCGTTCAAATCGAAAACGACAATCTCGGCTCGATGCTCTTCTGGGGCCCGCCCGGCTGCGGAAAAACCACCCTCGCGCGCCTCATCGCGCGCCTGACCAGCTCCGAATTCGTTTCCTTCAGCGCCGTTCTCGCCGGCATCAAGGAAATCAAGGAAGTCATGGCCGTAGCCGAGCACAAATCCCGCTCGGGCCATCGCACCATCGTCTTCGTCGACGAAGTTCACCGCTTCAATAAAGCGCAGCAGGACGCCTTCCTCCCCCACGTCGAAGCCGGCCACATTATCTTCATCGGTGCCACCACCGAGAATCCCTCTTTCGAAGTGATCTCGCCGCTGCTCTCCCGCACCAAGGTCTACGTCCTCGATCCGCTCACCACGCCGCAAATCGTCGAGCTTCTTCGCCGCGCCCTGAACGACAAAGGGCACGGTTTCGGCAACGATTCGATCGACGTCTCCGACGAAATCCTCTTTCGAATCGCTTCCTACGCCAACGGCGACGCCCGCACCGCGTACAACACGCTGGAGCTAGCCGTCCGCAGCGCGCCAACAAACGACCCCAGCAAGCGCGTCATCACTCCGGAGCTCCTCGAAGACGTCCTGCAAAGAAAACTCCTCCGCTACGACAAAGCCGGCGAAGAGCACTTCAACCTTATCTCCGCCCTCCACAAATCCGTCCGCAACTCCGATCCCGACGCCGCTCTCTACTGGCTCGCGCGCATGCTCGAATCCGGCGAAGACCCTCTCTATCTCGCCCGCCGCATGGTCCGCATGGCCAGCGAAGACATCGGCCTAGCCGAACCTGGCGCTCTCGCCGTCACCCTTGCCGCCAAGGACGCTTTCGACTTTCTCGGCGCGCCCGAAGGCCATCTGGCCCTCGCCCAAGCCGCCGTCTATCTCTCGTTAGCGCCAAAATCCAATGCCGTTTACACTGCCTACGGCGAAGTCATCGACGACGTTCACAAAACGGAAGCCGAACCCGTGCCTCTCCACATCCGCAACGCCGTCACCGGCCTCATGAAAAACATCGGCTACGGCCAAGGCTACAAATACGCCCACAATTTCGATGATAAAGTCACCGACATGACCTGCCTCCCCGAGAACCTCGCCGGCCGCACCTACTACCAACCCACCGACCAGGGCTTCGAGCAGCGCCTCCGCCAGCGCCTCGACGAAATTCGTAGGATTAAATTTCGTAAAGAAGATAGGTCCTGAGGTCTAAGAATGAGTTGCACTCTCTCGCTAGCCGTTACAATTCTCTGTTGGTTGACCCTTGGCTCGGTCGAGCGACCTCCTCGCCCGCATATCTACTCAATAGGGTACGTCGGATTCAAGGCCACTAATCTGGAGAAATCAAGCGTTTTTTACACGGGGCTCCTTGGTTTGCGCCAATATCCATCTGATCGTCCTGATGCTTCCAGCACCAGCTTCCGCATCCACGAATTTCAGGATTTGCTGTTAATAAAGAGCGATGCTCCCGTGAAGGGCTCCTTCCTCGAATCAATCGGTTTCGTTGTTGATAACCTCGAACAGATGCGCACTTTCCTTTCTTCTCGCAACGTCGCATTTTCCGATACCACCAGTGGCCCGAATGGCCCCCACGCTATATCCGTTACTAATCCAGAAGGTCATCGGATCATTTTCTTGGAGTCGCCATTGGAAAGTGTAATCCAGATCGATTCTCATCAACAGATGAGTAATCGCATTATTCACGCCGGATTCGTCGTCCACGACCGTGCTGCGGAAGACCGCTTTTACAAAGACATCCTCGGCTTCCACCTTTATTGGCAAGGTGGCAGAAAAGACGACGAAACCGACTTTGTCAACATGCAAGTTCCCGACGGCACCGACTGGATCGAATACATGCTCAACGTCCCAACCGACGCCGACCATCACACGCTCGGCGCCATGAACCACATTGCCTTGGGCGTTGCTGACATCAAAGCCGCAAGAGAGCAACTCATTAAAAATGGTTGGAAACCCGGCGAAGAACCCAAAATCGGCCGCGGCGGCAAATGGATGCTCAATCTCTATGACCCCGACGACACCCGCGTCGAGTTCATGGAATTCACGCCAACACAGAAGCCCTGCTGTTCGGAGTATACTGGCCCGCACCCGAAACCATGACTTGTCCCTGCTCTCGCAGCCGCTTCCGCTGGCTTCGCCAATTCTGCTCTCTGTTCTGTCTTCTTGCCGGCTGCTGTTCCCTTCCCGCCGGCCGCGCCCAAAATCTCGACAAACCACTCCAATCCATCGACGAAGACATCACCGCCTTCGCCTACGCCCCTGACGGCCGCATCGTCTATTCCGTCTATCGCAAACTCAAAACAAAGGCCTACGACCTCGAGCACGACGACATCTGGCTCCAGGAATCCAACGGCAAGCACCGCCGCCTCCTCGAAGGCCAAAAATACACGCGCGGCACGCAACCCTTCAGCTATCTCATCGATTCTTTCCGCTGGTCCCCCAACGGCCGCTTCATCCTTGCCCAGCTACTCACCACCACCGTCGTCGACGACACCGGCAAAACCGAGGACTCCTTCCAGACCATGCTCCTCGACGACTCCGGCCACGAAATCCGCATCAACAAAGGCGACAACGTAATCCTCGACGCCGCCAACGCCGCCTGGCTCCCCGACAACGCCACCATCTCCTACCTTTCCGAGTTTCTGAAGCCCCACGTGCTCTTCTCCCTCAAATCCACGCGCATTGATATCGGCCCCGTCAAATCTCCCCACGATGGCCGCACTTTCCGCGACATCTCCCCGATTCCAGGAACCGTTTCCATCGTGGCTGTCGAGCAAGATCGCAACCTCACCGGGCCCAATCGCCTCCAGCGCCTCGATCTCTTCACCGACAACGACAAAGAGCTTGCCACCCTCGACGGCTACGAAGGCGGCATCAGCGTCTCCCCCACCGGCAAAAAAGTCGCCTATTTCCTCGACAAAGAAATTCTCGAAATTCGCGATCTCGCTTCGCCCAATCGCGTAGCCCGCATTCGCATCGGCCTCGGCGTTTTTCGCTGGTCGCCCGACGAATCCCGCATCCTCCTCAAGCGCGCCCTCGAAAAAAAATCCGGCGATCTCGTCTGGATCGACCTTCCGTCCCTAGCGCCAATCCCCGCGAACCAGGAAATCCCCATCTCCCAGCCCACGCCCATCCCCATTCTTCACGGCCTCAGCTTCCGCGATTTCGCCATCACCCCCGACGGCCGCTCCATCGCCGTCGTAATCCCCGGCAAACGCAGCCTCCTAGTCTTCCCCCTCCCCCGCTGACTCTCTGCTTCTCTCTTCTCTGCGACAGCGCAAGATTGTCATTCCGAGCCCGCCGCGGCGGGAGGAATCTGCTTTTTCTCCTCTTCTCGGTGCCCTCTGTGCTCCGATCTCTGCGCTCTCTGTGTTAAATCCTTATCTTTACTTCCTCCAAAAAAAAAGGCCCGCGCAAAATCCCCGCGGGCGGCCAATAAGCGCGAATTGTCCTTCCCTATCTCTTCAATTCCTCAGCTCTCCTCCGATGCTCCACCAAAATGCAAGCATCCTCCACAACCACGAGTCCCGCTGCAAGCGCCTTCTCCGCCGCCGCCTCATTCTCCACTCCCGACTGCATCCAAACCACCTTCGCCCCGATTCGAATCGCGCTCTCCACCACCGCCGGCACTTCCTCCGCCCGCCGGAACACGTTCACGATTCCAATTTCCTCCGGCACATCCTCCAGCCGCGCATAGCTCTTCTCCCCCAGCACTTCCTTCTCGTTCGGATTCACCGGAATGATCCGGTACCCCGCCTCCTGCATATATTCCGTCACTCCAAAACTCGGCCGCATCGAATTCGACGACAATCCAACAACCGCAATCGTTTTCGACTTTTTCAGGATTTCTGCGATAGGATCCGCGAACTCCAACCCTTCCGGAACCAGCACTCTCATTTTGTCCTTCGTTTTCCCCTCTGTGTCCTCTGTGCTCCGGCCTCTGTGTTCTCAGTGTTAATTCTTTTTCTTTTGCTACTGGCTGTTAGCCCTTCTTTTCATCGCGCCGCGAGTTCACCCTTGCCCGCGCGCTTCATCATCACCTGAGCCACGGCCGACAAGCATTTGTCATTCTCTTCCCCCGTCCCCACCGAAATGCGCATCGCCTCAGGAAATCCCATCCATCCCAGCGGCCGCACGATCACGCCCATCTGCAGCAACTCATCGCTCAAATCCTTCGCCTCCGGCCCCACTGCCATAAACACAAAATTCGCCTCGCTCCCCACCGGCCGGAATCCCAGCTTCTCCAACCCCTCGCTCAACCGTTTCCGCTCCGTCGCATTCGATTGGATGCAGCGCGACACGTGCTCGTTGTCATCCAGAGCCGCCAGCGCCGCCGCCTGCGCCACCCCCGAAGTATTAAATGGCGTGCGCAATTTATTCATGGCCGCCAGCAGTTCCGGCCGCCCGATGGCATACCCGATCCGCAAACCCGCCAATCCATAAACCTTCGAAAACGTCCGCAGAATCAGCAGATTTTTTTTCTTGTGGTACGCTTCCTCCGAATCCCGCAACCCCATGCTCACGGCATAGTGGATATAAGCCTCATCCAGTACCACCAGCACGCCATCGGGAACCGCCGAGAGAAACTCGTCAAATTCCGTGCGCCCAAACGCGCTCCCTGTCGGATTGTTTGGGTTCGCCAGATAGATCACGCCCGTCTTCGGCGTGATGGCCTTCGCCATGGCCTTCAGATCAAACGCAAATGCTCGCTGCGGCGCCAGCACCAGCTCCGCCCCGCTCGCGCGAATCGCCACCGAAAACGGCGCATACGTCCCTTCCGAAGTCAGCCCCTGCAGCCCAGCGCGCAGCAACACCCGCGCCGCCAAATCAATAATCTCGCTCGACCCCAACCCAACAAAAATTTCTTCCGCCGAAACTCCCCGCCGCTCCGCCAGCTTTGCACGCAGCAAGTGCGTTCCGCCGTCCGGATACCGGTTCGACTCTCCCAGCACCGCCCGCGCCGCCGCCATCGCCATCGGCGATGGCCCCAGCGGGTTCTCATTCGAAGCGAGCTTCACCGCATGAATCTTCAGCTCCCGCTCCACTTCTTCAATCGGTTTTCCCGGAACATACACCGGCAGCCCGCGCAGGTAATCCGGTATGAGGTCTTCAATCGTCCGCGTCATCTCCCCTAGTTTACTTCTTCCACCTGTCTCCCCGCCAATCGCCGCTCCCCCGCCGTAGCCATTTTCTAAACGGCATCGGCCTTGTAGGGGCCGCCTTCTGAGGCGGGCCGCTCTGCTCCTGTCGTGGCCGGTCTTCAGACCGGTGCTTTTGCCCTCCGCGCCCTACGGTAAAATTGTCATTCCGAGCGTAGCGAGGAATCTGCTTTCTTCTAATGGCGAAGTTCGGCAGCCTCCGCAAGTGTCTGGTAGTGGGTCAGTTTCCGACTAGCGTTAATCAGGAGTTTGATAGCAAATCTAGGCGCCGTCGTGTTTAATTGCTTTCGGGTAGTACACGCGAGGAGACTTGAAGAATGGAATTCTGGACAAAACTAGCATTTCTAGGCATTTTCTTGTCCACGTCGTTCGCTCCCGTTTTCGCCCAAGGACCTCCGATTGCTCCGCCAGAATTCACAGACTCGAATCTGGGATTTCGCTATACACCGCCGCCGAAAATGCGGGACTTGACAGCCTTCGACAGACAAAACATTCGCGAGAGAGCAACGGCACGAGGCACAACCAATACACTTACGCTTCTGCTTTCGCTGCGATCTGGTCCGGACGATACCGCTGCGGATTGGCATACGATTGGGATTCAGACCTATCCTCGCGAGAAGTTCGGAACGCTAAGCGATCGTGATGCGAGTGTGAAGTTTTCACGCTCGGTGGCTGGAAATGCAAAAGAAGTCGGTCAACCATCGGATATAACAATAGGGGACTTCCATTTTGTTGTTTCCTCATTTGAACTGCGGGAAGGTCAACTCACAAAACGAGCCCGTGTTTACACTACGGTTCGTAAAGGATTGATGCTATCTCTCTCTTTTTCGGCCAATTCATCGGACACCCTGGATCGTATTGTATCGTCCATGAAGACCTTTACACCGCTGGAAATCAAATAAGAGTGGTCGATCTGATTCCCAACTCCTAGTAAGTAGCCTAACCTGACAAGTTGCTCTCAGTACCCCATTCTTTATTATCGGAAGTAGGGAATGACCAATTCCTTGAAGCAAACCCAAGCCGCAAACGCAACGAAGAATCCAAACACGCCGAAAAGTACAATTGTCGAAGCTTTGTAGGGTCTTTTGGGAAAGGGTTGTAGATGTGGCCTTGATGCTTCCTCTAGTGCCATCTCCAACTCAATCTGGTCGAGTTCTGCTTTATTGCGCCTATAACGCTCGACTAGTTTTTGCCAGAGTTTTTTCATGGGAAGCCCAGCAACGTAATTCTAGTCCTTCCGTCAACTCCTTGTAAGCCTTATAGGAAACTGACCCAGTACCAAAGATCCCGTTCTTCTCCTTTACTTCCTTTACCTCATCTGCTTCATTTACTTCCCTTCAGAGGCTCTTCAACTTCGCCACTTCCCGCACCGTCAGCGCCCGAAATTTTCCCGGCGCCACATCCAGCACCAGTGGCCCCAATTGCACCCGCTTGATCTTCTCCACCAGAAACCCCACGCTCTGAAACATCCGCCGTATCTGCCGGTTCCGCCCCTCGATCAAAATCACCTCGTACCAGGGATTCGTCCCATCCTCCACCAACCGTATCTTCGCCGGCGAAGTCTTCACTCGCGTCCCATCCTCCAGCTCAATCGTGATTCCCGCCCGCAAACGCGCCATAGCCCGCCCATCCGGCTTCCCGCTGATTTTCACCAAGTAGGTTTTCGGCGCGTGCGAACCCGCTTTCATCAACTTCTGCGCCAGCGCCCCATCATTCGTCATCAAAAGCAGTCCCTCGCTCGCATAATCCAGTCGCCCCACCGGATAAACGCGCTCGGCGCAATCCTTCATCAGCTCTATAACCGTAGGCCGCCCCTCGGGATCGCTCACCGTGGTCACATAACCTTTCGGCTTGTGCAGCATAAAATACAGCAACCGCTCCCGTTTTTTCAGCGGCGCTCCATCCACGCAAATCAAGTCCTGCTCCGGATCCGCCTTAGTCCCCTGCTCCGTGACCACCTTTCCGTTGAGCGTCACCCGCCCCGCTGCAATAATCTCCTCCGCCTTACGCCGCGAAGCCACGCCGCAAGCCGCCATAATTTTCTGCAATCGTTCCGAAGCCATCGTACGAACCTTTGCGGTTGACTAGTGCGCCGTCAAGAAGCTGTCAAGCACCGTAGCGCGGAGCTGGTACTACCCTGATAGCGCTATTGGATGTCACGGCTTGCCTGACGTGATCTCGTAGACTTTGGAATGCTTGCAAGTCAGGCCTGTGGAAAATGCGCTTTATCAGATTCAACCCGGGATCGTAACTGACCGAGATGACCCACTGGGCAGGCGTTTCTTGAGGCCCACCACCCATGTACGAGAGGGCTACCCAGAAGGGATCTTTCCCGTGCCGAGCCCAGAAACCCCAGCCGTAGTCCTCCTGGATAATATTCGAAAGGTTGAAACCAGAGTCTGCGAGAGGCGAGATCTTTTCTTTCAACCACGCCGCAAAGTCCTCTCCAAAACAACAAGGATTAATGAAGTGTGGCTTCACTTCTCGATGCTCAAACTGGTCGGTTTCAACCGTGATCGTCTCATCCACGCCGCTCTCCGCCTTTTGCCCGCGGGCGAATCGATGGCATCCGCAACTTCTCCGCGTCCTCTGCGTCTCCTCTTCTCTTCCTCTGCGTTAAAACCCTTTCTTCTCTTTCTTCATATCGCGATCTTTCCGCATTTCCCTCTCCGTCTTCTCAACCTTTCCCAGCCTCTCCGCGTCTTTTTGCTCGATCAATCGATATCTCCCCCGCGGAATCCCCTCCACCGTAAGCCCCCCCAATCCAATCCTCTTCATCTTCTCCAGCGGATGCTTCTCCTTGAACAACACCCGCCGCAACTCTTCCTTCTTCGTATCCCGCATCCGCACCTCATACCAATAATTCGCCGCCCGCCCCCGCGTAGCATCCGGCTGCCGCACCGTCTGCATCCGCACGCCAATCTCTTTTCCCAACCGCTCCAGGTCCGCCAGCGTCAGCATTCCTTTCACCTTGACGTGATAAACCTGCTCCAGCTTCGCCCAATTCTTCAGCATCTCCGCGGCCAGCTCCCCGTCATTGGTCAAAAACACCAGCCCCGAAGCCGCATACTCCAAATTCCCCACCGGAAACACTCTCTCGGGCAGCCCCCGTAAACAATTGCGCAAAGTCGGCCGCCCTTCCGGATCCGCCATCGCCGAAACGACTTCGGGCGGCTTATTCAACAAAATGTAAACCCGCCGCCCCTCCTTTGCCTCCACCACTCGCCCCGCCGTCTCAATCCGATCCTTCGCTGCATCCGCTTTGCTCCCCAGCTCCCGCACCACCTGCCCATTCACGCGCACCTGTCCGCTCAGAATCAGCAGCTCCGCATGCCGCCGCGAAGCAATCCCCGCCCGCGCAATAATCTTCTGCAATCTTTCCTGCATTAGGTTGCGAATCGCTTTCTGGAGAATGTCACTTACGTCGCAGTGGATCGCTCTGATCTCCGTGCAAATTTATCAACAAGTTTTCCGAGCAACGCGTACAAGCCCGCGTTCAGAAACGCAATGATCGACCAGGCGATAAAACCTTCAATCGAATGCGCATTCAAATCAAACAGGAAGAATGACAAGAGTGCAGGTGGACAAAGGATGTTCCCTACCACCAGCAAGAGATCGCTCCGCTCACCTAAATGGGAACTTGTAAGTTCGAGGTAAGCGAAGAGTGCATATCCAATTGCCAGTCCCGCCATACCGAGCACAGCTGCAGGTCGTGTTCGTTTAGTCCTCACCAGTACACCATTGGCGTACGTTCCGAAATCTATCTCCCGTTGCTTCCACCAATTTTTCCTTTTCTATTTTCTACTTCCTTCTCTTCACTCACCCGCCGCCGCCGCTTTCGGCAATTCGTTGCTCTTGTCCCCTGCCATTCCCTCGTTGTTCGCGGCTGTCTCTTCCAATAATTCTTCCCGCGCTTCCATCTTCGCATTCGCAGTGTTCTCTGCCGCCGTCGCCGCAATGCTCGCTTCGTCCGTCGACGCATTTTCCCCCGGCGCGAATCCCTCATCGCTTCCCAACGCCTCCCGCGCCAGCGCCTCAAACTCCTTCAAGCTCGGCAACTCCTCCAAATCGCTCAGCCCAAACCGCATCAAAAATTCCTTCGACGTCTTATACAAAATCGGCCGCCCCATCACTTCCTTCCGTCCCGCCGTTGTGATCAAGTGCTTGTCCAGCAGCGTGCTGATCACCCCCGAAGTATTCACCCCGCGAATCTCCGAAATTTCCGGCGAAGTCACCGGCTGCTTGTAAGCAATCACCGCCAAAGTCTCCAGCGCCGGCATCGAAAGCCGCAAAGGTGGCCTCAAACTCTTGATGAACCGCCGCACCACGTCATGCTGCTGCGGCTTCGTATACAACTTGTACCCGCCAGCCACCGCCCGAACTTCGATCCCCCGCGATTCCGTGGCATAGCTTGCCACCAACTCATCCAGCGAAGCCTGCACCGCCAGCTTCTCTTCGCCCAGCGCCTTAGCCAGTTGCTCGATCGTCGCAGGCTCATCCGCCGCATAAATAATCGCTTCCAACGCCGCTTTTCTCTCTTCGTTAGTCATAGGCAATTCGCGCCCTCTTCATTTGGTAGCGCCGGCATCCTTGCCGGCGGTTTTTCTTCTCTGTGCCCTCTGTGCTCCGAACTCCGTGAACTCTGTGTTAAATCTTCTTTCCTGTTTTTCCTAACTTTCGACTGTCAACTATTTGTATTCCTCATCAATCTGCTTAATTCCGCCGCTCTCATCAAATACCAAATCAAACATCTTATGCTTTCGAACCAAAATATCCCCAAACTGCTTCTCCTGCACCAGCGCCACCGCCTGCAATTTCACCATCTCAAGCACCGCCAAAAACGCCACGATCATCGCGTGCCGCGAAGGGCAAGCCTCAAAAAACTGAATCAAATTCACCGCATTCTCCGCGCTAGCCAAAATCTGCGCCCGCAAAGCCGCGATCATTTGCGCCACGGTGAATTCTTCATGCCGCAACTCGATCCGCGAAACTTCTTTCTTCCGCTCCAAAACCTGCTGGAACACTTTCACCAAATCCACCAGCGAAACCACCAGCTCGCCTTCGGTCCCTTCGTCGTTGTAGAGCGACTTGTCCGGCTTCGACCACACGTTCTCTTCAATCTGCTGCTTCTGGTACAAAAGCTGCGCCGCATTTTTGAACTTTTCGTGTTCCACCAGGCGCTGCACCAATTCCGCCCGCGGATCACCAGATGCGTCTTCCGTCTCCCCCAAAGGATCCGGCGGCAGCAGCATTTTCGACTTGATGTAAATCAGCGTAGCCGCCATGTAAATGAATTCCGCCGAAACATCCACGTCCAACTCTTCCAGTTTGTGCAGGTAATCGAGGTACTGCGCCGTGATTTTGGAAATTTGAATATCGTGAATGCTCATCTTCTGCTGCTTGATCAAATCCAAGAGCAGGTCGAGGGGGCCTTCATACATCGGGATATTTATTTTGTAGGGCGTCTTCGGCGCGGTTCTCTCCGCGCGCTCCTCGCCGAGGGTTTCCGCGTCCTTCCCCGTCATCTTGTTTCCCGGCGTCGCCATTCTTTCCTTTATCCTTTGCCGACCATCATAGCGATTGGCCGGACGATGAAAAAACCAAAGAGAGATTTCTCGCTCCGTAAAACCGACCGGAGCGCAAAAAACGCCCTTCGTTCGAAATGAGGGTGGTTAGTCACGCGCCACTCGCGACTTCTTTCCTTTTCTTCTCCCACCCAAGCACGGCTTCGCGCACTCGTCCCATTGTTTGCTGTGCCACGGCGCGGGCCTTCTTCGAACCTGCATCCAAGATTTCCAACACCTGCTTGGGGTTCTTCTCGTACTTCACTCTTCGTTCGCGGACTGGGGCGATCCACTTGATCAAATTCTCCGCCATCGCGGCTTTGCACTCGATGCAGCCGATACCGGCTGTCGTGCAGCCTTGGCGCACCCACTCCAGGCGGCCCGGCTCTGCCGCAGAGAACAGTTTATGCCAGTCATACACGGGACACACGTCCGGATTTCCGGGATCGGTGCGCCTCTTCCGCGCCGGGTCCGTCACCATCACTTTCGTCTTCTTTCGAATTTCTTCGTCCGTCTCGCTCAAGGTAATCGTATTCCCATAACTCTTCGACATCTTCCGCCCATCAAGTCCCGGCACTCTCGGCGTTTTCGTCAGCATCGCGTCCGGTTCCTGCAACACAGACTTGGATTTGACCATGTCGGATACTGCGCCCGCCTTCAAGAGTCCGAGGGCATTATCAATGCCTATTTCTAATATGCGCGTTCTCACGCGCGAACCAAACTCGGCCCACTTCTCCGGACTCATCGGAAAATCCAGTATGGTGAGAGTGTGTCCATGAATTCCCAGTGCCAAATTGAAGTTTCCGCAAAGACCGGCTGCACTCTTGCTTCGCAAAGACTCGTCCAATTCAAACCCATAAAAGAGGTTAAATCGCCGTACTATTTCCCGGCTCAGCTCCACGTGCGAAACCTGATCTTCCCCGGCCGGCACGTAAAGCTGTGCTCCCTCTTTGCCGTAAATCACAATGTCGGCGCATTGCAGAATCGGATATCCCAGGAAGCCGAAAGTATGCAGGTCTCTGTCCTTGATGTTTTCGAGCGCCTCTTTATAGGTTGGCACGCGCTCGAGCCAGCCCAGCGGCGTCACCATCGACAGCAACAGATGCAGCTCCGCATGCTCGGGGACGGACGATTGAAGAAAGAGGACGCTCTTTGCGGGGTCCAGCCCCGCCGCCAGATAATCGATCATGATCTGGAGCGTGTTCTCCGCCACGCCTGATGTGTCAGCGTAGTCGCTCGTCAGCGCGTGCCAATCCGCAATGAAGTAGAAGCACTCGTAGGCGGGGTCATTTTGTAGGCGCACCCAATTTTGCAAGGCCCCAAAATAATGACCAATGTGCAGCCGCCCCGTGGGACGCATGCCGCTCAAGACCCGGCTCTTCTTCCCCTCAGGCCCAGCTGTCACCACGCGCTCCTAAACTCAATTCGCGACACCAAAGCACAGGCGAAGAGAGATTTCTCTCTGCGCAGGCCGACGCATTCGCAGGAGCGAATGCGCAAGAAAAGGCGTCGGCCTGCTCCGTTCGAAATGACGGGATTTCTAAGCGCTCTTCCTGCTTGCATTCGTTCTTCGGTCCCTGTTCCCAATCGTGTCTCCTCTTGTTCACGACAGGCCGGGCTAAAGCCCGGCCTCTACAACTTCGGGGTCGTCGACTGCCTCATTTCCATCCAAGCCCCAGGGCGGTCGGATGCTTCGGCTGGTACAGGCCAACCTCGCCTCCACCGGGCAGTTTCATCTTTGTAATAGAACCCCATCGCGCTTCTTCAACCTTTGCGCACTTCACACCTTTCTTCGCAAGTGCCGCCATCTCTGCCTTCAAGCTGTCGCACAGGAAATAGAGTTCGTGCGGACCGTTCTCACTCGCCGGGTGGAATGCCGCCTCTCCCGGGGGCAGCGCAAAGATCAACCAGCCGTGGCCCGCATCCACAGATTTGAAGCCGAGAACGTCCCGGAAGAAGGCGCGGTCGGCTTCCGCATTTTTAGTGTGAACAACGACGTGAGCGCCAGAGATCATATGCACCTCCTTCACCGCGCTTCTCCGGCTAAGGAAAAGCACCGGTCTTTCCGGTGAGAACCGGAACGCAAAAACCGCGAAAGACCGGCCACTACAACTAGTGACGCGCTCAAATCATACTAGCGCGAAAGCAAAAGCAGATTTCTCGCTCCGCTCGAAATGACAATTTTCCTTACGGCTCTACGCCGAACCCAGAAGCGGGGACGCGCTTCCCGGTAAAAACCACCGGGACGCAAAAGTCGCGAAAGCGCGCCCCTACAACGTCGCGCTAAGTCGCTGCAACTTTCTGTTTGTCCGGCGCGCCAAGCAGCTCGCGGGCGATGATCATGCGCTGGACCTCGCTCGTGCCCTCGTAAATCGTGATTACGCGCGCGTCGCGGTACATGCGCTCGACTTCCGTCTCCCGCGAATACCCCACGGCTCCATGCGCTTGGACCGCTTTATACACCACGCGATTCACCATTTCGCTGGCATAGAGCTTGGCCTTGGAGGCGCTTGCGCCTACTTTCGTGGGGTGCGCGTCCTTCAGCCACGCCGCGTAATGCGTCAGCCCGCGCGCTGCCTCAATCTCCGTCTGCATGTCCGCAATCATCCACTGAATCGCCTGGAATTCGCTGATGGACTTCCCGAACGCCTTGCGCTGCTTCGCATATTTAACGGTTTCGTCCAGCGCCCCCTGCGCCAGCCCGACGGCTTGTGCGGCAATCCCAATCCGGCCGCCGTCCAGCGCGCTCAACGCAATCTTCAATCCTTGTCCCTCTTCCCCAAGGCGGTTTTCTACCGGCACGACGCCATCATTCAGCAAAATCTCGACCGACGGCGACGACCGTTGGCCCATCTTGTCCTCATGCCGCCCCACGCGGAATCCCGCGAATCCCGGCTCGACCAAAAACGCGGAAATTCCCTTTCCGCCCGCCGCCGGATCGGTTTTTGCAAAGACGATCAGGACGCCCGCGGCGCTCCCGTTGGTCACCCAGGTCTTCGTTCCGTTTAATTTATAAGCATTTCCGTCACGAATTGCTCGCGCCTGAATTCCCGCCGCATCCGAACCCGCCGCCGCCTCCGTCAGGCAAAATGCGCCAAGCGTTTCGCCCGTGGCCATGCGCCGCAGATATTTTTTCTTCTGCGCGTCGGTACCAAAGAGCAGGAGGGGCGCCTGCACCGCCGAATTCGTTACGCCGATCGCCGTGGACATCGCCGTAAACACCCGCGCCACCTCTTCCAGCATCAGCACATACGAAACGGTATCGAGGCCCGGGCCGCCCCACTCCTCCGGCACCAGCATCCCGCAGCAACCCATCTCGCCGAGTTTTTTGATGGCCTCCGCAGGAAATTTTTCGGCTTTCTCCATCTCCTTGACGGATGGGCGCACTTCCGCCTCCATGAATTGGCGGACGGTATCGCGTATCAATTTTTGGTGGTCGTTGAGCGAAAAATCCATCGTGTCGAGTGTACACGCGATGCTCGTCGCGTTCCAAGTTGTCTCGCCGAAGAGCAGATAGGGACGCGCTTCCCGGTAAAAACCACCGGGACGCAAAAGTCGCGAAAGCGCGCCCCTACAACTGCCTGCTACGCGGGCGGAGTTTGCTGGGAGCGGATTTTTGCTGACGGATCTTTCGAGAAGGCGCTCCTGCAAGAGAGCGCTAGACGGCGCCGGCTGCTTTACCTTTAAGGAATTTAGTGTCGGCAGCGAGGCCGAAGGCTGCCAGCACGTTGGCTTGCACTTGCTTCGCGAGGGCGTTGATCTCGTCGACGCCGAAATTCTGGGGGCTGACGAAATACCTCAACTGCCTCTCTCCCGCAGGAGTCTCGATAATGCGCAGAACAGCGTCCGCGACTTCCTGAGCATTCCCGGCCGTGGAGGAAAGAGCGGCGTTGATCTTCGCAGGAAACTCCTTGGCAGGGCCATACGTATCGGTGCGACCCTGGTCGGCAGCCGTCACTGTATTGCCGAAAACAGAGGTCTCATATTGACCGGGTTCGAGAATCACGGATTCAATTCCTTGCGCGGCAAGTTCGTAGCTGTAGGCCTCGGCCAGCGCCTCGAGTGCAAATTTGCTGGCGCAATAAAAACCCACGGAAGGAAGAACCACTCGGCCAGCGCCGCTGCTGACGTGGATGAGCACGCCGCTGCGTTGGCGCCGCATGTGCGGAAGCACGGCACGATTTACGCGCACCGGGCCAAGAAAATTCGTGTCCATCAGGCGCTGCGCTTGTTCGGTGGTGACGGCCTCCTCCAGCCCGGAGAGATAGTAGCCGGCATTGTTGATGGCCACGTCGATGCGGCCGGCCTTGGCGACGGCGGCATCCACAGCCCGCTCGACTGAGGCGTCGTTGGTCACATCCATTTCCAGAACGTGTATTGGCAGTGAATCCCTTTCCGCAAGCGCGCGGATTTCGGAGGCATTCTTGGCATTGCGGCCTCCGGGGTCACGCATCGTCGCGAAAACGGTGTGCCCTTTGCGAGCCAGGGTATCGGCGAACAGCCTGCCGAAGCCGGTGCTCGAGCCGGTGATGAGAACCACGTGCTTGGAATTCATGATTGTCCCCCCTTGTGACTCTACCGTGAACCAGTTTGATGCCAGAAGTAAAGCGGTTGGTTTTGGTTTTCTCCCTTTCCTAATTTCATCCTTCTAGTTTCTGCCTTCTAGTTTCTACTTTTCCTCCGCGGCCTTTCTCTTCTCCCTTTTCTAATTTTTGGAAGGGAGTATATGGTTTCTCCCTTCTTTCGGGCTGATTTCGGTCGCGGCTATGGCCTACATCGGAAAACACTTCGCGGGGCTCTACAAGTGAATCAGATACCATCTCGCGCTTTGATGGCGTCCTTTTGAGCGGGCGGTATCTTGCCGTAAATTTCCTCCACCCGCCTAGGCTGGGTCACCATATAGTCGCAAACAATGTTGACGAGCTCAAACAGTCGGGTCGCAGTCTCCGGGTCATCAGTGATATCAATTTGGCCAGGATGTACGGCGTTATTTCCAATTACGCGGACGGCGTCGAGTGCTTGTTGGACTCTTACAGGAAGTCCCTTCTTAACCAGTTCGGCGATGTCGTTGTTTACGTTGTCGCCCTTCTCTCCAAGATGTTTGCAGAATTTTTGGACTGCGAGGCGAAGTAGTGCCGCAGCCCCGCGGGGCGACCTAGCCAGAATTTTTCGCGCTTCATCGTAATCACCCATTACTTCCTTAGGAAGGTCTGGGTTCGCTAGAGGCGCGGTGCTGATGTCCGGAAACACCATCTTGTCGTTCAACCAGATGGAAAAGTTACCGCAGTGATCGCATATGGCCACTAGGAAATTGGGAATGGAATTCATTTGCCCGGATGGAGGCTGCGTCCGATACAGAACTGTCCAGTTCTGTTTTGCAAACGCACCACAAATAGGACAGTTAAAGGCGGCAAGTTGAAAGGAGGGCGGCTTGTAGGGCGGCATCGGTAGTTGATCCTGCCTAGGATTATACCGACTTTCCCATCGATCGGCGGGTGGCCGCGCCGTAATTCCGAAAAACGCCTTTGCGTGGCCCGCGATAAGAGCGAAGGCCACCCGGAGCCGGGTGCCGCACCCTACGGTTCTCAGGGTGCGGGTGTTGACTTTCTTTCAGTCCGACGGCTGCGTTTTCTCTCTTCGCTTCTCTAATTCCTATTTTATAGTTGGGCAACCGAAGGCAGGAGCTTC
>Ga0210408_10001267_pt1 | contig 27038 bp, 44 predicted proteins | sample IncBWH4MmetaG_FD_155471 | JGI IMG/M metagenome (GOLD analysis project Ga0210408, IMG submission 155471) | Forest soil microbial communities from Barre Woods Harvard Forest LTER site, Petersham, Massachusetts, United States - Inc-BW-H-4-M | ecosystem: Environmental > Terrestrial > Soil >...
GAGCGGCCCTCGCTAACTTCTGCGCTACCTCTCGCGAACCTTTGACCCCGGCTTTATCAATATCATAGCAGACGTAGATGATCTTCCCTTTGAACAGCGTGCCCCAGTCATCAGGAAGCGAGCCTTCCCCTCCGGTGAAAGTGAGGGCGTTCTTGATGCCGAAATCCCACATCCGCAGCAGGTCTTTTTCTCCGGCAGCCAGAACGATCTCATCTATTTGCAGCGCCTCGACCGGGAAGCAGCGAACCCCGCCGTGGCCGCGCGCCCAGTGACAATACTTCGGCTTGGTGTTCGGGTTGTAGCGGCGGATATCGACCCACTCCCCTGCGACATCCCGAATGGGGATGGTAATGCGCGAGGGACCGGGCTCACCTCGCATCCATCCGATCTTGAAGTGACGCAGGGTGGCCGGAGATATGCCCAGGATTTTGCCGACCCGTTGCACCAACTCGGTATTGGAGAACAGGAACTGGTGGTGTTGGAGCACCACCTGATCGTCGATCTCCTTGAGGATCTCCAGTTCCCTCGCCAGTTCCCGGATGGCCTGTGCGTTGTTCTTGATGCCTTTGGCGAGGCGGTAGAGGTCAATAATATCTCCGTCGGGCTTACTGCAGTTGCTGCTGAAACAATGCCAAAGTCCGGTCGTGGTGTTGAAAGAAGCCGAACGAGTGTCATGGGTATGCTCGTGCGCAAGACAGAAGAACGCCGCCTCGCCCTCAGCGTTTATTCCTTCAAACTCCACGAACTTTTGTGCCCAGTCGAGGTAGCCGATCTTTTTTTCGATCTCTTTTTTTACCAACTGGGCTAGTTTTGACACGTTCAGATCCCTTCAGCTACTCGCCGCATATTGTTCTTTGTAGAGTTCCCAAGATTTTGTAACAGCGCCCGTTCCGTAATACAGATCATCCAACTGATCCGTCGCAACCATGTTTAAGACTTCAAACAGCCAGATACAGAACGGCTCCGGTTTGGCTCCGCACAATCCCTTCTTCAAGGTGATATTGGCAGATACCCAGTCTCGTATCGTTGGTTGTTCGCGAGTTCGCTTTCTCCCGCCCCGCACAATGACCGGTTCCCAAGCATAAGCGGGGTTCACGCCCGGTTTAAAAGAGCAGAACGGCTTCACCCAGGACATCACTCTAACGTCAGGAGGGCAAAGCGGGAGGATTTGCCTCAGTGAGGGTGAGCTGGCACATAAGGCCCATCCATCGGGATAATCATTAACCAGAAGCTCGATTAGTTCTTTGTGGTCAATTTCTTCGCACTGATAATGCTTTCGGGCTTGTCCAATGTAGGGTGGGTCAGCAATAGCGAATTTCATTATTGGTCATATAAAAAGGGAGGCTCCCGTTGAGGAGCCTCCCCATCGAGCAAGTGAGAAAACTAACTTACGTAGGCCACGGCGGCGTGTTGCCGGCGTTGCTGCGCGGTCGTCCCGGCTTGGCAGTCGGCTTGACCGGTTCCATCTCGACGGGGACTGTTTCCGGCTCGTCGAACTCGTCGAAGCTCATCCCATCGCCAACGGGCAGCTCATACTTGCTGAGTGGGGCATAGCCACCGAACGGAATGACGGATTTCTCGCGGATCTGGCCCTGCCATTCGTTCTCTTCTGTTTTTACCTCGCCCCAGCAACGCTTGCCAAGGAAATCGGCGTAGCGACCAATCGGCTTCTTTTCCTGAGCGTCCCACATGCCTACCGCAGAGGCGTAGTTCGCCATCTTGCCAGCTCCCTTGCCGGAGAGCATCAGGATATCGACAATGAACTGACCCACGTTCGGGCCGGCGAAGGCGGTCTGGGTCACCTTCAACCCCTTGTCGCCCTTCTGGCTGACGAACAGTTCGAGGTCCGTGCATTCGAAGGGGTGGGGTCCTTCTACGAAGGTAAAAGATTTGACCTGGCTGCCATCGTAATCGATGTCGCTGTACAGGTCGCCACCACTGCCCTTCTGGCTGGCAGCCGCTTCCATCCCGGCCAATGAATCCAACTCGTTTTCGGACAAAGACATTTAACTTACGCTCCTTGAATTCGTCGTCTTAGCGATCAGGTTTTTAATATCCGGGTCCTCCCAATCCTTGAGGGTGTGGAACCGGGACTTGCACTCTACGGGCGGCGAGAACTGCTCCCGCGTTCGCAACTTCCGTATCTCCTCAACTCCCTTCCCTTCTTCCTGCTTCTGGAACAGCGTGTAACGGCAGAGGACATCGACATGCCGGATCAACTGCCGAGAAATACGCCCAGAAAGCTCCGGTCGCAGTGCCCCTTTCTCATCCTGATACTCCTGGGCGAGAAAAATTGTGTTGGCATTCAGGCCCCGCAGCGTGCGCACTACTGCCTCCATTTTGAGGAGGACAACCCCCCAATCCTGTATCTCCATCAGGATCTGTTTGGTTGACTTAAGGCGCTCCATAATGCAGATGCGTTGCAACTCCGTCAGTGAATCCAGAAATATGGTGCCCCAGAATCCTGGAGAACTCGCCAACTCGCTTTCAATGCGAGCAATCAGAGCGCTCATTTCATCCATCGTGCGCACGGTCTCGTAGTAGAGATCCTTGAAGTTACCGTTTGCGTCGAGTTCCAGGCTGTATTGCTTTACTAAGGCTGGATCGGGGTTCCGCAGGGATGCGATGCCATTCTCGCAGTCGATCACCAGAACGGGACCAGGGCAGGTCGCGGCAAGCGAAGTCTTGCCGACGCCGCTCTTCCCGTAGATCAACGCATTGAAAAAACCAGCGGAAGAGTCGGAAATATGCTTCGGACGACGCAGTTTTCCTGCGGGTGGAGCGGTTGACATGCATTCACCTCGATTAGTAAGGGGTTGGTTCTATGAGTAGTATACTCGGGCAAGGGGCGGTTTGTTAATGGAGGTATCAAGTATTGTAGCACATCATGGGTGGGTTGGCAAGCCGTCCATAAGGAGCATGTCAGCCAGATTCTGTTTCCTATCAATCGCCTTTAGGATTTTTTCGTCGATGCTATCTTCGCACACCAGGTCCAGAATGCTGTATGGGCGGCTGCGGCCCAGGCGGTGGCCGCGCTCAATGCTTTGATTGCGTTCAAGCAGGCTAAAAGTTCCTGAATGGTATGCGAGGCAATCAGCGGCCGGAATATCGAGGCCGTAAGAGCACGCCTGAATCTGGCACACCAACACCCGCCTCGGGTGACTTCGATCATTGAACTCCTGGCGCAGTTGCTCCCGTGCTTCGTTCTTGACCGAGCCATCGATATAGCCCAATGCCTCGTCGGGAATACCTGCCGCGAGTAGCGCTTCGCAAACTCGTTTTCGCTCCGCCACATACCGGGTCCAGATCACCAGATGCGCGTCAGTAGTTTCCAGTTTGTCCTTCACGTAGTCCACGAGCCATTCCGTCTTGGCGCTCTTGATCGGTAGGCAATAAGGCTCTCCGTCCCCATTGACGGGAAAAAGTCCGCTAGTGACCTGCTGCAGGCGGATGGCCTGATCCAATGCGGAAGCCGCCGTCAGCACCTCTTCCTCTCCCTGCTCGTTGATCCGTTTGGCGTAGAGATCATCCGCCATCTGTCGATAGAGGGCGGATTGCTCAGGGCTCATTGGCAACCGGATCACCTCGAATTGTTTTTCGGGCATTGCCACCGCCGCCGCTTTGGTAATCCGATAGGATTGAAAATAGAGTTTATCGATGAAGCCATGCAGCGACTGTGGCTGGAAGGCGACAAACTCCCGTCCCGTGAATCCTCCCAGTCGAAAATAGGTTTCCGCAAAGCGCCAGTAGGATTTGCCAAACAATTCCGGTTCCACGAACCGGAAGATGCTCCAGATATCGGCCGGGGAATTCCCCATTGGCGTTCCCGTCATGGCCAGTCGATAGGGACAGCCATCAGCCAGGCGGTGCGCTGCCTTCGCCATCTTGGTATTCCGTTCCTTGATGCGGCTGGCCTCATCGAGCACGATCATCTCGGGGCGCCAGTTTTTGAGGAACGTCGTCATCCGGGAGAGCGATTCCCAGTTGACAACCGCAATCAAGGGCCATGCGGTCGGTGCCTTTACCAGCCGTTCCAGGCGCTTCTCCACGGGCATATCAGTCAACATCAGCGGAGTCGCCTGCGGCCAACTGCGCTCCAGGTGTTGGCGCCACTGCAGCGCCGTGCTGTTCTGCACCACGACCAACGCCTTCTGAAACACGTAGAAACGCATGAGATCGATAGCCATGCGGGTTTTGCCGAGTCCCATCTCAGCCAGATTCGCGAACCCACCTCCACCATTCTCAAAGCATTGCCGCGCCCAACAGAAAGCTTCCAATTGATGCGGGTACGGCGGGGGTTCCCCTGCAGCCGGCTCCGGGTAACTTTGAGCAAATTTACTCGGTGCCTTGAGTAATCGGCTGCGAACGGCTACATACTCGTCGAAGGCTTCCTCGAACTGGCCGATGGTCTCCAGCAGCAGAACATTGGTGCGTGTCATGGGCAGCGCCAGACAGTTCCACTCAGTCCACCACTCCACGCCGGGGGCGCTGCCCAGCAGATCCAACTGCCTCTTGCTGCCTTGGTAGCAGAGATACGACTCTCCCGAGGCATCGGGCGCCACTCCGACGCGGTTGATCTTGGAGAGCCCTACCACCCGCCGATCACCGAACTGGACATTACGAAATGCGCCTGGAACCCTGCCTTATCCTTCAACGCCTGGCGCAATTTCCACAAAGCGCGGCGCTCCACGTTGCGAACTCCCTCGCGAGAGAGGCCCACCTGCTCGGCAATCTCCCGCAGCGTATACATCCGGTGACCGTCGAATCCGTATCGCAGGGCGATCACCTCGTGCTCTCGCTCGGTGAGTTGCTCGCTCATCGTCTGCAGTAGCACCGTCCGATCATGCTGGTGGAGTGAATTCAGCGCCGGATTGACCGCTCCCTTATCCTTGAGCAGTTCCCAGAAGAAGACATCGGTGCCCTCGCCGGTATTGCCAATCGCCACGACATCGATGGAGAGGGGATCGCTCAGCAGATTGAGAAAACTCCAACAGACGTGCCGGGGCACACCGCTCGCTTCGCTCAACTCGTCGAGGGTCGGCTCGCGCTCCAACTCAACCTCTAACTCGCGGAAGGATTGGGTCATCTGCTGTTCCATCCGGCAGCCGTACGAGGGCATGCGAATAACCCGATCCGTCTTCTCAATGGAACGATTGATCGCCTGCCTGATCCAGTAGGTGGCATAGGTGCTGAACTTCAGCCCCAACTCCAGCTTGAACTTTTCGATAGCCGTGATGAGACCGAAGATCCCTTCCTGCACCCGGTCTTCGAATGACATGCTGCGACACGAGTACCGCTTCGCGATGCTGGATACCAACCTAATGTTGGCTTCGATCATCCGGTTGCGTGCTTCGATATTCCCCGCCTGCGCTGCGGCAATCAGCGCCCGCTCTTCCTTCTTGGTCAGCAAAGGGCGAGAAGAAAAGAGCGGGCCTTTGTCTAGTTCTTCCTCATTCATCGTTTTTACCATGGCACCAGCGGTGCGAGCAGGCCATAATACCCCTCCGTTTCCGTCGGGGCAATCTCAACCGGAGAGCGATCCGGGCCAATCCAAATCGATACCTGATCGCCACCGAGGGCATTCAGCAAATTGATTAGTTGCTTCGCATTGAGAAACACTTCCAGCGTTTCGCCGCCGTCATTTTCAATACTCAAGAATTCCTCACCGTTGCCTTTATCCGTAGGAATCGAATGAAGGGCCAGTTCGCCTTTGACGGCCTTGAGGTGCAACCGGTAAGAATCGTCCTCGCAGATGGCCGCGAGGCGCTTCACTGCACCGATCAGTTCCGCTCGGTTAACGTGTAGGCAGCCACATCCGTCGCCGCCTTTGACTATCTTGTCGATCACCCGCTGCACGTTCGGATAAGGGCCGGCAATGACGCGAGATGTAAGACGGAAGCGGGGGGTCGTAATAGAGATCAGATTTTCATCGAACTGCACCCATATCTCTTTTTGTTCGTCCTGCAGATTACGAGTTAGCGCCCCCATTGTCGCCTTGGGAATAACCGTTTCCGCCTCATCGCCGTTCCAGTCCACCGCCGCTCTATAAAATATGAATTGGTAAAGGTCTGATGAAATTAGTTTCACGAAGCGCGGGGTCAACTGCAGGAGGGCGCCGTTGAGTGCTGGTTTGTTATCATTGCTCCCGATAGCGGGGAGCGTCTTCTCCACCATGTCTTTCAGGATATCTTCAGGAAGCGTAATTGTCCAGGGGTCCTGCAGCGCTGGCATTGAAGGGAAGGAGCCCGGTTCCAACCCATTCAGGGTGTAGCGGCTCTTTCCTGATTTTACGGTGCTGGTCGACCAATTCTTGCTCTCCACGCTCAGTTCGTCGCCCTTCATGTGGCTGACGATCTCGCAAAACTGCTTCGCCGGCAACGTTACTGCGCCGGGATGGCTTACCGCGCCGGAAGCGATACATTCTAGTTCTACCTCGTAATCACTGGCTGATAAGATGATCTGCCCACTCTCCAACGCCTCTAGTTTGATGTGCGAGAGCAGCACAACCGGACTGTTTGGATTGACGACGTGATAAACGCGTTGCAGGGTTTCGCGGAATTCTTTGGTGTTGGCAACGATTTTCATAGTTTGCTAGTTATGATTTCGCACAGATCGAGAGCGGTTCGGAGTTTCAATCCGCATTGCGTGTAAACCCAGCGATTTTCTGGGTCGGCTTCAACCAGTCGGCCACATTCAGCCAGAATATCCGTTAACATCTTTCGGTTATCCGCAGCGGTTCCCGGAAACCAGGGACTGGATTTCAGCGCCTCGTCCCAGTTGGGCTCTTTGGATTTCTTTGCAGGGCTTGTCCATTCGATTGGCGCATCCAAACCTGCCCTGTCTTTAGCCATCAATTAACCTTGTTCGAAAACACGTCGTCAATGACAATGATCTTGTGAAAGAACACTTCCGACCCCGGATATTCGCTGGCCCACCGCTTCGCGGCTTCTTGGCTTTCAAATACGGGCGCCAGCCAATCAGGCGCGATGTCGCCCTTTTCGAGGGCGGTGTTTTTCACAAAGTGGCTCACGAAATACAAAATCTTCTCTGATCTATGATTGGGCATGTTGAATTTTAAAAGGATGGCAAGAGCCCGAAGGCTCTTGCCGCAAGAAGGCATTGGTAATGTTCCACGCTCTCGGTTGCCCGAGAAGAGAAGCGGAGGGATCGAACCTCCCCGGCGTATCCGCCGCTGAGCCATTAGACTTCTCAAAAGGTGACAGGTATTTCTGGCAAAATACCTGCCAAGATGAAGTTGAGTAGATCGTTCGTCCCCCCGTCTTGGCACGGGAGGGGCGGCTGTTGGACTCGAACCAACTATTTTATTTCCCGGAACACCGGCTGTTGAAGCGCCCCCAGCCGGGAGGAAAGCGTTCCTTCTTTCACTGCGATCCGGTAAGCATGTCACCCGCCACGCTGAACCGCCCAGGGTTCCGGTTTAACGAGAACCGGCAACGAGTTTGTAAGGAGCTTTCTTCTCACAGTGTGGCATAGTTATTCGCGCCCATACTAACCCAACGGGTTATAACGCTACACGTTCTATCCCTGTTTTCCGCCAGGACGTGACCCTGGTTGCCAACTGCTGATGAGCCTAGAAACGAGGGCTCAAGAAATCATACCTGACACCAACAACGTATCGATCTGCGTTCAAGGAGTAGCGGCGTTCCCAATAGGTGTATGCCACCATGCCGCCGTAGATAGGGTGCTCGACCCCGAGATTGAACTTGTTCTCTTTGTCGAACGGGAACTTGTTGTCGGTCTGATACTGTCCCTTGAAGAAGATGCTGAACTTCTCCCATGCATTGTTCAGTTTCAGGTTACCCACGACCATCGGCGAGTTATCCTGCGGCCGATCCGGGTGAACGAGGTTCGTCTCCAGGCCGAGCGAACCGCTGAACCAGCGGGTACCTTGCTGGCCTTCGGCTACTGCAGGGCGCGGTGCCTGCAAGTTGAGCGATAGAAGCACTGCGGTAATGATAAAAACGTAACGCACTTGTTTCTCCTATTTGAAGCGTGTCTATTTATAGTATACTGGCCGGATGACCAGGATGTTAACCTATTCGAGGATATTTTCCGCTGCCTACGCCCGCTAAGTAATCCGCTCTAACGTTTTCCTTGTGCCCGGCGTGACCTTTGCACCAACGTAGGTGTATCCTACCGAACTCTTTCATCGTCGCCTTCACATCTTCTACCAACTTCCAATTCTCCACGCTGGTTCCCTTTTTACTGAGAACCATCCGTGCATACTCAGAATCGGTGTAGATCGTGACCGTGAGATCGTGGCAGAATTCGTCGCGGGCTAGAAGCACCTTAAGTACCTCGCGTATCGCGAGAATCTCTGCCCTGTTGCAGTCGGCCTTTCCTGCCGAGCGGCCGTATTCTATGCGCTTTCCTTCGTGGAGGATCACAACGCCGATGCCAGCCTTCGCCTTCTTCGGGTTGGATGAGCCCCAGCTACTGCCGTCGCACCAAGCTTTTACATGGCGCATTGGGCTTCATCGCCCCATGTTGCCCATCCTGGCCAGGCTTCGCCTCGCCCAAATAATTCCGCGTAAGGGCCAACAACCAATCGTTCGATTCTGTTGTGAATTTCATCCGGTTTCCGACTGTGATCTCTGCGAGGACTGATGATTAAATTGGCCACGCTATTATCGACCCGTTTCGGCTTACCACGGGTTGCCAATAGACAGATTTCGGGGTTGCCACGCGTCCAATATCCCAATCCGAAGTGCCAGCCGACACCAGAGGGATTTTGTTTAACCCATGTGTGAGCCACGGTTTTGTAAGTAAACCCCCATGCCTTCACAACCTGAAGAGCATCCTGTAGCTTTGGGTACGTGGCCCAACAGAATAACACGCAATCTTTTGCAGCAATATCGGCAACGGGTAACTTACAAAGATCATCGGTTCCTTGCACATTGTAAGGGGACCGCCCATTTCTTCGCGCCCATTTCTCGCCGCGAGTGGCGAGTTCATTCATACTCCAGTTTTGGAATCTCCATGGTGGATCAGCTAAAATAGCTCCAAATTTTCCATCAGGCAGCGGAGCAAACAACTCGTTCTCTATTGCTTTTCCCTCCTGTCATCTTTTTCCGAATCTCCTCCAAACATTGACTGCAGATATGCTCCCTCCCGAGGGGACGCACTAGCGCCCCCTCGTGGATCTGATCGCAGATGTTGCAGCGCTTGCTGACCGGTTGCTCTACCGACTGCAACTCAAACGCTCCCGCAGCAGCTCCTCCGCATAGAGGGCCTCATCCTCGCGCTGAATCTCCCGAAATGAGACCTGCAGGGCGTCCATGTAGTTCTTCTCCGCCTTCACCTCCGCGTCCAGCGCCTGGCGGTAGGTCTGTTCAGCCATCGCGTCGCGCAAAGCGTAGGCGCCCTTGTCATAGCGACCCTGGCCGAGCAGGCGATCCCACTCGGTGGACTGGGCCTCCTGCCGCGCTTGGGTGATGTCCTTTGCCCGCCGGGCTTCCGACTTTTCCACCAGCGCATTGTAAGTATACTGCTGCGCGTCGATCAGTTGGCGCTGCAGTTCTTTGAGCAACATGAAATTCACGTCAAATCCTCCCCGATGATGACAGCCACGGTCGGCAAAGTTCCTGTATCATTCTCTGATTCATCCGCTGCAGGCGCCAGCCTTCGTTCTCCTGCTGCAGTCGCATCGCAACGCGAATGAATTCGATCCCGAATTCTAACTCCTGGTGATCCTGTTCCTTTTCCATCGGTCTATCTCCAACTCTCTAAAACTTGGCGCAGTTGGGGCAGGGCCTTGTCGACCCTCGCTTTGACTGCGACCTGCGAGATGCCGAGTAGACTTCCTGTTTCTCTTAAACTCTTGTCTCTGCCGTCCCCGATTCCGTAATAGGTGACCACTGCTTGCCGCTGCGGCTGCGGCAGTCGCTCCAGTGCCTGGCGGATGGCCAACTGCAAGAGGCGCTGCTCGATCCCGTCTTCTGGATCGAACAACGAATCCTCCCAACTATCCGACAGTGATAAAAGCCCCGCTGATTGAGCCTCATTTGGACCGTTCTGGCCCGCTTCTTGCTCTACATAATCCTGAGCCTGTTCGGGCTTCGGGCCGCATCCTTCCCTGCGAAGGAAGGTTGCGATTCGTTTACGAACTGCATAGGTGAGCGGGACCACAAAGGGGCCGCGCTCCGGGTCCCAGATGGCTATGGCGTCGAGCACAGCAAGCCTTGTCTCTTGCTGCAAATCGCCCAGCCATCTTTTTTTTGCCTTCCACGCCCACGAAAGCGCTTGCTGTTCGTAGAGGTGGTACAGATCCGCTCTCGCGCTCATCCAGCCGCACTCATCCCCTTGGGAGAGGCAATACTGCATCCGCTCGTAGAGTCTGAGTGAGAGTTGGTGACGCGCTTTACCGGTGGGTAACATGCGCAATCACTCCTGCTGCCATGGGCAGCCCAAGTCTCTGACTCCTGAAGGAGCCAGACTCGAAGTGAACACACCTTGGGGCACTACCTTGAGGATCTGGAGGTATGTCTGGCGGCGAAACCCGCCAGGCCAACCTTCCACGAGGCTCTTGGAGGTCCTAGTTCTTGCGGCTCGTTGGCCGCACCTTCATTCTTGCAAAGATCGTGCCAATCTTTCTTTGGCTCGCTTGCCCTGAAGATGAAGCAAGGACCGTGCCAAATAATAGGATTACTTGGGTAGTTTTAGGTTGCCGTCAGGCACATCGGCGAGGTTATAGAAAACCGGCAACCCCCATGTCTTGGCCATCCCATGCTCCAGATCGGCGCCCGGCGAGCGACTGCAGAGGAACAGGGCGTCGCAGCGCTCCAGGATGGCCAGGTCCCAGGTTAGGTAATCGGCATACGTCACCTCAATCTGACGTTTTTCGGCACATGGCTCCATCAGAACGTTGAGATGCGGGATGTAAGGGATGTGACCCTTCAGGTGTAATTCTAGGCCAACATCAATGGCCGCGAGGACATTCGCCGCTTTCTCTTCTTCAGTCGGAGCACTGAGCTTTCCGCTTACATAGATAATCAACGATCTCTCCTCCCCCGCTCGTCAATGACACGCCAGCCCGCCTCGGCATAGCCTGCCACGTCGACATTCGTATCGCGTTTGGGCGCTCCCACATTTATACCGTTTGCATAGCGAGAAAGCTTGCAGAGGTTCATGATCGGGAAAACATCTTCTCCGATGATTTCTGCCCCCTCGGCCAACAGATGTCGGCTCCTAAAATAGGTTGTCAGATAGGCCGCGAAGGTATCAAAATCATCAATCGGATGCCCATAGTCTGTTTCGCGCGGCCCAAAAACCAGTTTGTGGGCTTCTAGCGTGACAGGCTGGTACTCATCCTCGTTAGTCAAGACTGTGATCCTGATATTACCGGTCGTCACGTTCGATAAATTCTCTTGCATTTACTTGCTTCTCCTGGCAAGAAGGACAGACATCTTTCTCTCCAAATCGGTCCCAACCTGCCTCCTGCGCCTTCTGGATCACCGACCAGGCATTTTCTGTGTCAACGGTAAATAGGCAGCCGTCGCGGCAGTGGTCGCAGCGTAGGACGTGAGCGAAGATGCGGACCACGCCTTAAATCAGTCTTCGTAGAACGAGCGAGGTTTTGAGAGCCTCGATCAAGGCGATTGTTTCCCACTCATTGAGTTGGGCGGCGTTCCCATCCAGTTGTAGGAATGCGTAGATATCACCGGGCTTTACGGTGACCCGAACGCTTTCGTCTGTCTCGGAGACCTTCATTGTGATTTCCATGGTTCCTCCTTACCAACTCATGATGTCATGATTTCGATGGGCCTGACCCCAAAGCTGTTTGTCAATCCATTCTTGCTCTGTTGTGACCTTGGGCTTCGGGTTGATGTCGCGCTCGATCTCTTTGCGGGACCAAGGGACATACGAATCCTCATAGACTGAGGCTTCCAGGTCGCAGTAACAGTAGGCCATGGCGTCGGCGCAGTCGGGGCTTTTGCCCGTCCGTTTCTTGATCTCATCCTTAGCTTCCAACTGAATGAGTCCGACCCGATTGAACCAACGGGGTGTGCAGAGCTGCCCAATTAATTCATCGTCGCGAGGCAAAGTAATCTCGGTTTCATTCCTCGGGTCGAGGCAGTCCCTGAGATTCCAGTACGCGTAACTGCGCATATTGCGAAATCCAAGGAGACCAGTGGAATCTTTTCGCTCGCAACGGGCATTACCATGGAAGGGAATGACTGGAAGCCCTTTGTCTCGTAGGATATCCAGCACGCCAGCGCCATAACCACCGTCGCAATCGATGATAATGGCGTCGAAGCGGTATCGGTTGTGGTGTTGGATAACCCTGCCAGCGGATTCGAGCGAGTCGGCCTTGCTCCACTTATCCATGACGAGGAATTTCATGTCCTCGCGACCATATAGAACGCTTTTATCCACTCCCTCTCGGGCGATGTCGACTCCCGCGACCCTCATTCCTTTTTGTTGCCTTTCAATTTTGCTTTAACCTGAATAACACAGGATACGATTGATAGAATGGTAGCCACGGCCGCGAGGATCAAAAGCAAAGCTGGGAACAGGATAATTGGCCCCCACTCGACTAAGAATTTCATAGGGCTACTGTTTTCGGAATAGATGGTAGACAAGGGCATCCACTGCCACAGCGGCAATAAAGAATGCCGCACCACCCCAAGGGTTGTTGTAGTTAAAACAAATTGCGGATGCCCATATACATAGTAAGCCGCCCACGACGAGCATTCCTTGTGCTTCACTCATCTTGGCTCTTTGCTACTTTCTTTCTCAATTTATTATTCTCGTGTTTGACCATCGCCCACCGCCCGTGCCAAACAGACGTTAGTTCTATCTGCCGATTCAGTGCCTTCTGCAGGCGTTGCAGCCGAGCCTCGTAATTGGAGACGTATTGCAGAAAATGGGCCGCGCGCCATTCATCGGGCGCAATCGGACAAAGGGGGTGATGACCATCGAAGGCGCCGCATTGAGGATGGGGACATTGAATCCTGTCGAGTTGCGTCAACTTAACGTCACCAGAATGGTCGAATTCAAGTTCCCACTATACGCTGTACACTCGACCCTAAAATGGGTTAACATATTCTTCAAAAGTACTCTAATTTCAGAATCATCGCAAACTACCGTTTCAACAGGGCTCCCTAAACAAACCATAGGGCTACCGAACCAATCGACCTCCACTGGCACAGCGTCAGTCTTTACTGGAGCAGTCTCCGTCACCTCTATTGGCCCCTTGACCACAATCGTTTCAAACCCCTCCGGCTTCTCCGCATTAGGTATCCGATTACCGTTCATGTCGTGGACGTAGATCAGAGCTTCATTGAGGCAGTCGTCACACCAGATCACATCTGTAAGCACCGATCCACGCAACTTGACGGAAAAGTTCTTGCTGTTTCTTACATGATGGAGCATCTTACCACCTCTCGCTTCCGGGGAGGGCCAACTGCATGGACTTGCCGGTCTCGCCCAGTTCGACGCGGGATGGCCCTGCGACGAATCTTACTTGGGTAGCAATTCCGTTAGCCAGCAACCGCCTACCCCGAGCCAGGGCTTCCTCGGCACAGTCGTAAAGGATGGGCTCGGTCTCTCCAGCACTATAGCAGTGCCAGTGGCCCTTGCGCTTGCGATAGATCACCAGGTAATGACTGAGGTCAAATAGCTTTCGAGGCATCGCGTTCCCTCCAATCTGTAGTATACGTCGCCAGGCGCCGACTTGTTAACCGGGCAAGAAAGAAGTTTTTGACCTGCAGATGGGCGCTTGGTTGGCCATAATACGAGAGGTCGAACCCAAGAATGTAATTACGGTAATAATAGTGTGATAGGGAGGGTTGCAATGGGTTACACACGAACTGAAAAGAAGGAAGAAGCCAAACGCACGGCAAACAAACTCCTGATCCGCTCGCGGGTGGAGTATGTCGTCGACTCGGAACGGGTCGATCAGGGATTGCGCCTGATCTTACGTCGCGTGATGGGAGAACCCGATGAGCCGCAACCGCTTCCGAGACCCGGAGAAGACCCTTGCCCGGTACGACGAACAAGATAGTCAAAAACACCGACCCCTTGCTGGGCGCATTGCCGCTCTCTACGAGCGGGTCTCCGGTGATCGCCAGGCCAAAGAAGCCAGCATCGAAACTCAAGATTCCTACCTCCGGCAATACTGTCAACACCACGACATCTTCATCTATGACACCTATAAGGACGATCCCGCCAAGAGCGAGGTCCCAATGGCCGAGCGTGCTGAAGGCCACCGACTGATCGAGGATGCCAAGAGAGACTGTTTCGATCTGGTCTTGGTCCACAGTATTTGCCGCTGGAGTCGCTACCCCGATGTCTACAAACAGGCACAGGGAACGATGCACAAACTGGGCATCGATCTCGACTGCCCCTCCGAGCATCTCTCCTGGGATTCCCCCGGTGAATCCTTCGCCTCCGATGTCCGACTGCGAAGCAGTCAGTTGGTCCGCGATATCATCGACAAGGCTACCAGCGACGGGAAGTATACTTGGGCCGCAAAGGGAGCCGCTCTCGGAGCTGCGCCCCACTATGGCTATCTTCCCATCCCTGCCCCCGAGTGGGGGAAGAATCGAAAGCGGCTCGTTATCGATGAGCAAGAAGCGGCTATCATCCGGCGGATCTTCGATCTCCTTGTTCGTCAGCGACTGAGCTGCCGGCAGATTGCGGCTCTCTTCAACCAAGAAGGCGTCCCTTTGCCCAGCGCGTCTCCGAAATGGGATGGCTTCCGCAATCATGTTTCCGCACGAAAATGCCAGGGCCGCTGGTCGGCCTCTCGCGTCAGCCAGATTGTCCGCGACCGACTGTTTCTCGGGCAGTGTCTCTACGGAGGAACAGACCAGCGCCGCCCAGTTCTCCGTTTGGTCCCGGCAATCATCGATGCCGAGACGTTCGCGCTGGCGCAACTGCGTTTAGCGGAGAATTCAAAACGCTCCAGTCGCAACTCCAAGCGGTGCTATCTGCTTTCCGGCAAACTGCGCTGTGCCACCTGCAACGCGGCTTATACCGGCGTCACCGAGAACAATGGGACCAAGGCCAAGGCGCGCGGATGGACGCCGCGCCCCATCTACCGTTGCCAAGGATACCAGCGTAAGTTCGATGGCCAAGACACCCAGTGTCCCTTCTATCGCTTGCCTGCAGTTGCGCTCGAAGACGATCTGTGGGAAACCCTCGTGAACTACCTCGAACATTACGAGGATCGTCTCACCGAACTGCGCGATGAATGGCGCAACGATAGTCAGTCCAGAGGCCGCGCTGCCTGTCAGCGAGACGAACTCTTCCGGCGCCAGCGACGACTTGAAGAGGAAGAGACGGACGCTCTCCGGGGCAAGAGCCGCCTCGGCTTCGACCTGACCCGCGAGCAAGCCCGACAGATCCTGGATACGGTTCGGGAGGAGAAGAAGCAACTAGACATTAAAATCTCTGAACTGGATGCGCTGTTGCTTCATCTCGACCAGCGGCAAGCCCATGTGGAAACTGCCGAGGAGTACATCGAACGATACCGGGCGAACATTCGCGAGGTGCTTGACCCCAAGATGCGCCAGGAGATCGTCGCGGTGTTCCTCGAATCTGCGCTTGTCAAACCGGGTCCTTCTGGCGAGTGTCTGGTTACTTACCGGTTCTACACGCACGAGGCACTCTCCGAGCACACATCAATAGCGAAAGCAGGGTCAAGACCTCGCTTTATCAATTGGTGTGTGGAAGTGGTGCGCATATTGCTCTACGGTAGACAAAGGACCAAGGGATGAAACCTCAAAAAGTGACGATCCTACACCCATGCGGTCATTCAGTCGAGCATCGCTCATCTTGTCCAAGTGCGTTTGCAGCAAGACAGCAGGAGCGCCCTTGCTTGGCATGTCGGCGGAAACAAGAACGAGCCCAAGGGAGGATAGCCAGGAAGCGCATGGAGCGTTCGTCTCTGTATCTATGTTTAAGGATGGTAGCTCTTTGTCACCCGGCGAAGAAGGAAGTCCAACTGGAGGAGTTGCCGCCCTCACATCAGCGTTATGTTCGGATGTTCGAACGAAAGTACCGGGACTACTTCGGGAGGGATGCCTAGCGACCCCGCTCTGATTGGGTCCTTCTCAACTGTGAAGCAACATGGTATACTACTTCGCGCGTATACCCTCGGCTCATTGCAGTCGTAGGGCCTCCTAGTGGCCTCCGGTCTTCACCGGGGGCCTTTTCTTCAACTATTCGAAGCAGCCTTCTCTTTGCTTGGCATGCTCGTCTACGGTATACTAACGTCGTGCGATTGAAAAGTTGAACCTAAAAGCAACCACCGAGATAGAGGTCTGTCAGGAGGAGTGTCTTGCCGGCAAACTGTCCAGCTCGCCCGGAGGAGCTGATCACCGTAGCCCAAGCAGCTAGGCTTAAAGGTTGCAGCACCCGAGCGATCTACGACGCTATCCGAACCGGAAAACTCAGGCCCTGGAAAGACGAGCCCGTCCTACTGCGGAAGGTTGACGTGTTAGCTTGGACGCCGACCAAGCCGACAGGGCCTCGGTAAGGCAAGGCGCCGGAACTAACTGGCGCCTTGCTCTACCAGATCGATGGTTCCTCGTTTTCCTCGCACCCACCGCTCCAACGCCGAGAGAGATTGCCCCTGCGACCAAGCAAGGATCGGCGCAGTCTTGATGATCGTTCCCTGATCTACCACAACACCCGCGCAGAGATGTGGGAGGACCACCCGATAGAGTTGCGGCTCAGACGGCAACGGCTGCCTGACGCTTCTGTTTCGATTCCCTCACCCTCTTGCCAATCTCCTGCCGGTTCTGCAACCCCTCGGGAGTATCGGGATCAAACCGCCGCTGCTGCGCCAAGCTTTTCGCCTGGCGTGTTTCCTCGCTATCGCGCGAACCGGCGGGACGACCCCGCTGTCGGGTTGGCTCGGTGACAAAACTGCTGATTCGTATCGCTACCGGAATGGAACACCCTCGCATTGACAGCATCTCCAGCGCCGGCAGCACTTCAAGCGCCTCGCTGGAGGTTAGATCGATGATCGTGTGATTGTTTTCCATCTTCTTTCCCTTTGACCGTGGGGGGGCTTTACGCCCGCCTAACTACTCTTGTGCAATATGTGTGCCAAAGCGCTACGCGGAAGGCTTTGTCGTCTGCCGCAAGAGATTATGGCGAGTGAAGAGATGGACTGAAGGTTAAATTATTTGAAGCAACGAGGTGCCGAAAAGTATCGGTAAGCTATTGCTCGGTCGTCTAAAGATCGGGGCCGAACAACTGCACAGGGCCGCGTGTAGTGGTATTGAACTCCCAAGCCGCCACCGGGTTCAGCCCGTCCATCACCCTAACCTCGACGGCGGCGCCACTCAAGATCAGGGCTCGCCCCTTGTGATTTGCCTCGTAAGAATCCAGTTCTTTCCGGCCGCTCAACAGACACCGGTACTGAATCCATTCCCCTTCTGGCTTCTCGCGGTAGTAGACCTGGGCCATCGATGCTCCTTATGGGGAGGGGTGTTCATCGGTGTTTGGCACGTTTTGTGCAATAACCCAAAAAATAGGCAAAAAAGACCTAAAGATACTTGAGTTGACGACCGATAACTTGTTGGGAAACGTGAGTAGGAGCCTCCCGCGAGGGGGGGGCATTGATAGGTTCGGAGAAACAGATGGGTCTCACGGAGACGGAACGGGAAACACTGGTTGGGATCTACCGCCGCGACGTGAGCTACTGGGAGTGGCCCTACTGGGTCGGCTGCGCGGTGAAACAGGGGCGAGTGAGTATGGGCCTCGCGTATGTGCTGCTGCGCTACCGCCCGCAAGCGGGAATGCCACGACTGCGGAAAGAGATGAACGAACTGTACTGGCAATGCCTGGTTGACCGGGCAGATGAGTACGAAATGCGGATCGAGCAGGATCAGGGAAAACTGTTCCTGGTCTCGGATCGGCCGAGCGATGAGGTGTTGGAAGAAGAGTTGACAGAAGAACTTTGTTGCACTGAGTGACGACCAATTGGAGGGATACAATGAACTCGCAGGTCCTCTGGGGCGATTGAGGAGGAGCGAGGGCGTTGAGCAGAAAGAGGGCACCCAACGAGGTGCCCTTTTCCTTTTCAGGAATAGCGGGCTCGCTGATCCTGAAGAACCTGAAGGGCAACGGAAAAGGATTTCCCGAAGAAAGGCAAGAAGTGACGTGTCTCGGGATAGAAGATGAGCATCGGAATGCCGACCGAGCCGCGATAACCGCCCAGGCCCTGCGCATAGTCATCCATCCTCAAGTATGATCCACAGCGCAAGAAAACAACGTCGCCAAGCGGTTTGCTAACCATCTGCATGTCGTTGTAGTGCTTATCCCCCATCACAATAGCGTCAGCGTCAGGCCATAACTGCTGATGGATCATGCGCTGTGCGTTGGTTGTGTTGACGGAGCTTTCGTTTTTGAACTTGTGACGGAGGCCCAGCTTGTATTTTTGATGGCCCACCAGAATATGGACGAGCGCCCCATGCCAAAAATAGGGAACGTTGAGATCAGTCGCCCAACGTTTGGTAAGAGTGATCCCCGATGCCTGCTTGCTATTCTCCTCGTGGTTCCCGGTGACCAGGCCGAGCAGCTTAGACTGAACCTTTTTCAGCAGATAGAGAGCGCACTCTTCTTGCTCTTCGGGACTGGGGAGAACACAATCATGCAACCCTTGGGGGTGCTTTCGCTGGTTCAGATTCTGAATGAGGTCCCCCATCGCGAAGCAATAAAGCCCCTCCGTGTCCTGGATGGTCTGCGTATCCTTCAAGAGCTGCCGCATCAGGACACCTTTAGCCCCGATCTGCCAATCTCCGGTAAAACAGATCCCGATGGGCTTGCTCTCCTTGGAAAAATCGACAGTCGCCTGCGTCTGTCCGGCAAAAGCCGCCTCTGCTCTCTCCACCTGCTGCATCGCCAGATCGTAGAGTTCCAACACATCCTCGTCGGAGCCAATGCGCCGATCTGGGAACCGGGCGCCCTCTTCGGGCTGTTGTGGCGGCTGCAATGGGGGGGTGGCTTCTTTGGGTGAATGAAGGCAGTAATAGTTGCGGATTGCGGAGGGAGATAGGTAGACCTGGAACCGCTCGTAGATGGCCGAGGCCAGTTCTCCCGAGGTGGTGCGGGGGTAGTGCTGGAGCACGAAGGAGCCAATCTCGGGGTGTGAGGACCATTGAAACGGTTTAGACAAGGCTAATCCTCCGAAGCCTCTCCATCCAAAGACCCATAGACAGCGTGAGTGTAGATGGCTGGCGGTGGGCTGGTAGGTGGGGCTGCAAGGATTATACACCTCGGAAGCCAAGTTTGGCAGATTCTTTGGCCTCTTTCTTGCATTGATGCCCAAGGAGGGCTAAAATGAAGGTGAAAACGCGCCCAGTACACCTGCGCCGAGGTTTAGGGCTAACCTGGACCTATTGCGGCCGGCGGGTGCAGCGGGTTGTCTGCGCCGAGCGGCGAGAAGATGTTACCTGCCAACGATGTCTCGCAAGACTGAGGCAGATTGAGAAGGATGCAAACCGGTGAAACTTACATTGGTGGTCGGAACTGACAACGTTGGATCGGATGTCGAAGAAGTCATAGAAGTTTCAGAAGAAGAACTCGCCGGACTAGATCAGACGGCAAAGGAAAGATTGTTTCAAAAATACCTGGAAGAATGGGTATGGGAGCATATCGACGCCTGGTATGAGGTAGTGGAGGATGAGTGAATTGAAACCAGGCGACCGGGTGAAAGCCCTTGGCCCCGGCCCCTATAAAGGGAAGAAGGGGACATTGCGAGAGGTGAAAATGAGCGTAGTTCAGTTCTGGGTTGAGTTGGACCTTGACTACGGGGGAATTCTTACGGAGTTTCGAGAAGGCGATCTGGTGAAATGCTCATGAATGACGATCTGGGGCGCCGCGCCTCAAGCGGCCCCGGTCTTAGAAATCGATGCCTGATTACGGGGCAGCCTTTGATTTGTAGTCGCTGCGGCGGATCTTTGGCCGGAAGCGGAGAGTGTTTGCAGGACGAGTGTCCCGGTAATGCCTGGAAGCCCTTGGGTTCGCGGCATCGCTGGTGGATAGAGGAGGATTGGCGATGATTGCTTTCGAAGATGCGCCTCCAGGTTGGGACCAGGTAACATGGTCAGCAAGACCCAATCGGTGCAGTGAGTGTGGCAATTTGTTCGAGATAGGCTGGCGCCAGGCAAAGGGGAAGCGGGAATTCAAATGTGATGACTGTATTATCGGAGCTATGCCGAAGTCGCCGATGGAAGAATATAAGCAAAAAAAGGATTTGGTGCGCCAGGTGAGGCGAGAAGCGCCGGCCTCGGGATCGCGGCGAAGGAGGAAGAATGGCTGAGAATGCATGTCATGGCGGCTGTCAGCAGGTGATCTGCATCTGTCCTGGCCTCTGCTTGGAGTGCTATCAGGTTACGAACGAGCCTCGGAAGGCGTGGAAGCCCCCGGATCGGCCGGGGCTTTTCTTTGGTCCAATTGCGATTTTCGAGGAGTGCTGGCAGAAGAAAGTAGGATCGGATGAAGAAGAGCCAAAGCCCGCTGGATAGGACAAAATGGCTTAACCTGTAAGTTTCGACGGTCTGGTGTCACTTGGGTAAGGGGTGGGTCAAAAGGCTCGTAGAATGGCATATATAGAATTGAGGTTGGTATGAATGCTGACATAATTAGATTGGTCCTCGATGCGGTGGTCGAGCGCCATGGTAGTCTGGAAGGGGCGAAGTTCGTAGCGTTCAACACTAAGTTGGACAAGAACGACAACGCGCTGGTGTTCGTCAGTTGGAGCATGGGTTCAGAACGGCAGTGCTTGCGGTATCTGGTTCTGAAGGATCAGACAGTGATGCGAGTTCCGCCGAAGAAGGAGCTGAAGAACCCTGATTGGGTCAACGCATGGAAATCAGGCGATCAAGGCTAACCTCATGCGCACATGCATGTCACCTGAAGCGGAAAAAAGACACTAATGCCGTGGGAATCGAGATGCACCTGTTTTTTGTGGTTAAACGCAATCAGAAATGAAAGGGTTAGGCACGGTCGATGGTTGCGTATGAGAACAAAAGTGCCAAAATAGCTCAAAACAGGGGACATGAGGGAAAAACGCGGTTTTGTGGTTATCTACAACTATCGATTAGTGCCTGTGATAGGCACGTCGCAATAGTTGTATGGCAGCAGTAAAACCGTGTTTTACTGAATCCCCTGTTTCTCCGTCTTTTCACCCCTATTACGTCTGTCTTTACATCTCGTAGTAAAAGTGTTATGTCATACAATATCATCACAATATCGGTTTGGCGCCTTTAATAGTTAGTTTTTTCAGGCGTGAGGAGGATTGTATACGGGTGTCACAGGAGTGGCATTGATTGCAGATAGGGACAAAAACGAGGTTCTATTTTTTATTTTGGGGATAGGTGCGTTTTCGCTATCAGGTGACATGCATGTGTGCGCGTAACATTATAGCGAAAAATACGCCTAACAAAATGAGCCCCGGCGACGTATACTGAGAGTAGGAGGAACTATGCTGGATATACTAGAGTTGGCGGAGATCGAGGGCCGGGTGACCGCGCTTCCGGCGGGAGCATGGTTCGTGGGGCGGGACCCTGATCACACTTATTGGGTGCAGCGGGTGGTGAACTACGAACGGATTGCCAAAATCTATGCGCATGATGGTGCCGACAAAGCGGCAAGCGTTGCGGAGTTCATCGCTGCCTCGCGAACGGATGTGCCCCGGTTGGTGGAGGAGGTGTGTCGCCTCAACCGGATTGTTGAGGAAGATGAGATTACCATTGCTGCGATCCACCAACAGAGGGATGATTGGCAAAAGTGCTGGGAGGAAGAAGCTGCAGAACGGGCGCAGTTGGCAGGAAGGGTTGAGCGGGATAACCAGCGCATCATCCAGTTGCTGGAGGAGAGCCTGGAGCTGCGCCGACAACTGATGGAGGCCAAAGCGTGATTGCGGCGATCTCGATTTCCCTTGCAGTTGGCACGGCGCTGTGGGTGCTGTGGGCGGCGGCGATATTCCTGCTCTACCGGATGGGCGAGCGAGTGGCGGCGCTGCAGAAACAGGTCAACGAGGTGCAGGGGCAGGTGAATGCGGCGCTTACATCGGCGCAGGGAGGGCACCAGTTGGCTGAAAGGGCGTTGGAACTGGTGTCGAAGAGGAAGGAAGTGGACTTTGAGTGAGAGGGCGGTGTGGTGCGACGACTGTGATTGTATTCACCGATATGCGTTCTGTCATGCCTGTGGCGATTGGGTAAATATTCATCAGTGTGTGACCGTCTACAATCGATATCCTTGGTATCTGTTCTGGCGCCGCAAAACAATGACCTTGTGCGGGGAGTGCGTGGATCAGATGCGGGAGAATCTGCGGGCGCATGCGACGATGGTTTCGGAGGAATGGTGGGCGGATGAGAGTGAGTGAAGATAAGAATGGAGTTGGTTGGATGGGGTGGGATGAACCTGAGGGCCACCGAAGTTACGTGCGCTGCGGTAAATGTGGTCAAGGCGCGCGGGGATCGGCTAATTATTGTGCAAACTGCGGGGATAGATTGCGCTTTTCCTGCAGTAGCTGCGATCAGATTTTGCCCGAGAAAAGATCCTGCCGGCATTGTGGGTCCGAGATTTTTAAGACGGGCTTGATGGGGGCTAAATGTTCGACTTGCGGGAAGGGTCAATAGTATGGTTTCCGATGGAAATGTCACGTTGGGACGATAAGAAGTGGATTGAATGGTGTTCGGATACGTACTGGCGATTGGTAGATGAGGGCACAACAATACCCAGTTTTAACTGGAAGCACCATCGGTGGTTACGGACCCAAAAGCGGCGGATGGAGTATCGGGGGAAGGTGAGGAGGAAGAAAAGGCGATGAGAGAGCGATTGCGAGAGACGTGTTGTAGTGTATGCTGGCGGTTTTTCCCTGCGCGAGAGCAGAAGACGCTGTGGAGGGAGAATTTTATTGAATATCCGCTGACAGTGTGTCCCTCATGCTATGTTGCGAAGACACCAGGGGATCTGGAGAGGCCGATGGATAAGATAGTAGGGGGATCGTAGCGGGTTTGGAAGGTGGATGGGGCTTTGATAAGGGAGGGGGCGAATTGGGTCAGGATAAGGCGGCAGAACAATTGGATAGAAAAGTCCGGCAGCCAGATATCAATGCTCGGTACCGGGAGATCGAAAAGTCGGTAAATGTCAGTGTGCTGGATGTGGCCAAAGCGCGGTGCAGTGGGTGTCGCGGAAAGAGCGGGGGTGATGAAGGACTAGTCTACTACGTTCACTGTTTCAGGGAAGAGAATCGGCCGATTCGGGCGTTGTGCAAGAAGTGTGTGGTGGAAATGGCTGGTGGGGTGGAAAAGGTCTATGTCAGAGAGGCGATTGGGCCGTTCTTGCGGAAGTTTTGGGAGAAAGATCGGCGGGAGAAGAAGCGGAACGTGACTTTATCAGGGGTGCAGATTGAAGCGATGCAGAGGGGGAGAAAGAATGCAGCCCGAGAAGAGAGCGCTCTGTGAGGCCCTAAAGGAGATGGCCTGCGCCGCTACTGCGCTTGCAGCAGCCATCGCGCAGCGAGATACGAAGTGGAGCGAGCGACTGCGGGCGGAGAGTTGGCAGGCGCTGAATGAGGCGATGGATAAGGTGACTTGTTTGAGTGGAGTTCCACGATGAGTGATGTAGTGTTGCATTTCAAAGATGAAACTTCGCAAGAATGTAAGAGCGTGTGCCATGCAATTGCCTTTTCAATGTTCTATGACGAGGAAAAGATTGTCGACCGGATTGAACTGAAGGGCGAGCGGGTGTTTCCCGAGGGAGTGAAACCAGAGTACTGGCCACGTTATTGGGATCAGTGGGCAACGGCGGGGATGGGGCAGGGATTGGGTCGGAGCAAGTTTTTGCAGGAGAAGAAACGGATGATGGAACAGTATGCGCGGACGGAAGAGGAGGAATTGGCGGCGCTGGATGCCAGTATCGCGGAGCTTGAGGGACGGAAGCAGACGCCGGTCAATCGGAAAAGCTCGCTCATCATCTCGGCGCTTATGACTTCTTCCTCGATTGAGGAGGCGGCGGCGAAGGCGAAGGTGTCGGGAAAAACCGTGAGCACGCTGTTGCGGGACCCGGATTTCCAGCGGGAATATTATGCGGCACAGAAGATGACGACGGCGCACGTCGTGATCTATCTCAAGAATATGTTTGGGGATGTGGTGCAGCGGCTTTATGAGATCCTGTGCAATGAAAGCCATGCGGTGAGTGCTCGGGTGCAGGCGGCAGGGTTGCTGATGCGGTATTCGTTTGAGATGATTCAGCGGGACGTGGACGAAAAATTCAAAGAGGAAATCCGCTACTTTATAGCTGAGATCAAGGCGCGCCAGCTAGGTCAGGGTCAGGTTCCTACAATGAAATTAATGGCGCTGGCGGAGGCGGGCGATGAAGAGGCGGAGTTCTATGGGGAAGCGATGGTAGCGGAGGTGGATAGTAGCGAAGGGATAGGTGGAGGGGTGGGCAGTTGAAGCTCACGCTGAATGATCTGGATGTGAGTAAGCCGTCCGATGTTTTGGGGGTGCTGCAGGCGGAAAAGAAGCGTAAAGATTTATTGCGGGAGTTGAAGCTGGAGTTGCAGGCTGCTTCGACAACGGATTTTTCTGACTTTCAGAAGACAGGTCTCAGGATTTTCAAGCGGCCGGATATATTTGCCAGGGAATATGTCAGGTGGCCAGAGGGAGAGAAGCTTACTGCCTATCAGGAGGAGCTTCTACTCGCTATTCCCACCAAAGAGCGTATCGCGGTGCGGGGGCCGCGCGGGCTCGGAAAGTCCTGTCTCGCCGCCCTGGCAGTGCTCTGGTTCTGCCTGAGTCGTGAGAGTCTGGGGGTCGATTACAAGTGTATTATTACAGCCGGTTCAGCAAATCAGCTTCGTAGGTACCTTTTCCCGGAGATACGCAAGTGGGCACTTCGCCTCGATTTCGATAAGATCGGCAGGCCAAAGTTCTGCGAACGGAGCGAGCTGCTCAAAGATGCACTACAGATGTCACACGGCGAGGCGTTTTGCGTGAGTCCCGATCAGCCGTCCTTGCTGGAAGGGCTTCATGCCTCCGAAGTGCTGGTCGTGATCGATGAGGCAAAGACGGTGTGTGACGAGATATTTCACAGCGTTGAGGGCTTCTTCTCATCGGCGGGAAAAGACAGCGGCAAACATGCCTTCGCCATTGCGATTTCAACACCATCAATCCCAGTGGGAATGTTCTATCGGCTGCACAGGCGAGAGCCTGGATTGACCCACTGGCACGCGAGGCATGTCAAATTGGATGAGGCCCTGGCCGCAGGGACGATTACCCAGGAGTATGTTGATCGGCTGGCGGCGCAGTTTGGCAAGGATTCGTCCTTCTTCCAGCAGCAGGTGCTGGGCGAATTTGCGGCAGATGATGACAGCGGAATTATCTCCTTAGATTGGATACTAAGGGCGTGTGATCGATACGAAGAGGAATTAGAGAATGCTTGATAACCAAAGTGGGCAGTCATCTCTTACCGTTTCCGAAGCCTCTGACCTGAAGATGATCGAGCCCTCCCTGATCCTGCGGGCCATCAAGACGGGGCGGCTTCCTGCAGTCGAGGAGGCATACGGTAAACGGAAACGCTATCGGATCGATTCGGATGACCTGGAGCGGTGGGTTGAGTGGCGGAAAGGCTGATGGCTTCCTGGACTGCAGTGAGCGATAAAGCTATCTGGCGCATTCATTTACACCTAGGATTTTATCGCGTGTTCGTGGGCGCAAACCTATTTGTCAGTGGGCGACAATGGACCTTCAACCTTGGCGTCCCCGGAGTTCATCTACAGTTTCTCTGGTGTAGGAAATAATGCTTGCCTTTTGGCATTGGTGGATTGGTCCTTGGGCGTATGAACCTGTGTGGTTGCATATGTTTGGTCTTTGGGGCATGTTCAAATTGGGGCAGATTACGGGTAGGTGCGGGAGGTGACGCGATGTTGGTTTACGGCATTCAAATCGAGCCCGTTAAGGGCTGGGTCGAGCAGTTCGAGCATCCCGAGGGCGGAGCGGTCGTATTCATGAGCGCTCGGGATGCTCTGATGGTGGCGCAAACGCTTTACGATCTGCTGAAGGTCCCGGTGACGGTTTACTGGGCAGAAGCGGATCGGAATGATTTCGCCTGGAAAGGGAATGTTCTGGATTTGCGTGAGTATGTGTCGCTGGAGCAGGAGAGGCCGAAGGGTTAGTCATCTCCAACCGTAGTGGGCAATATCCCAAAAACCAAGGCCAACAAGTGATAGATTGGCAAGGATCAGAGACCATACCACGATACAGAAGCAGACCCAGTGGTGGCGGGCGGCAGCGTGAATGCCGAGCTTCATGGTTTCCCATAGCCATTGGAGTGATTTCATGCCACAACCTCTTCCGTTCGGGTCACTTTCAACAGGCGATATTTGTCGTGGCCTTTTTCCGAACGCAGTTCTTCGAGTTTTGCAAGAGCCGGTTTCAAGTCGAAATATAGGAATACAGTACCATCCCAAATTTCGTGTTCCTTATCATCCCACCTCGTCTCGATGATGTATTTTACCATGTGATTTCCTCCAGTCGGGCGATGAGCCGATCTCCGGCCTCGCGGTCTTCCACTGTCAATGCGGCTTCTTCTTCTTCTTCGAATGTCAGACACGCCTTCAGATAAGCGCGGATGACGCGAAGTTCCTGAGGCGTTAGGGAGAGGGTGATGCTTTGGTCTTTTTGCGCCCCCCTCGCCTCCGGTTCAAGCGGTCGATCTCTTGTTGAAATAATTGGCGATGGCAGGTCTCGCACAGCCATTGGGATGGTTTGTTCGGATGTCTGACCTGCCATGTCGCTGGTTGGCCGCACGGGCAGTCTCGTTGGTTGGACATTTTTCTCCTTGTTCTTCGATCCTTTGGGACGGCCCCGCCGTTTGGGAGTGGGCTCGGGTGTTTCTTCGACCGACGTGGGCACTACGCTGATAGCCTGGCCGATGGCGCGCTGCGTGGCCATATCCTGCAGTTGGCGCAGCTCCTCCTCCAAGTAGGCGGGAAACCGAGCGTTCTTGCGCAGGCTGGATTTCTGCTGCAGTAAGTCGATGCGTCGGGT
>Ga0210408_10001268_pt1 | contig 27020 bp, 23 predicted proteins | sample IncBWH4MmetaG_FD_155471 | JGI IMG/M metagenome (GOLD analysis project Ga0210408, IMG submission 155471) | Forest soil microbial communities from Barre Woods Harvard Forest LTER site, Petersham, Massachusetts, United States - Inc-BW-H-4-M | ecosystem: Environmental > Terrestrial > Soil >...
GCCTCCTTCGTTTCCTCTTTCACATGGTCGACATCGTTTGTCGGTAAGCGAGCACAACGCTGCGTGGTATGAAACACGCGGCACCAGAACTTTCGCCGTCAGCATGTTCCACGGTCCGCGAAGTCGCCGGACGAGCAAAAGCCAGCATCGTCGATCCACGCGGCTCGGACGTCTGCGCCAACAAAGTTAAATCTGTGGGGGCTGTTGAACTACTGTCAGAACGTGCAGGCGCTTGTGTAAACTATTGACCCGCCTTCAACCTGCTCGCAACTGTAAAAACTGACAGCTCCCAGCGAGTCGCCATCGCGATAGACTCCGGTCATCGTTAGTAAGTTGGGCATGTGGGACCAACTCATCATTGAGGAAGCATCCTAATGAGGGTAATTGGAGAAGTTGTCAGAGGATCATCTTCCTTTGGTGAATCGTACCAGTCCCAGCGTGTCGTGATAAGGAGATCGCCATGAAAGTTCAACCTCTGCTCCGTTTCTTTCTATCGGTTGCTCTGCTCATGTTGGCGAGCGAAGTCTCAACTTTTGGCCAAGACGGCAAACTCGTCATTCATGCCACCCCCAAGCAGGCCTACATCTTTCTGGACGGCCGCGCCATCAGCGAAGCCAGCAAACACCACTCGCTGAGACTCAGCGCGGGCGACCACAAGATTGAACTGGCCAACTATGGTTATGCTCCATCCACTCAAACGGTCACCATCACAGGGGGCAAGACCACCAACATCGGCGTGACGCTGACGCCTGTCACCGGAACTGCTACGGGTCCCTTCGGCTCCATGACGATTGAGGGAGCCCAGCGCGACGCGATTCTGCTGAACGGGAAAACGCCCGACTTCTTCGTCGGCCACGGCGACGAATTCAACCACGACTGGTGGTGGAAGCAGGAACTCGTTGTTCCACCCGGCACCTATCAGGTCTCCGTGCTCTCCGGCGACAAGGAGGCTTGGTCGGGCCAGGTCGAAGTCTCTGCTAACCAGCGTGTCGTGATCGACGTCCCGAAGGGTGTTCGCAAAACTGTTCCCTGGCCACGCGGGGAAAAACTCAGTGCCGTACCCCGCTTCACCGCCGGCTCCGCCAGTGCCACGGTCGCAGTTGCCAAACCTACTGCGCAGTTATCGGTGACCACGGCCCAGCTCAACTGCGGAGATTCGTCGCAACTCGATTGGGCATCGTCGGACGCACCCCGCGTTGAAATCACTCCGGTGGGACCGGTCGCGAATTCGGGCCAACAATCCATCCAGCCCACGCAGACAACTACCTATAACCTGACCGCTGTCGGGCCAGGTGGTACCGTGACGTCCGCCGCCACTGTCAATGTGAACAATGCCATTCAGGCCAGTTTGGAGCTTGCGCCAGCAGAGGTTCACTATAAGAAAGTCGGCGAGAAGGTTGTCGTGGACGACGGCACGGCGTTGAACTGGACAGCGTCGAACGCTTCGACTGTGTCGGTTGACGCATTCGGCAATGTCAGTCCCAGCGGTAGCCGCAATCTGCAGATCACTCCCAAGAAAACCGATCTCGGCACAGTCGATGAAACCGTGACCTACACGCTTAACGCGACCAACGTTTGCGGGGGAGCGGACACAAAGACTGCGACTCTGCACATCGTGGGCTCGATTGAGCAACCCGAGATCAATCTCTCGCGCAGCGTTTATTTTCCGACCGATCGACCCCGATCCATCAAGTCGGAAGACGCTCTTCTCGACAGCGAGAAGGAGACGCTGAAATCCGTTGCGGCTGCTTTCACTCAATATCTTGCGTACCAGCCGGACGCTCACCTAGTACTCTCCGGACACGCCGATAAGCGCGGACCGCAGGACTACAATCAGCCTCTCTCCGAACGGCGCGCCTCGCTCGCCAAGAAATTCCTCGTGGAGCAGGGGGTTCCCGAAGACAAAGTTGAGACTCAGGCTTATGGCAAAGAGCAAAACCTGAGTGTCGATCAGGTGAAGCAACAGGTGGAGCAGGATGCCAACCTGAGTGCGGAAGATCGGCAGAGGGCTCTGCAGAAAATGCAGACGATCGTGTTCGCCTATAACCGCCGGGTGGACATAGCCGTGAAACCGACCGGGCAAGAGTCAGCTCGCGAGTATCCCTTCAAGGCGCAGGACGTCGCCACGCTGATTGACCGCAATGGCCCGACGAAAACCAGCAGTGGCGTGGAAATGGCGGCTGAGAAGGAAAAGGTAAGCAACTAAAGTGGCGAATGATTCGGTTCGCCTGGGCTTCTTTCGATGAATTCGGGACGACGTGAAAGTTCGAACGGTCCGCAGCATTCCGTGGCACCAACTCTCATTTTGAGAGCACCCGTGGATCTAAACGGAATTGGATCCTGCGGTGGCGGCAGCTTTTAGCGCCCGAGAGAAGTATGGCGTATACGGCCTTCAGGACCCGATGCGAGCGGCAGTCGACGACTCTGAGCGCGTTTTGAGTAGCAAGAATAATAGTGAAGGCCAAACCTTCAGCGGAGGGAAATATGAGCAACAGTGCAGAGGTTATGAGACTGCAACAAGCTCGAGACACCAAAATCCCTTGGAGAAAGTGGGGCCCCTATCTTAGCGAGCGCCAGTGGGGCACGGTTCGCGAAGACTACAGCCAGGATGGAAATGCCTGGGACTATTTCAGTCATGATCAGGCACGATCCCGCGCATACCACTGGGGTGAGGATGGTCTCGCCGGCATCAGCGATGAAAAGCAATTGCTTTGTTTCAGTATCGCTCTGTGGAACGGGAACGATCCGATACTCAAAGAGCGGCTGTTCGGATTAACAAACAGCGAAAGCAACCACGGTGAGGACGTCAAAGAGTATTACTTCTATCTGGATAGCACCCCGACACATTCGTACATGAAGTATCTATATAAATATCCGCAAGCCGCGTTTCCGTATGGCGATCTGGTCGAGACGAGTAAGCGGCGCAACCGCGGCGACATGGAATATGAGCTCTTGGACACAGGTATCTTCAATGCCGATCGCTACTTCGACGTATTTGTGGAGTATGCCAAGCAGTCGCCGGAGGACATTCTGATCCAGATCAGCGTGTGCAATCGAGGACCAGAGCCCGCGAAGTTACAAGTCTTGCCGACTCTCTTGTTTCGCAACACGTGGACATGGTGGGCAGGCACACCGAAGCCGGTCCTGAAGCAAGCGCCCGACCAGAAGAGATCTCAGGTTATAGCGGCGTCGCACGCAACCCTAGGAGAGCGGTGGTGGTACTGCGAGGGCGATGTTCCTCTGCTGTTCACCGAGAATGAAACGAACAATGAACGACTTTTTGGTACGTCCAACAGTTCACCTTGGGTCAAGGACGGAATTAACAACTATGTAGTCAACGGGAAACAGAATGCGATTAACCCAGAGCACTGCGGAACAAAGGCCGCAGCACAGTATCGCTTGAACGTGAGCCCGGGCCAAACGGCGACTATTCGCTTGCGGCTAAGCGACCTTGCCCCTTCTGTTGCGGGCAACCCCTTCGAGAGCTTCAACGAAACCATCCAGAACTGCTGCGGTGAGGCGGACGAGTTTTATCGAGACATTACGCCGAAGCGGGTCAGCCAAGATCAGGCCCTCGTAATGCGACAGGCGATGGCCGGGATGCTGTGGGGCAAGCAGTATTTCGGATTCGAACTGGACAAGTGGCTTCAGGAACATGGCGCGGACCCGTTGCAGCCGAACGCCCGACAAATGCGGAACAGCGAATGGTTTCACATGGTGAATGAGCACGTCATCTCGATGCCGGACAAGTGGGAATACCCGTGGTATGCTGCGTGGGATTTGGCCTTCCACACTGTAGCACTCGGCATTGTCGATGTGGATTTCGCGAAAGAACAGCTCGACCTGATGTTGCGGGAGTTCTTCCTCCATCCGACCGGCCAGATTCCTGCTTATGAGTGGAACTTCAGCGACGTAAATCCGCCCGTCCATGCCTGGGCGACGATCTTCCTCTACCGGAGGGAACAGGCGCTAAAAGGCAAGGGCGATCTGGAGTTCCTCAAGCGGTCATTTACAAAGCTCATGCTGAACTTCAGTTGGTGGGTGAATCGCAAAGACCGATTCGGCAAGAACCTATTCGAAGGCGGTTTTCTTGGACTGGATAACATCGGTGTATTCGATCGCAGCGCGCCCCTGCCCACGGGCGGGCACCTAGAGCAGGCGGACGGGACCGCCTGGGTATCGCTGTTCTGCCAGAACATGTTTGAGATCAGTGGCGAATTGGCAGCCCACGACTCCTTTTTCGAAGACATGGCCATCAAGTTTGCCGATCATTTTCTTTTGATCGCCCACGCCATGAATCAAATGGGACCAGGTGGCATGTGGGATGAGGAGGATGGGTTCTACTATGACGTTCTGCGACTTCCCGATGGCACGACAACCAGGCTCAGAGTTCGCTCCATGGTCAGCCTGTTACCCCTCTGCGCCACCACTGTTATTGAACCTTGGCAGCGTGAACGTGTCCCACGAGTAGTGCAGACTATGAGAGAACGTTTGCAACGCATGCCCGAACTACGCAAGAGCATTCATCCTACGGGAGTGGGCCATCTCGGTTATGGCGAGCGTGGCATCCTCGCGCTAGTGAACCCCGAACGATTGCGCCGAATTCTGGGGCACATGCTCGACGAGAATGAATTCCTGAGCCCTTACGGAATTCGTGCGCTCTCGCGCTACCATGCCGAGCATCCTTACGTCTTCAACGCGAATGGCCAAGAATATCGCGTGAACTATCTCCCGGCAGAATCTGACACTGGTATGTTCGGGGGCAACTCCAACTGGAGGGGGCCGATCTGGATGCCAGTGAACGCATTGCTGATCCGCGCCCTGTTGTCCTTCTACCTTTATTACGGCGACAGCTTCAAGGTAGAGTGTCCGACTGGGTCGGGTAACTCGATGAATCTGTTTGAGGTGGCCCGGGAGATTGCCAATCGGTTGACTAGAATTTTCCTGCGAGACAAATCCGGCCGGCGGCCTGTCTATGGGGGAACGGAGAAGTTCCAGACCGATCCTCAGTGGAAAGATTACGTTTTGTTCTACGAGTACTTTCATGGAGATAACGGCGCTGGATTGGGAGCCAGTCACCAGACCGGATGGACCGGTCTCGTTGGCGGCCTGATTGATCTTTTCGGTCGAATCGACGGAACTGAGTATCTTAACGCAGGAAAAGCTGGTGTGTTTGCCAGATCAGAGCCGATCGTGAAACAGAAAGTCGCCTAGGGCTTACGCGCGCGAGGTCTTGGAGTCCAACATGCTAGCCGATTTCTGCCAAGCTCCTTTGGTTGTCGCGCGGAAACTCTGCGAATGCATGCGGAACGAAGCCTTGGCTGGTCTGGCTCTTTTCTTGTTTGCGATGGCCTTGCCCGCCGCCGCTCAGTTGCCCAGCCTCACGGCAAAGTCTCCTCCCCCAGCATCAGCAACCCAAGAACAGACCTCAGACCCGTTGGGGCGCAGCACGCCCAGAGGAACAATTCGGGGTTTCGTCAATGCGGCAGATCGCAATGATTTTGTGACTGCCGTTCAGTATCTGCAAGTTCCGGGCAAGCCAAAACTTGAAACCGAGACTTTGGCTCGGGATCTGAAGGAGTTGATAAACCGCTACTTCAGCAGGCCGCTGGCGCTGATCAGCGACTCTCCCGAAGGTGAAGTGCAAGATGCGCTCCCGCTCGACCACGAACGAGTCGGATCGCTCAAGACCACCGACAAGAAAGTCGACGTGGTGCTGGTGCGTGTCGCTGACCCGCAATTCGGTCGTATCTGGCTGATTTCCTCAGATACTCTCGCCTATGTTCCTGAGCTGTTCGACTTGATCGAAGCGAACTGGATTGACCGGTTCATGCCGGAACCGCTGCTGAACCATGCGTTATTTTCGTTCTCGTTGGCGAGATGGATCGTGTGGTTTGCATCGATTGCGTTGCCTTTCTTGTTCTTACATTTCGCTTCTCGCATGACTCTTGTGATCCTAAAGCGGACGATCGGCAACGAACAGCGGCGCACACTCGTCGAGTCCTGGTACGACGCCGTCCGTTCGCCGTCCGTTTTCATTCTGACCGCTACTCTTCACCTCCTCGTAATCTACACGCTCGGACTCTCGCTGACGTACCGCATTATCTACGCTCGCTCTGTGCTCGTTCTGCTGATTGTCGGCGTGGTATGGCTGCTTCGCCGGATCATGACTCTGTCGTTCGAACGAATACGTGCTGCGATGCAGCATTCAGGTGATACTGGCAAACAGTCCCTTATACTGCTGGCCGAACGATTGCTGCGCGTCGTGATTATTTTGCTCGCGATCTTTTCCATTCTCACCCTCGTCGGAGTAGACACCAAGACTGCATTGGCCGGCGTCGGCATCGGGGGCGTGGCCATCGCCTTTGGTGCCCAAAAGACAATCGAGAATCTTCTGGGTGGCATCTTCTTGCTGACTGACAAAGCCATTGCGATAGGAGACAAGTGCCGCATTGGAGAACGCGTGGGTACAGTCGAAGACATCACATTGCGCTCCATACGACTTCGCACTCCTGAGCAAACACTGTTGTCCATACCCGCGGGAGGGCTCTCACAGTCGAACATTGAGAACTTTGCCAGCCGCAGGAAAATCCCGGTGCAGACTACCCTCGAATTACGTTACGGCACAACGATGGAACAACTCAGATCCATTCTCGATATGATTCGCAGATTGCTTGCTGAAAACCCCAGGCTTGAAACCGCGACGGCTCGGGTTCAACTCATTACGTACGGACCTAACTCCATCCAGGTTGAACTCTTCGCCTATGTCAGAACCCGTGATGAGGCAGAATTCCGGGCAGTGCGCGAAGACCTGCTGCTGCACATTGGCGAGGTGGTTGACGGCTCAGGTAGCGGCTTTGCCATGCCGGCGCGACTCCTCTACATCGGCTTGCAGGGAGAGACCCAACCGGAACGAAGATCCCTGTCGGAAATTCAAGGACCCCGAGGGAAAGGTCAGGAAGCGCGAGACCCGGGGCGAGCCAGCGAAGAGCCACGAGCTTTACCCCCCTCGCTCCCGGCCCCAGATCAAGTTCTTCCCAAACGAGCAAGCTGATTGTCCTGCTTTAAGTACCTCGACCCACATCCCGCACTTATCGCGACGGGACTCAACTTTCAATCGGAGTACTTGAAGGTTGTCGGAGTGGCGGCGGACAAACTTCCCGCGGACAAAGAATAGTCCACGTGTTTGGGTGGAAAGAAACTGTCAATTCTGACAGTACCAAAATTTGCGATGGCAAGGAAAGATTGGACCAGGAGGTCTTGATGTGGACGGCGCGCCCGGGCATTTATCAAGAGCAGCCCCTTTGCAAGGGAGTCCAGAGAATGTCGGGGACGATGGGGCTGGCACCTGCCGCTTCAGGCGCGACAATCGGCGGGGTACAAGTGATTTCAATGGCATGGAGGAGAGGTCTTGGTCGGATGAAGGAATCGGGGTTGACATCTATTCACAAGTCCACCCATTCAAGTTATTCACGATAACGGAGGTGCTAGGCCCTCAGCAAGTATTCAACAGGAGGTAAATATGTACCGAATTCGTTATGCGGGTGTCTTGCTCTTACTGTCTACGCTATCCGTGTGTTCCTTTGCACAAGACAGGTCGGGAGCGAAATCGAGGACCACAGAAGCCAAGGACGTGGATCCTTTGGCTCTGGATGTCTTGAAAGCAGTGACACAGCCAATTGAGCAGGCTCGGGCTTTTTCGTTCAAGGCCTTGGTAAGCGAGGAGCAACTTGCGACCGATGGACAAATTGTGACTTTCTTCCACGTGACCGAAATTACAGTCCAGCGTCCCGACAAGGTGCATTTAATCTTCAGGGATGCCGGCGCGCGGGTCGATTTTTACGGTACGAACGGCTCAATCACGATGTACGCTCCAGACACGAAGCTTTACACGACAATTCCTGCAAAAGCTACGATCGATGACAATCTCGCTGATATCACCGCGCAGGGCATCGATATGCCGGTGGGCCCGTTCCTCAGTAGTCACCTGTACGAATTAGCAACAAAGAACCTGATAACAGGGTATGTCATCGGGCGGGTGAAAGTTTACGACCAGGAGGTGCATCAGTTGGCCTTTACGTCGCCCGATGCCGACTGGCAGCTGTGGGTCACAGGTGGCGAATCGCCAAGGATCGTCCGCGCAGAAACCGTAAACAAGAAACTCGAAGGCGAGCCGAGGACAATCGTGCAGTTTCTGGATTGGAACTTAAATCCGCCTGTCACGGCGGATGAATTCACTCCTGCGAAACCCGCTGACGCGCAACGGATCGACATGTTGACCCCGAAAGGAGTTAAGTGAAATGAAACGGCTCATAGCTTTGGCCCTCTGTAGCTGTTTGATTCCTTCGAGCGTTTTGGCTCAAGTTGGACGGCACGGCGGTGGACAGCGCGCAGTTGTGCAAAACCGTTCGTCGAATGTAAACCGAAATTACAACAACAATGCCAATATCAACCGCAATGTGAACGTAAATCAGAACGTCAACGTGAACCGAAATGTGAACGTGAATGTGCACGGCGGTTGTTATAACTGCGGCTACTATCACGATAACAGCTGGAATTGGGGCTCGTTTGCAGCAGGTGCCGCGGTCGGGGTTGCTACGACGGCGGTGGTTGCGGCGGCGACGCGCCCACCCTCTACTACTGTCGTTGTGCAAGCCCCCGCCGTAGGTACGGTGATACCCACCTTGCCAGGTGGGTGCGCGACAGTCGCTGCTAGTGGAGCAGTGATTTATCAGTGCAGCAACGTCTACTACCGTCCCTACTACCAGGGCACGCAGCTCGTCTATCAGGTCGTCACGTACCCGTAGCGACTGTAATTGAGAAAAGGAGGATTCTCCGATGCACGGCTTGCAACCTCCATCGCAAGTGGCCGACTCTTGCGCGTGAAGTAGACAGCAGCGACCTCCCTTACGTAAGTGGAAGAACAATGTCGGCTTTCGCACGACGATCCGGCCACTCTGGCCGCCCTATTTCAACAGGTGCGTTTCGTGGATCGCAAACCACTAGCCCGGCCCGGCGCCAGATTTGAAAAGGTGATGAAGCCAAGCCGAAACGAGGTAAGGAACCCTTCCACAGATTGGAACTCAGAACTCAAAAAAAGCGAAAGCCCGACGACGTCGTAGAAATATAGAGGAAAGCGCATGGCTACTCACGCAAGGGATCCAGAATTCCAAGATACTCGTTCAGCGTTGGAAAAATCTCGTTCTTCGAGCGGTCAGGGTGCCCAGCAGGCCGCGGAGTCCGTTGCGAGGAATTTCTCCATCGTTTTGGGCGGACCAGTCTACGACTTATTGCTTCGCTTCCGCCTTGTACGCCAAGGCTTGCCGAACGTATCGCGCAGGATTGTCGCAATGGTGGCGATGACTTGGTTGCCACTACTACTACTTTCACTCAAGGATGGACTCGCTTTTGGCCACCAAGTAAGGGTTCCTTTCGTCTACGACTTTTCGATGTACGGACGGTTTCTGCTTGGTTTGCCGCTCTTGCTGCTGGCGGAGGTTGTGATCGATCCCGCAATTCGGCAGGCGGTTACAGAATTCGTGGATGCTCGCCTTGTGCAAGGTCAGGAATTGCTGCAGTTTGAGAACATCTTGCGAGGAGTCCAACACTTGCGAGACTCATGGATTCCTGAGCTCATATTGTTTGTCTTGGCCTTCTTTCCCGTATTTTTGTGGCAGCATGAGTGGACACCCGGTGCGCTCTCGAGCTGGCACACCACGGCACGGGGGCTGACCGCAGCAGGATGGTGGTTCGCGGTCTTTAGTGCCCCGTTGCTCCGCTTCATCATCTACCGTTGGTGTTTTCGCTACATTATCTGGGCGGCACTACTGTGGCGGATCATCCGACTGCATCTGACGCTCATGCCTACCCATCCGGACCATGCCGCGGGACTCAACTTTCTCGCGATGGCCCAAAAACATTTCGGAATTCTGTTCTGCGCCTTGGGTTGTACGCTTGCCGGTCGCGTAGCTAACAGTATGGTCTTCGAAAGAGCACCACTGACCTCTTTCAAATCCGTGATGGCGGGATTTGTTGTGATGTCACTGATCGTGGGTTTGTTGCCCCTAACTTTGCTAGCACCCAAGCTGATCAAGGTGCGCAAGGCGGGACTGCTCGCGTACGGCAGGCTCGCCAACACTTACACTGAATCGTTCGACCGAAAATGGGTTCACTGCGCCGGACCTCCCTCAGAGCCCTTGCTGGGAACCGGCGACATCCAGTCTCTCGCCGACATGGGGAACAGCTTCGCCTTCATTGAGGGCATGAGGATTGCTCCCATCTCCAGGAAACTTGCTCTGCAAATCGCTGGCCAAGCCGCCATTCCGCTGGTTCCGCTAATCCTCCTTGGCACCCCGGCTCCAGAACTGATACGCGCGGTAACGAAGATGGTTTTTTAAGCGGAGCGATCCTCCATCAGATAGGGCGCCATTTCTCCGATTGAAAGTGGCCGCTTGCCTGACCCTTCCGCGAGAGCTCGCGATCTGATTCCACGAATGGAGTGCTTGCTGCAAGGAGAGACTCGGTTTGACCGTTTGCTGTATTTGATGAAGCGTGGAAGCTGAAATTTACGTGACGGACGCGGCAGACCTGCTTCTGAGCGGTTCTCGCGTGCACGTTTTTAGATCGACTAAGAATGTGGAGCATAAATATGGCGAGCTACATTTTCAGCCTTCGAATTCAAAAACAATTTTGCGCTGCGCTCTCCTCGTTGATAATTCTTCTCTGTCTACCCGTGGCGGCCAAGCGAAACGATTTGGTGATCATGAAGAACGGGGATCGTTTCACGGGGGAAGTGAAGAAACTGGAACACGGAGTCTTATATGTGGATCTTCCATATGTATCGGGCTCGGTTGGCTTCGACTGGCTGCAGGTCGAACGAGTCCAGAGTACTGGTGGGTTTCAGGTCGTCCTGAACAATGGTGAGCGGGTGGCAGGCACAATCGAAAAGAAGTCGTCGGCGGAAGCACCCGACAAGGACTTTGCGATTCATGCTGCGCACGGTGAGGTGCGCGCCGCGGCTCCAGACGTGGTCACGGTCGAGTCGCAAAAGCGAGGCTTCTGGCGTCAGCTAACAGGTGCGATCGACCTCGGATACAACTTCAGTAGTGGCAACAGCCAAACGTCATTGAGCGCAGACGCAAATGCCAACTATCTCACTCAGAAATGGATCGCTGGCGCCAGCGTCAATTCTTCTTTTAGTGGCCAATCGGGCGGTTCCAAATCCAATCTGCTGGAAGTCCAGACGCTGGACGGGCGCTTTCTGAGCCGAAATTCCTTTCTCATGGGGTTAGGGGACTTCCTGCACAGCTCTCAACAGGATCTCTCACTCCGCACAACGCTCGGGGGAGGGTATGGGCGCTATCTGATTCGCACCAATCACAATATCCTCGAGTGGCTGGGGGGTGTCGTCTATTCGCACGAGAATTTTGAGTCCAGTGGCCAACTCGCTAACCAAAACATGGAAGCTCTGCTCGGCCTCCAGTATCAGATGTTTCGTTTCGCCCGCTACAACCTCCAGTCCCAACTTCTGTCTTATCCGGGGTTAACCGATACCGGTCGCATCCGTATCACCACCAAGACGACATTCACTATGAAGCTGGTAAACAATTTTCATGTCGACTTTTCTTTCTTGGACAACTTCGATAGCAGCCCGCCCTTCAACACAAAACGGAATGAACTGGGAGTAAGCAATACCTTGGGCTGGACGTTCTGATTTATCAAACCGGATGTGCTTGGTGGCGTAGCACCATACGGTTCTTTTATAGTCGCTTAAGATTTCAACATTGGCTTTTAGAGATCAAGAGATTCGGCTCGCCGACCCAAGCTAGCATCCTCTCTTCCCGTGCCCCGAGAATCCGCACCCGAAGCATAACAGCAAATGGTTCCCCCACTGGCAGATTTGACAGTTGCCACAAATGCACCGAATTCCTAGCATAAGCTTCAAGTCACCGGCCCACGTACACAAGACCATCAACTCCACTTTTTGCGGAGCTGCAACCGCAAAAAGTGCGCCTCACAGAAAGAGACAAGCGAGCGGTATTCGAATCCCCACAAACGGACCGCGTTACTGCCCCGTGGCCGAATCCGCAAATGGCCGCGTGAAACCCGATCAGGTCCTTGTAAACGGTAAACCAGAAAAACACCCGGAAGGAGCCTATTACCTGGAATGGCGAGAAAAGGGCAAGCGGGTTCGACTGTCCGTCGGGAAGGACGCCCAGGAAGCTGCTGCACGCCGCCAACGCAAGCAGGCCGAACTCAACGCCGTCGAAAGTGGAGTTTCTGTGTTGCCCGGGAATGGAAATGGACAGCGATCCGTGGCCGCGGCCATCGCAACGTTCTTGGAGGAAACTGAACTCACAAAGAAGCCGAAGACCCTGGCTGCGTACACTACCGCGCTGAACTACTTCACTGAGTCCTGTCGCACGCTCTACCTGCATGAGATCGACCGGCATGATCTGCTGAAGTTTTCGGGATTCCTTCGGGAACAAAAGAAACAGTCACCTCGGTCCGTCTACAACAAGTTCGAAACCGTGATGACCTTCCTGAAGTCAAACGGCATTCGCGGACTGATCGGTAAGAATGATTGGCCGCGTTACACGGAGGAAGAGCCGGAGATGTACGAGCAGGAAGAGCTGAACAAACTGTTCAAAGCCTGTAACGAGGAAGAACGACTCTGGTACGAGTTCTTTCTGATGACGGGAATGAGAGAACAGGAAGTGATGCACACGTACTGGTCGGATGTGAACTTCGCGGCCAGCACAGTGCGGGTCAGCCACAAACCCGACCGTGGATGGACGCCGAAAGCTTACAAAGAACGCGAGATGCCAATTCCGACGAAGCTGGTGAAAAAGTTGAAGGTGTGGAAGACCAAAGCGGACAAAACTTGCGGGCTGGTATTCCCGACTTCTGGTTGCAATCCAAAGCTGGATTTTCTCGACTGCCTAAAGGCGTGTGCCGAGCGTGCGAAGCTTGATAAAGATGATTTCTGGCTGCACAAGTTAGCTCGACCTTTGCGACCCGGTGCCTTTGGGCTGGGGTTGATCTGCGGACGGTGCAGCAGTGGCTCGGTCACTCCGACATGGAATCCACGATGCGATACCTGAAGCCGTCGCGGAGTCAGGAGGTGCGGGAGAAGGTGAACGAGATTTTCGCGTGAACTGTAGAGTCAAACAATGGCCGATGTTCAGTTCATCAAGTTACTCTGACCAACACTCAGGGAGCGTGCGAGACAACGCAATCACCCCGGAATAATCCTAACTGCCACCAGCGCCGGGATCCGATTCTGGGTGCGCGGCGACGGATCCTTTCGCTTCCGGTCCAAGCAACCTACGATTACCGATTATGACGATTACGCCACTCCAGTTTTGAAAGCGACGGCGGATTGGCGTCCGATCACTATCCCGTTTCGCGATCTTCGTCAGGATGGTTGGGGCGTCGTTAAAGATTTCACCCCTGCCTCCTTAAGCGGTTTCTCGATCGAGTGTCTTACGAGCCTGGAATACGCACTGATGCCGGTCTCTGGCCTGTATGAAGGGATGATTACTCCGCTGCTGTCTTACGGTTTCCGCGGAGCCCTCTGGTACCAGGGCGAAAGCAACGCGTGGAGACCATATCAATATCGCAAGCTACTTCCGGCACTCATTCGGAATTGGCGGGACGCCTCCCACCAGCAGGATCTCGATTTTTTGATCGTGCAACTGCCCAATCACGGCGCCATTCCTGACGAACCAGGCGAGTCGGCATGGGCCCAAGTGCGCGAAGCGCAGCTCATGACTGTTCAAAAGGTTCCGCATACAGGATTGGCCGTGACCATCGACGTTGGCGATCCAAACGATCTCCATCCGCATCGAAAGCTGGAAGTGGGTCAGAGACTCGCAGTGTGGGCTTTGGGAACTACTTACAAACAGCCAGTCGAACCGTCGGGGCCGCTCTACGATGCCAAGCAGATTGAGGGCGGGGAGGTTCATCTGCACTTTGAACATGTGGGCTCCGGCCTTGAAACACGCGGGGACACCGAGTTGCATGGATTCGCCGTCGCTGGTGCTGACCTCAAGTTTCACTGGGCGGACGCGCGCATCACAGGCAATACCGTCATCGTCTCGAGCCGCGACGTTCCGCAGCCGGTGGCGGTACGCTACGCCTGGGGCGATAGCCCGCGCTGCAATCTGTTCAATAAAGAAGGGCTGCCAGCCTCACCGTTCCGAACTGACGATTGGCCAGGCATCCCTGACGTGAAATAAAGCAAAAATGTCGGAAGTCTCACGGATTTTCACGGACAAATTGAATGACAAACCTTGATCCGCGTAAGCTGCCGATTCAATTCTGGCGGGCTGCCTTAATTGTGACAAGCCTCCTCGGTTTGACGATGCCGCTTGGGGCTGGGGATTGGAATTCACAGCGGGTAGGAGCACCATTGGTGCGCGATCCGATGTGGGTCTACAACAACTGGTCGTCTTACGATGAATTGTCGGACCGCATTCCACTTACCGAAGAGCTGGCGATGCGAGAACTGAGACAGATTGTGCGCCTGAAGCAGTTGGGCGTGCACTTTGACTACTACATGATGGACGCTTTCTGGTTCGATCCTGACGGGGCCTATCGTACTTGGCGCAAGCCGAACTGGCCTAACGGCCCTGATCGCTGGATCGCCGAGTGCCGTAGCAACGGAATTCTTCCGGGCCTCTGGTTCAGCACAAACACACTGGTCAAAATCAACGCCGCGCCGCAGTGGCAAGGTTCTTTGAACAAGAACAAGGGGGCGATGTCGTTTTACGAGGGCGGCTTCCTTCCCGACTTCATGAGTGTCCTGCAGTACTGGTACGACCAGGGAATCCGAATGTTCAAGTTCGACTTCGTCGATTTCGGAGCGGCTACTTCGGAATCCGAGAAGTTGCAGCCTCCGCAGGAAATCAACACTCGTAATCAGAACGCGTTTCGTGAGGCCCTGAAGAAATTTCGCCTGGCAAATCCTGACGTGGTGCTCGAGGGTTTCAACGGCTTTGGCGGAGACGTTGAGTCCACGGATGCGCCTTTCCCTTTTCAGCACCCGATTGATCTGCGCTGGCTGGAGGCTTTCGACGCTCTCTATTCCGGCGATCCACGCCCTTCCGATGTTCCAGAAATGAATTTCTGGCGCTCGGTCGACATATACAGCGACCACATGGTGAGGCGCTACGAGCAAAGTTTTCTGCCGCTGGAACGGATCGACTCTACCGGGTTCATGATCGGCAATACGGGCACGATCTACTATCGCAAGACGAATGCGTGGCAAGGGATGTTACTGCTCATGGTGGCTCGCGGCGGCTGGATCAACACCATTCACGGCAACCTCGAATTTCTGAGCGACGAGCAGGCCCGATGGTTCGCAAAAGTGCAATCCATGTACGCGCCCCTACAGGCCATGGCACGAACCAAGACTTTCGGTGGAATCCCCGGCGATGCTAACCCTTACGGGTTTGGGTCATTCGCCGCGGATGGCGTACTTTATACCGTCGTGAACCCGGCACAAAGCGTCGAAGAAATCGAGATGCCAGAACTCTCCCGAGTGCAAGGAAAGATGGAAGACGGACGCATCCTCTTCTCTGACGCGGGATTCAAGCCCGTTCTGACTAAGAACAAGATTCGCTTGGGGCCGGGGCAGATGGCAACAGTGGGATTCGGACGCTATGCCGACACCCAGTACGATCTCGGCATTCAACAGGATGTGCACATCCCACGCGAAATCAATCCACTGGCAGCGCGTTTTGAATCTCAAGGACTCAATGCGATCGCAGCCGCCATAACAGTCCCAGTGAAGGGCGATCTCAGAATCGTCCTAAGGCAAATTGGAAAAGACGGACACCAGCAGAGAAGCTGGCCGGGTGGACCACCGAACGGGACTTCTGTCGGCAAAGTGCTCGTGTTTCAGGCGACGCAAGCAGGAAACAACGTTCCCATCGAGATCAACTACGACAAAGTGATCTGGAGCGGGCTGTCTTGGGCGGTCGGAGAGATCCATCGCGCTGATCTGCACTCGGATCAGCCACTCACCATTCGTTGTTCGTCGGCCGAAAAAGACTTCGTCTCGCTAGACTGCAAGGTCTTCCTCGTCGAGTATTAGGCTGTCTCTTTCACCGCGTTGGCGACCCGAGCTTTTTGCTTTCGCCAGCCTCTGGCGATAGTTGGATCAACCCGCACGGCGGAGTGGTTGAGACTTGCACGATGACGGACAGCACCGAACTATCTACTCTCCGACATTCATGACCGGATGCCAGTAATCGAGGCCAGCCGATTACGACTCATGGCTCAATGCGGCAACCCGTGACGCGAACGCCGCATCGAGATTGCTCGTTCCGTTTGCCGGTTCCAAGCGTCGCTATCCCGTGAGCACTCGTGTTAACCAGGTGCAGAACGATGATGCGGAATGCGCCCAGCCGGTCGAGTTGGTGCCGCCACAGAGCAAGTTGTTTGCGCGAGATTGTCATGCCGAAACGTACAAAGAACCTGCACCACAAAAGAATGAACGGTCGATTCTGAAAGGGCTGGCACCAGAGCGCCGCATTTGGGTCAGCCCGTCGTCATCAGTTTGCGAAGTCGCTAGGTGGAAAGGGCTTGCGCCACGATGCTTGGCGGGTGCATACTTCGCGCGAATAGGGGGTACTCCATGCACAGAACGGCATTGCTCATTGTCGTTGCCCTCCTTAGCGTCAGCGCAGGCCATACCGCTGCGCCAGCCGCCGACTGGGCGATCAACGCCACAGCAATTGAGGCGTGCAGTTGTCCACACTTCTGCATGTGCTATTTCAACGCACATCCGGCAGCTCACCACGAGAATGGCAAGACCGAACACTTTTGCAAATTCAACAACGCGTACAAAGTCAATAAGGGACACTACGGTAGTGTCGATCTCAGCGGTGCGAAGTTCTGGCTGAGCGGCGATCTGGGTGGGGATTTCTCGCAAGGTCAGATGGATTGGGTTGTGGCGACTTTCGACAAAGGCACGACGGGCGATCAACGCCAAGCACTCGGCGAGATTCTGCGGCACGTATTTCCCGTGAAGTGGAATTCATTCCAAACGGCCGAAGGCGACATCGACACGTGGACCTTCGACAAGGACCAGGCCCATGCAACACTCAACGGCGGAAAGACAGCCGAGATCAAGCTAAAGCGTTTTCAAGGGATGACGGACGAGCCGGCCGTTTTGAAGAATGTCAAGTACTGGGGCACACCGCGTAACGACGGCTTCGTGATGATGCCCAATGAATTGGAGACATACAAGGAGGGACCCAAAGCGTACGAATTCAAGGGAACGAATGGCTTCATGCTGACCTTCGACATGTCGTCAAAGGACGTTCCCGCGCCGAAGGGCTCGTCAATGAACTACTAAGAAGGTCCTTTCCATTTGCCGCTTGGTGCGCGAGAGAGGTCTCTGGCGCATTTTTTTCGCAAACCACGAGGAACCGTCAGAGGGAAGAGGTCTTCTCATGTTCTCTGGTCTAAAGCACAATTGAAAGAGCCGACGATACGCGTCACGAAATGGACTCGGCTATATTCCCGTAGAAGCTGGCTGCGCCGCGTGTCCTGGCGTCGCCTTCCGAGCGAAGGGCTCAGGCCATCGACCGAATCGCGAAGAGTATCAGAAGTCTATTCAGGCGCAATTCGACGAGCACTTTAACAGGAGCACCCGCTTACTATCGACTGGCGTCAGACGGATAACCGGCGACGGACTCGATGAGGTCTCGGGAAAAGGAGCACAACTTCCCGCGTGATTTCCAGCGGTTCCCACGTCAATAGCTCTGTACGATTCTTCGGCATCTTGCCGCCCAGAATCCGCAAATATTGACCAGTGAATGGCTGCCACAAACCATGCAAATGTCATGTGGGCTGTCGCTGACAACATCGCACTCAGCGCACAACACTGCGGATTGCAGGGCCACCGCGTTCAGCGGTCGGAAACATCCCAAGTCAGGGGACCGTTATTGTGGTTGCTGTTCCGAACGGGCCCGGTGACTGAAAGTCGACCGGGCAGGTTGCGAGTCCGCCTCCGCCGTTGACATTGCATCCGGCGCCGTCACGTGCAAAGAATTCGAGCTCATACGTACCCGAGGGGACCGGGCCAATCACGACTGCGAACGATCCATTTCCGTGGATGTCAGTCAAGACCACGCCGAGTTCGACCTCGGCGGAGTCCCGGGTGACACCCTGTCGTGTGAGCGTTTGACAGGCACCTCCACCGCCATCGGTAGGAAACTGGCCGAAGCTTGGGGAAAATGTGCTGCAAAAGAAGTTGATGCTAACCTGATACTCTTTGGTCGCTTTTGCACCCACAAGTGAGAACGTGACGGTCAGCTTGCGGCTCGGTGTGATCAACCACTTGATATTGCTTCTGCTGAGGTTCAGAGGTTCGGTGAAATTGTCCCAGCCGTGGGACCACTGTTGTGTCGTGGTTGACGCGGAAGTAATCGCCGCCACCAGCATTACTGATGCGAGCAGTAAGGTCATTCTGTTCATCAGACTCTCCTTCGTTCAATTCGGGTGATTTTGTGGGTTTCATTGTGACGTCCTCCGGCATCCACTTGATTCGCGACTGCCGGAGGACATTTCCTGCCTGTGATCGGCTACCGAGTTGCTATAGGTGCAGCCTTGGTCGGAACCATAACCACATGGTTCGCCGAGACAGCCGGCTCCTTATACGGTGCAGGGCGCCCGGGCGGCGTCCAGCGCTTAGCAGGTGTCGCAGATGGTTTGAGCACGCTCTCCTTCACCTTCGCCACCATTTCGGTTTCATCTTCCAGGCGCACGTTTTCGTATCCGCGGCGCAGAGCCACGATGCGATAGTCGAAAGCCACGTTTGACTTCCCCCCGCCGAGTTCGTGTACCTCGAATCCACCAGCCGACTTATTGCTGACGTACAGCCCGCGGCATTCTCCCTCCGGTGTGAGAAACACGTAATAGTCCGACCCTGTATTCACGGTCTGCGCGAAGGTAGGTTCCAGGGCAATTCTGCCTACACCGATTTCCAGATGCCCGCTGCCGAAATCCTCGAACCAGTTCTGCGGCGATTCGACAGCATAGAGAGCTACCTGGCGTCGACTGTTGTCGACCGGCACTACGGCCGATTTCGAACCCGTGCAAAACAGACTCCCATCGGAGTTCGTGTTGCAAAAACCAAACGCACCGTTGAAGCTTACGATCGCGACGTTGTGTTGGGAATTCTCGAAGTTGTTGATGCTGGCGGTCAGATGAGCAGTGCTGTTGTTGGCGAGAAAAAGCGCTTGACCGTCGTCGGCAGTGCCGACCAGACCCGCGGCGCCGGGCGTGTTCGACGACGTGTCTCCCCAAACGCCGACCACACAGCAGCCAACCCCACCACCAATTACGCTCTGCCCCTGTCCCAAGCCCCACAGGCCGGTGCCGTTTGGACTGAGGCTCACACCGGTTACACCGAAGGTCTTGTTCTGGTCGCCATCGGCAACACCAGAAACGCCGCTGGCAAAATCCGTGTTACTGAAGTTGTATCCCTGCACTCCAAAGGTCTGGCCGCTGGCGTTCTGGGCGATTCCATACACGGCAGCTGACCCGCTGGCAGTTGTGTTGAGCACACCGACCGTAGCACGGGCAAAGCCGCTGGTTGGAGATGAAAATCCGAAAACTCCGGTCCCGCCCTGCCCGGCGACGCCAGTGCCATTGCTCAAGCCAAATCCCAAGACTCCGGTGACTCCAGAACCCTCAACACCAATGCCGCTGGTTCCCTCAGCGACGCCAGCGAGTGCAACGCCAGCTCCGTTGTTGGTTTGAGTTGCTTGAAAGATGGTTCCGCTGTTGCCGCTGCGAAAGAAGCCCGTCTGCCCGACCACTTCGCCGCCGACGTTCACTGTTGTCCCAGTCTGGGTGATGATGGAGTCGCTGACCTTAGCGCTTCCGCCGTTACTGCTGAACAGGGGAACGAACGCCGCTTTGCAGGCCGTGCCGCTGGCACAAATGATCTCGTTCGTTTGCTCTGCCGATGGCACGAGCTTTTGAACCGTGTCCGTAGACGACTCAGGCGTCAAAAGTTGAAACGCAGACAGAGGTTTTCCGCCGAGCGTTTCCGCATCCCCCGCTTTCAAGGCATACGGTGCGCTGACCAGTAGGGTGCGTGGCCGTTCTTCCTGCCCTTCCACTCGTACGCCCAACCAGCGGGCGTCGTTGGAGGTGAAAATATCCGTGGGTAGGCCTTCGGCGCTGGTCGACCCGAGAAGGATGACGTAGTTTCCCTTGTTGTCGGCGTTTACGTTTTGCGTCTCCAGCCATAGAGGCGACCCGCCTTCCCGATCCTTGTATAGAGCAAAGGTGATTCCAACAATTCCATTCCTCGGGTGACCAGCCTCGTCTTGGACGCTGCCGCTGAATTTCACCAGATGTGGAATCGATGCGGACGAAGAAGATGCGACTGTTGAGGTCGCCTGGCTTTGTGCAACGATTGCCGTTGTTAAAGTTAAACTTAGGCAAGCGATCGATAAAAATGAGCAGTGGTGTTTCACAAGTCATCTCCTATTTGTTCTTCGGTAAGTTGTTACGGCTGAGGTTCAAATCGGTGTGACTTGAGTCCCCTTCTGCGCCTTGTGAGAGCGTCGGCTGGGCATTTGGCGGCCGCCTGGGCTACCCGCATAGGCGCCATCGCCGTTCGAACCGCGATGGTTTGGTTCGGGGAAGGAACCACGACTTTGTGTTGCAACCTGGGTGTCGCGTGGATTGTCAGAGCAATCTGCGCAAACGGATGCAACACCCGGCATGTTTACTCGTAGAGCTCGCAACCGTCCTGTGGAAGTCCTAAAAGATTTGTGAAAGACTCCTAAAAGCCAAAGATGCTGTATGTTGCTGAAGAAACAGAGGGTACGTCACGGACTCGAGAGCCGAGCGCGCTTTTCGAGGTTTCATCTCAACCGGTTGTTGTCGTAAAATATGACGCAACGTGATGTCGGCGTCCTCGTTCGCGGGCGCGCCGAGTTGCAACTAAACGTTGTAGCTGTCCTGGAGTTCCCCGCAGGAAGCCTCGAAAACGTCAACCTTCCCACCGCGGCAAAGGCTGCGTGGCCTGGTCCGCAGATAACTGCTGCGGAAGTGGGGTGTCCCAAAAACCCATGAGTGCGGTCAACCAGTTCCGGCAGACCTTGCAGGGACACGATCCCATCTGTTACCAGTTCGGTCCATTCGTATTGGACACCCTGCAACATGCCTTGCTGAAAAAAGGTAAGACCGTACCGCTTACGCCGAAAACCTACGACACGTTGCTGGTCCTTGTTCAGAACTGCGGGCGAATGCTCTCGAAAGAAGAGCTGATGCACATGCTTTGGCCCGACAGTTTTGTCGAGGAGTCGAATCTCACGCAGCAAGTTTCGATGATCCGCAGGGCGCTTGGCGATTCTGCAGGCGATCCGCGCTATGTTGTGACTGTTCCGAGTCGAGGCTACCGCTTTATTGCCGAGGTTAAACACTTCACCGAGGAGAGGCCCGGCCCGAATCTTGATTCGGTGCCGCGGACCAGCGACGGTGATGTTGACACGCTTGACGTACCTTCTGCCTGCTTCGCCGACTGCGCAATGCCGGTAGAATCGAGGGGGTCGCTGCAACCTGCGCCACGTCAGGCGGAGAAGCAAAGAGTTCGTCAGCGCGTCATTCTCAAGGCGGTGATCGCCGGGCTTTTGATTCTCGCGGCACTCACGATCGCGAAGCTTGTGTATCAGCTGCGTTTCCCGGCTGGACAGGGGCAAGCCAGGCCCAGGAGTCTGGCGATTCTTCCCCTGCGGAACCTCAGGCAGAATCCGGACGACGATTTCCTGGGGTTCTCCCTTGCGGATGCCGTAATTACCAAGCTAGGCTATGTGAGTTCGGTGACTACCAGGCCTTCTGCCGCCGTTGAAAAGTACAGAAACCAGGTTATAGATATTCAGAAGGTCGCGACTGATCTCAACGTAGATACGCTCCTCATAGCAACCTTCGTGCGTGATGGCGATGATCTACGCATCACCTATCAATTGGTTGAAGGCAAAACAGACAAAATTCTGGGCAGGGGTACGATTGATCTCAAATATGACAAGCTGTTGCGGGTTCAGGACAACGTAGCCGAGAGGATTATCAAAGATCTCGAACTGAACCTATCGCCATCCGAAGCGGAGAGGATCAAGCCCGACACCCCCGTCAGTCCGCTCGCCTATGAGTACTATCTGCGGGGAATCGATCTGCATGGCCAGCACAAATTCCCCTTAGCGATCAAGATGCTGGAGAAGTCTACCGAGATCGATCCTAACTATGCATCCGCGTGGGCGTATTTAGGTGCGTCCTATACCTCGGACGCCGCCTTCGAATTCGGTGGGCGAGAGCAGTACCGCCGTGCGCAAGCCGCCTATGAACGCGCTCTCGCTCTAGAACCTGCGCTGTTGGAAGCCCAAATATTCCTGGCGAACCTCTTCGTTGATACAGGGAAAGTGGAGCAAGCGGTGCCCTTGCTGCGAGATGCTCTCAAAACCAGTCCTAATAACGCGGACATCCATTGGGAACTGGGATATGCCTATCGGTTCGCAGGCATGTTGAACGAGTCGGCTGCGGAGTGTGAGCGTGCTCGCCAGATCGAACCTCTGGTAAAAGCCAATGGCTCGGTCCTGAACGCATACCTCTATCTCGGCGAGTACGACAAGTTTCTTAGTAGCCTGCCGGAGGTTGACGACTCCGCATTTGTGCTGTTCTATCGGGGCTTTGGGGAATACCACCTGAAGAATTGGGATCGGGCCGCCAAGGACTTTGACCGAGCTTTCGATCTTGAGCCCTACCTGTACACAGAAATCGGTAAAGCGCTGGGTAATTCGATTGCGCATCGGAACGGAGACGGGCTTGCGATCCTGCACGCGGCCGAGAACAAAATCCATGAACGCGGAGTTGGTGATCCCGAAGCGATGTATAAGATTGCAGAGGCTTATTCGGTGTTAGGCGACAAAGCTGCAGCTCTGCAGGTCCTGCGCAGCAGTGTGGAAGGTGGCTTCTTCTCATATCCTTACCTCGCCAGTGATCCCTTGCTAGACACAGTGAGTAAGGAACCTGAATTTGCGGACATCCTGAACATCGCTCGCCGGCGCCATGAGGCATTTAGGGTCAGATTTTTTTGAAGCCGAATCCGAGTTGCCGAGGCGGCTTGCAGTGAATAACTGGGACCTTACACTCCGCGATGTGATCATCCCAATTGAGTTTTCTCCACGCCGCCACGTGTTGCCACGGCTCAGAGTCTCACTGGATGTGCTTATCACTGTCCAGAAGGCTAGACCGCTGTGACTACAACTGACCTGACCGTGCCGAAGCACCACCTTCCGGCAACTTAACGGGCTTCTCGGAAGTGAAAGAGAGCATCCCAGTTCGACCGCGAAACCATATCCACGAACAAAATAGTGTGCCAACTGTGTGCCAGAATTCGTCCCGGCAATGCCGACTACTGAACAGAACCACGACTGACTGTCGGTGATCGCTAACGTCGTTTCGCTGGGGATTTCAGTGACCCTCAGTGTGCCAAGTGTGGGCGGATTGATCTAGACGAGGGTTCGTGGCCGGAAGCAGCAAAGGTTGAGTTTCGTGAGGCTCCTGTAGACAATGAACGCGTGAGTCCGCACAAGCACCAGATCGCCGACTACCTGCGGCCCAAAACGCTGACGATGTTGTTGCTTGGGTTTTCTTCGGGCTTTCCCTTTCTCCTGGTCGGCAATACTTTCGGCTACTGGCTGCGCGATGAACACACCTCCCTGACGGCGATCGGATTTCTTTCCTGGGTCGGCATTGCCTATTCGCTGAAGTTTCTGTGGGCGCCCTTGATGGATCGCGTCGACTTGCCGTTGTTTAAACGGCTTGGACATCGGCGCGGATGGATGATGTTATCGCAGATTGTCGTCGGGCTAGCCCTGTCCGCTATGGGCGGAACTGGCACGAAAGCCGGGCTCGGTCGGCTTGGCGCTCTTGCGCTCGTGGTCGCGTTTGCGTCATCGACACAGGATATTGTGGTCGACGCCTGGCGAATTGAATCGGCCGACGACGGAGAAGAACAAGGGCTTCTCGCGTCTGCCTATCAGTTCAGCTACCGCGTGGCGCTCCTGGCTACGGATTCCGTTATCCTCATCGTGGCAGCGACCGTAGGCTGGCGCATGTCATACGGTATTTACGGCGCATGTATGGCCGTTGGAATGATCGCGACCTGGTTTGCGAAGGAACCGGGGCGCGCGGATGCGGTGATGGATGCTAAAGAACGCGAAGCGCCGCTTTGGACGCCGCGCGGTTTCTTTGACGCTGTTGTGGGACCGTTCATCGCTTTCTTCCGAGCACATGGCTGGCTCGCGCTTGTTATGTTAGCGGCAATCAGTCTGTACCGATTGCCGGACTTCATCATGGGCCCGATGGCGAATCCTTACTACCACGACATCGGCCTTTCGAAGCAAACAGTCGGAGCGGTGCGTGGCTCAATCGGGCTCATCGCTACGTTCGCAGGCATCGCAGCGGGCGGAATCTGTTCGCTGAAGCTTGGCTACATGCGCGCGCTCATCATCGGGGGTATTGTGCAGGCAGCTGCGATCGTCGCGTATGCGACGCTCGCGTTCGTGGGCACGAGCATTCCTCTCTTTGCGCTGGTCATGGCAGGTGACAACTTCGGCATCAGTTTTGCAGGGGTTGCGCTTGTAGCATACATGTCGAGTCTCACCAATCTGGGATACACCGCCACGCAGTATGCCCTCTTGAGTTCAACCTATGCCTGGCTGGGAAAGATATTGAAGGGGTTTTCCGGTGCTGAGGTCGAAAACCTGAGCACCACGCACGGCCTCATTCACGCCTACGGCATTTTCTTTATCGCTTGCGGACTGACCGGCGTGCCTGCCGTCCTTCTGTTTGCGGCATTGGATTACTGGCACAGACGAAAGCAACCGGCACCACCCGTTGCCTAGGCGCCGAGGCGCAAGTTCCGCGTAAGAACGCCGCCAGGCAATCGACAGCGATCCCTTAGTCACACTGTTTTGCCCTCTCAGTGAACCCAACTGCGGTTCCAGTTCACAACTGGAACGCGCAAATCGCCCGGATGCGTGTCTGCTTCCGAAGAAAAAAGAATCTCTATGTCTCGTAAGACCGGTCAGATCATCGCATGCGGCGACAGTCGTTGGCTCGTTCGCGTTTATCTCGGGCGCGATCGCCAAACTGGCAAGCGCGCTTACCACAATCGAACAATCTATGGCTCTTTACGACATGCACAAGCGTATGATGTATGGAACTCCCTTCGCTGTCGCGATTACAACCGGGATGCGTCCCAGCGAATGCATCGGGCTCAAGTGGCAGGGCGTTGATTGGGAACGGGCAACCGTCAGCGTTAAAAGGACGCTTCGGAAAGGGCCCACGGGACAATGGGAGTACGGTGAGACAAAGCGTGCCGGCAGTCGAAGGCTGACCAGATTACAGAATTGCGTTCTCGCGAGACTAAAGCAATTAAGGGAATCCCAGGCGACTCACCCCGTTGTTGATCCCGAAGAATGGCCAGAAGCCGTCGACCTGATCTTAGTTACAGAGTTACAGAGTTCGGACGGCCAGTGAATGTGAACAGCCTCGTCTACAAGCACTTCAAGCCCATCTTGAAAAGTGCTGGCCTCCCGAACATCCGACTCTATGACCTGAGACACACGGCAGCAACCTTGGCGTTGACCGTAGGCGTTTCTCCAAAGGTGATGTCGGAGCAACTGGGACACACACAACTGCAGCGTTCACATTAGATGTATATTCACACGTCCTACCGCACATGCAATACGATGCGGCGGCAAAAGTAGAGACTGCCCTGATGAGTCCCGCTGTCGTAACGCCCTCAGTCTAGCGTAATGAAAAAGGAGAGATTCTTTCCGTAAATTCTTGCTAATAGCTGAAGCTCAACAAAATCCACGCGTCGTTCTCCTAGTTCACATTTAGAGATGAAGGAATGGGGCTTCCCCATGCGGGTATTGACCTCGCCTTGTGTCAACTCCGCATCTTTCCGAGCTTTAATAAGGCGTTCTCGAAAAGCGGTGTAGGCCCTTTGGTATGCCTTGTCCTTCGGATTCACGCTATCGCAGGTATAAGCAACGCCCTAGCGATTCCCCAAAATAGGGAATAGTCAGGGTCGGCTCGCAGGCGTAGGATAACGACCCTATTCGGGCGGAGGACCAAAAAAAGACACTGGCTTGCGATAGATCTTGGCGAGTTTCCGCAGCTCAACATAATCGAGTCGCCGCTCGCCGAGTTCACACTTCGAGATGAACGAAGTACTCTTTCCCATCTTCGCGCAGACCTCACGTTGAGTGAGACCGGCTTCATCTCGTGCGCGTCTTAGACGCTCACGAAACTCTCGGTAGGCCTTCTGATACTCAGGATCCTTCGGGTTCACACCCTGGACATATATTCACCTGTTGACTAATTCCCCAAAATAGGGAATTATGCGAATCGAAACAGATCCCTAAAATGGGGACTGGATCACAATGGCTCGTCAGACTGAGCGCACATGGGAAATACAAGAAGGGGTATCGGTTTGGTGGACTGTGGCAGGTAAGACTGAGTCCGTCAGCATAAAACAGGTTGTAAGCCATTGAAACTACATCGTGTACATGCGTTCGAGAGTGTGCGAAGCGCCAAATCTCTTTGGTCCTTTATTAATATGCAGCAGTAGACCGGGAGGTTCAGCTCCGGGATAGGCCGACGAGGTCGGGACAAATAGCGCTTTATGGACGGTTCGATCACAATTCGCCTGCCGGAGCTTGGGATTACCGAGAAGCAAGAGAGTGCGGTCGACTCGCACGTCTCGGAGGCCCCTCTTTCAGACGAGGCCTTGATCGCCGAAGTTTGCCTTGGGAGCAGGGAAGCGCTGGCGATCCTGTTCCGACGCTACGCACGTCTTATCCGCAGGGTGGCCTTGCGAGTCCTGAAGGACGCATCCGAAGCGGATGACCTTCTTCAGGACGTCTTCCTGCTGATTCATCGCCTCTGTAGAACCTTCGACAATTCCAAGGCCTCGGCACAAT